>Ga0207963_1002052_pt1 | contig 10309 bp, 8 predicted proteins | sample Knorr_S15_td_NAD_FD_185604 | JGI IMG/M metagenome (GOLD analysis project Ga0207963, IMG submission 185604) | Marine microbial communities from Southern Atlantic Ocean transect - Knorr_S15_td_NADW_ad_2500m_LV_A (SPAdes) (version 2) | ecosystem: Environmental > Aquatic > Marine > Oceanic | place...
CCGACCGATCCTGACACGGTCATCTACACCAACCTGGAAGCGCCGACCCAGCACACGACCGATGGCGGAGCGACCTGGTCGGCGGTCATGGGGGGTATTTCCCAAAAGCCGTACACCACGGTGTCCTTTTCACCAAGCGATTCCAATGTCGCCTACACGGCGAACGTTCCAGGACCCTCCCGCGGGGGAATGTGGCCTCCGCCACCGGCCGAGATCTACCGGAGTGACGACGCGGGAGCAACCTGGACCCTGACCGGCGCCTGCTACACCTGTGGAGCGATCCAGACCATTGCGGTCGAGCCGGGCGATCCCGATGTCCTCTGGGTCGCCGCCGACGGGGGCCTACAGGTAAGTCGGGATCGCGGCGCCAGCTGGAGCGGAAACCTTCTGGACTGGGTCGATTGGCAGTCCGAGTCAGGCGGAGGGGAATACACCATCGGCGTCGCCCTGCGCCCCGACGACCCCCGCATCATGCTGGCCGCCACGTCCGAGAAGGGCCTCTTCCGGTCCACCGACGGAGGAGTCACATGGAGCGAATCCAACTCCGGGCTGGCGACGAGCATGCTGCACCGGCTGGCGTTCGCTGCCAGCGACCCCGCAGTCGTGTACCTGTCCACCCACGAGGGCGTGTACCGCAGCGGCGACGCCGGCCAAACCTGGACCTACCGCAGCACCGGCCTTGCGTACCTGTTCGTCAACGCCATCGCCGTCGACCCGACCGATGCGGACATCGCCTACGTGGGCACCGCCGCGGAGGTCAACACCACCCACACGAAGCACTACAACCCGGGCATGCACGAGGGCCAGAACCTCTACAAGACGACCGACGGCGGCAGGACCTGGTTCCCCAGCGGCGACAACATCTACGAGCGGAAGGTGACACAGATGTCGACCCACCCGCTCGTCCCGTACGTGCTGTGGGCCGGCGGGGAATCGGGGCGGGGCGGGTTTGCCACTACCGACGCTGGAGAAAGTTGGGCGGTGTCGCCGTCCACCACAGCCCACTACCCGATGGTGTACGCCTTCTCCCACAGTCTGCCGACCGAGATGTACCTGACCGCCTGGTCCCACCACGACGAACTCGTCAAGAGCACCGATGGGGGGGCGAGCTGGTTCGGACTCACCCTCAACGTGGCCGCGGGGATCGGCGAGGCCACAAGGGCGGCCGGACTGTGGGACGAGACGGATCCCAAATACCACCTCCACGGCTTAGCCGTGGCACCATCGGACCCGAGCATCGTCTACGTCGGATCAGTCCACGACACGATGTACCCCGACGTGAACTTCACCCTTTTCGGAATCCACATCTTCCGATCGGATGACGGCGGAGCGACGTTTGTCGAACGGGACATCGGGTTCCCGATCGAATCAATCTCCTCGGTGAACGTCATCGTGGTCCACCCGGACAACCCGGACATCGTGTACGCGATGACCACCCTGCACGAGTCCGACAATGCGCTCGGCATCTTCAAATCCGTCGATGGTGGCCTCGCGTGGGCTTCGGTGAACGACGGGCTCGATCTGCGGACGAACGACCTCCAGATGGATGCCGTCGACCCCGACACGCTGTACGCCGCCACGGAAGGTGGCGTGTACAAGACGACCGATGCAGCGGCGGCGTGGAGTCGAACCTCGGACGGCATACCCGAGCAGCCCGTGATCGACCTGGCGATCGACCCGGTCAATCCCCTGGTCCTCTACGCCATCACGCCAGACGACCTCTATCGAACCAAGGACGGAGGTGGGCACTGGTATCCGGTCAGCCTCGGCATTCCCCTACTGGTGCCGATCGACTCATCCGACGACATGCGTGGTCGGTCTACCGTCGGCCATCAGGGCCATCGGGAGTACGGGGGCACCTTTGTACAGGACCGCTCGCTGGAGATCGACGCGACGGGTCGGGTGGTCTTCGTGGTGGCCAAGACCAGCGCCGAGGACGACAAGGAGGACCCGTTGGTTGTGAGTCACCTCTACCGTGCCGTGCTCGAGCCACTGCGGGCAACCGTGTACTCGTACCGGGTCCTCTCCGACGTTGTAGACATCGAGTCCACCTCGAACATCTATGACCTGGTGATTGACGAGAACAACGACGAGTTGCGGTTCACCGCTGCCGGACCGACCGGTACCGTCGCCTCCACCACGGTGACGATCCCTATGTCACTCCTCGCCGGGCCGTTCGTCGTAACTGTGGACTCCCGGACGGTGGATTCACAGACGCAGGGCAACTCGGTCTCGTTCAGCCACGAACACATAGGTCGGAGCCAGGTGACGATTCGACGGACGTGACGCTCCCCGCACAAGCAGTCCATAACATCGAGGTCATGACCACCCCAGTCGAGCAGATCACCGTCGAATGCTCCGACTGTGGGCACCGTTACGAGGATTACCACCGTCGGTCGATGAACCTTTCGTTAGACGACTTCGACGACGACTACATCGAACAGATGTCGACCACGACTTGCCCAGAGTGCGGTGTCAAGCGTTCGATCGGCTCACTCGTAGTGCGAGAGGTCGACAACACGTGGGTATTCGAGGTTTAGGTACCGATGTTGTCGACTAGGGGCGTTCAAGTCCCCCCTCCGACACTCAGGGAATCTCCGGAGTGATCTTCGAGTAGGGCCTTACTCCAGGCCGCGTACAGGCCGCGAGACATCGCGAAACAACGCGAACCAGCGCGAACCAGTGATCAATCAGAACGGCAGGCCAGAGGCGGTTTCCGGGTGTTTGCGCAGGTCAGCGGTTTGGGGTGCATCGATCTGGGGGACCGAAGGTCGGGAGTTCAAATCCTCTCAGCCCGACAACAATACGCGCAGGTCAGACGGTATTTCCTGGGTGATTCTGGTGCCTAGGCCGAGCGTCGAAGTTCGCTCAGGTCGGCAACAGTCCGTCTGACGATCTGACTTATCAACCGATTCCCATGGCGGGTGCCAGATGTCGATAAGCGTTCACTTCGTCATCCATGTCGTTAGTCACTATTTGTAGACAGACATGATCGGCACCTGCATCCAGATGTTCTTGGATTCGTTCCTGAACAGCAGTCTGGTCGCCGAATGCGAACACAGCGTTCAACAAACGATCGCTGCCTCCGCTGGCGAAGTCTGTGTCACCAAATCCAAGTCGTTCGAAGTGGCGACGGTAGTTTGGCCACTCCAAAAATCGACTTATGTTTTCACGCGCTGCTTCATGAGCCTCCTCAGGGGGACCAAGGATTACCCCTTGTTCGACGGCAAGCAGCCCTCCATCTCCAAGGATGTTGCGAGCACGATTTGTATGTTCAGGAGTTGCAAGGAACGAGTGAGCTCCGTCTGCTAGCTCAGCTGCTACCTGAAGCATCTTGGGTCCGAGAGCGGCGATAACCACTGGGGGCGTCCACTCAGGACCATGACCATCGAAGTTCGCATCGTGCATTCCACGGAGATAGTTGCGCATGGTGTCAACCGGCCGCTGATAGTTATGGCCTCTTGCCAAGGCGGTACTTTCATGACTGATCCCAACGCCAAGGAGAAATCGTCCGGGGTGTGCATCACCAAGAGTCCGCGCAGCGTTCATCATCGCAGCCGGATCTCGTGCCCAGGTGATGGCGATTCCAGTGGCCAGCGTCATGCTGGCCGAAGCGCCAAGCAATACGGCCGAGAAGGTCAAAACGTCTTTGCCGAACGGCGATTCAGGAATCCACAACGTGCGATAACCGAGCTCTTCGAGTTCGTTGACAACCTCGACGGCTTGTGATGTCGGTCGGCGTTGCAGGCGACCGCTCCACGCTCCAACCAGTCCCAAGGCTGGTTGGCTCAACGAATTGGGGTCTATGGGCTTGGTCTTCCTCCCGCTGTCATCCATGACCGATCGCTCTACCAGCGAGGTACCCGAGGCCGAGTGCGCTGAGCAGCCCGTTGCCAGAGAGATAGCCAGACGCTCCGTTACCAGAGATTCCAATTGCGGCGCCACCAGCCGCATATAGACCGGGAATTGTTTTTCCCCCACGCAGGACGTTTGCATGTTCGTTTACGCTGAGGCCTCCCTGAGTGTGAAACAAAGCGCCGGTCACCTTTATGGCGGTGAAAGGGGGCTCGAGATCATGGGGCCAGAGTGTCCGACCCAGTAGGTCGACCGCAGCGCCGGAGCCAAAATTGGCGATGCCTTCCAAGGTTGCTGAGATGGCTGCTTCGTCACAACCGATAAGCGACGCCAGGCCGGCGACGTCGTCGGTCCATCTGATGCCTCCGGACTCCACCATCTGCTGATAATCGGCGAAGGGCAATGCCTTTTCGTGCACTGCCTTGTCGTAGATCATCCATGCCTGTGATTCCGGCTGGGCGATCACCTTTACGGCGAACTCCGAGTAGCCGGTCGTCTCATCTCCGAACCTTTGCCCATTGGCGTTTACCAGGAACGCGCCGTTCATCATGGCGGTCCAAGTGATGAGTACGCCGTGTGGAGTAGCTACTGAGCCGTGCCCCTGGTAGGCGTCGAGAAAGCCGACGTCGGCCCCTAGCCTCTCGCCGATTTCAAGAGCATCACCAAGACTGTGGTCACCTCCGAAGTAGAGCCCGTCAACCACTTCGGGAATGTGTCTGGCAACCCGCTCAGCGTTGGCGCCAAATCCGTTTGTCGCGAGCACGACCGAACTCGTGATGATCTCCTGTTCTATCCCATCCGGTGACTCGGCCTTTATCTTCCAGCCGTCGTCAATCTCAATCAGATCGACTAGTCGAAGCGGGACAACCATCGTGATATTGCTCCGTTGTTCGGCAGCTTCCAGCAAGTGACGGTGAAGTGTCCGCCCTGCCCGGTCATGAACACAAAGATGGCGTTTGTGGGTATGGCCGGGGAATACAGCGTCGGTTAGGAGTTCCAATGGCACCTTGCAGTCGTCCGCAAGGAACTCTGATAAGTCACGACCGACGTCGACTAGTGCTCGGGCTAGTACGGGGTCGGCGGTACCTTTTGTTTTGGCCATGATGTCCTGGTACAGGATGTCTGGGGAGTCGCCATCAATTCCGATCTCCTCTTGCCAACGGCTTCCCCCAACCGGAATCATCGAAGTACTCATCGATGTGTTGGAACCTTGGCGGAAGGTCGAGCTTGCTTCTAGCAATGCGACCGTGGCCCCGCCGTCAGCAGCTTTGATTGCAGCGGCGAGGCCTGCTGCCCCGGCTCCGGCTACGACAACGTCGGTCTCACGTTCAAGGTTGGCCACGCGCGTACGTTAGGTCACGAGTGAAAGACGAATTCGAATCACATAGTGTTCCTGTCATGGTAAGGATTCTGGTACTTGCTCCTTTTCCCCTAGATCCTGATCAACTCCAGCTCCGAGCGAAGCAGCTGGACGCAGCGCCTCTGCCAGATGGGGTTGAGGTCGATTTCAAACCGGTAAAGGCGGCCCCCGGGAACTATGTGTCACACCACGACTATCTGCTTGCAGATATCTCGTTGTTTGAGGCTGGGCTGCAGGCGCAGGCGGATGGCTACGACGCCGTGTGCATCGATACGGTTAGCGACTCGGGTGTGAATGCTCTTCGATCGGTGCTGGATATCCCTGTGGTTGGGCCAGGCCGAACGCAGTATGCGGTAGCGGCAATGCTTGGCCGCACTTTCGGGATCGTCACAATGTGGAGGCAGTGGTTTCCGCTCTATGAGAAGGTGCTGTCAGAAATCGGGCTGGCCGATCGCTGTGTGGGGATGCGATCCATAGACGTCACGCCAAACAACCGGACCTTGATGGCAGGCAAGGACCATGCGTTACCGCTGTTGCTTGAAGCGGCTCGAACTCTCGTGTCTGAAGATGGCGCTGATGTGATCTGTCTTGGTTCGACAACGATGCACGAAGCCCACGAGTTTCTGCAGGAGAACCTTGAGGTGCCAGTTTTGAACCCCGGTCCTCTTTCATATTTTGTTGCCGAAGCTCTCGTGGCACTGCAGCTGAGTCAGAGCCGGAGTGCGTACCCGAAGCCGTTAGTTCCAAAACTGGAAATGGTGCATGGGATGTTGGATGGCGCAGTGATCTCTGAGGAATCGGCATGAGCAAAGTTTTGGTACTTGTGCCATTTGCTCTTGATGAGTCACAGATTGCCCATAGGGAAGCCCAGACCCGCTCAGTTTCTTTGCGGCCCGACGTAACTTTCCACTTCAAGCCGGTGAAGGCTGGACCGACCAGTGTCGCCAGCCCACACGACTGGATGCTGCTCGACATTTCACTATTCGAGGCAGGGCTGAATGCCGAGGCCGATGGATTCGATGCGGTTGTGATTGACACCGTTAGCGACTCTGGGGCCGATGGGCTCAGGTCGATGCTAGATATCCCGGTGGTGGCACCAGGTCGTGCATCGATGATCTTCTCGCTAACTCTTGGTCGACGATTCGGGGTTATGGCTCAATGGCAGCCAGCGATGGCTCGGTACGAGAAGGTGCTTGACGAATGGGGTCTGCGTTCCAGGTGCGCGGGTGTTGAGCATTTTGATACACCACCTGATTTTGCGAACCTGATTGGTGGCAAGGAGGACGTGGTATTTCCGAAAATGGAAAGCGCCTGCCATCGTTTGATCGACAGAGGGGCTGATGTCATTTGTCTTGGCTCCACAACCATGCACCAGGCGCACGGCTACCTGTCTTCTGTACTTGAGGTTCCAGTGGTGAACCCTGGTCCTCTCTCTTACAAGCTTGTTGAGGTCATGCTCGCGCTAAACCTCAGTCACAGTCGTAATGCCTACCCAAAGCCTTTGGTCCCCAAGCCGGACATGGTCCACGCAATGCTCGACGCGGCAGCAAGGGTGAGTGGTGCCTAGAGCCGCTGCCAAGATCGTGCGTAGCTATCTTCGACTGGTGGAAGCGCGGGATCTTGACGCAGCATCTGAGTTCCTTGCTGATGACGTGTCGATCGTGTTCCCCGGAGGCCGCACATTTGGAAGCCTCACGGATCAAGTTGCTTCTTCGGCAGGTCGATTTCGTTCGGTGAAGAAGACGCTGGAGCAGTTTGATGTGGTTTCAGATGGAGCTGGAACGACCGTGTATGTCTATGGAACGTTGGCTGGCCAAACTCTGGATGGAAACTCATTTGACGGGGTTCGCTTCATCGACCGGTTTGCTCTCAATGACGGTCTGATTGTCAGCCAGATGGTCTGGAATGACCTCGCTGAGGTAGGTGCTTTGCCGGCCTAGAAGTCGGTTGGGTCATGCGTCTCAAGCCAGGCAAGGTAGTGGTCAAGAGAATCTTCATGTGTGGACCAGAGGCCGTTCCCTAGTTCCTGTTGAATCCTGTCGGCTTTCACAAGTGCCCGTTCGCGACGTGGGTCAGCGTCGTATGCGACAGTTGCGTCCTTTGGTGATGGGACAGCAACAAAAGTTGTGTCCGGATAGGTCTTGCGTAGCCTTTCGACCCACGGTTCGCATGTTCCGAGGCTTTGAGGGCAGACGTTGTAACAGTCGTGCCTCGGTTCTTGCTCGAGGGCGAGCCCTACGATTGCTGCGGCGGCTTCTGGGGCATAGACCCAGTTCCGTGCAGCATCGACCACGTATCGACTGGACTCTCGCCGGCGGGCAGCCATCTCGAGTTGCAGAATGGGGCTCATCAGATCTCGGACACCCGTCGGGTATTCCCACGGGCCGAATACGGCGGACAGCCGCGCAGTAACTGTTGCCAGTCCATGGAGTTGGTGATGTCGCTTCACTAGAAACTCACCGGCGAGTTTCGTCGCCCCGTAGAGTCCAGCGGGAACTGCCGCTGTCGTTTCACTGAGCAGCTCTGTACCAAATGCTGCCTCGCCGTAGACGGCGCCCGATGAGAGGTAGAGCATTCGTTGTACTTCACTGGCAGTGCACGCATCGAGCACTGACTGTGTGCCCCCTACGTTGACATCGACAATCGCTCGAGCACTCGTGCGCTCACGTTCAACGCCCGAAGTGATAGCTGCGGCATGTATGACGACCATCGGCCGGTATTCCAAAAACAGCTTTGACACTGCAGTCGAGTCGCGGACATCGACCAGTTCAACTATCGGAACTGGGCCAATCTCGGCAATCGAATTCAGGGCAGTTTGCGGTAGCGGATTGCTCGCCATTCCTATTGCTCTAATCCCGCCGTAAGACAGCGCATGAAGAAGGTTGATCCCAACGAATCCCGTTGCACCTGTAACGAGTACCGCGAGCTCTACCTCAGAGGGCACGGCCCACCTCGTGCCCTTCGTAAACGGCCTCAAGTGCTGACCGAGGTGCGAGACAGTCACCGACAAGGGTCACCCCGATCCCGCTGACGGCGAGACGTCCATACTGGTCTGTCCTTGCCGCTGGGTTTCCTGCAGCAATCACGGAGTCAACCGTGATGCACTCGATTTCTCCGGTGGAGAGGTCTTCCACCGCGAACTCGTTGCCAATGAAACTGAGACCGGCACGAAGTAGGCGTATTTCCACACCTGCTTCGCGTAGACGTGCCGTGATGGCGGTCTTGCTGTAGCGGGTGATCCTCCAGGCGTAGCCTGCGACTGGTGTCAAATAGGTAACGTCCGCGCCAAGATCGGCGATGTGTTCGACCACGCTGATTGATGACCAGTCGCCCAAGAGGTCGTAGAACGCAACCTTGACTCCACTGGTCCAATCTGTGCTCAGTGCTTCACCTAGCGTTAGTCCAACACCACCTTGCGGGAACTCCACAGGTCGCAATTCGGAGCCTGTGGCGATCACTATGTGATCAGGTTGTTGCTCGTGTTCGATCGTCGCATTGGCGTCGAATTTGGTACTGGTTCGGATCGTCACCCCGTGTCGTTCGCAGGCTGCAATCTGTTGATCGATCATGGTCAGGAAGTCGTTTCTCTTTGGCATGTGGCGCAGCCAGTTCATCTGACCGCCCAGCTGGGGTTTCGTCTCAAAGAGCTCGACGTCGTGCCCACGAGCGGCAGCGACCCAAGCTGCCTCCATCCCCGCTGGTCCACCGCCTACGACCACGACTCGCTTAGCAGTTTTAGCGGGATCCTCTGTTGGTTCGGTAGGTCGTAATCGTTCCCTACCAACTGTGGGGTTGACGGTGCACGTAATTGGCAGCCCCTTCTCCAGGTAGCCCGCACACCCCTGATTGCAGCCGATACAGGTGCGTACTTCGTCCGCTCGTCCTTCGTATGTCTTATGAACTACAGCGGGGTCGGCGATATGGGCTCTCGCCATACCGACGAGATCGACCGCACCGACGCTGAGCAACTCCTCGGCCTCGCTGATTGAGCGGAATTTGCATACGGCCATCACTGGAAGGCTTTGTCCGGCAGCCCGCAGACTCTTCCTAATTTGTGGCGCAAGGTGGCGAAAGCTGTTTGGGTCAAAGGACATATCTGCCATCTGGGTCGAGAGGGAGTAGCTGCCGTGATACGCAGAATGTGAGACATTGACGAAGTCGACCGGAACACTTGCCGTAATGGCGGGAACTATGCGGCACATGTCTTCAAGCGTGAGGCCACCCTGGACGAATTCGTCAGCGCTGATCCGTATCCCCATGCATACGTCTGCCCCGATCTCTTCACGAACTGCGGCCAAGACCTGAAGCGGAAATCGCATTCGATTCGATTCTTGGCCCCCGAACTCGTCAGAGCGTCGGTTAGTCGCTGGTGACAAGAATTGATTCAGCAGGTGGCCGTGGCCTAGGTGGACTTCCAGACCGTCGAATCCAGCCTCAAGAACGTTGCGGGCACTTGTTCTGTGCCCATAGATGACCGCTTCAATATCTGTGAGAGTCATTACGTGCGGAGCAGTTGCTGCAGCATCCCAAGCGATAGCCGAAGGTCCCCAAGACGGCAATCGCAAAGCGTCACCGTCAACCTGTCGCCCGAGGTGAATAATTTGGCCAAAAATACGTGTTCCATGGGACTGAACGGCGTTGGCGATTAATCGAAGTGGTTCGATACAGCGCGGGTCATAGGCCGCAAGCCCCTGAGGCTTTCCGAGGCTGGTTTCGTGAACCCGTAGCGATTCCATAATGATGAGACCGGCACCACCCCGTGCCCTGGCCTCGTGGTAGGCAACGTGGGTATCGGTCGGCATGTGGCCTAGGCCGAAGTTCGTCGTGTGCGCGGGCACAAAGATCCGGTTGCGGAGCTGGGCATTTCCGATCTGAATGGGATCGAAGGCGGAGAACGATTCGGAGCTCAGTTTTTTGACTGACATCAAGATCTGAGCCTATGCTCGCGTCCGTCATGCGGACAAGCGGCTACCCGCACTCCCGAATACAGGTGGCCTGGTTCTGACTGCTGATAGCGACGGATTGAGATAAATGGGTAGTTGGGATTGGTCGATAATTCAGCGGTGTTGGCCGTTGATGAGAGATGCAGCCTGG
>Ga0207963_1002055_pt1 | contig 10294 bp, 9 predicted proteins | sample Knorr_S15_td_NAD_FD_185604 | JGI IMG/M metagenome (GOLD analysis project Ga0207963, IMG submission 185604) | Marine microbial communities from Southern Atlantic Ocean transect - Knorr_S15_td_NADW_ad_2500m_LV_A (SPAdes) (version 2) | ecosystem: Environmental > Aquatic > Marine > Oceanic | place...
GCACGAACCTTCTCGTCATCGAGGACTGGCGTGAGTTTCATATCACAGACGTTCGTCCAGTTCAAACAAAAGTCGTTCACGGCAGAGAGGTCATCAGACTCTAGGATAGCTACGCCAGTTCTTGAGACGAGGTCGTTCCACCGTCCCACCAGAGTTACCGCATCACCCAGTTGTTCGCGATCATCTTCGGGAGTCATCTGGCTGAAGTATTGCAGAGCTTCGTCGAAGGTGTCGGCATGGAGGGTCCAAGTGAGCATGAACTGCATGTTCGGCTCCTAGTAAATGAGGAAATGGTAGCTGTATCGTATTCCCCGCATCTCTACCTACGCCAGCAAACGGTCACCTACGACCCCTGTCCTCCCCGACCTAGTCGGATAAGTCGAAGGGAGACAGCCATTTATGGCTGTCTCCCTTCGACTTATACAGGGTTTTACTAACTGGACAGCTTGCCGTACACCGCTGCGGAAGCGTACCAGAAGATTAGGGTCTGAACGGCATTTGTCGCTGCTACGCCAACCTCTCGGCCAAAAAACATCCACCCGGTCAGGACACCTCCCGCGATGATGGCTCCAGCCGCGAGGACTATCGCGGCCTGTGTAGCACCCATACCCGTGCTTTGAACGACCCAGTCAAAATACACTGCCGTGATCAGCCAGAGGATGGCGATCGTAGGCCACTGACCGAACATCGCGTTGTCTCCGGCCCAGACCTCCGGCCTCAACAATGCCGCGACAACACTTAGCACCATCAGGGTGGCCCACATTCCGAGTATCGGCTTCATTCTCGTTGTCATCGTTTTGACTCCCTCATCGGTTGATCGCAAGTCCCGCTCGTCCTTGCGAGTAACCTGAATTCCCCTTCGGGGAGCGTCAACGTCCCCCCTCCGTAGCCCAGGTGTGCCTTGCCGTTTCGTCCCCCCCGGCACATGCTCACAGCTCACTTTCGTCCCCCTCTGAAGGACTGTTGGAGACACCATGAAAATCCCTGCTTTCCGGGCCTCCACGCCCCTCGCAGCCGCGCTTGGCCTTACGCTCCTTATGCTCAGCCTCGGACCCGCTTCCTCCAGCACCGGTGCGCTTCTTGCGCAGGACGAGGTACCCATGCGAGGAGACAAGAAGGTCCTCACGATCGACGACTACGCGAAGTGGCGTTCGATCGGGCAGACCTCCATCTCACCCGATGGGCGGTGGGTGACGTACGCCTACAGCCGGCGCGAGGTCGACGATTCTCTGTTCATCAAGGAGATCGACGGTGGTGATCCGGCCGTTGTGGTCCGCGGGAGCAACCCCGAGTTCTCGAAGGACTCTCGGTGGGTTGCTTACTATATCAACCCGCCCGAGCAGGAAGAGGGCGGTGGGCGCGGGAATGCGCGAGGCGGGAACGATGCCGACCGACCTGCCCGCGTAGTGGAGCTGCGAGACCTAGATACGGGAGAGACACGGAAGTGGGACAATGCCCAGTCCTTCGCCTTCGCGGAGGCGGGCCGGGCCTTCATGGTGAAGAAGCGCTCCGCTGATTCCGAAGCCGAGCACGAGGGCACAGACCTGATCGTTCGTTACCTCGACTCGGGCATGGAGGAGTTGATCGCGTATGTGGACGAGTACGGGGCTGATGAGTCCGGCGCGCGGTTGGCCTACACGGTCGACGGGCCGGATGGCGAGTCGAACGGCGTAAGCCTACTCGTGCTCGACACGCGTGTCCGGACCGTGCTTGATGCGGAGCGCGAGGTGACTTACGCGCGCCTGACCTGGGGCGGGGATCCCGATGAAGAGGTTGAGCCCGCCTTGGATGCGTTAGCGGTGCTCAAGGGGAAGGACGACGATGAGCTCACTGAACGTGTAAACGCGGTCCTGCTTTGGCCGGCGGTTTCTGACGGCTCAGGGCCTTTGGTGCTTGATCCGCGGCCTGAGGACAACGAGGAAGACGAAGGAGCCGACGAGGATAGCGAGAGCTCTGACGTTGTCGCAGGTGCCGACGCCAATGAGCACGGCTTACCCACTGAGCGCGTGTTGAGCGAGAAGGGCGCGCTACGGTGGTCACCGGACGCGACTTGGCTCTTTGTGGAGACTCGTCTGCAGCACCCGGCACCCTCCGCACTTTGCGAACCGACTAAGAAGAAGCAGGGCGAAGCTGACGAGGAAGATGAAGGTGAAGAGGAGGATGAGGATGAGGGCCCGACGATCGTGCAAATGGCCACACGTGTCTCGGACGACGGCCGTCCACTGGGACCTGAAGAGGTGTCTGGCGGGGTCTGCCCAGAGTTCGTCGCGGACGTGGACATTTGGCATGTCGGAGATGAGCGGATCCAGTCGATCCAGGAATCGCGTGCAAGCGCGGACCGCAACCGGACACACACCGGTGCCATCCACATCGAGGGCGGAGGGGAACTGCGCTTCGTCCAGCTTGCCGACGAAACGATGGAGACCGTCCAGATCTCCGACGACGGGCGCTCAGCGATAGGTGCGGATAACCGCGCGTACCGCTCAGATTGGCGCCCGAACTACCAGGACCTCTACCTCGTCGATGTCGAGACCGGTGATCGCACGCTGATCCTCGAACAGCAACTTCGAACACTGGGCTTCGACCCTGATGGCAAACACTTCCTCTATTGGAAAGACCGTGACGTCTGGAGCTATGACCTAGAAGCTGCACAGCACCGCAACCTCTCAGCGGATGCACCGGTCAACTTCGAGAACGAGCTGTTCGACCGCTTCGGCGAGAAACCGCCGTATGGTATCGCCGGGTGGGCCACGAACGGGGATGCAATCGTGATGCATCGTTACGACCTATATCGTGTCTCACTGGACGGTGACGCAACGGAGAACCTCACTCAGGGCTTTGGCCAGGAGAACAAGATCCGCTTCCGCGTGATCGACATGGATCTTGATGAGGATGAGTTCGACCTTTCGAAGCCCTTGTACCTGTCAGCGTACGGCGAATGGACGAAGAAAGCCGGATTCTACCGGCTAGACGGTGGAGACCTCGAAGAGCTCGTGTTCGATGATGCGCGTTACGGAAATCTGACAAAGGCCGAGGACGCCGACGTCGCAATCTTCGCACGACAGGACTTCGAGACCTTCCCGGATTTCTGGTGGTCGGACCTCGGCCATGAGTCGCGGGTGCAGATTACCGATGCGAACCCTCAGCAGGCCGAGTACAACTGGGGCCGACGGATCCTCTTCGACTACTACACATCTGACGGCATCCGGAAGCAGGGCACGCTTGCCATCCCCGATGACTATGAGGAGGGTGAGCGTCGGCCGATGCTGATCAACTACTACGAGCAGAATTCACAGAACCTGCATAGCTATCCGACACCCAGGTTCCAAGGCTCGCCCAACTTCGCCGGATATGTGAGTGACGGATATCTCGTGATGCAGCCCGATATCCATTTCCGGATCGGACCGTCACACGAGCACATGCTTGAGTCGATCGAGCTCGCACTCGACGCCGTGATCGAGATGGGATACGTCGACCCGGATCGGGTCGCGCTCCATGGCCACTCCTACAGCGGGCAGGGCTCGACCTACATCGCGACCCACTCCAACAGGTTTGCCGCGATAGTCGCGGGCGCGGCCGCCACGAACCTCGTGAGCGACTTCAATGCGCTCTGGGGCGGGGGTAACAACGCGCACAGCTACGACATATATGGACAGGGCCGCCTTGGGACGGACCTCTACAGCGACTTCGAGCTGTACGTCGATCAGTCGGCGGTGCACCATGCGGCCGACATGAATACCCCGCTCCTTCTGCTCCACGGCGAGGACGATGCTACCGTGCGCTGGATGCACTCGGTTGAGTTCTACAACGGGCTGCGCTGGTTCGGGAAGGATGTGACTCTGCTGTCATACCCGGGTGAGGGTCATGGACTACGTCAGTACGAGAACCAGAAGGATTTCCAGATCCGCACGCGGCAGTTCATCAATCACCACCTAAGGGGTGCGCCGACCCCTGCGTGGATGGAGTCGGGGCGCACCTTTATCCAGAAGGAGCGGGCCATCGAGATGATGAAGAATGACGAGAAGGGGAATGGCGGCGGTACCGGAGAGAGTCGAAGTCCATCGCCGCCACTCAACCCCTACTTTCCATGATGGAGGCTACCGTAGTGTGTTGCTCGGTGGATTCATCTGTTAATCCACGTAGTAGGCTCCAAACAGGATCATCATCTCGTCTGAACTGAGAAAGCCAAAGTTTATGGTGCTATTCGTATCGTTATTGTAGGTGGCCTGAAGCCTCAAGCCCTGACCTGCTTCCAGGGTTAACGTGGGATTCAGTTCCAGGATGGGTGGGTGTTCCCAGTCGTAAGCGATGTAGACCAGTTCGCCATCGCGTGGGCCGCCATCGATGAAAACTCGGAACTCGGTCATGTGCTCATGCGCGTGTGAAAAGAGTTGAAAGATCTGAACTTTTTCATCCACCACGAATGTCTTGGTCAACGTAGTGCTTGCTTGAGGAGGCAGGTTGATATCCAGGTTGTTCATGAAGAGGCGCTCAGCAACGTGTTCCACCTGTGAAGAGTCTACGGTGTGTAGGTTAGCGTAGATCTCACCTTGGATGATTTGGCTTGAGCGGTTTACATAGTGCGCATTTATGTCGAACCCGGTGCCCGCGGGGATACGCAGAGCCACACCCGGAGGGTAGTGATAGGTCATGAGTGGCCACTGCGTACCCGTCACGAAGTTCAGGTGCGAAGTGATCATAAGGGTGCTAGGAATATAATTTCCGTTGGTATCACGTATGTCCCTGAAAACCTGAGGGTCTGGAACCAAGATTTCTGGGATGTCGTCGGAGAGGTCGTACAAGATCAGATGATGGCTACCTGGCCGCATCGCCATGTCTACGCGATTGACGAAGAGTGCCTGATCGTTGTTCAGCGGTTCGTAATAGAAGAATTCTCTCTCAAAATTTGGCGCTACATCCCACGGGCCTAGGTGGAACTGTACACCACTGGTCGGTACCGGTAGTGGTTCAAATTCAGGTGGCTCATAGCGTTCTATATTATCCAGAACATCTGGGTCGACGACGTTTCCGGCAGCTGGTGCACCGGCCAGGATCCATTGAAGGACAAATTCCAACTCACCGTTCGTGAGTGGTGGCTTGCCCAGGGGCATCAGCGCCCCGTAGCCCGGGTGGTCATCGAAATAGTGCGCTTGATCCGGAGCATTAATCTTTTCCCACAAGAAGCTCTTGTCGACGCTCGCCAATCCTTCTGTGCCCACAAGGGTAAGTCCGTCGGCTAGAGCTACTGGATTCTTGGGTGCGCGGTTCACGAGTTGGCTGTAAGCGACGCTTGACGTCAGTACAAGATCTGATTGTGTAGCGAAGGATGCCCCTGCGACGTGACATTCAACACAGTTCTTGTCAAAAATTACGGTTTGAATGATGTCCCAGGTGGAAGTTGCCACAGGCTCCTGTGGCTCCGGTTCCAAAGAGTTGGAGCTGTCGCTGCAGCCCCAGGCTAGCAGGCCAGCCATTGATCCAAGTAGAATTCTATGAATAGGCTTCATAACATCACTCGAGGGTGAGGTATTGCCATGAGATATCTGTTCCAAGCGAGCACACTGCTGATCTTACTAGTAACCAACACCCTATTTAATGGTGTTGAGGGGCAATTACTAAATATGCCATTGCCTGAGTTGCCAGAAAACCAAGAGATCTTGGTTTCTGAAATAACCCTTGTTCCCGGACAGGAATCCTCACCCCATCGTCATAATGCCCATGTTTTCGTCTATGTATTGGAAGGTCGAGTAAACATGCAAGTCGCGGGAGGGGAGTTAGTGACCCTGTCACCAGGCGAAATGTTCTATGAAGACCCTGATGATATCCATGTGGTTTCTCAGAATGCCAGTGATACAGAATCAGCTAAGTTCCTGGTGCATATCATCAAGACTATTGGTATGCCAGTCACCACTCAGGTGGGACCCCTAAACCCTGAAAGAACTTTGTTTGAAAAGAGTCTTAGACACTGAGGATTATCTGATGAACAAAGCCCTGTCACTTCCTCTTGCTCTGATCACTCTCGGGTGTGTTGATGCAGAGTTACCGATGACCCATGAACTCGTCGCCGGGCCCGCCACTGTTGCGTTTGGTTACTACGATCCGACCAAGCCCGGTGTGCTCCGGATCCAGTCGGGTGACGTGGTCGAAGTCACGACCATGCTTACGAGCAGCCCCACGCGGCTTCAGCAGATGGGGCTCCCGGCAGCTGAGGTTCAGCCCGAGCTCTCGGCGATCTATGATGAGGTGACTGATCGAGGGCCGGGCGGCCATATCCTCACAGGGCCAATTCATGTTGACGGTGCCCGGCCGGGAGATGTCCTGGAGGTCCGGATTCTGTCCGTAGGGTACTCTATAGACTACGGATACAACGGCTGCAGCGGCTTCGTGCGGGATCTGTGTGATGCTGACCGCCGCTCACGCTTGATCCGGATCGACACCGAGAATGACCAGGCAGAGATCGCTCCCGGGATCGTGGTTCCGCTAAAACCTTTTTTTGGTAGCATGGGTGTAGCACCGCCGCCGGACTCGGGGCGCGTGAGCAGCGTGCCTCCCGGTCGTCATGCGGGCAACATGGATTTGAAGGAACTTGTGGCAGGGACGACGCTTTATATCCCCGTGTGGGTAGAGGGCGCTCTTTTCGAAGTTGGTGACGGCCATGCGGCACAAGGTGACGGTGAGGTAAATCAAACGGGGCTTGAGACGTCTCTTGAGGGTAGTCTGCAGTTCTTGGTCCATCGAGACTGGACGCTCGACTGGCCACGCGCCGAAACCCCGACGCATCACATACTGATGGGTTTTGACCCGGATCTGGAAAAAGCTACAGAGATCGCTATTCGGGAGACGGTGGAGTTTCTTATGGAGCGGACGGACTTGTCTTCCGGTGAAGCTTACTCGGTGATCTCGATGGCAGTAGATCTTAGAATTACCGAGTTGGTGGACCAAAACGTAGGCGTTCACGCGATGGTGCCTAAGGAGCTACTCCAGACCGTTGGGACGGAGCGCGAACCATCTGGCCTATTGAACGGGAACTAACCAATACCTTTTGTCTAGATTTCCGAGCGCTTCAGCTTTCTTGATAGGGCTTCTCGGTACACTAGCTTGTGCTTCGACGTCACCGACGGAGTTAGAAACAGCGGACTGTGGCCATCGGGTTGATCCGAGCATCGTGAGCTTGGGTCAGAACGTAGTTCTTTCAGGGTCCGGAGAGATTCAACCACCGCAGGGCAAACCGATCCAGGAGGGCTGGACTCTAGGACGGTCAGCTGAATCGATCACAGCTCACAACGAGCGTGAATATGCTCGAGTTGCTTCCTACATGATGCCAATTCGTGACGCCATTATGTGTGATCTTGATGAAACGAGTCTGACACTCTGGCAGACACTCACGGCAATCTTACGTCTCAATAACATCAAGACAGTCCAAGATCTTTCGGGCACACCAAAAGAACAGATCTACTCAAGCGACGGTATTCACGAGCACTTAACGAATGATGGCCCCGATCACAACGCTATGATGAAATATCTAGAAGAGTCTGAATTGGAGCTGAAGTGCTTGGCGTTCATTAATTTTGACTTCACCAACCCAGAGGGTGCAAACCATTGCGAAATTCATGGTCTAGCCCAAGGCTCAGGTCTAGTTATCCCATAGCCGTTCTGTCTAGAGACGCACAGGTCACAGGGGGCATGTGAACTATGAAAATCGTTCGAAAATTATTGATGGTGATTGGAGTACTTATCCTGATTCCGGTTGTTGCGATGGCTACTCTGTCGGTTTCGGCACGTAATTCTGACGGACCATCTGCAGTTTTCGCTGGCGGGCGCCTTGTGGCTGGTGAGTTGGTAACAGACCCAGAGCCGGATTGGACTTTTGTACGCAATATAGGAACCATCGAACTCCAGCTCCTTGATCCCCCCCGGTCCCGCTTGATCTGGGTAGCCGAACACGAAGGGAAGATCTATGTCGTGTCTGGATACATGGGCAGCACTATCGGACGTCTATGGAAAAGGTGGCCTGCGCAAGCGGAACGAGATGGTCGGGCTATCGTTCGTATTGATGGCAAGAGGTATGAGCGCCATCTCGTGCGTATAATGACTGGCAGCGAAGTTGAGGGTGTAACTGCAGAATTCAGCCGCAAGTATAGGTCTGCAATGACACCCGCTACGATAGAGGCAGGGACAACGTGGCTTTTCGAGTTGGCCCCACCCAATCCAGACACTAACGGAACCCCCGGATGAAAAAGTTCTACTGGATTATCGGGGGTGTAATGATTGCCGTCGTGCTCATCGTTTTGTTCGTACCCGGGGTAGCGGAGTATATCGAAGGCGAGTTATTGACCTGGCTTGTTAGGCTGTCCGGATAGGGATAGGCCAACCAGCGGTAGCCTCATGGAGCAAGACTCAACTGTTAGGTCCTGCAGATCATGCGGGAGCAGGCGGAATTAGAAGGTTACGACCTGATTACGACTTTGTACCGACCCTCTATACGCTCTAACAAAATGCTTATCGGCCCGACTCAAAGAGCCTCGCGAAATCCGACCAAGTAACGGGCGCTCCGTGGATCGGTACGATCGTCTGAACATTGAGCGAGAGGCGCCTTACGTGATTGAACAGTGACCTGTTAGCCGGCGTGACACGTGTCGGAACTGGGACGCCAGCACTGGACGAGTCAAAAAGGTCGGCCTCGATGAGGATTCTCTCGGTCGGGAGATAGGCGATCAGCATGCCTTCGACGTGTGTGAGCGGGTGTACATACGACATATGCATGGAACGCTCCCCGTTGTTGAGCGAATAGTTCTCCCGCACAGTCTCATACTGATAGCCTTCCGCAAGCTCCGTCGGTGGCCACAGAGAGACCATGTCCGGATCGAGCGTGCGCGGCGAATAGTTGAGAACGTCTCGTGTGTAGAAGTCGTAGTTCTTCCAGTGTGTAATGATGGTGGCGCCGATGTGCATGTACGTCCGGAGTCCACCGATGTGGTCATGATGCTGGTGCGTATTCACCAGAAACCGGATTGGCTTGTTCGGTAGGAGGCGAGTGATCTCATCGATGACAGCGAGATTGCGTCGCTCGTCGACGGGAGCCTCCACTACCGTGATGTAGTCATCGAACTCGACGGCCACGCTGTTGTGTGAGGATCCACCGAGGAGCCACACACCATCCGCCAGTTCACGTGTGGTCACCACGACTGGAAACTCTGCCCGCCGCACCACTTCTGGGACGGTGACGGGGTCGTTGCAGTCGTTTATCCGGATGTCGGCGAGTGTTCCGCCGAATGCATTATGCCCGGCGTTGACGCTCTGCGCCTGGAAGTTGTCGTCCCATCCCTCATGTTGATGCCACCCTGCGGGAAAGCGCACACCGTCACTGAGGTCCACGTAGCTCGCGTTGGTGAACTCGTGCTCGTAGTTCATGTCCCCGAGCACGGGATCGGGCACCCAGGTGTGGATCCGCTGAAGCAGATTCTCGCTGTTGATCGTGGCATCCACCCTGTATTTGCCTAGGACGGTGATCGAAACAATGGTGACCTTCTCCGGTACGGTGGTCGCGCCATCCCGTCCCATCTCCCCTAACTCCCACCTCCACGTTGCTTTCGGATTAGCGCCGGGCATCATCGCCGCTTTGAGGAATCCGTGGGGGTTCAGCCACATGTCGAGTTGCCACCTGTCCGCGTCTTCAGGTGGTGCCGGAACAGGCTCGCTCCCCGGTCCGTCCACATACCACGCATACTCTCCGTTGACTACAAAGCGCTGGCGGATATTACGTTGCAAGGGAGTCCCGCCACGCCACCCGAGTCCGTGCTTCCACGACGCGGGGTTCTGGCCCGGTTCGCGGTCGAATTCCTCGACCATGGTTCCGGCGTCCCAGTTCATGGTCCGTGTGTAGTTCGTTAATGGTTCGCCACGTGGCCAATCCACTTCGTATCCGTTCAACCGCTGCTGGCCCACCATACCGGCATAGGCGGATCCAGAAATTGCCACGCAGCGTAGGTTGGTGACTCCAATCGCATCAGCGGCGGCCTGCAGCACAGGGCCTGGATCGAGGTAGCCCGGCGACAACTCCTGCGCGGATGCCGACCCGCTCATTAGCGTCGCTGCAACGACAAAACCCGATAACCGGAATGCGGACATACGTTCTCCTCAGTTCTTCGGACGCTGTCATGAAGATGCGTCCCCTCTCTTAACCCACGCCAGCGAAGTGCCCCCCAGTGCCTCCCTTTAGAGTGCACGGGCCGCCAGTCTTACCAGCACGGTGTTGCGCGTCCGGTGTGGTGCCTCCCGTCTAACTTGCGGTCCT
>Ga0207963_1002056_pt1 | contig 10294 bp, 8 predicted proteins | sample Knorr_S15_td_NAD_FD_185604 | JGI IMG/M metagenome (GOLD analysis project Ga0207963, IMG submission 185604) | Marine microbial communities from Southern Atlantic Ocean transect - Knorr_S15_td_NADW_ad_2500m_LV_A (SPAdes) (version 2) | ecosystem: Environmental > Aquatic > Marine > Oceanic | place...
TTATCGGACTGGTGGCAGGCATGCTAATTGCAGGTGGCGTCATGACCGTGGCGGCCCGCTACACCTACATCATTCCCGAAAATACCGACGACCTGACATCAGCCGGTATTCAGGACATGATCCAACAGGCCGCAGAAAACTATGTGGAACAGGGTGCCAGGGACAAGCTCGACGGTTTTCTTACCGAATCGCAGCTAGTACCCTCACTCCTCGGTCTGCGCGGGGTAGTTATCGAATTTGCACCGGAAGACTTCGGAGTAGCCCTCGATATTCTCGAATCCCGCATTGATGAAGTGGACGCTTCATAAAATGCCCTTCAAGATGGGCCTGGCCTGTCTATTGGGGGGCTCACCCGGGTAACATCGGGGTCGAAACATTCAATCGGCCAACGACTGCAACTGGTTTACAAACGATGAGCGAGACCACGCGGGCACCTGTACTGGTGCTCAATCAAAACTACCAGCCGCTGAACATCTGCGACATTCGCAGGGCGGTGAAGCTCGTCGGCAAGGGCAAGGCGCAGTCGGTGCAGGACAGCGGGGAGTACATCTACACGGTCTCCGACATTTTCGAACGGCCCGACGTGATCCGGCTCGTCTACATGGTCAAGCGTCCGGTACCGCGCAGAAAGATGTCCCGCAACGAGATCTTCGCCCGTGATAACAACTCCTGCCAGTACTGCGGTGCGACGCCCAGGGATATGACAATCGATCACGTGCTGCCCCGTTGCGAAGGCGGGGAGCACACGTGGACCAACGTTGTGAGCGCCTGCAAGGCGTGCAACCACCGTAAGGCGGGTCGAACGCCGCAACAGGCCGGCATGCGGCTGCGCAAGGACCCTTACGAACCGCGGCCCAACCCTTATTCGTTCCTCAGGGTTGCCTCGCTCAAGAAGACATGGCTGCCGTTCGTGCCGTGGCTTGTGCCTGAGTCGAACCCGTCGAGCAGTTTGGCCCCGGCGGGTGCTGCTGGCGATTAGGCCAGATATCGCCCGAGTCGGAACGGTGCTTCCAAGAGCAGCGTTCGAGCGATATTCGGAACAGCGACCTTTTCAACCGGCCAACTAAACCGCGTCGATTATCCGATTGAGCGTTTCGCTGGGGCACATTGCGGCCGTCACCCGAGCGGCGTCGGGCTTGTAGTACCCGCCTAGGTCCTGTGCGTCGCCCTGTGCCTGGTCAAGCTCCAATAGGATCTTCCCCTCGTTTTCGGCGAGGGCAGCGGCCACCGGTCCGAACCGCCTGGCCAACTCCAGGTCCGCATCCTGCTCGGCGAGCGCCTGCGCCCAGTAGAGCGTCAGGTAAAAGGTGCTCCCCCGATTGTCGATCTCATGCACCTTCCTTAAAGGCAAGCGATCGTTTTCAAGATAGCGGCCCGTCGCAGTGTCGAGTGCATCGGCGAGGACCTTTGCCCCTTTGTTGTCGAACTGCTCGCCCAGATGCTCCAGCGATGCCCCGAGCGCCATGTACTCGCCCAGCGAATCCCATCGCAGATGACCCTCTGCCTCGAACTGCTGAACGTGTTTGGGTGCCGAACCGCCCGCGCCCGTCTCGAAAAGCCCACCGCCGTTCAGCAGCGGTACTACCGAGAGCATGCGAGCGGATGTGCCGATCTCGAGAATTGGGAACAGGTCGGTAAGGTAATCCCGCAGAACGTTACCCGTCACCGAGATCGTGTCTTCACCCCTTCGAATACGTTCCAACGATAGTTGAATCGCAGTGACGGGATCCAGAATTCTGATATCGAGCCCTTCGGTGTCGTTCTCGGCAAGATACGTCTCGACCTTGCGAATCACCTCGGCATCGTGTGCCCGCGCGTTGTCCAGCCAGAAGACTGCAGGCACTCCAGTGGCGCGTGCGCGCCTCACCGCGAGATTCACCCAGTCACGGATCGGAACGTCTTTAGTCTGGCATGCTCGCCAGATGTCGCCTTCCTCTACCGCGTGCTGTATGAGCGTGATGCCTGTCGCATCGACAACACGGATGACGCCAGTACCACCGATTTCGAAAGTCTTGTCGTGTGAACCATATTCCTCGGCCTGCTGTGCCATGAGTCCAACATTGGGCACGCTGCCCATCACTGACGGATCGAGCTGACCGTGCTGCTGGCAGTCCCGGATGATCGCATCGTAAATTCCCGCGTACGTCGAGTCTGGAATGACAGCTTTTGTGTCCTGGAGCTTGCCTACGTTGTTCCACATCTGCCCGGAATCACGGATCATCGGCGGCATCGAGGCGTCGATGATGACATCGCTCGGCACGTGCAGATTCGTGATCCCTCTGCCCGAATCCACCATCGCAATACCGGGGCCGTTCTCGTAATCGGTTTCGATATCTGTCATAAACCGATCTTTTATGTCTTCTGGGAGACCGGAAATTTTCGCAAGGACATCACCGAATCCGTTGTCTGGGTCGGCACCAAGATCAGTGAGTTCATCTCCGTGATTTGCAAAGAGGCTTGCAAAATAGGTTCGTACGCCGTGGCCGAATATGATCGGGTCCGAAACCTTCATCATCGTGGCCTTCAAATGGAGAGAGAAAAGCACACCCTGAGCTTTGGCGTCCTTGATCGCTGCGCGGTAGAAATCAACCAGGGCGCGCTTGCTGATGAACGTGGCATCGAGCACTTCACCGGCCATCAGGGGCAGCGATTCTTTCAGCACCGTTACCGTTCCGTCCGTTGCAACGTGTTCGATTCGCGCCATCGTCGCTGCCTCGAGCGTGGTCGATTTCTCGTTATGGAAGAAATCATGCCCGGACATAGTCGAAACGTGCGTCCTGGAATCTTCGGGCCACTCGCTCATTCGCGGCGGATTCGCCCTCGCAAAGTCTTTGACCGCGTTCGGCGCGCGACGGTCGGAGTTACCCTGACGCAGCACAGGGTTCACGGCGCTGCCCATTGCCTGGTCATAGCGTGACCTCGTGATTGTTTCTTCATCGGTGGTCGGCTCGTCCGGATAGTCGGGAAGCGTGTACCCCTGGGCCTGCAACTCAGCAATACACGCCTTCATTTGCGGCGTGGAGGCACTTATGTTCGGGAGCTTGATGATGTTTGCCTCTGGCATCTCCACCATGCGGCCCAACTCAGCCAGATCGTCTGCAGTTTTTTGCCCGTCTTCCAGCATGTCTGGGAACCGGGCGAGTACCCGGGCAGCGAGTGAGATATCGCGCGTTTCGATGTGAACTCCGGCCGTACCCGTGTAAGAACGGATGACGCGCAGAAACGCATGAGTTGCGAGTGCCGGCGCTTCGTCGGTCCAGGTGTAGATAATCGAAGGAGTTTGGGACATGGGTTTCTTATTGATTCGTCGGTGATTGGCAGAAAGGCAGACGCGAAAGGGCGTTTCAGTATACGCAGACGAGATGTTGCTACGGTGATCGACAGCGGTCCGTATCGGCCGGTCAGAGCGTCGCCAGTTTTTCAGCGACCGACTCAAGATACGTCCGGTCTACTTCGGCGAACATTGGTTGCGAAGAGTTGAACGTGGATTTATCTCCATGACTGATTCCGCTCGCACCGAATCGTGCACCCGCGAGAGCACCGGCCACGGCAGCAGATGTGTCCGCATCTTCGCCCCGAGAAACGGCGCTCCAGACTGCATCGTCGAAATTATCAGCAGTTCTTGCAGCCCAGAGTCCGACCGTCAGAGTGTCGAGCACGAAACCGCCAGCTTGTGGTTGGTCATCCGACCATGCTCGGGCGATTCGGTCCCTGACATCGGAATTTGGTGTCGACGCCTGAACGTACTCCATCTCGGGTTGCTTACCGGACAGGAGCATGTATCGCAGTGCAGTTGAAAACGCGACACAGGCTTCCTAGCACCAGGCATTAGGGTGCGTGATCCGGGATTGAGCCCGGGCCAGATCATTTATATCGAATGAATGGGCGAGTTGGAACAGGGCGACAGGTGCGACCCGCATCAGGCTTCCGTTGCCGGCTGCGGCTGCGGGCAATCCACTCACCGCCACCGACCAGTGTTGTCCGCGTGCAACTTCACTCAACACCTGGCTGGTTTGAATTTCAACGTCTTTGGTGCTCGTGTGAATGGCCCATTCAGCCCAGCTCGTCGCTAACTTATTATCGTCGAACTGTCCGTTGGCGAGGTGTTGAGCGAGCAGAATGGACATTTGTGTGTCATCGGTGAACTCACCCGGGTCCCAACCACCGCCGCCAGGAAATGCGAATAACTCTTCACGCAGCCCTGCGATCTGTTCTGGCGGGTCGAACTCCACAGGAGCGCCGAGGGCGTCCCCGACGGCCATGCCAACGAGAACTCCTCTGGCTCGGTCAATCACTTGTGGAGTTAAGTTCGTCATGAGTATTTCGAGCTTCACTTGGCCTACGCCGCGGAGCTCGCGCGGTCGCCCAAGCGCGCCTTCGGACGCCAGGAGACTAACGCCCTAACCCCCGAGCGACGGCACTTTTACGGGATCGACCCACGGGAGGTCGAGCATAAGCACTTCCAGCGTCAGTTGCGGCACCGCGTTAGCCTCCAGGGCAACCAGGGCGCTCTGAACAGCCGTAACAGCCGCTGCGATCTGATCCTCTTTCAGCTCGCCAGCGATCTCTGAAAGCAGGTCGGTCCACTCGACGTTCGTGACGATCTCGCCGAGTTTGTATCGCATGATCGCAACGTCCCGCCACCACTCGAGCCAGCGCTGCATTTCCGCCAACACGGCCAGCCGGTCACGCCAGAACTGATTGCCTGTCTGGCGGGCGTACCGGAACCGTTCCTCGACGTTCCCGGTGATGATCTCTGCGAAGCGGAGCACCGCCTGGTTGTGAGCATCGAGAATCGTGGGATCGTTCATGGCCTCGATCGCCCAGCCGGGACAGCCCCTTGCCAGCCGCGACAGCTGGCGGGCCTGTTCTTCATCGGCCCCGAACTGCTCGATGAGTTCCACCTTGATCACTTCGGTGTCGACTGGCCTTAGCTCGATGGTCTGACAACGGGATACAACGGTTTGGGGCAGCAAATCGGCGTTGGGCGCGGTGAGAATTATCAGCACATCATCCGAAGGCTCTTCGAGCGTTTTCAGGAACGCGATCGACGCAGCCTCGACCATTCTGTGGGCCCCGTCGAAGATAAAAACTTTTTTAGAGCCTTCAAACGGCTTCGTCGCTGACTGGCGGATCATCTGACGCACGTGAAGAATCGAAATCGTCTGGCGACCCCGTTCTTCCCCATCCTCACTCCCCCGCGTCGGGCGGTTGTCTATTTCGAGCTCAGTGTTGGGGTCGATAACCTCTACGTCCGAATGAACCCCCCTGCGAATTCGCTCGGCCTGTTGCGATGCATTGAGATCGATATTCGGAGCGGCACCAAACATATCGACGACCGGTTCGCTGTTCACCATGCACGCCATGTCGATGGCCAGCGTGCGTTTGCCAATCTTTTCAGGCCCTGTGATCAGGTAGGCGTGGGCCAACCGACCGGTTTCCGACGACTTTGAAAGCAGGTTGGTCGCACCCGGGTGCCCGAACGTTTTCCAGCCAACGATCGGCGGCCGGATTGTACCTGATGATTCGGACGCCGATTGCATGTCGTCTTCCCTGGTGTCAATCGAAACTGAATCTGCTTCAGTCAAGGTCGAGACTCGGTGCAAGCAGATCGGCGTAGGTTTCGCGCCTGCGGATAAGTCGCGACTGACCGTCGTTCACAAGGATCACCGCGGGGCGGGTTTGCATGTTGTAGTTGCTCGCCATCATCAGGCAGTATGCGCCCGATGCGGGAAGCGCCAGTAATTCCCCGGGTTCAAGTGCTGGCAGTTCAACGTCGCGGGCGAGGACGTCGCCCGACTCGCAGTACTTCCCGGCTACCGTAGTCACCACATCCCGCACCGCATTAGGCCGATCCACCGGCACAACGGCGTACTCCGAATCGTACAGGGCCGGACGAATGTTGTCGCCCATCCCGCCGTCCACACTCACGTAGGTCCGCACACCCGGAATGGTCTTGATCCCGCCAACTGTGTAAACGGCGACACCGGCCCGGCCAACGATGGCCCGCCCCGGCTCGACGGTCAGTTCCGGCTCATCGAGGCCGTACCTGTCACATCCCGAACGTACAGCGGTTGCGATTTCTTTGGCGTAGGCGCTGATCGATGGCGGCAGGGTGTCGGTTACGTAGCCGATGGCGAACCCGCCACCGGGACTGAACCGTTGCAGGTCCAGCCCATATTTATCGCGCATGTCTGCGGCGAATCGCAACACATAGTCGATCGCTTCCGAATACGGTTCCAGTTCGAATATCGGGGAACCCAGGTGGAAGTGAAGCCCTTCGACTTCGAGCCATTCCTGGGCCAGCGCCTGTTCGACCGCATGTTCGGCATCGCCGGTTTCGATCGAGAACCCGAACTTGGAGTCGAGAATCCCGGTCGCGGTGAGCATGTGCGTGTGCGGGTCGACACTCGGCGAAAGCCTGAGCATCACCTTCTGGCGCACGCCCGACTCACGCGCCACATCGCTAAGCAGGTCGATCTCGTGGAACGAGTCGAGAGTGATGCTGGCGATGCCGTACCTGACTGCCTCTTCCAGCTCTTCTCGACCCTTGTTGTTGCCATGAAAATTGAGCCGCTCGGCAGGGAAATCGGCCGCCATCGCCACCGCCAGTTCGCCACCGGTCACGACGTCCATGTCGAGATCTTCTTCCTCGATAATCCTGGCGACCGCCGGGTTCGCGAACGCCTTGGACGAGTATTCGACGTGTGACCTCGGATATTCGTCGGCGAAGCCGCCTACAAAGTCACGACACATCCCGCGCAAAGTCGCCTCGTCGTAGATGTACAGCGGACTCCCGAACTCTTCGACAAGCTTCCGGACGTCGCACCCACCGATGGCCAGCCGACCGTCGTCACTCAAACTGGCAGTGATCGGAAGGAGATCTGCTTCTGGAATATTTGTCATGTGCGAATTGCCGAACCTGGGAGATGTCGATCTGCGTGAAATCACCGATGGGATGACAGCTCTACGGAACGTCGGGTGAGCGGCGGGCAGCAGAGTGTTTATTGATTGTCGGATACGGGTCTCGGCACGTCAATTTGGTCGATCGTTAATTGCATCCAAAAAACGTCGCCCGACATCCAATATCGGACACCTGGACAGGCGAAGCCAATACCAATTTGGATTGGTCTGGCGATGTCTTTTAGCACATATGTATGGCAGGATTCAATTGCTATGAACGATAAACCTGTACGACTAACCGAACTGGCGTCCTGCGCCGGTTGAGCTGGGAAGCTCAGCCAGAGCGAACTTGCCCTTGTTTTAGGCAAGCTGCCAACGCCGGCCATCACTGATCCAAACGTGCTGGTCGGACTCGAAACCGGAGATGACGCGGCCATCTACCGGATAGACGAACGCGTCGCTCTCGTACTCACGCTCGACTTCTTCGCACCGATTGTCGACGACCCGTTCGATTACGGCCAGATCGCGGTGGCAAATGCCCTGAGCGATGTTTACGCCGTGGGTGGGACTCCCCTTACCGCGCTGAATATTGCAGCCTTCCCGAGGGAGCTCGGCCCGGACGTGATCGCACGGGTTCTCGAGGGTGGGCAGGTAAAAGCAGAAGAAGCAGGAATCCTGATCATTGGTGGCCACACGGTCGACGATAAAGAGCCCAAGTACGGACTGGCAGTCACAGGAATCGTGACCCAGGGGGAGCAGATCACGAATGCAAACGCCCAGCCCGGCGACGTGCTGGTGCTGACCAAGGCGATTGGCTCCGGGGTCATTACAACTGCCGGGAAAGCCGGAACTGCACCGGAAGAGGTGATTCGTAACGCAGTCCAATCGATGGCTACTCTGAACCGCGGGGCGGCAAACGCAATGCTCGAAGTGGGTGTAAGTTCTGCCACCGATGTGACCGGATTTGGTCTGCTGGGCCACCTGTCGCAAATGATGAAAGCGAGCGGGCTCTCGGCTGTCCTGAGCCGGTCGGCAGTGCCAGTTCTCACCGGCGTTGAAGAGCTTCTCGAAGCCGGGAACGTTTCGGGCGGTACCAGCCGAAACATGGAGCCTCTGGGGGATGCCGTTTCACTCGAAGCCGGGGTGTCCGAGCTCGATTTCGTACTTATGGCCGACGCACAAACCTCTGGCGGGATGCTGATTTCAGTTCCGGAGGACCGTGCGGGCGCCCTTGTAAAAAGTTTGATTGTTAATGAAACACTTTACAGTGAAGTGATTGGCGAAGTCGTAACGGGTGACGTAGGGACGATCGTCGTTCGGAAATAGGGGACGTTTCCCACACCGTTTTGTGAGAGTCGCAATTGTGGTCCCGTCCCCAGTCGCAAACCCGTCTGGCCCTGAAACAAACGCCGCCTAGCTGTGTTCGGCGGTGTCCCAGGTGCGGTCGCGCTCCCTGCTGTCCATGTCGGCAAGCGGAACACCCTTGGCCAATTCCTCGGCCCGCAATACGTGGTCGCGCAGGTTGGTCGCAGCCTTGCGCAAAGCGGTTTCAGGGTCGATCCCAGCCGCATGCACTTGCCGTGCGACCCCCATCAGGTACTCGCCCGCCCGTTCCTCGCCGTCTTCCTGAGATTCGCCATCGACCTTGCCGAACGCGAGTGGCATGGCGTGCTTTTCGGGCCAGGGCAACCCGGAGCGTATCACCCGGCGCTGAACAGACGACGCGTATGCCAGCGCGGGCATCGCGATCGGCAGCGACCCTACTATCGAACGGTTACCGCCCGACTCAGCACGTTTCAGCGCCTCCCAGCGGTCGACCACTTCATCAGAGTTGTCAAGCGCCTCGTCGCCCCCGAAAACATGCGGGTGTCGTCTTACCAGCTTTTCCCGCACGGAATTGCAGATAGAAGCCGCATCGAAATTATCGTTGCGGCGGGCGATATCGGCGTGAAACACGATTTGGGTAACGATATCTCCGAGTTCGTCCTCGAGACTCCGTGGGTCGCCTGTATCGATCGCCTCAAGCGCTTCGTACGTCTCTTCAAGCATGTTCGGCCTGAGAGAAGTGTGGGTCTGCTCGGCATCCCACGGGCATCCCCCGGGGTCTCTAAGCAACTCAACTATCGCTACCAGCTCGGCAAAGGCCGCACCTGCCGCCGTGGCCTGCTCGCTGTGTGAACTCAACCGATCCTCCGATTAATCCGGGCGCAATCCGAAACGAAAAAACAAAGTGGCACGTATGCTAACTGCCATGCCCCAGGAAGGTCTCAAAACAACACATGAAAGCCTGAACCGAAAAAGGGCCACCATTGCCGGAGCCGCCATCTTTGCGCTGCTCCTGCCCGTGTTCCTGATCCTTTTCAACGTGAGCTACGTTACGAACAGTGAATGGCTGTATGACTATGGATGGTGGCGGAATGACATCGCCAACCGTACGGGACTTCCGGTTGAACAACTGAACCACGGGGCCGACCAGATCAAGGAGTATTTCGGGAACGACGCCGAGTTTCTCGATCTCCGGGTGAATGTTGGCGGGTCCAGCATCTCCCTGTATAAGGAGCGCGAGATTCTTCACATGGTCGACGTAAAGGCGCTGATGCAGAGCGTCTTTTCAATAACGAGATGGTTGGGATTCGCTCTACTGGTCTTGGTCCTGGCAAGTGCATTCACCATCGGGCGCAACACCGCGCCGCTGCTGCTCAGATCGCTGCGCTGGTCGGCCATCGGAACGAGCGTTTTTCTCGTGGTGTTTGGGTTGACGGCTGCAATCGACTTCGGCTGGCTGTTTACCCAGTTTCATTTCCTGAGCTTTGCGAACGACCTCTGGCTGCTCGATCCCTCTTCCGATTTCCTGATCATCATGTTTCCGCAGCGCTTCTTTTTTGAGGCGACGCTGTTTATCGGGCTGCTGACAGTCATCGACTTCGCCCTGCTATTCGGGGTCGCCCGGGTGGTCCGGTATCGCACATTGCGCCGCTGAACGCCCTGGCTAACCGTCCAGCGTTGCGAGCCACCGGTCGACTGCCGGTAACAGTTCGACCATTGAATCGATTGTGTAATCGGGGTCATATGAAGTGTTTACTGGCGAATCGATCCCGCCCCTCACCCACACGGTCGACATCCCGGCTGCCGCTGCTCCGGCCACGTCGGTGAGCATGTTGTCACCGATGTGCAGCGCCCTTGCTGGTTCCACTCCGAGTTGGCTCAGCGTCGCATTGAATATCTTCCTCGAAGGTTTCGCCACTGCGAGTCCGTTTGAGAACGCAATGTAGTCGAAACTGCTCAACACGTTTATCGTGGAAAACCATTTTTCGTAGGTTGCCGGACTGGTCAACCCGGTGTTGGAAATCAACCCGATCTTCAGCCCTGAACTGGACAAAGAAGCCAGCAC
>Ga0207963_1002058_pt1 | contig 10290 bp, 11 predicted proteins | sample Knorr_S15_td_NAD_FD_185604 | JGI IMG/M metagenome (GOLD analysis project Ga0207963, IMG submission 185604) | Marine microbial communities from Southern Atlantic Ocean transect - Knorr_S15_td_NADW_ad_2500m_LV_A (SPAdes) (version 2) | ecosystem: Environmental > Aquatic > Marine > Oceanic | place...
TTGGTATTCATTACTTTTTACTTTAAAATCAAAGAAATAATATGAACAAAAATATACTTTCATCTATAGATGTTTGTTTTCTAATTTCATCAAGCGCTAAAAAGTCTTACCAGCAACTTTCTAAAACCTACGCTGCGATTGAACCTCCGACATGGGCTTTATTACTAGCACAATCATGTAGATCGGTTGGTTTTAAAGTAGCTATAATTGATGCGAATGCAGAAAATTTATCAGATGATGAAGTTTTAAAAAAAATTAGTAAATTTAATCCGAGAATAGTTTGTTTGGTTGTTTATGGACAAAATGTTAATGCTGGAACAGCAAATATGAGAGGAGCAGTAGATATTACAAATTTTTTAAAAACTAAAAAGGTTTCATATCCCATTGCCTTTATTGGTTCACATGTTCAAGCTTTACCTGTTGCAACTTTAATAGAGGAAAAAAATATTGATATTGTTTTTACTAATGAGGGAGTATATGCACTTAGAAACTTATTAAATCTTGATAAATTTTCATCACAGGAATTAAAAGATATTAAAGGAATAGCTTATAGAAAAGGTAATGAGATAAAAATTAATTTACCCGAGAAAGTGGTGCCAACGGAAAGAATGGATATTGATCTTCCTGGATATGCATGGGATTTACTTCCTTATAAGAACAAACCATTAGATTTATACAGATCTCCCATGTGGCATGCAGAGTATGATTTTGAAAAAAGATCTCCATATGCGAGTTTACAAACAAGCTTAGGATGCGTGTTTAAATGTAACTTTTGTATGATCAATTTAATAAATCGTAATGATAGCGAGGAAATAGGTGTGGCGGGTCATTACAGTAAAATGAGGTTTTGGTCACCTGATTTTATAATTAATGAGTTTGATAAGTTAATTGAAATGGGTGTTCAAACCATTCGTATTGTTGATGAAATGTTTTTATTAAATCCAAAATATTATGTCCCTTTATGTGAAAAATTATCAATAAGAAACAAAGATGATAAACTTAGAATGTGGAGTTACAGTCGTATTGATACTGTTAAAAGACCTGAAATTCTTGAGCTTGTTAGAAAAGCAGGAATAAAATGGTTATGTTTGGGTATTGAAAGTGGTGATAAAGCGGTGAGGTTAGAAGTGGCGAAAGGTAAATTCGAAGATGTTGATGTAAAAAAAGTTATTAAAAAAGTACATGACGCTGACATAAATGTTATGGCAAACTATATTTTCGGATTACCTGGCGACACTAAAGAAACAATGAAAAAAACATTTGATTTAAGTGTCGAACTTTGTACGACTGGCTGGAACACTTATGCTGCTATGGCATTACCAGGAAGTCAACTCTACAAAAATGCATTGGACAAAAAATATAAATTACCAGATAGCTACGAAGGCTATTCATTTCATTCATATGAAACTCAGCCATTGCCAACCGAAACTTTAAAACCAGAAGAAATTTTAGAATATAGAGATAAATCATTCATAAATTATCATACACAAAAAACTTTTTTAGATAAAATTGAAAGAAAATTTGGCAAAAAAGCTTTAGACAATATAAAAGATATGATAAAGATAAATTTAAAAAGGAAAATCTTAGGTTATTAACCATGAAAAAAATTAATGTTTTTTTTAATGAATATAATCTTTTAATGGGATCAGGAGGAGTTATGTATTTGCCACTTGTTTCTGGAATATTGAGCGCAAATGCAAAAAAAAATAATAAAATTTTGGATATAGTGGAGATAAAAGTTCCTGCAGGTGGGGTTTCTTTTCATCATGGCTTAACATGGCATGGATCTGGTACCAATAAGTCACCATATCATCGAAGAGCGTTGGTTGCTCACTGTGTTCCTCATGACGCTAAATTTCATCCTACCAATTGTGGTGGCACAGGAAGAATATATAGAAAATACAAAATGAATGATACTGATGAGTTAAACGAAAGTTTTTTCCCTATCTTATGGAAGGATAAATAATCACTTAATTTTTTTTGGTGAGAGGAAAAGAATAGATTCTAGTTATTTACAATGACTCCAAGTTTATAAATAATAAACCGCTAACCATTCAACCAATGGCATAATTGCGTTTATGCGAAAAAATCCAAAAGTAACTAACGTTCACACTGTCGCTCGAAGTCATGTCTTCAATGTCGAGTCCATGGATGTTGAATTTTCAAATGGTACGAAGCGAACTTATGAGCGACTCAATCCAAAAGGTAATGGTGCTGTTCTGGTAGTGCCGATGTTGGATGACGATACCGTGTTGATGATTTATGAGTTCTCTGCCGGCACTGAGTGTTATGAGTTGGGTTTAACAAAAGGTAAGATAGACAAAGGTGAAACCCCAATTGAAGCAGCGGGAAGGGAGCTTAAAGAAGAAATTGGTTACGGAGCTAATAAGTTCACATTCCTTAAAACTATTACCTTGGCTCCAGGTTATCAATCGAATACAACGCATATCGTTCTCGCAGAGGATTTATATGAGGAGAAAGCAGAAGGTGATGAACCAGAACCACTGGAAATTGTCACTCATAAACTGTCAAACTTAGAGCGATTAACTTATGATGAGGATTTGACAGAAGCTAGAAGTATATTGGCACTTTACATGGTACGAGAGATTATTCGTAATCGTTAAAAGTGATTGAGATTCCATCTCACTTTTGGCTTGATCAACTTGATACACCTTTCCCAGATGTAAGCTTGGCATTAAAGGAGCCTAATGGCCTTATTGCCATCGGTGGTGACTTATCTATTGAGAGGTTGTTAGATGCTTATTCAAAAGGCATATTCCCTTGGTATAGCGAGGGTGAGCCGATTTTATGGTATTCGCCTGATCCCAGGATGGTTATAACACCTGATAAGTTTCATCTTTCAAAAAGTTTAAGAAAAATCACTCATTCGTCTCGATTTGAGGTTCGGGTAGATACTGTTTTTGATGATGTTATTTATCAGTGTCGTTCAGTGATTAGGCCTGGTCAAGCTGGCACCTGGATAGATGATGCCATGGTCCAAGCTTATTGTGACCTTAATGAGGCAGGGTATGCGCATTCATACGAGGTTTATGAGAAGGATAAACTTGTTGGTGGTTTGTATGGAGTTGCTTTGGGGAGTGTGTTTTTTGGTGAATCTATGTTTTCTTTAGTGAGTAATGCTTCAAAGGTTGCTTTTGCTTATCTACTTCAAAATAGTCATTATCGATTAATAGATTGTCAAGTAGAAAACAAACATCTTCAAAGTTTAGGGGCATTCAGATTACCTCGAGATTTGTTTATACAACAGCTTAAGGCCTTTGTGTAAAATAGCCCTATTAAAGCAAAGCAAGTGAGGCAATATGAAAAACCTGTTGAAATTTATCATGATCGCATCGTTTGCGCTCACTTTGATTGCGTGTGGAAGAATGGGTGACTTGGTGCCTGTTACAGATACTCAAGCTGATTCTGAAACCGCGACCTCAAGTACTTACTAACGTTCGAGTTCATTGAATACATTTTCCTTTAAAAATAAAGCCTTGTATGCTGAGTCTGTTGCAGTAACTGACTTAATGGTGGAGTATGGCTCACCAATTTATATATACTCTCGCGCTCAAATAGAATCGAATTGGCAGCAATTCGATCAGGCTTTTGGAGATCATCCTCACCTGATCTGTTATGCAGTTAAAGCTAATTCTAATTTGGGTGTGTTAAATGTTTTAGCGAAGCTAGGTTCTGGTTTTGATATTGTCTCTATTGGCGAGCTAGAAAGAGTAATTGCTGCAGGTGGAAAGCCAGGCCGTTGCGTATTTTCAGGAGTCTCTAAAACAAAAACAGAAATTCAAAGAGCATTGGAGCTAGGAATTTATTGTTTTAATGTTGAGTCCGCTGCTGAGTTAGATAGTGTTGAGTCCACTGCAAAATTAATGAGCACTAAGGCGCCGATTTCAATTCGTATAAATCCAGATGTAGATGCTAATACTCATCCTTATATTGCGACAGGTCTAAAGGAAAATAAGTTTGGCGTTAGTATTAACAGAGCCTTGGAGCTATACAAAAAAGCAGAACTTTCAAAGCATTTAGATGTTTTTGGTTTAGATTATCACATTGGCTCCCAAATTACCGAAGTTTCACCTTTTATTGAGGCCCTTGAGAAGGCATTGGAGCTAATTTCAGAATTAAAAGCTGAAGGTATAAAGATGTCACATATAGACATAGGTGGTGGTGTAGGTATTACATATAATGAAGAAAAAACAATCAATATTGAAAAATATGTTCAATCAGTACTCGACAAGGTTGGTGATTTAGAGGTGTTGCTAGAGCCAGGTCGAGCCATTGTAGGAAATGCTGGCATATTTGTCACTCAGGTTGAATATCTTAAGCAAGGTGGTGTTAAATCATTCGCTATTATTGATGGTGCAATGAATGACTTACAGCGCCCTTCTCTTTATGGTTCATATCACCAAGCTATTGCTGTTGAAGATAATTCAAAAGGAATAAAAGATACATGGGATTTGGTTGGACCGATTTGTGAGACTGGTGATTTTTTGGCAAAAGATAGAGAATTAACTCTCGAACAGGGAGATTATATTGCTTTAATGTCTGCAGGCGCTTATGGTTTTGTTTTAAGCTCTAATTATAATTCTAGACCACGTGTTGCAGAGGTTATGGTGTCTGGAAGTAACCATGCATTAGTACGTAAACGTGAAACTGTTGGTTCTTTATTTGAAAATGAATTTATCTTTAATGATGAAATTAACTAACAATCAAAAAAAACACTTGCGTACACTTGCACATGACTTAAGACCGATTGTAATGGTAGGTCAGCAAGGTCTTAGTGATGCTGTTTTGGCTGAGCTAGAATCAACAATGACCAAGCATGAACTTCTTAAAATAAAAGTTCGTGTTAATGACCGTGACGAGAAACAAGAGATAGTAGATAAAATACTAAATTTCTCAAAAGCAGCATTAGTGCAAGTTATTGGTGGTGTATTAGTTATTTACCGACCTTTTGATGAGAACCCTAGTATTATTTTGCCTAGGACATGAGTGTTCATATAGACTCAATCTTACAATTTATAATGATCTTAGACAATGAAAATTGCGATTAGTGCAGCAGAAACTTCGGGCGATCTTATTGCCTCAGCCCTAGTCAAATCATTACTTGAATATCAACCCGATTGTCAAATAGAGGGTTTGGTGGGTGACAAGATGAGTGATGCAGGTTGCCAAAGGTTGTGGCATATTGATCAGGCCAACGTAATGGGACTGAGTGAAGTAGTCAATAAGCTACCCTCATTATTGCGATTAAGAAATTCAATTGTTAAATACTTTTCTGAAAATAAACCAGATGTTTTTATTGGTGTAGATTCGCCTGACTTTAATTTTAAGATTGAACAAAGACTCAAACAGCGTGGTGTCAAAACTGTTCATTTCATTAGTCCATCAGTATGGGCATGGCGTTCGAATCGAATTAAAAAAATTAAAGCTTCAACAGATTTAATGCTTTGCCTTTTTCCTTTTGAAGTGGATTTTTATGAAAAACATGGCCAAAAAGCCTTATTTGTTGGTCATCCTCTGACTGAAAAATTACAACCCAGACAAAACTACAAGCCGAGTAAAAAAGTTTTATTGATGCCTGGATCACGTGAAGCAGAAATAAAATCTTTGTTGCCTGAGTTGTTATCTACTGTTAATTTAATGCGTGAGCAGGATTCAAAAATACAATTTTCATTGGCTCTAGCTAATAACCACTTTAAGGAGTGGGTTGAAGATCGAATCCATAAATTAGGGATAGAACTCAGTGTTGGTGATGCCCATGAACAAATTGTAAAATCGGATTTAGTGATTGTTGCCTCGGGCACTGCAACACTTGAAATAGCGATGCTTGGTGTACCGATGGTAGTTATTTATAAACTTTCAGGTGTCAGCTATCAGATTGTAAAACGCCTTTTAAGAACCAAATTTATTTCTCTACCGAATGTTATTTTAGGAAAAGAAGTTGTTCCAGAATTAATTCAAGAGAGTGCTAATGGAAAAAATATTGCAAATGTTGCAATGCAAATAATCGTCTCTGATAATTCAAAACTAGTCTCTGAATTGAGAAAGATTCATAGCCAATTACATCAAGAGTCTAGTGCTCAATCTGCAAAAGCAATTCTCGAGTTTGCGAATGAGTAAGATTCTACGACAAATTGTTAATATGGCTTTGTCAGAGGATATTGGAACTGGAGATTTGTCATCTAGTTTACTTGATGATAATGTTACAAGTGCTAAAATCATCTGCCGTGAAAAAGCAATAATTTGTGGAATTGATTATTCTGATCTTTGTTTTTCAACCCTAGACTCGGATATCGAAATAGATTGGAAAATTAAAGAAGGCAAAGAGGCAACACCTGGTACTGTGATTTGTAATCTTAAAGGGAAATCTCAAGCAATAATCAGTGCGGAACGAACTGCGCTTAATTTTCTCCAAACGCTCAGTGCTACAGCAACTCAAACTAAACACTTAGTGGATATGATTAAACATACGAATGCAAAATTATTGGATACTCGAAAAACAATTCCAAATATGAGGTATGCTCAAAAGCATGCTGTCAAGTGTGGTGGTGGTGTTAATCATCGTATGGGCCTGTTCGATTGTGTTCTGCTTAAAGAAAATCATATTTTATCGATTGGTTCACTTAAAAAATCTATAGAGAAGGCTCTTGATGAGTATCCGGATAAGCCTGTTATTGTTGAAGTTGAGTCACTTGATCAGCTTAAGATAGCTGTACCAATAAAAGGCATAACCCGCATCCTTTGTGATAATTTTTCTTCTCAGGAGTTGTTTGAAGCAGTAGTTATAGCTAAAGGAATATGCCCCTTAGAGACTTCTGGAAATATCAATGAAAAAAATATAATTGAATATGCTGAAACAGGTGTGGATTTTATCTCAATAGGTTCAATTACAAAAAATATTCATTCAATCGATTTATCTTTAAGGCTTGACTAAATTAGGCGCTAGCTACAAAGGTTGAACTTAGATTGTCTTCTCGAGTGTTGTAGCGCAAAGGCTGGTTTTGGAAATCCACAACTTTACCGCCCGCTCCTTCTAAAATACAGACACCAGCAGCTGTATCCCATTCTGAACAACGGCCAAATTTAGGGTAATAATGGTTACGACCCTCTGCGATTGAACAAAATTTTAGAGCACTTCCTAAGCGGAAGATTTCAAAATTAGTCTTTGATCGGAGGTGTTGTTGGAGTTGTTTATTTTTTGTTGAATATCTACCAATGACAATATTTTCCCAGCGTCTAGGCTTTTGAGTGCAAAGTTTGTAACAAATATCATCTATAAGTTTAATTGAGGTTTGTCCTGGTAATCGGTAATAATGAATCTTATCAAAGGGTGCATAGATTAGACCAAAAGCAGGATAGTTATTTACTATAAAGGCAATACTTATACAAAACTCTCGGGTTCCATCTAAAAAATTTCGGGTTCCATCTAAAGGGTCAATTAACCAATATGCATCCCAATCCTTACGAATAGAAAAGGGGATGTTTTTGGACTCTTCTGACAATATTGGAACATTTGGAGTAATTTTTTTCAATGCCTCACTGATGAGACTATGAGAAATTTTATCTGCTTGTGTGAGAGGAGTACTATCAGATTTGACAATAAAACCCATGTTCTCGTTATGAAGAGTCATGATAGTCTCACCAACCTTAAAAGTCAGTGATATAAGCTTTGGAAGTAAAGTTGAAAACATGAGTTTTATTGTCCTTCTTATAATATTATATTGGAAATAACAATTTTATAAGAATTTGAATGCTGATTATCTATCAATAAAAAACCTAGCGGTAAGCTAGGTTTTTTATTGAGTTTGGTGGACATATTGTCAGACAATTGGAACCAATATTTGTACATGCTACAAAATTGGGAAAAATCAACTACTACTCATCCATGTATAGTGTGATTGCCAGAATTGCTGAATGTGTAAGCGTATGATTTAGCTTAAATAAGTGATTTACGCCAGAAAAGGTTGGTTCAAACCTTGCTGTTTACGAGTCCAATTGAGTACTCAAAAGCTAATGGACTTGGAACTGCTAATTTCTCGTTACCTTTCAAGCTGTTACAAGAAACTAGCGGCACAAATTCCAATTTGGTGGGCCTACTTGGACTTGAACCAAGGACCAATCGATTATGAGTCGACTGCTCTAACCAGCTGAGCTATAGGCCCGGAGTAGGAATTATTCCAAAAAGCTTTGTAATTTGTGAGCACGTGATGGATGTCTCAATTTGCGTAACGCTTTTGCTTCAATTTGTCGAATTCTTTCTCGTGTGACATCAAATTGTCGGCCGACCTCTTCTAAGGTGTGATCTGTACTCATATCTATTCCGAAACGCATCTTCAAGACTTTAGCTTCTCTTGGAGATAAATTAGCCAAAAGGTCACCAGTAGTTTCTTTAAGACTCTCACGAGTAGTAACTTCAACTGGTGAAGATAGTTTTTCATCTTCGATAAAATCACCAATCGTAGAATCTTCATCGTCACCAACTGGGTTCTCCATGGATAAAGGCTCCTTTGCAATTTTAAGAATTTTATTAATTTTATATTCTGGTAATTCCATCTCTAATGCAAGTTCTTCTGGTGTGGCTTCTCGTCCAAATCTTTGTAAAAGTTGTCGTCGCACTCGATTTAGTTTGTTAATTGTTTCAATCATATGAACAGGGATACGAATGGTTCGAGCCTGGTCAGCAATTGAACGAGTAATCGCCTGACGAATCCACCAAGTGGCATATGTTGAGAATTTGTAACCACGTCGGTACTCAAACTTATCAACTGCTTTCATTAAGCCAACATTGCCTTCTTGAATTAGGTCTAAGAATTGCAAACCACGGTTAGCATATTTCTTTGCGATTGAAATAACAAGGCGTAAATTCGCCTCAATCATTTGACTTTTAGCTTTTTTTGCCTTACGGTCACCCTGTCGAAGTTTTTTATTAATATCATTTAACTCAGATATAGTAATTTGCATTGAAATTTCATGCTCTAAAAGGCTTTTTTGTGCATAGTAAATATCATCTTTGTGGGCTTTTAACGCTTTTTGTAAAGTCTTATCAAAGTCAGTCGAAGTCAGCCAATCAAAGTTAGTTTCATTTCCAGGAAAAGAATCATAAAAAAGTTGTCTAGTCATGCCAGCATCAAAACATGCTTGACGGATTATATTTTCTTCTTTTTTCACTTCATTGACGCGATGCGAAACAACTTCGATCATAGTACTGACTAGTTTTGGTGCCAACCTCAACTCTGAGATACATTTTGAGAATTCCTCTCTAGCTTTGACTGTTTTACCATCAAGATAACCATACTTATTATTAGCTTTAATATAACTTTTAAAGGTTTTTTGAATTTTCTCAAAGCGGTCATACACTTCTCCTTCGTCTGGCCCTGTATATTCTAACTCATCAAATTCTTCTTCCTCTGCTTCACTAGTCTCGTCAAGTTCCATCTCATCAAGATGGGCTTGTTTTTCCAAAATAAGTGCCTGTTTTTTTTCGAATTCTTCGGCATCACCTTGGTAGCCGATGACAACGTCAGTCATCTTACATTTTCCCTCCTCGAGTCTTGTATATGATTTAAAGAAGTAATCAGAAATTTCAGGATAAAGTGAAATGGCTTGCATAATCTGATAGACGCCCGCCTCTATTTCCTTTGCAATTCGAACCTCATCTTTTTGTTCGAGTAATTCCACTACACCCATCTCTCTCATATACATTCGGACAGGGTCAGTAGTTCTTCCAAACTCTGAATCAAGTGCGGCTAATGCAGCCACAGCGACTTCGGCAGAACTAGCTTGCGCTTTTCCGCCTGATTCCATGACTAACATATCTGCATCAGGTGCCTCATCAGCAACAATAATATCAAGCTCTTCTAAAATAGTAACAATTGGTTCTACTTGTTCAGGGGTTAATAAGTCTTCTGGCAGGAGGTCATTAATTTCAGAGTAAGTTAAGTAGCCCTGCTCTTTACCTATTGTGATTAGGCTATTGAGTGCTTGTTTGTGAACTTCTGTGGTTGTTTTCATAATTGAGTTTTTTACAAAACAGAGGAAGGATTATACCTAAGTCAGCTTAATGTTTTTATTCTTAATTCAGTGTCTTAGAAAGGTTAATGTTACTCTGAGTCAGCGAAAATTGAACTAATTGATTGCTCTTCGCTAATTCCTCTGATAACTTCTGCGAGTGTCGGAGCAATTGACAATTGTCTAATTTTAGGGCAGGTCATCGCTTTGTCTGTCAAGGGGATTGTGTTTGTGATTACGACTTCATCTAAAGTAGAGTTGGTT
>Ga0207963_1002066_pt1 | contig 10260 bp, 11 predicted proteins | sample Knorr_S15_td_NAD_FD_185604 | JGI IMG/M metagenome (GOLD analysis project Ga0207963, IMG submission 185604) | Marine microbial communities from Southern Atlantic Ocean transect - Knorr_S15_td_NADW_ad_2500m_LV_A (SPAdes) (version 2) | ecosystem: Environmental > Aquatic > Marine > Oceanic | place...
GCGAAAGTTGTCGCAGACCCAGGATGAAAAGAACGGCTGAGAACAGATAAATAATGGGTATAAAAATATCCTGCACGATTATCTTATTTTTTGAACATTCTAAGCATCCGGCCCGTAACCATAAAGCCGCCAACCACATTGATCATGGCCAGAATAATTGCGATCAAACCAAGAGTCGCGCTTAATGTCCCCGGTAATGACCCTGCAGCCAGCAAAGCTCCAACTATCGTGATCCCGGATATCGCATTTGAGCCGGACATAAGTGGCGTATGGAGTGTTGGAGGAATTTTAGAGATAACTTCAAATCCCACAAATACAGCTAGGACAAACACATAAATTTCAACTAATAATTGCACATTCATGATTTTTCATCCTCTTCAAAATCCAAAAGGTCAATCACATGCTGGTTCATGATCTTCCCTTCGTGAGTCAGCATTGTGCCGGCAATCACTTCATCATCCAAATCGATATTCAGTGCCCCTTCATTCAGCATTTCACCTAATAGAGCAGCAACATTGCGACTGAACATTTCACTGGTATGGTAGGATAAACTCGATGGCAGATCAAGCGGAGCAAGTATTTTTACACCATGGCGTTCAACATCCTTACCCGGCACTGTAAGCTCACAATTACCACCTTGCTCAGCAGCAAGGTCAACAATCACAGATCCATGGTTCATAGACTGTAACATTTCTTCTGTAATGAGCAAAGGCGCTCTTTTCCCAAATATTTGTGCTGTGGTAATGACCGCATCCGTTTCAGGTAAGTGTTCGCCAATTATAGCATGTTCATGCCGGTAGAAATCTTCCGTCATTTCTTCGGCGTAACCACCGGCCGTTTCTGCATCTTGGCTTGTTTCCAGAGAAACAAATTCAGCCCCCAGACTCTCTACCTGCTCTTTAACGATTGGTCGCGTGTCAAACGCTTTGACCCGCGCCCCCAGACGCTTTGCGGTGGCAATGGCCTGTAATCCAGCGACACCGGCACCGATGACAAGTACATTGGCCGGCAAAATGGTTCCTGCAGCAGTCATCATCAAGGGAAAAATCTTATTCAATCTGCTAGCAGCTAATAATACTGCCTTATACCCTGCTGCTGAACTCATGGCGCTAAGCGCATCCATTCGTTGAGCCCGGGAAATACGTGGCACAAGTTCCATGGAAAATGTAGTCAGTTCCCGCTCAGCCAGCGATTGAATGTTATGAATGTATTTAAAGGGACTCATAAAGCCAATAAGCACAGAACCTTTATTCAAGGGATCCACAATTTCAAGCATACCATCCTGCAAGCAAACAACCTGTACTTTCAGGAAGATATGTCCTTCTTTCAATAATTCATCATAATCTGAAACAATTGCTGCCCCCGCAGTTTCGTAGTCCTTTGGCTTGAAACCGGCTTCAACACCTGCACCTTCCTGGATGAGAATTGTAATACCTTGCTTGGCCAGACGTTTAACGCTTTCTGGCACCAAGGCTACCCTTTTTTCGCCTGCTACAGTTTCTTTGAGTACACTAATGGTTAGCATGATTGCCTTTATTGATAAATATCAGATCGCAAAATTACGATACAACTTTAGTAAACAACTATCAATTGATCGAGTATAATTGCTATGTTGAGATGACTGATTATAAAGTTTAACTTACTAGCTGTGAAGACCGTTGAATTATTACTATGTTTTGTATTATTTCTATCAATAATCCGTGGAGAAGAAACAATGAAAGAATTAGAAAAAGCTACCTTTGGTGCCGGTTGTTTTTGGTGCGTAGAAGCAGTATTTCAGCGTTTGGATGGCGTTAAAGATGTTGTGCCTGGTTATTGCGGCGGTGACAAAGTTAATCCCACCTATAAAGAGGTTTGTACGGGTAGGACCGGCCATGCCGAGGTGGCCCAAATAACGTTCGACCCCGCAACCATTGCCTTTGATGAACTCCTCAATATGTTCTGGCAATCGCACGACCCCACAACCCGAAACCGTCAGGGTAATGATGTTGGTACGCAATACCGATCGGCTGTTTTCTACCATAATGAGGAGCAACGATCCGCCGCAGAGGAATCCAAAGAAAATTTGGATAATTCCGAAATATTCTCAAACCAAATTGTGACGGAAATTACTGCTCTGGATCAATTCTGGCCGGCCGAAGATTACCACAACAATTATTACAATAATAACCCGAACCAACCTTACTGTAGGATTGTAATCAAACCAAAGCTAGATAAATTATTTAAGAAAAAGTGATTCAGCTACGCTGAGATTCATATTCCCGCATCGCGGCAATCAGCGCATCCACACCCGCTTCCGGCATGGCATTATAGATCGAAGCCCGGAATCCGCCAACTAACCTGTGTCCTTTTAAAGTCATTAGACCACGATCAGCGCAGAAATCAAGGAATTCATTTTCATCCCCATTTTCTACGAAAACAAAGGGAACATTCATAAGCGATCGATCCTCTTCGGCTATGGGGCTCTTAAAGAGTAAATTTCGTTCAATTTCATCGTAAAGTTTATCTGCCTTCATCCTGTTCTTTTCTTCGATGACCTGTACACCACCCAGATCATCCAGCCAGCGCAGTGTCCTGTTAACAACAAAAATCGCTGAAACAGGGGGTGTGTTAAAAGCAGATCCTTTATCAATATGGATTCTGTAATCCAGCATCGTGGGGATGTGACGATCTACTTTCCCCAGGATATCATCCCTGATAATGACCATCGTAACTCCTGCAGGCCCCATATTTTTCTGGGCACCGGCGTAAATCAGGCCAATTGAATTGAAATCCAGGGAACGGCTGAAAATATCCGAAGACATATCAGCGACAACATACCCTTCTGAATTTAATGTATCAGGAAAAGTTTTCCATTGGGTGCCATAGATTGTATTATTACTGGTAATGTGTAAATAAATTGCTTTAGATGACTGCTGTAAATGCTTATTTATATGATTATATATACTACTTTTTGTTGAGCACGAAACGTGAACAGAACCATATCCCTGCGCTTCCTTTATGGCCTTTGTCGCCCATGAACCTGTATCGGTATAATCAGCGATCTCGTTTTCTGAAAGCAGATTCATAGGGACCATGGAAAACTGGGTTGACGCACCACCCTGCAACCAAATTATATGATAGTTATCTGGCACTGCTAGTAAACGTCTGGCCAATCCGGTGGTTTCTTCCATCAGATCAACTATTGGCTGGGATCGATGACTCATCTCCAGCAGACTCATGCCGCTACCATTGTAATTCACCAACGCAGAAGCAGTATCCTGAAGCGCTTTATCCGGCAATACGGCGGGGCCGGCACTGAAATTGTATATTTTCTTCATTTTTATCAGTGAATAATGCGAGCAGAAGTTATCTCCAAAGAATTGGACACACCAACCACCATAAACAATAATGCCCGATTTTCACCGGGCATTTCAATAGATTAACATATTTCTAATGATTTACCATCTTTTACGCTTTTTCTTATATCCACCCATGTCTTTACCCCGTTCGCGATGATCCCGCATTCGCTCTTTCGCATCACTTACCATTTCGCGACCAAAAATATGAAACAATACCTGTTGTTCATTAGTTAAGACATCTACAAGTCCATTCGCAAATTTCTCTTTTTCGGTATTTATCTTCTTATCCAAACCCTTGGATTTATTCCTAGCTGTTTCCAGTTCCTTATCAGTAACCTTTTCTCCCTTTCTGGCCTTCAAAATAATATCTTCCCAGATATCTCTTCTTTCTTTTCCCATTTCCTCCATTTTAGACTTGTGAGAATTCAGTTTTGGAAAAAATACCTCGGCCTGCTTTTCATCCAGATCAAGATTTTCTGTCAGTTTCCAGATGGCATACATTTCCATGCGACCGCGGCGGTCATCGCCATCGCGATCTTCCATTCTGCGGTCTCGCTGAGCAAATAAAGAGGTACTTAATAATATACCAATTAATACAACGTTGGTTATCTTCATGATTCTTCCTCCATAAGATTTACAATTTTATCATATGCCAATTCATCAAGAAAGGAAAAAGCCATCCAAATATCCTCTTCCTGTTCCATGATATAAAGGGCCAGATCATCAAAATATTCACTGTCCTCATCCTGGTCAAAATCAATGCTTGTGCTGTAATAATAACTTCCATCCATCAAAATAGCACCCTGATCTAATTCATTATAACCGAGAATCCCCACAAATAATACTACTATCAGAGCTAAATAGCCGGAAATCGCCTGACTGCGCTTTAGGGCCTGTGCATATCGGGCTGTGGTCAATTTATTGATAAACTGCTCTGGTTCAAGCATCTCGCTAGTGCTGGAAAAGGTTTTTTGCAGTTTTGCTTCAAAATTCATTTGTTGTTTCCTAAAAGCAATTTTACCCGCTTAATACCGTGGTGATAATTTACTTTTGCTGAACCTTCGGTCATATCAAGAATATTACCAATGTCCTTGAACGGTAAGGCCTGAGATATACGCATCATAACCACAAGCCGTTGTTTTTTTGGTAACCGACCCACTGCCGCCCATACTTCCTCTTTTCGCCACTGTTTTTCCTGTGAAGTCTCAACATAACCAGTGTCCGGTGCCTGGTCCAAATGGAGCATATTGCGCCATTTATTCCTTTTGAAGTAGGAGTTGGCTGTATTGACGTTAACACGGTACAGGTAGGTATTAAACTCAGATTCAAAACGAAACTTTTTAAGGGCTTTGAATAATTTAATGAAAACTGTCTGGGCCAGGTCTTCGGCCTCCATCTTATCAGGCGTAATCTTTTGAAAAAAGCGGTAAACCAAATCCAGATATCTACGTACAAGTTCATTAAATGCTGCATCGCTCCCCGTTTGAAATTCCTGTATGAGTTCTCGGTCTGTCTTCATCCATATATTACCAGATTAGACGCATGGGTCGTGGAAAGGTTAAATAGAAAACAATCAATAGTAAAATACCAAACTTGCACCCTGACATTATGGGGAATCCTATCTAATTTTGTTTATGGAATCGGTTCCCGTTTCATTTAAACCAAATACTGCCCAGAAAACAGCCATTTACAACCCGCCCGGACCATTGATGATTCTTGCTGGAGCCGGCACGGGAAAGACGACCACATTGCTGCATCGGGTAAACCACTTGATCCAAAGTGAGCAAGTCCTTCCGGTCCATATGCTGCTGCTAACTTTCACAGAGAAAGCAACGTCAGAGATCAGGAAAAAGATCCGTGATTTGACCGGGCCATCGGCAGATGATATAACAATTAGTACTTTCCACGGTTTTTGTAATGCATTGGTACGCGAACACGCTATTAACGCCAATGCGGAAAAACTGCTCTGGCAGAAAGAAGATATTACCTACTTTTTTATCAATCATTTCGACCAGCTAACATTTATCCAGTCCCGTATTTTTCGAGCCAATCCGTATGGTGCCATAACCGGTTCATTCATCCCCTTTATCGACCGCATTAGAGACGAATTGCTAGCCCCTGCAGATATCAAGAAACTATATGATCCCGTTGTGTTATCCATAGCTAAGATCGAGGATATTTTCCCCTACTTACATGCCGATGCAGACCAGGAAGATATACTACTGCAACTTGCTGATCTGATACAACTCTTTGATTTTTTCCAAGGTAAAAAGAACGAACTGGGGGTCGTGGACTACGGCGATATGATCCTGGACTGTTGGACCATGCTCAATACGCACCCTTATATCCTGAATATAGTACGGGATAAATACCAGCATATCTTTATCGATGAGTATCAGGATAACAATTATGCCCTGAATAAGATCATTAATCTCATTGCCGGAGATGCGCCCAGCATAACGGTTGTTGGCGATGAAGACCAGTGCATTTACAGTTTCCGTGGTGCCAATTACTACAACATAAAGGATTTTGAGGACCGCTACCAGACTTTATCCAACTACGCAGCAGTGAAACTTGTGGAAAATTATCGTTCATCAAGCGAAATCCTTGATCTGGCTAACGCATCCATAATCCGCAATACCAATCGACAAGAAAAAACCATTTATCGACCCCGGGAATTACCAAAAAACGGCCCAAAACCGGTCTGGTTTCCTACAGAATCAAAAGATACGATCATGGGGGTGCCTTTATTGGTTCGTGACCTTGTGGAAAATCAAAATCATCTTTTTGGCGATGTGGCCATCATCTGCCGTACCTGGGGCCACGTAAAAAGTATGGCTGATGCGCTGCAGCAGGCAGCAATACCAGTAGATATCCATGTGGCAAAATTTTTTAACGTACCCATTGTCAAGGATATACTGGCCTGGGGCCATGTAATTGCCGAGGATGAACAGGCTGAAGCTGGGTTATTTCGTATTCTCAAAACCCCTCTTGGTCACGACTGGGCTTCCAAATTTTACAATGACTGTCAGCGAGAATCAATTACGGAACGGGTGGCTGCCTTAGCAAAACGGGCTAAAAATAATACAACCGTTTCATGGGTATTATCCGCGCGGGAAAAGCTGTTGGATACGCTTAGACAAAAACCCGGACCGGATGAAATGGTCTGGGCCATCCTTTCGATCCTGAAGCAAACATCACCGCTGCAGCAATTGCGAACCAATTACCGCTATCAGGAACGGTTGAATCTAGCCAATATGGCACGGATCATGTCACTGGCAGAACGGTTTACCACCATTGAGACTGAACCTTCCTTGGGCAGTTGGCTACATTATATGAATATACTGCAAATGAACCTGACCCTAGATGCGGCTCAGCCGCTAGAGTATGACCAGCAGGCAGCCGTACAGGTATTAACAGTACACCAGGCCAAGGGCCTTGAATTTCCTATTGTGATCGTGCCCTTCCTCAGGGCCGGAAGCTTCCCCATGCGACTGCAACGACCTAAAGTATTGAACTGCATCCCGGAAAACTGGAAAAAATGGTCCGCGGTAAATACAGCCGCAGCAAATGAAGTCCATCTGCAAGAAGAGCGTCGGGTGTTTCATGTGGCCTGTACAAGAGCCGAGGATGAGTTGTATCTGTACGGTCCGACCAAATCCCAGTCAATCTTTACCAAGGAATTAGAACTTGATAACCCAGAAACCATGGAGGTTCGTGCTATGACCATCACTGAAGAAGCATTGCAGCAACCAAAATTAACCGAACAGAAACAGCGTCTTTTGGTGGATCTAAGCCGCGAGATCGCAGCCCACCAATACGATAATGCCAGCCAGATCCTAGCCGAGATGCAAAGTCTGGAACAAGAAAATTCATCCGAAACAGCATCTAGCCAACCAAGATCGGAAAATTTATTGAGGCTTTCTGCCAGTAGTATTGGTGATTACGAGACCTGCCCCTATAAATATCGTCTCAAACATATTGACAGGGTGCCGGAGCGTAAAACCCGGGTCACAATGGAATTTGGTATTATCATCCATAATGTGCTGGATGAATTCCATGGTAGCGAAGGCCAGAGTTTAGATAACCTTTTGCAATTGCTGGAAAAACACTGGCGCACCGATGCTTTTGAATATCTGCTGCGAGAAGAGGAATTCAAGATCCAGGCCCGGGAACTGCTCACCGCTTACCACCAGTATATTCAAGATCACCCTCCACAAGTAGTGGCCCGGGAGCGAAAATTCAGTTTTACCATTGATGAGCTGCAGGTCATGATATCTGGGAAGATCGACCGTATTGATCAGGAAGGCAATCGCCTGGCTGTGGTGGATTACAAGACTAGCAAGAATAAGGAAAAAGCCAAAGGCAGCTTGCAACTGGCATTATACACCGAAGCCCTCAAGCGAGATGCAGTTGAAGGCGTCAGTGGCAAGCCGGGAAGCACGATTCTTCATTTCCTGCGTCATCCGGATGATCCCCTGGAAAGTCATGTATTCGATACAGCGGATCTGGAAAAACAAATGGAAAAGGTCGCGGTAGTATCTGCGGGGATACGCAGGTACAAATTTCCTACAAAACCTGGTGATTTTATCTGTCGGAATTGCGACTATCGGGAATTTCTATGTCCGGCCTGGGAAGAGACCTAGACTGATCACTACTTTGGGCTAACCATCTTCCTGGCCTTCAGCCTGTGTCTGATAAAGATAAATACCAGTACTCATTGGTTTATCATAATCATTACCAAACATGGGATTACCTGATAAAAAACAGAAAAGCTTTTGTGTCCCACCACCACGAGCTAAAGTACAAAAAAATCTCTTGGATACCATACATTCTCCTATTACTAAATCCCATCAAATTGCAGAGAAATTTACGCTTAGTTTCCAGTCTCAATAATTTCCTGACTAGCTCTTATACCAGATTCAATAGCCCCGTTCATAGACGCTCGGTAAATCGATGTATGTTCGCCTGCAAAATGCACGCGTCCTTCCGGTCTTTTCAATATATCACGGAAGTCTTTTTGCCCCACACCGGCGATAGAATAGCTAGCTCGAAGCCAGGGGTCTTCGTTCCAGTATTTGCTTATGCCAGATTCCCACGTCTTTTGGGTGTTTGGCCACAGTTTTGCAGCAGTATCATGGGCAACCTTTAAGCGTCGATTTTCTGGCATCCTACCCAGCTTCATCGCATCAGCCCCAGAGGTAAATGAGAGCAGTATGCCGCGCGGACCTGGTTGATCTATGGAATGATGATAAACTCTACGCAATGGCGTATCAGTGAATACGCGCTGGCCAATACTACCAGGTTCATCCCATATGCGGCGTTTAAACTGCATAGCAATCTTCATGACGTGACCGTAACTCTGCTCACGAATACAATGCATCTTATCATCCGGAAAATAGGGTTCAATGGCCGTTCGCCGCAACATAGACACTGGCATAGTAATTACACAACGATCCCCTTTTATAGATGTTCTTCTTCCACTTTCTTCAAAGAAAACTTCAATTTCATCCTTGCTGTGCTTGATCTTCCTCACTGGGCAATTATAGTGCACATTAGCAGCGATCATTTTAGCAAACTTTTTAGCTAATTGGTCATTACCACCAAAGATGCGCCCTTCTACTGTATTTTCACTGAAAGCAGATGCCTGGAAATTTGCCAGGACCATAGATAACGCTGACATATTCTTGGGCAATGCGGTGCTTTCCGTCGCATTGGTATAGGTATACAATTCTACCACATCCTTTGGTGCGCCACCCCGTTTTAGCAATTCAGCTACAGAGATATTATCCAGGTCCAATACTTTCTGCGGAAGATCATCAATTGATTTAATCATATTGACCCATTTTTCAATATATGGATATTCTTGCCCGAATAAATTCCCTCCTTCCGTTCCCGCAAAAGGTAAGGCCTGTTTAAAGTGCTTGAAATCAGCCATTACGTAACGTTTACCGCGCAAGTAAATTCCATCATATTGCTTGGCGGGCAACACTTCTAATCCGAATTTGTCACAATAGCTGCGAACAAACTGATCGCTTTCATCTACATATTCTGCGCCCATTTCGGCATAGAGATTATCGGCAAAAGGATCCCGATATGTCCGGACTCTTCCGCCTGGTCGTGAACGGGCTTCCAAAACGGTTACATCGTATCCATGCTGAACGAGTTCATAACCGCAACTGATACCAGAAAGACCGGCTCCAATCACAACAATACTTTTTGTTGAACCTGTATCTATGTTCTTAACACTCAATAATGAATGAAATGGCGTTAGTACCAGCCCTGCTGCTGTACTTGAACGTAGAAATCTACGTCTCGAAATTTTACTGCTCTGTTTATTCTTCATGTACCATGGTGAAGCATGTATCGACTGATTGGGCATAGAATAAAGATATAAAACACAATAAAATAACAACTAATTTTCCCACGGTTCGTACAGTTCCCGTAATTTATTGGATTATTGCAGTAAGGATACTTCCTCTAATTCTTCACTATTTGAAAATCCACTACACCATTGAAATTCGTTCCGACCACATTGATTTTTCCTGGATAACCAAGTCCATTGCCGCCCATGGTATCATTGCGGGTATAGACAATGTTACCCAAAATTAAGTACCATAACAGTGTAGAGTCCGCACTATTGTTTACGTAAATCGAGGTAGAATCACTTCCCGAATATTCATTAACAACTAAGGTTGTAGAAAGCACTGCATTGGAATCTAGGGCAAAGGAAAGATCATAGGATTCCTCGCCGTCATAGGCATTACCCCGGAGCGCAAAGGTAAAGACCTCTGCCGTGTTGATAACGAATGGTAAGTTGTCTATGAGCCCATCATCTGGATCGGGCGGGCCAACACAGTTATAAAATAAAGAGATCGCAACAAGTATATAGGTATGCTTCATGCAGCATCATTCTCGA
>Ga0207963_1002067_pt1 | contig 10259 bp, 7 predicted proteins | sample Knorr_S15_td_NAD_FD_185604 | JGI IMG/M metagenome (GOLD analysis project Ga0207963, IMG submission 185604) | Marine microbial communities from Southern Atlantic Ocean transect - Knorr_S15_td_NADW_ad_2500m_LV_A (SPAdes) (version 2) | ecosystem: Environmental > Aquatic > Marine > Oceanic | place...
ATTTCCCTGATCTTTTGATAGGTGACCAATACAAGAGTGGACATCAAATTAAAACAAGCTACCAAAACAATAAGGCTCAATACAGCCATGGTACCCAGCCGCTCCATGCGCATAGCATTGAACAATCCTGAATGGAGGTCGGCCCAGCTCTTGATCGAGATCCCACCGGGTAAAATCCGACGGAAATAACGCTTTAGATCTTCAGCTTTTTCAGCATCATGAAGTCTTATATCTATACCATCAAACCCTTTTTTCCGTGTAAATAAGCGCTCTCCCAGACTTATGGGAATAAAAAGAACGCGGTCATCAACATCAAGTACTTCAGCATGAAATACGCCTGCTATTATTCCTGAAAACCGTCTTGGTAAACCAACATTCCCACTGTAGTCTACTGGGCTCATGAGATTGATCTCATCTCCCACATCTACATTTAGTCTCCTGGCCAATACTTGACCAATGTACACAGATCGATCATCTGGTTTTTGAGATGAAGCATCAATCTTGATTCTATAAAAATTATTGAACTGATTTATTGGAATCGCTTTCAATGAAACCAAGCGCTGTTCCTGGTTTGTTGATGATACCAACCCTTTTCTTTCCTGAAAGGGCAGGGCATCTGCTACATATTGATCCCGCAGTACATGATCCAGTATGCTTGACAAATTCAAATTGTTATCCACTGTTGTTATTCTTAAATCACCTTCAAAACCAATTACTCTTTTTGTTACTCGTTCTTCAAAACCATTCAATACAGCTAGTGAAATAATCAGCGCAAACGATCCAGCAGCAAGGCCAATAATGGAAATCCAGCCTGTTAATTGACTTGGGCCCGCTCCTTTTCCGCCAAGCATAAATCGGCGCGCGATGATAAAAGCAAATTTCATTCGTACCTTAATGCGATGGCCGGTTCAATGGATGATGCTCTATGCGTTGGCCACAGCGCCGCTAAAATGGAACTGAAAAAACCGCAGAGGACAATGATGGCGATCATGGTCCAGTCAAAAAGGATGGGGACAAAGCTCATGAAATAGATGTCTTCGGGGATAGAAAGGGGTTTAAACCAGATCTGAATCGCGGCAAGTATCAGCGCTAATCCTAATCCTGCCAGTGAGCCCATGACGCCAATATAAATGCCTTTGATAAGAAAAATTCTGCGAATGGTTTTCTTGTCCATTCCCATGGAAATGAGCGTGCCAATGGAGCGTATTTTTTCCAAAACGATCATGGTGAGGGCCGAAACAATATTGACCACGCCCACCAAGGCGATCATACCGAATATGATGAGAATGGGCCATTTCTGGAGGTTCAGCCAGTTAAAGAGCGTGCGGTGTTTTTCCTGCCAGGTAATGGCATAGTGGGGATAACCCAGCGCATCCTCAATTCTTGCTGCTAAAAACTCTGCCCTTTTACCATTATTGATGCTGATAGTATAACCAGACACTTTATCATCATATTGAAATAAAGATTGGGCATCCTTGATGGGCATATAGACCACAGTCTTGTCATATTCCTGCAATCCCGATTTAAAAAGACCACTTACCACTGCCTGCTTCATGCGCTGGCCGGATGAAAGGGTCACCATGGATTTCATGTCGACTAAAACGAGCTTATCTCCCACTTTTACTTTGAGGGCGCTGGCCAGATCGCTGCCGATGACAATACTGCCCTCATTCAAACCGGCAGATCCTTTGCGCATCATTTGATTGATACTTTTTGGCAATGCATTTTCACCATGGCCAATGATCAGAATTCCTTCAGCCGAACGCCCTTTGCGAACCATGGCTGCTTCCTGTATATAAGCTACACTAGAAAATGATGAATTGCTTGCAGTTAGAATACTATCGAGTTTGGTTTGAAATGGAACCATCGGTTTAAATAAGAAATGCTGAACGCGAATATGCCCATCAAACCCGGCGATTTTCCTGGAAATGGTATCCTCAAAACCGTTGAGAACGGATGCGGTAAGAATTAGTGCACATATACCCAGCCCCAACCCGACCATGGCTGCCAAGCTGGCAAAAGAGGTAAAACTGCCCTGGTGCTTAAAACCTAAATGTCGAAAGGCAATGCGGAATGCTATCTTCATTCATCGACAGTCCGCATGGCAGGAAAGAGAATTACATCTTTGATGGTGTGCTGCTCTGTAAGAAGCATTGTGAGTCGGTCAATACCAAGCCCCACACCTCCAGTAGGCGGCATACCGCATTCCATCGCCTGGATAAAATTCTCATCCACAAGCTGGGCTACTTCGTCACCCTGCTCTCGCAATTGAGCCTGAGCTTCAAGGCGTTCCCGCTGATCAACCGGATCATTCAATTCTGTGAAAGAATTGGCGAATTCCGCACCACCGATAAATAATTCAAAACGTTCCACCAGGTTGGGGTCTCCACTACGGTGTGCTTTGGCCAGCGGTGAAATGGCTTTGGGGTAATCAATTACAAATGTGGGCTGAAGCAGATTAGGAATCACCAGTGCGTCCAGCAGTGCATCGAGCATTTGGCCGTAGTTGGCATTGTTTTCCACATCAATATTGTGCGACTTACACAGTTTTTTCATTTTGTCATTGGTCGCAGAACCCAGATCCTGTCCCGTAGCTTCTTTCAATAATTTCAGAATGGGCTTGCGCGCAAAAGTCTTGGACAGGTCGATCCCATTACCATGCCAAGTGACATGTGTGGCATCCACCGCTTCAGCAGTTTTGCGAACCATATCTTCCACTATTTTCATATTGTCTTCGTAATCTGCGTAAGCCCAATAAAATTCCAGCATGGTGAATTCCGGGTTATGATTCTTATCCATACCCTCGTTGCGGAAATCCTTTGAAATCTCATAGACACGGTCAATACCACCAACAATCAGTCGCTTAAGGTATAATTCATCAGCGATGCGCAGATAAAGCTGCTGGTCCAGTGCATTATGATGGGTGGAAAAGGGACGGGCATTTGCTCCGCCGTAAAGGGGTTGTAATATGGGTGTTTCCACTTCCAGAAAATTCATTTCATCCAGATATTGACGTATTGTTGCAATAATCTTGGCACGTTTTACAAAAACGTCTTTTACATCGGGATTGACTATTAGATCCAGATGACGGTTCCTATAACGGAGTTCCTTATCTTCAAAGGCATCGAATGTTTCACCATCTTTTTCTTTCACAACCGGCAGCGGACGAATGCTTTTAGCTAAAACCGTGAATTCTTTGGCATGGATGGACTTTTCCCCTGACTTTGTAGTAAAAGGATAGCCCATAACACCAACGATATCGCCAATATCCATGAGTTTAAAATTCGCGTATGCGTCTTCATCCACTTCGTCCCCTTTGATGTACACCTGAATGCGTCCGTCCATATCCTGGATATGAAAAAAGGATGCTTTACCCATCTTGCGCAGTGCCATGATGCGGCCGGCAACGGTGACATCTTTTTCTTCTAAATCATCGTAGTTTTCAAGGATCTCACCGCTGGTATGAGTGGGTTTATAATTATAAGGATAGGGATTCACGCCTCGCTCACGGAGAGTGTCCAGCTTTTCTTTACGGAAGCGAATAATTTCGTTTAAACTTTTGTGCTCGTCTGACATGGTTTTATTTACAAATTGAAGAAGGTGAATTTAAATATATAGCTTACAGTGCCTAAATGATTCTTTATTTATTACTCTCCCCAAACGACTATTTACAAGAGAGGAACCGGATAAGTTGCAATATTCATATGTAAGGACAACCATTTAGCGTAATTTTTGTCGACATATGGAACAACAAGATATTCTGTTTGTTGTAACAACACATTTCATTTGGTAAGAGGAAAATTTCATGTTTAAAAAATCACTTTTTGCAGGCATTTATGTAGCCATTTTTATAATTGGCTGTAACCTAAAAGCCGCTACCCCATTCACTATCGAATATGAAAAATATACACTGGATAATGGTTTAACTGTTATTCTACACACGGATAAATCAGATCCAATCATTGGTGTAGCGATTCAATATCACGTCGGTTCCAATCGCGAAACGCCAGGCCGAACCGGTTTCGCCCACTTGTTTGAACATATGCTGTTTCAGGAATCTCAACACGTTGGCCAGGACCAATTCTTCAAAAAAATTCAAAATGTCGGCGGGACGCTCAATGGCGGCACCAATAAAGATGGTACAGTTTATTATGAGGTTGTCCCCAAAAATGCATTAGAGACCGTCTTATGGATGGAATCTGACCGTATGGGATGGCTCCTTTCTACCGTGACGCAACCTGCTTTTGAGAACCAGCAGGAAGTGGTTCAAAATGAAAAACGCCAACGAGTGGATAATCGCCCCTATGGACACAACAATTATGTGATCATTAAAAACCTATATCCCGAAGATCACCCCTACAATTGGACAACTATCGGAGAATTAGAAGACCTGCAAAACGCAACATTAAAAGATGTGCGTGATTTTTACGAAAAATGGTACGGCCCAAACAATGCCACCATGGTGATCGCTGGGGATATCAATAAAAGGAACGTGAAAAAATTGGTTGAAAAATATTTCGGCGAAATCAAATCTAGTCCCGATAATGGTGACCCGGAACCTATACCGGTGAAACTCGCAGAAACCAAAAAAGTATACCACGAAGATAATTTCGCCAGCTCACCACGCTTAACTATGGTGTTTCCAACTGTGGATCATAAACACGCTGATGCATCTGCCCTTGAATTATTGAGTCAACTGTTAAGTGATGGGAAAAAAGCGCCGCTGTATAAAGTCATTGTGGAAGAAAAGAAACTGGCCCCCAATCTATATTCATACAGCGGCACACAGGAAATTGCCGGAACATTCAATATTGTTGTTAATGCATTTCCAACCACGAGCCTGACAGATGTAGAAGCGGCAGTTCATGAAGCATTTGCCCGCTTTGAAAGTGATGGCTTCACAGCAGAAGACTTAGAACGACTAAAAGCCAAATATGAAACCGGTTTCTATCAGGGAATTTCCTCTGTGTTGGGAAAAGGGTTTCAGCTGGCATACTACAACGAGTTTTATGGATCTCCGGATGCAATTGCCGAAGAATTGCAAAAAGTCCTCGATGTCAATATGAGTGATGTTAAACGTGTGTATGAAAAATATGTTAAAGGCCAGAATTATGTTATGACCAGCTTCGTACCCAAAGGTAAAGTAGACTTAGTTGCTGATGGGTCAGTTCTCTTCCCAATAAAGGAAGAAAAAATCGTTGAAAATGTGGCTAAAGAAACGGGAACAGGCAGTATGGATGTGACTGAAATTCCGTCTACATTCGACCGGTCAGTTGAACCGACCACTGGACCGCAACCCCGTTTAAACCTGCCTACAATCTGGAAACATAATTACAAAAAAGGTATTTCACTCTATGGTTCGAAACATAATGAACTGCCTTTGATCAATTTCGGTATTCAAATTCATGGCGGTATGCTTTTGGATGATCCGAATAAAGTTGGTGTCGCTAATCTCGTTACTGATATGATGATGGAAGGCACAGCCAATAAAACTCCCGTTGAACTTGAAGAAGCGATAGATGCATTGGGGTCATCTATTTATATGTATACTGGTAAACAATCGATTGGAATTGAGGTCACAACCTTAAAACGGAATTTTCTTCCTACTCTTGCATTGGTTGAGGAAATCCTGTTTGAACCACGCTGGGATGAAACAGAATTTGATCGCATCAAAAGAGAGACAGCTGAATCCATAAAACGCCGGGCAGCTGTGCCTTCATCCATTGCATCAAAAGTGTATAATAAATTGATTTATGGCGATCATATCCTTGCAAATTCAACATCCGGAAGTGTTGAATCCGTTGAGTCTATCAAACTGGATGATTTGAAAAACTACTATACCGCCAATTTTTCAGCTGATTTAGTTTCAATCAGTATTGTGGGTGATTTATATCGCAATGTAGCTGTTAAAGCGTTTAAAGGATTGGTAGACAAATGGAAAGTAAATGAAGTGACTTTCACTGAATATGAAATGCCGGAACCTGATAAAATGGCAAAAGTCTATTTCGTAGATGTCCCCAATGCCAAGCAATCTGAAATCCGAATTGGATATTTGGGGTTAGCCCTGACTGATCCAGACTACTTCCCTGCTACAGTGATGAATATGAAACTGGGTGGAAATTTCAGCGGTGATGTTAATCTGGTGCTTCGTGAGGAAAAAGGGTTTACCTATGGGGCTCGTACAAGATTCAGCGGTTCAAAATTCCCCGGAAAATTCACTGCTTCTTCTGGTGTACGATCAAATACGACCGAAGAGTCTATCAATATCTTTAAAGACCTGATGACGGCCTATTGTGATCCAATTGCTGAAGAAGATCTGGATTTTACCAAAAATGTTTTGTTGAAATCTAATGCACGACGCTTTGAAACCCTGGGTGCCTTGCGCGGGATGATAAGTAATATTGCCACTTATGGCTTTCCTTTTGACTACATCAAGGACCAGGAAAAAATAGTTAGGGATATGACCGTAGAAAGCCACAACAAAATAGCACGGAAGCTTATACGTCCAAATGAAATGATTTACTTGGTTGTGGGGGATGCTGCCACACAATTGGACGGACTAAAATCACTGGGTTTCGGTGACCCAATTTTACTCGATGGGGATGGGAACCCAGTAGAATAAATTCAATCTAATAAATGTTCCATAAAAAACCCCTCTTTTCGAGGGGTTTTTTATAATTTTATTTTTCGTATACTTTGATATTTATGAAGGAGGTTGTTCCCTCGCTGCATTCCGAAATAACAACGCCGATCCAACCCACAGCATGACGAAGAACGCATTAAGAACGAACACGCCGAACACACCCGCCGCACCCCAGGAGATAACTTGGGGCGGCCAAATAATCAGCGCAATCACTGGGACCAACATCTGAGCGAGTGCCGTCGCGAACATCGCCCGTGCCATTTCATGTGGCTGGAAGCGCACGATGATGGCACCGATGATTCCAATGGCGAGCACACCGCCATACATCAGGTTGGCATCGTTATTTTCACTCCCGATAATGCCAACAGCACCGTTCACCCAGATTAGGATGAATGCGGCGGTGAGTGCAAGGCCGACAGCGGATCTGTACACGATATTGCCTACTTTTATCGCTGCCAGCTTATACGTTAGACCAGTGCCGAATAATAGGACGCCAGCGACAATGAAATCAGCCAGATCCCAGACCACTTCATTAGTAAACTGCATCGCCAACAAGGGCAACAGTAATAAGAACCCTGTCGCGAGCGCAATGCGGATGGCAGCTTTGTATGTGGTATTTCCCGTCTTCATCATATCAAACCTTGCTTACGACTTGTCATCAAGATAGCGGCATGACTAGTTATTATTCTTTACATTTAAAAATTGTTCATCCCTTTCCTACTTCAACTTACTCATCAAAAACGCCCGGATGAAATTATCAAGGGCGCCATCCATGACTGCTGAAATATTTCCTGTTTCTTCCTTGGTTCTGTGGTCTTTCACCATATTGTAGGGATGGAAAACATAGGATCGAATCTGGCTCCCCCAGCCGATATCCATTTTAGAATCTTCCAATTTCTGAATATTTTCTTTTTGTTTTTCTACTTCTAATTGATAGAGACGTGCTTTTAACACTTTCATTGCCGTGGCTTTATTTTTATGCTGGGAACGTTCATTTTGACATTGTGCCACTGTTCCCGTGGGAACATGTGTAATTCGTATGGCGGAATCGGTTTTATTCACGTGCTGTCCGCCGGCACCGCTGGCGCGGTAGGTATCAATACGCAGGTCATTGGTGTCAATCTCGACTTCGATCTCCTCATCGCTGGAAGGGTAAACAAACACAGAGGCAAAGGATGTATGGCGGCGGCTGTTGGAATCAAACGGAGAAATGCGCACCAGGCGGTGGATGCCCGCTTCTGCTTTCAATAAACCGTATGCATAATCCCCTTTTACTTCAAAAGTGACATCCTTCATCCCCGCTTCATCCCCGGGCTGATAATCAATTAATTCTTTCTTAAAATCTTTCTTCTCCACCCAGCGTGTATACATACGGTAGAGCATTTCCGCCCAGTCCTGGCTTTCGGTGCCGCCGGCTCCGGGATGGATTGTCACAATGGCGTCCTGGGTGTCCTGTTCATCACCAAGTATCATTTTCAATTCCACTTCTTCGATGATTTGTGTATAAGACTTTAGTTCTTCGTTTACTTCCTCCAATTCTGCATCGCCGCTGTCGGCAAATTCTAATAGTACTTCTACATCGCCATGGCGTTTTTCCAGATCGGACCACAGGGCGAGTTCTTTTTCTATAAGGGATATTTTTTTGAGGATGGCCTGTGCGGACGAGTTGTCATTCCAGAAATCCGGGGCCCCTGACTTCTGGCGAAGTTTTTCTACTTCAGTTTCCCTGGATTCCAGGTCAAAGATGCCTCCGCAATTCGTGGTGTTTTGCTTCTGCTGATGCAAAGCGATCTTTTAAGTCTGTTAATTCCATATTTTAATTTAAGATGATTTTTCTGTTAAAAAGCAATCGCAAGTCCAAACATAATTGCGATACCGCCTAGCAAAGCCAGCAACTGCAAAATAGAAATTTTCACATCCGTATTATGATGCAATTCAGGAATAAGATCTGAACCGGCAATATAAATAAAACCTCCGGCAGTCATGGGTAGGAAATAAAGCAAAACACCTTCCATAGACGTTCCAAGCATTAATGCCAATACGACTCCAATCACAGCCGTAAGTGCAGATGCGAAATTGAATAAGAGTGCTTTTTTTACGGTCAGGCCGCCGTGAATAAGAATACTAAAATCACCGATTTCCTGTGGAATTTCATGGAGCAGCACAGCCACGGTGGTAGCCATACCCAAAGGAATGCTCACGGCATAGGTAACACCAATCAAAATACCATCAATAAAATTGTGCATGGCATCGCCAAAAATGTTCATAGGCACAACGGGATGAACGTGATCAGCGGTGGTTTCCTGGTGGCAATGGCGCCAGCGAAAGAATTTTTCCAAAATAAAAAAGAGTATGATTCCCGCTAATACCGAACCGGAAACAACCAAGGGGTTCAAATCGGAAGCGAAGGCTTCAGGGAGTAAATGGATAAAGGCGCCACCTAGCAGGCTCCCCACGGCAAAGCTCACCAGGAAAAGTAAAATACGTTTTAAGAAAGAACGGGAAAGTGACAGCGTTGCAGCCCCAGCAAGGGATACGAGGCTGACTAACAATACACTACCCAGAGCGTACAGCCATGTCTGGCTAGTGATGGATGTCATGAATCAGTCCCCGGAAGAAATAAAGAGATGTTCGTTCAGGAAGCGTCGCAGTTCCATCTCATCCATACCAATATTCATAAACCGGCCATTTTCCGCTACAGAAATATGCTGTTTTTCTTCCGATATAACAATGGCAATGGCGTCCGTTTCCTCCGATATCCCCAGTGCAGCACGATGGCGCGTGCCCATAGCCGGGTCCACCATGGCACTTTCTGTCAAGGGCAGGATGCACGCAGCCGCTTCAATGATCTCGTTGTGGATAATGACAGCGCCGTCATGGAGAGGTGATTTGGGATTAAAGATAGACATCAACAGCGGCGCCGAAACTTCTGCCTTGAGCTGCGTTCCTGCTTCCTTGTAAATACGCATACCCGTTTCCCGCTGTATAATGATGAGGGCACCCCATTTATTTTCAATTAATTGATTGATGGCGATTACCATTTCTTCGATGGATTTGGATGTGCCCATGCGAAAGATGGTCCGGAAAAAGCGTGTCTGCCCCACGTAAATGAGCAGGCGCCGAAGTTCCGGCTGGAATAGGATCACAAAGGCCACCACCCACACCGTTTGGAATTGATTCACCAGCCACGACGAAGCACTGAAGCCGATCGCATTGAACAGAAATGATGCAATGAGCAGAATGATGAGTCCCACCAGCATCTGCCCCGCCCGAGTTTCCCGGAAATATTGATAGATCTTATAAAAAAGCCAGCTGACCAAGATAAGGTCGATGACGTCAATCAAAGTAACTGTAAGAAAACCTATCTTAAATAGATCCATTAAGCGAGTCCTCTGATATTATCAGTGATCGTTACCACTCGTTTCATTTCTTGAACGTCATGTACTCGAACGATTTTGGCACCGTTCAAAATGGATGCTGTCACTGCCGCGGCTGTTCCTTCCACCCTTTCCTCCACTGGCAGATCCAATGTGAGCCCAATAAAGGATTTTCTTGATGGGCCAGACAAAACCGGATAACCAAGATCTGCTATCTGTTTTAATTCCCGCAGCAATTC
>Ga0207963_1002069_pt1 | contig 10254 bp, 8 predicted proteins | sample Knorr_S15_td_NAD_FD_185604 | JGI IMG/M metagenome (GOLD analysis project Ga0207963, IMG submission 185604) | Marine microbial communities from Southern Atlantic Ocean transect - Knorr_S15_td_NADW_ad_2500m_LV_A (SPAdes) (version 2) | ecosystem: Environmental > Aquatic > Marine > Oceanic | place...
ACTCGCCATGATTATCGGCGCATACACAATGGGACTCGCACTTTCGGGTACCGACCTGAAGCACGAGATCGAAAATTCAATGCGCACCGTGAACAATTTCATGGTGCCGATTTTCTTCGTTGTAATCGGGATGCAGGTCGACTTCACGGCCTTTGGTGCCAGCGAAGACACAACGCTGGCGGCGTCGATCATCTTCGCGATCGTTCTATCTGTGTTCGCGGTAATCAGCAAAGTCGTCGGTGCGGGCGTGCCAGCTCTATTCGTGGGCTTCAACCGCAGGGGTGCCACACGTATCGCGCTCGGCATGCTGCCCCGCGGTGAGGTAGCACTGATCATCGCCGGGATTGGTCTGACCTCAGGCGTGATCGGCAAAGACATTTTCGGAGTGGCAATCGTGATGACCATATTCACGACTGTCCTGGCCCCCGTGCTGCTTATCCGGGCCTTCCGGGGAGGCAGCGGCCTGAAGATCGACGACGAGGCGGACGAGGGCAACTGAAGGTGAGCTCCCTTCCTTCCTTCCATCGAGGGAGTTAGAGAGCGTGCTGGATCTGTCAATGTGGATTCGAGTCGCGGACGGGTGAGCAGCTCGTATACAGCGCCGTCGCGACTCTTCGCTGCCTTCGAATTTCACCCACACCCTAACCCTCTCCCCTCATGGGACGCGTGGAGGGAGTTGGTAGGCGCGCGGTTCGAGTCGAATGGAATTGTAAGCTGAAGCACCCCTTCGAGTACGGCATGGTCGCGATGCATCGTTATCTTGGCATGTAGGCGATCAAGAACCTCAGTAAGCACATTCCACTAGCCAATCTTCGCTCTCGAACCTCTCTGCTCACTGATCCACCATTCCGGCGAGAAAAGCGCAAGCATCTGGGCGACATCTTGCATGACATCATCATCACTATCGGAGCCATCGCTCGCAACCTGCCTGAGGGAAATTACAACTCTGGTTGATCTTGATTGTGTGGATGAAATCGTATTGCTTAGCTCCGAGATTGATGTTGCATAGCACCGCAACAACTACGCTGAAGATGGCGATATGTTAATGGTTGTGACAACCGCGGTCGGGCATCAAGGTGGTAACGACGTGTCCGGTTTTCGAGTCGTAAAAGTACTCGCGGACGGGATTTACGATGACTTTTACCCGATTGGATCAGGGCCCGACAAGGTTCATTTAGGTTGAGGAGTTACAGACTGAGACCTGGTTCGCTTGATAGGTTACGGATATGAAAATCACCGATGTAAAAATAATTTCGTTCAAAGCTAAATCTCGGTTTAGCCCAACCAAATGGGGTTATGCCGTTTGGGGCGAGGAGCACGACGAGGTTCAGCGGATTCTCAAGATCGAAACCGACGAAGGTGCCGAGGGATTTTTCACAGGGGACAATATGTACCTTGTGCCACCCCCGCCGGAAGCTATCGAGCAGCTGGTGAAGCCGTTGTTGATCGGCGAAGACCCGCTGGATCGAGAACTTTTGTGGCAGTGGATGATGGGTCATCACGGGATTTCTGAAGCGGTGATCGGAGCGGTGGACTGCGCGTTGTGGGATCTGGCAGGTCGATCGGCGGGAGTTTCGGTTGCGCAGCTTTTGGGTGGCTATCGAGACAAGGTCAAAGCCTACGCAAGCACTGCTCCGAACCTCGGATCACCCGAGGTCTACGCCGCCCACGCTGTCGAAATGAAGAAACGGGGCTACACCGCCTACAAGGTCCACGCCAACATCTACTGGGACCCTGAAAAAGAGGAGCCCGCACCCGGCAAACCGGCGTTCCCGGAAGCCGATCTCGAGATATGCCGGGCGGTACGAGACGCTGTCGGCAACGACATGGTGCTGATGCTCGATCCGTATGGCATCTACACGCTCGAGGAGTCGTTATACGTTGGACGTGAGATCGAAAAGCTCGACTACTACTGGTTCGAGCACCCGATGGACGAACGCAAGACCGAGCCGTATCGCAAGCTGACAGAAGCGCTCGATATAGCCGTTCTCGGGCCTGAAACGGAGCCCGGCAGCCTCTACACCCGCGCCGAATGGGCGATGCAGCACGCTTCAGACATGGGGCGGATCGACACCAGCTTTGGCGGCATTACCGGTGTTCGCAAAGCGCTCGGGTTCTACGAATCGATCGGGATGCAGTGCGAGCTTGAGTTCGTTGGATTCGCGAATTTGGCGCTGTTTGGCTCGACGTCGGAAGAGACTTGTGAATACTACGAGCGAGGCCTGCTGCGACCCGATGAGGACTACGACTCCATAGTTCCGTCGTACCTCAGGCAACCGTGTGATCCGATGGACGAAAATGGCTTCGTGAGCATCCCGCAGGGTCCGGGTCTCGGCATCGAGTTCGACTGGGACTACGTGAACGCCAACCTGGTCTAATTCGAGTTACGTAGCGATAATTTGTCTCCAACAAGAATCAAAGTGAAATCCGAAGTAATATCAGAACTCCCTTTACGCGTCTCACTTCCCTCCCTCGGAGGGAGAGGGGGCGAGCCCAACCTAGAACATCATGGGGCACCAGGGTGCTCTGACTGTGGTGAACATGGCATCGGCCAGCGCTACCGAGCCTGCGGTATTTTCTTCGACGCGACCGGCACGATGTAGATCGGCAAGTTTCGCACCACCGAGATATATCGTTGCCAGCGATGCTGTCGGAAGGGTTACATCCGCTGGCTTTGTCGTCGCAACGCATGTCGCTCCACCGGATCCGCCGTTTAACTCGAACCGACCTCCCCATTCCGGAACTAACGAGTCCTCGACCTCCAGTACCAGGCTGCCTTCGGCGAGATAAGTGCGGGCCGCCAGTGCTTCTGCGACATCGAGCAGCCGGTACCAGACGCCGTCGTAGGGTTTCCGCTGCAACTGCCGCGGGTCATCGAGCATCCAGGGCAGGCTATCATCGGAGGGCGAGCACCAGGTACTCAACGAGTCGTAAAGATCGACATTTAGCAGGTGGTTCCACAGTGCGGCGTGGGAGGCAGCATTGCTGTGAATCACATGATCCGCGTTGATCATTCCGTGTGTCTTCTCGCCGAAGACGTGGGCCTCTTTTAGTAAGTACTTAGCGTACCCGAGAGCCTTGCCGTCTTCTTCGTAAACGATCAGCCAGGGCTTTCCCCAGTCGCCACTTCCGCTGTTAACATCCAGCATGTAGTGGTCCCATGCGGCGGCGTTTTTTCGCGGTATTCCCACGTTGGCCTGAACCGCCGCTTCCCACGCAGCGGGGAGTACTTTTCGTGCCTCGTCGCCAGATATAAACCGAATCTTGCCCGGAATTTCCGGAGAGTGCTTTATCGCGGCCTTTCGGGTGTCAATCAAGAAATTTTCGTGCTGAATCGAAATACCGAATCCGTAACGACTGTAAATGATACTTTCGGAGGCCCAGAGAGAAGCGACTGGCTGATCTTTTTCACGCTCCTGTCGCAACAGCCGAAGCATCATATTGTTGAGAAGACCCTGGCGTCGATGAGTCGTCGCGACAGTAACCGCCGTGACACCGGCATTTTTGACAATAGCACCGCCCGGAACGGCCGATTCAAACGGAAACGAAGCGCTGGTGCCGACGATTTCACGATCTTCGATCGCACACATTGTCGTCGCCGGAGGCAGGAGCTCTCGATCGATCCGGTAGTTCTCCTGGCCAGCGGTGTAATGACCACCAAAGCCGCGCGCCACCACCTTCCAGAATTGGCGCTGCTCGGCGTCGGTAATTTGGCGGTATTCGATGGTCATCGGTTCAACACGGGTAGCCTCGCCTAGAAATAATGCGTGCACCAGGGTGCGGTGTCGGTCGCAAACATGCCGTGCAGCCTGGCGAGCGACCCGGGTGCGACCGCGTCGATTCGGCCCGCCTCGACAAGGGGTCCGGGCGTTGTGCCTCCCAGGTAGAGCGCGGCGAGGTCGCCCGGAGTCATGATGACATCGGGCTTTTCGGTGGTTTTCTTCACGGATGCCTGTGACTCTTCGACATCAAGTACGTAGGTCCCCGTTACTTCAGGCTGCGATTCGGAAACCACTCCTATTTTCAGCCGTCCGTTGGCGTTGTATTCGCGGGCTTCGAGCAACTTCACCACGTCGAGAAGTCGGATCCACAGCGAATCGTGTGACTTGCGATTGAGCCGGCGGGGATCCGACAGTATCCACCAGAGCGGGTCGTCCGCCGGTCGATTTTCGGCAGTAATTTTCCCGACCAGGTCGAAGTTCAACAGGAACCGCCACAGGACAGCATGCGCGGTATCGGTAGTCGATACCTGCTCTTCGACCTGCAGGGTACCCATGTCTGAATCGCCCTTCCGGCGCATGCGATAGGTCACATAGCCAGTCTGCTCGCCACCCTCCTCGCAGACGGCGAAGAACAACGCACTCGCCCCGTCGCGAACACGCTCCTCGTCGAATAACCCGTACTGCCATCGTCCGGCGTTTCTATCGACGGCACCCGGTGTTTGCTGGCGCATCTGATCGTAGATATCCGGCAGTATCACAGCAGCTTCTTCGGCATCGACGAAATAGACCTGCGAGCCCGCTTCAGCAGGCTCGACTGGTTCCGGCGAGTGGGCGAACGCCCCAAACCGCGGGTCGATAGCCCAATTGTAGGAACTGACCGCCAGTCCGTAGTCGAACCGGCCGTAGAGGTGCGCCTGCGAGGCCCAGAGACCGCTTACGATGTCACCGCGCTCGCGGGCCGATTCGTGCAGCCGGGTCATCATGCCGGAGAAAGCTCCCTGGCGGCGATGAGTGACTGATGTCGTCATGTAGGCCACACCGGCCATCGGGACGGTTGCTCCTCCCGGGACGGTCAGCGAGTAGGAATCGGCACCGGCGGTACCGACAATGCGTTCTGACCTGCTGTCGACTGCAGCCATCAGGCGGTCGATTTCAACCCGATGGTCTCGCAGGCGCGCGATATCGTCCGGGTGAACATGCTCGCCAAAACCGCGGCGAACGGCCCTTCGCCATTCGGTGAAATTATCGTCGGTTACCTGTCGGAGTTCGATCGTCATTGGAGTAAATAATGGGACTGTAAAATCTGCCCGACGACGTATGCTACGTGCTGCATCACCTACGGGCCAGCTTCCTGGCGCAAGCACCTAACAAGAAAAGGTAAATTCAGAATGGCCGATCTACTCGAAGACAGGGTTGTGCTGGTTACCGGGGCCAGTTCGGGCATCGGTCGCGAATCGGCGAAAGTGATGGCCGGTCACGGGGCGAAGATCGTCGCCGCAGCAAGACGTGAAGCCAAAATCGCTGAAACGGTTCGGCATATCAAGACCGCAGGTGGGACGGCCACCTACGTTGTGACCGATGTGACCGATGGCGGGCAGGTTGAACGGGCCGTACAGCACGCTGTGTCGACTTACGGGGCACTCGACGCGGCGTTTAACAACGCAGGCATAATTGAGCCCAGTTCCCATCTTCATGAAATCGCTGAAGAAGATTTCGACGAGGTCATCGACGTAAATCTTAAAGGTGTTTTCCTGTGCATGAAATACGAAATCTCGTACATGCTGGAGAACGGCGGTGGAGCGATCGTAAACCACTCTTCGTTTTCAGGACTGAGGGGCGGTTCCGGACGATTCCCGTCGTACACGGCCAGCAAGCACGCCGTACTCGGACTCACCAGATCGGCGGCTATCGACTACGCCCGTCATGAAATCAGAGTAAATGCCGTTTGCCCCGGACCAGTAGAAACAGAGCTTGCCGAAGGCCTATCGGGTGGCGACCCCGAAAGGCGCAAAACGCTCGAAAGATGGATTCCAATGGGACGATATGGAAATGTGCGGGAGGTGGCCGATCTCGTGGCATTCCTGTGCTCAGGATCAGCGTCCTACATCACAGGTCAGGCGATATCGGTTGATGGTGGCGTAACGGCGTAGGATTCTTCTGGTTCTCCCTTCCGGCGCAGGGAGAGGGGACCTGGGCTACCGTGTCCACTGCGCTTGGTAGGGTGCGGGCTTGCCTTCATTGGGTTCTGGTTCTCGCACCGTGCCCTCACGCCACGATTCGACCGGGATCCAGTCGAGCAACTTTTCGCCTTTTGCGACCGAAAGCGGACTATTGAATCCGGTTATAGGCTCGCGAATTTCTACTCCGGGAAACTCGGATTCGATTGCGTCCATCGTCGGGATTTCAAGAGTGGTGTCGGTGGCGTTGATAAAGAACGCTTCGTGACCGCCAAACTCTTTCTCGATCGACAAACGACACGCCCTGGCCGCGTCGTGTCGGCCCACCCAGCTCCAGAATCCCATCGGTTGCCTGCCCCCGGTGCTTGTCTTGTCTCCGGACTCCAGGTGTCGTTCGGCCGTTGCCGGGTCCCACAGGGCGTGGAACCGCATGTTGGCGATCTGAACCTTGCCGGGCCTGCGACGGACGAACGCGTCTGCCATCTGCTCGCCAAGCCATTTCGACTGCGAATAGGCGTCTTCAACGTGTGTCGGGTGGTCCTCATCGACCGGCAGGTAGTCCGGCATGTAGAGCTTTTGGCCCCAGCCAGCGCCCACTGCGTTGATCGACGACGCCATACAGATTCGCTCGATACCGTGGACCTCAGCGGCTTCAAGCACGTTCCAGTTCGCCATCATGTTGATGCGGAACAGCTTGTGCTCGGGGTCGGTGTTCGGAGCCGGAATGGCGGCCATGTGAATTACCGCGTCGGCACCAGTGAGTGCGTTCAGCACTTCGCCGTAGTCGGTGACATCGATACGCCAGAAGTGTGCGGCGTTCGATGCGGAACCCGGCCGCGGTGCAACCGCGTCGATGTTGTACACGTCGTAGCCATTGGCCGCCATCTCGGCGATTATGTATTCGCCGGCCCTGCCCGAACCGCCCGTAACCACTACTTTTTCAGCCATTTTTGTCCCCACAAATCAAGAACCGGCCGCTCGTACGCGCAACCGCTTTTTCGACCGCACAATTATGGGCGCGTGTCGAAGGGTCCGGTGACGCGCTTTCAACGAAAAATAGAAGTGGGAACCATGATGGCCGATCGGTTGCCAACTCGGCCTGTTGCGGACATACCCGGAAAATCTAAACAACTATTTCAATCTTCACCCGCGCGCGGCCCCGGGCAATGAGTGATTGGGCGAGAGCCGATACGCAAAACTTCAGGCCAGCGAACGGTTCATGTAGCCGTCCTCCGCACCCAACAGATCGCCCTCGGCGAAACGCTCGACCCGGAAGGGCTGCACATCGATCAGGTCGGTCGAACCGTCGATAACCAGGTCGCTCAGTATCTTCCCGACGCCCGGACTCAGCTTGAAGCCGTGACCGCTGAACCCGGCCCCGACAAATAGGCCGTCGAGCGCCTGCACCCGCCCGAACGCCGGCATGAAGTCGGGCGAGCAGTCGTAAACGCCGGTGTAGCCACGAACAAGCGATGCCGAATCCTGTCCGGGAAACCTGGCGGCGAACCGTTCCAGCTGGCTCACCTGCTCGTTCAACTCGGCCGGTTTTACGGCTTCTACATCCTCGTCGACGGGCCCCTTCATCGGGTCGTGCTCACCAATCAGCGTCAGCGAACCGGCTTCGGGTCGGAAGTACGTCTCCGCAATGCGGTCGGAGACGATCGGGTGGATCCCGCCAAAATCGGGCGTGCGCTCAACGACGGTGATCGCGTGCCGCACCGGCGTAATCGGCAAGTCGACTCCGTACTCGGCAAGCAGATCACTTGTCCTGAACCCAGCTTCGACGATCACGGTCTCAGCGCTGATAACGCCGTCGGACATGGCTACCCCGGTCACGCGGCTGCCTTCAGATGTCATAGCGAGAACCTCCGGACCGATTCGCACCTCGACGCCCAGATCGCGTGCGGCACTGATAAACGAATTCGCAACTGTCGAGCCGTCAGCATGGCCCGAGTTCGGCTCCCAGGCACCGGCGGTAACATCGTCCCGCACGAGCCGGGGTTCGATGTCGCCCACCTCACCGGGTGTAATCATCCGGGCATTGATGCCCAGTCGTTGCTGCATCGCGATCACTTCACGGGCGTGCGGAACCTCTGCGGTGGCGAAAAGAATCAGGAAGCCGACCTGACGAAACCCGCTTTCGCCAACGCCGACGATGTTTTTCCAATCGCCGAACATCTCCCGACCGTACATGGCCACTCTGGTCAACGATTCCAGTGTGTAGTGCATCCGCACGATCGCGCTCGACCAGCCCGAAGCGCCTGCAGCGATACCCTCTTTTTCGATCAGGATTATTTTTCCGGCACCCCGTTTTGCGAGGTGCCAGGCCGTCGAAGCACCGTGCACCCCACCGCCCACAATGACGATATCGGCCGTATTAGCCATCGAATAAAAACTCCCGGTCCGCTCCCGGTTCTTTCAGCGATATTTGCGTGCAGCACTACTCTGACACACGAAACTCCCCGGCAACAGGGTCGCTTGCGATTCCGGACGGCGAGTAATATTCCCATACGTGTTCATATCGCGCCGAAAATCCTTGCGAAACAGGCAGGCAGTAACGACCCGAAGAAAGTTCAGATATCCAACATGGTCCTCGAAAAACTCAAGCAAGTTCCCGATCCAACATACGTCCATGCCGGCCCTCTCACAGATTTCGTTTCGAGTCTATTTGTTGCTGCCGGCATGCCAGCCGCGGGAGCGCAGTTGAGCGCCGCCGTGCTGGTCGACGCCGATATGAACGGCATCGATACGCACGGCGTTAGCTACAACATCGACCACCACTACCTGGTGGGGTTGCTCGACGGCTACATCAACCCAACGCCCGATATGAAGGTGACGTACGAGACCCCCGGTACCGCGGTGATCGACGCCGATCGCGGCATGGGGATGATCGCTGGTGTGATGGCGATGGAACTTGCGATCGAGAAGGCCGCGACCACGGGCATCGCCTCGGTCGCAGTGAATAATTCTTCCCACTACGGTGCGGCCGGTTACTACGCCCGACAGGCCCTTGACCACGACATGATCGGCTTTTCAATGTCATCGGGAGGCATGAACGTAATCATTCCGCTAAACGGCCGCTGGCCCTGGATGGGCACCAATCCAATGGCCTTTGCTGCTCCTGCCGACAGGGAGCCCGCGTTTGTGATTGACATGGCGTCGTCGATCTCTTCGTTTGGCAAGCTTGCGATCGCTGAATCGTTCGGCGTCGATATTCCCGTCGGATGGGCGCAGGATGCCAATGGAAACACCGTCACCGACATTACTCGACGCAGCGAAGTCATCGGCCAGCCGCCGCTTGGCGGGACGCACGAACAGGGTGCGCACAAGGGGATGGGGATTGGCATGATGGCAGATGTGCTGAGTGCGATTCTGCCAAACGAACCCGTTTCGGGGCTTGTTCCAGATGAAGCCAAGGGGGGCGGTCGGTTCTGCCATTATTTCCAGGCGACCCGCATCGATGGGTTCCGCCCTGCCGCCGAGTTCAAGGCGGATATGGACGTGATGCTCAGGACCCTGAGAGAGCAGGAATCGGCCCCAGGAGCGCCCGATATTCAGTACCCGGGTCATCCAGATGCGGAGTACGTCAAAAAGCGCACCGAAACCGGTATTCCGCTGCCGCGGCACACGGTGAACTACTTCAAGCAGATGGCCGACCAGCTGAACGTAGCGTGGACGATCGGGGGATGAGGATTAACTGCATTTCGCAGCAAGTGATGGCCGGGATGAGGCAGAAGCAATCGAAGCGACAAGTGAACAACATTCCCCCTCACCTAAATCCTGTCCCTGATGGAGAGGACTTCATGGGCGGCGATGAGCGACGCGTCCCGAGCGAAGTCATCTGAGCCAAAGGATCTGGAGTGGGGGCGCGAATTGACTGATCTGACCGCCGCTCAAATTGAAAAATTTCTCGCTTTTCGCGGCTACGTAAACCCGAATGGTAGGTTCTGGTTCATTGGGATGGAAGAAGGTGGCAAGAGCACCATTGAAAACCTTCGGATCAGAGCTGAAAAATTCGACAGATTGGAAGATCTCGAGCGATCGCACCGAAACTTTAACTCCCACGACATGAATAAATTAACGACGTCAACCTGGGGATTGATGTTGTCGATAGTTGGCCGGATGAGCAGTGAGCCGAACTGGTGGAGCACCGATGTCAGGCGCGCTTACCAGTCCACGAAACTCGGCCGACTGAATGGCGAAACTTATCTGACTGAAGTCCTGCCACTTCCAAAAAAAGGTATCAACGATTGGCCTTACGGAGACTTCTTCGATTCACCCGAGGATTACTTCGAGCGGATATTCCCCGATCAGCTCATGTCCATTCGTTCAGATTACGGTTCTGCCAATCCAAA
>Ga0207963_1002075_pt1 | contig 10243 bp, 9 predicted proteins | sample Knorr_S15_td_NAD_FD_185604 | JGI IMG/M metagenome (GOLD analysis project Ga0207963, IMG submission 185604) | Marine microbial communities from Southern Atlantic Ocean transect - Knorr_S15_td_NADW_ad_2500m_LV_A (SPAdes) (version 2) | ecosystem: Environmental > Aquatic > Marine > Oceanic | place...
AACGCCCTACTTCCACCCCCACTACGGCGGCGTCGAGTCGCACGTGCTAGGGCTGTCGATGCACCTGCAACAGCGCGGCCACACCATCGAGGTAGTCACTTCACGTTACGCGCGCATGCCCGTGCGGGAGACGGTACGTGGCCTGCCAGTGAACCGGGTGACGCAATGGCTGAACCTGTTCAACACCCCGGTCGCCCCCGGTTTTGGCGGGCACATCGCCGCGACCGAGGCGGATGTGGTGCATGTCCATTCGCCGCCCCCCTTCACCGAGCTGTTCGCCGCGCGCGGCGCCCGCAAGGCGGGGAAGCCGCTGGTCATCACCTACCACTGCGACCTGGAATTGCGCGGCCGGCTCGGCTCGCTGATGGTGCGCGGCTACCAGCGCTATGCCGGGCAGCGGCCGCTACAGGCCGCGAAGCGCATCATCTCGACCACCGAGAGCTACGCCGCCACTTCGCGTGCGCTCTGGAACCGGGAAGTAGAGGTGGTGCCGAACGCAGTCGACACCGACCGTTTCCACCCTTCGAATAACGGCGAGCACATCCGCAGCCGGCTCTCGCCAGACGGCCATCCGCTGGCGCTCTTCGTCGGGCGGCTGGTGCCGCACAAGGGGGTCGGCATCCTGGTGCGTGCGCTTTCGCGGCTCGAGCGCGGGCGGCTGGTGGTGGTGGGCGACGGCCCCTACCGCGGCTGGCTCGAGGGGCTGGTCCGCAGCAAAGGCCTTGGAGAGCGAGTGGTTTTCGCCGGCCCCATCGGCGACGCCTGGCTGCCCGCCTACTACGCCGCCTGCGACACCGTCGTGCTGCCATCAACGTCGCGGCTCGAGGCGTTCGGCATCGTCGGGCTGGAGGGAATGGCGTCGGGCAAGCCGCTGGTATTGAGCGACATCCCTGGCGTGCGCGACGTCATCACCAGCGAGGAGGGGCACATCGTCGAGCCGCTCGACCCCGACGCACTCGCTGGCGCGCTGGAAGACATCTGGGACTACCCCGAGCGCGCGCGGCAGATGGGCGTGCGCGGACGTGAACGCGCCGAGCGCGAATTCGCTTGGCCTCGCGTCGCCGAGAAAATCGAGCAGGTGCTGGAAGCGACCCTTTCGGCCTAGGCCAGTTCCGGCTCCGCTTCCGCTAACAGCCGCCGCAATTCGTCGGCCGGCTTGCCGAGCGCTTCGAGCGCGGTCGCCTTGCCTGCCAGCGCTTCCGGGTCGGCTTCCCCACAGCCGAGCGCGCCGTCGAATGCTTTGCCTGCGCGCTCCGCATCGCCAGCTTCGAGCGCACTCCAACCCAGCGCCAGCCACGCTTCGAGCCGCGACGGCGCGAGCGCCGTCGCGGCTTCGGCCGCGGCCTGTGCTTCGCGGCTGCGGTTGCCTGCGCGCCAGCGCCGCAGCGTCGTCATCGAGCGACAAGTGCGCGAGCGCCGCTTCCGGCTCGCGCGGAGCAAGGTGTAGCCCCAGCTGGCGCTTTATATTCTCGTCATCGGGAAACTCCGCCTGCAATTCGGCGAGTGTTTCACGCGCTGCGTCCCAGTTTTGCGCGCGCGCTAGCAGCAGCCGGCCGGCGCGGGAGCCGGGCTGCAGCTCGAGCGCGTTTTCGATAAGCGACAGCGCCTGCGCGTTGCGGTCGAGCTCGAGCAGCGATTCCGCTAGCCGGAAGCGCGCGCGCGCTGACTCGGGGTGCGCGACCAGCGCGTTGGTGTATTGCCGCTCCGCCTCGCCCGACATCCCGGCGTTGACCAGTATTTTGCCTTTCTCAATCCAGTCCAGGTCGCGCATGCGGTTACGCGCCTGATTGTCCATCGCACGCACCGCCTCGTCGTAGCACTGCAGCGCGTGCCGGGTATCGCCGCGGTCGCGGCTGGTGTCACCCAGCGCGACCCAGCAAAGGACGTGCTGGCCATCAACCGCCAGCCCCAAATTCAGGATGCGGCGTGCCTCGTCGGGGCGGTCAAGCGCCAGCAGGCAGCGCGCCAGCGCCTCGTGGTAATCGGGGTCCTCCGCTTCCAGCTCAAGAGCGGTTTCCAGGAACTCGAGCCCCTCCTCCGGGTGGCCCAGCCGCGCCAGCGCGCGCCCTTTCGCCATCCAGGCGTAGTGGAAGGTGGGGTCCAGCTCGAGCGCCTGCTCATGGTACGTTATCGCTTCTTCGTAGCGATCCAGGTGGTCAAGGGCATTTCCGATGTTGTTGACGGCGATAACGTATTCCGGGTCGATTTCAAGTGACTTCTGGTAGAACTCAATGGATAGCTCGTACTCGCCCTGGTTGTACTGCACGTTGGCCAGGTTGTTCCACGCAATCTTGTCGCGCGGGTCCAGTTCCACGGCGCGCTGGTAGTAATCCTTGGCGTCCGCCAGCCGCCCCGAGAGCTGCAGCGTGTAGCCGTAGTTGTACCACGCCACCGCGTAGGTCGGGTCGGCGCGCATCGCCTCGTCGTAGCAGCGCAGCGCCTCGTTCCAGCGATCGAGCATGAAATTGGCGAAGCCGCGGTTGTTCCACGCCGGTGCGTTGCGCGGCTCCAGCTCCAGCGCGCGGCCGTATGCCTCGACCGCCTGCGCGTAGCGCTCCATGCGCTGCAGCGCGTCGCCGCGGCGCACGTGGTAGCGCGCGATATCGGGCGCCAGCTCGCACGCCTGCTGGTAGGCGCGTAGCGCCAGGGCAGGGTTACGGCGCGCCATCTCGGCCAGGCCGATGCTGTTGTGGAGCGAAGGGTCCTCCGGCGCCAGGTCCACCGCCCGGCGGAAGCAGGAAATCGCCTTGCGGAGCTTCCTTTCGCGGACCAGCGCCTCGCCCTGTTCCACCAGTTCGTTGACGTCGGGCATTAACGTTCCAGGATTAGCTCGATGCGCGCTATCGCCTTATGGGTATCCTTCATCAGCCGCTCCCACTCGGAGCCGTCGTGGTGCTCGTGCCCTGACTCGTGCGCCAGCGTCTTCTGGTAGCTCTCGAGCGCCTCGCGGGGACGGTCGAGCAACTCGAGCGCGTAGCCCTTGTTATGCCACGCCCAGGCGTAATCCTCCTTCAGCTCGATAGCGCGTTCGTAGCACGGGATGGTCTCCTCAATGCGGTTGAGCTGCCGCAGCGTCACGCCGCGGTTGTTCCACGCCGAGCGGTTTTTGGGGTTGAGTTCGGTCGTGCGGGTGAACGCCTGCAGCGCCTCCTTCAGGTTCCCGACGCGGAAGAGCGCCTTGCCGAGGTTGAACCAGCAGGTAGCGTAGCGCGGGTTGGCCGCCAGCGCGCGCCGGTAGCTCTCGATGGCACGATGGTTGTAGCCCAGCCGCGAGAGCGCGACGCCGCGGTCGTTGTAGACCACCTCGTCTTCGGCCTCGAGGCTCTGCTGTAGCGCCTCCGCCGCGGCGCCCGGCTCGTCAAGCTGGTCATGCGCCAGCCCCTTCGCCTCGAGCGCCGCCAGATCGCGCGGACGCCGGGCGAGGATGGCGTCGAAATCCTGCAGAGCGTCGTTGTAGCGCCCCATCGCGTGGAGTAGCTTGCCGCGGCGGTAGAGCAGCTCGCGATCCGGTTTCCCGCGAGCGACAGCGTCGAGCGTCGCCAGCGCCGCTGTGCCGTCGCCGAGCGCCTGCTGCGCGCGCGCTTTCAGGACGTGCGCCGCAATGTAGCGCGGCCGGATTTCGAGCGACCGCTCGGCGCACGCCAATGCTTCGTCGGGGTCGCCGAGCAGCAGCTGCGCCAGCGCGCGGTCCTTCCACATGATTTCCGAGTGCGAAACTGCATCGGGAATCTGGTCGAGCTCCGCCAGCGCCGCTTCCGGCTGCCCCGCCGCGAGGTGCACCTTGCCGAGGTCGTGCCGCAGCCGCTTGCTTCCCGGCTTGGCGGCCAGCGCCTTCTCGAGCGTGCGGCGGGCGCGGCGGTAGTGGCCCAGCTTGAGCTCGGCCAGCCCTTCCGCGCGCAGCTCGTCGGCATGGTTGCTGTCGTCGATAGGCACGGGCCGCCAGCGAGGGGCAGTTAAAATCCGCTGCCCCGAACAGCGCTTTATAATCCGGGTGAGGTGGCCGCGCGTGAAAGTCGAGCTTGACGGCGGTTCGCTCACGATTGGGCGGCTCGCAGGAGTCGCGCGCGACGGCGCGAGCGTATCGCTGGCGCCCGCGGCGCGAAAGCGTATCGCTGCCAGCCGCGCCATGCTGGAAGAGAAAATCGCCGCGCACGAGGTGATGTATGGCATCACCACCGGCATCGGCGAGTTCTCCGAGCATATGCTGACGCCCGACGAGCTGCGCGACTTCCAGCGCTTCCTGGTCTATTCGCACGCCGCCGGCATCGGCGAGCCGCTGCCGGCGGCGGTCGTGCGCGGCGCGATGTGCGGCCGCGCCAATGTCCACTGCCACGGCCACTCCGGGGGACGGCCAGCGGTGACCGACGCGCTCGTCGGCGCACTGAACGCGGGGGTGACGCCGGTCGCGTGCGAGAAAGGCTCGGTCGGCGCGTGCGGCGACCTGGCGCCAATGTCGCAGGTGGCGCTCTGCCTGATGGGCGAGGGCGAGGCGTTCTACCGCGGCGAGCGGATGGACGCCACCGCTGCCCTGGCGAAAGCGGGACTCGAGGCGCTCGAGCTCGAGGCGCGCGACGGGCTGGCGCTGATTAACGGCTCAAACGTGCTGACGGCGTGGGCGGCGCTGCTGTTGCACGACGCGCAGCACTGGTTCAAGCTGCACGACATCGCCGCGGCGATGACGCTCGAGGCGCTGCTCGCCAACCAGAAGCCGTATGACGCGCGGCTGCACGAACTGCGCGGCTTCCGCGGCGCGCAGGAAGTGGCGGGCAACCTGCGGAAGCTGATGGCGAACAGCCCCATCCTAGCGGCGCACGGCGAGAAGGTGCAGGACGCCTACTCGATGCGCTCGACGCCGCAAGTGGCGGGTGCACTGCGTGACGCAGTGCGCCACGCCGTCGGCGAAGTGGAGACCGAACTGAATGGCGTCGGCGACAATCCCATCTTCCTTACCGAGGAGAAAGAGGTGCTCACGGGCGCCAACTTCCAAGGGACGCCGGTCGCGCTGCCGCTGGAGATGGTCGCGACCGGGCTCAGCATGATTGCCGTACTGAGCGAGCGGCGGCTGAACCGGCTCACCAACCCGGCGCTCTCGGCGGGGCTGCCGCCCTTCCTGACCGAGAAACCGGGACTCCACTCCGGGATGATGCTGGCGCAATACACCGCCGACGCGCTGATTGTCGAGGCGCGCATCCTGTCGCACCCTGCCGTCAACCAGTCCATCCCCGCCGCCGCCGACCAGGAGGACTTCGTCTCAATGGGGCTGACCACGATGCAGAAGGCACAGCAGATTCTCGACAACTGCTTCGGCGTGCTCGCCATCGAGATGATGGCGGCCGCGCAAGCACTCGACCTTCGCGGTGACGAGCCGGCGGCCGGCACTGGCGCCGCAAGGGCTGTAATCCGCAAGCATGTTTCGCACCTGGACGAGGACCGGCCGCTCTACCGCGACCACAACCGGCTGGTGCCGCTGCTGCGCTCGCCCGATATCACCAGCGCGGTCGAGGCGGCCGTCGGTAAACTGGCCTAGAGCGCGGCACGGACACGCGAAAGCAGCTCCACAATCTCGTCGGCCGCGATCACCAGCGGCAGCCGGAAGCGAATTGAGCTGGAGCCCGACTTGAGTGCCATTACCTTCTGCGCCGCCAGCGACGCCATCAGCGCATCGCGCTCCGCTGCCGCAGGCAGCGTAAAAGCGATGAGGCTGCCGACGCCGCGCACGTTGCTGAAGCCGCCGGTCTCGCGCGCGAGAGCACGCAGCCCCGCCAGCAGCTCGGCGCCCCGCACGGCCGCGTTCTCGCCCAGGCCTTCGGCTTCGATAATATCGAGGAAACGGTGGCAGCGCACCATGTCCGTCAAGTTGCCGCCGAAAGTGGAGTTGATGCGGCCCGACATCTGGAAGACGTTGTCGGCGACTTCGTCGATGCGCTCCGAGCAGTAGATGCCACAAACCTGCGTCTTCTTGCCGAAGGCGACAATGTCGGGCGCGACGTCATGGTGCTGCCAGAGCCACGGCTTGCCCGACCCCCAGAAGCCGGTCTGCACTTCGTCGTAAATCAGCAGCGCTTCGCGGGAGTCGGCGTAGTCGCGTAACGCCCGGAAGAATTCGGGGCGGAAGTGGTTGTCACCGCCTTCGCCCTGTAGTGGCTCGAGCAGGATGGCGGCGATGCGGTCGCCGTGTTGCGCGAAGGCGGCCTCGATTTCGGCGCAAGCGCGTGCTTCCTCGGCGGCGATGTCGTTGGCGACCTCGCCGTCGGGGCCGAACTCGATGGTCGGGTTGTGGACCCGCGGCCAGTCGAACTTGGGGAAGAGCCCGATTTTGTCGGGCACGGTATTGGTCAGCGAGAGGGTGTAACCGCTGCGGCCGTGGAATGCGTCGCGCAGGTGCAGGATTACGAGGTCGTTTACGTCGGCCCCAAAGTCGGTGCGCCCCAGCTTGCGCGCCTTCCAGTCGAACGCCGTCTTGAGCGCGTTCTCGACCGCTAGCGCGCCGCCGGCGACCCAGAAGTGATACGGGAAGCCCGAGGGAGTGGCACGGGTCGCGAACGCTTCGACGAAACCGGCCATCTCCCGAGTGTAAAGGTCGGAATTAGCGGGGTTGGCGGTGGCGACCGCGCGCACTTTCGCGAGGAATTCCGGGGTCTGTAGCATCGGGTGATTATAGCCCACCGGCCACGAGGCGAAGCAAGTGAAGCAGTCGAGGAATTCCGACTCAGTACGCGCGTCGTAGAGCCAGGCGCCGTGCGACCGCTCCAGGTCTAGCACGACGTCGTAGCCGTCAACCAGCTGGTGCCGCCGCAAAACTTCGTGGACGCTGGTCGCCGCGATACCGTGCGCGGCGGGTGTAGCGGTTCCGGACGACGACGCTTCCATTGCGACCGGCGCGGCGGAGGCCTGCTGCGGTTTAAGCCTGACGGCTGCGCAGCTTGCGCTCCAGCGCCGGCAGCTCCTCGACGCAGCTGATATCGCCGCGCGAAATCAGCGCCAGTTCGCGCCGCAGTTCCAGGTCGGGCTGCAGGTCGCTGGCGCGGCCGAGTTCGGCAAGCTTGCGCGCCAGCCGGCCGCCGGTGCGGTCCCAGTCGGTCAGGATGGCGAAGCGGCCGCGCGACCCCAGTTGCGCAGCCAGCCTCTCGACGGTCTGCAGCACAGAGTTTCCACTGTTGAGCGAAACCAGCTGCAGCTCGCAGAAGCGGGCCAGCGCGGCGATATCGCGCTGGCCCTCGATGATTACCGGTCCCGGGAATTCCTCGATTTTTTCGAGCCAGCGTTCCAGCGCCTCGAACCGTTCGGCGTCGTTCAACGCAGCGCCCCCGCCAGGCGATTGGTCGCCTCATCATACGGTAGCGGCAGTCGGACCTGCTTTGAGCGCGAGCGGTGGCCGCGCAGCAGTTCGGCGCTGCCGGGTTCGAGCCTTAGTTCGCGCTCGAGCAACCTCAGCAGGGCACGGTTAGCGCGCCCGCTACTGGCAGGCGTGCTGACCCTGACCGCCAGCGCCCCGCGCCACTCGTCGAATTCCCCGAGCGCGTCGCGGCTGGCGCCGGGGGCCACACGCAGCGTGAGTAGCGTCCCGTCCTCAATCGCCTGGAGCGCAGCCCCGGCCATTGGCTCCAAATGGGCCGCGCCTATTTAGCCGGGCAGGAATGGGTCGTGGTGATCCAAGTCCAGGGGCTAACGCGCTACTACGGAAAGTTGTGCGCGGTGCGCGACATCAGCTTCGAGGTCCACCGCGGCGAAGTCTTCGGGCTGCTCGGGAGCAACGGCGCCGGGAAGTCGACGACCATCAAGATGCTCTGCGGGCTGCTCAAGCCGACGCGCGGTAGCGTGAGCGTCGCGGGGGTGGACCTGGCGCGCAAACCGCTACAGGCGAAGGCGATGCTGGGGTATCTCCCTGAAAATCCCGTTCTGTACGACCGACTGACCGGGATGGAAATGCTCGAGCTGGTCGGGGCGCTGCGCAAGCTCTCGCCCAGGCTGCTGCGGCAGCGTGCGAAATACTACAGCGAAGCGCTAGGCCTTGGCGGGCAGATGCAGTCCGAGGTCGGCACCTACTCGAAGGGAATGCGGCAGAAGCTGGCGATTGCGATGACGCTGGTGCATGACCCTGAAGTGGTGCTGCTCGACGAGCCGGCGGCCGGGCTCGACCCGCGCTATACGCGGCTGCTGAAGGAGTGGGTGCGCAACCTCTCGCAGGGCGGCCATACAGTGCTGCTCTCGACTCACATCACTGAGATGGCCGCATCGCTCTGCGACCGCATTGCAGTCATCGACCATGGGCGGCTGCTCTCGGTCGGGACCGTACCGGAGCTGCTCAGCTCGACCTCGAGCCCCACGCTCGAGGACGCATTCATCCGACTTGTGGGCTAGAACTCGAGCGCCGGGTATTCCCGCGCGGCTGCGCGTAGTATGCGCTGCGCCCACGCCAGCTTGCGTCGCTTGAGCCGACCGCGGCTGCGTCCCGAGTAGGGGCCCACAGCATCGAAACGGAAGCCCGCCAACCGCACGCGGCGCGCGCCCATGGCGAGCGCCGCCAGCACAGCGCGGTCACCATCGGTGAAGCCGCCCCAGCAGGCCACCCCCACGGCAGGATGCCCCGCGGTCAGCGCCGCCGGCTGCAGCCGCGGCAGCCATTCGCCAAGCGCCGCCAGATTGTCGCCGTGACCGTGGATCACCAGCGCCGCGTCGCCGGCAAGGGCCCAGTGCAAGTCGTCACGGTAGCCGTCCAGATCGCTCACCACCAGCGCCGGCACGCGCCCGCGCTCACGGCAGGCACGCACCGCACCGTCGGCGGCGACCAGCGCGCCACGCGGAAGTGCTTCGCCCGGGCGCAGCCCCGCGCCGACGATGACCACGCTGCGGCCCCGGAATTGCGGCAGTTCGCCTGACGGGCGGCCGAGTCGTTGCAGCAGCCGCAGGGCTACCGCTTCGCGTCGCGGGTCGTGGCCAAACTCACGTTCAAGGCGCGCCTGCAGCGGCCACCACCACTCCAGGTTCAGAGCGGGTTGCCGTCTTCGTCGCAGGGAACTTCTTCGCCCGAGTCGGGGTCGATGTAGTAGAAGGAGCCGTCCTCGTCCTCGTAGATTTCGACCTCGTACTCTTCTTCGTCGTCGTCGTCGTCGTCAGCGAAGCCGAAGTCGTCGTCAGAGGAAGCCACGGCACCGCTACCGCTCAGGAGGTCCATCAGGCTGGTCTCCTCCCGCGCCTCCTCGCGCGCAGTGCGGACAGACTCGATAGCCTCAATCTTGCGCTGGGTTGACTCGTATGCCTCGGTAATCTCGGTAAGCTTGGAGAACTGCTCATCGCGCTCCATCTTGAGCACGTACGCCAGCTGTTCCTCAATCTGCCCCAGTTCGGTGCGGGTGTCGACCAGTCTGGTCAGCGTACCGTGGAACCGCTCGGCGAGCAATTCCATGTCGGGGTCGGCCATGTCAAGCTCGAGCTGTTCCGCTGCCGCGGTTTCGGCTGCCTCGGCAGCCTCCAGTTCGGCTAGCCGCTCGGTGGCGGCAATCTGCTGGGCCTTGACCAGTATTTCGTTGAAGGCCGAAAGGTGGGCCTCCAGCTTGGTCGCGACGCGGGATGCGTCGTAAGCTGCTACCTCGAGCAGTTCCTCGCGACCCTTGGAGGTCTCAAGGCTCTGTTCGACTTCTGCCAGACGTGCTCTTTCTTGCTTGTTCATGCTTTCACCAGTAAATCCGCTCGTGCGGACGTTATACGCTGCGGCGGCCATTAGCAGACCCAAAACCAGTCCGCCCACCAGAACGATGAAACTGCGGTTCCAGTTGTCTGCCACCATTACACTCTGGGCTTCCGCCACCACCACTTCCTGAGCCACAGTGGTAGTCACCGCACCAGAGTTGTCAACTGCGGTGACCTGCACCTGATAGGTGCCGGGCGCCGCATAGGCGTGCTTCAGGTTCAGCGTGCTCTGACCAGTCAGGGCACTGCCGCTGAAGGAAATTTGCGAGCCATCGCCGAAGTCGACCACCAGCATCGCGATGCTGCCGTCGCCATCGGTCGGGACTGCCAGGACAAACTCGACTGTGTGCTCCTCGACCACGCTGACGGTGTTGCCGTCAATCGTGATGCCCTCATCCACACTCACCGAGGGTGCCGGGACCAAGGGTGCGCTGTTAGCGGCAGTTACCGGCGCGCTAAAGCTCGTGACCTGTCCGAGGCTGTCGGTTGCGACTAACGAAATGGTGTAGTCGCCTGCCATATCGTAGGTGTGGTCCTGCGAGGCGCCGCCGGA
>Ga0207963_1002076_pt1 | contig 10241 bp, 7 predicted proteins | sample Knorr_S15_td_NAD_FD_185604 | JGI IMG/M metagenome (GOLD analysis project Ga0207963, IMG submission 185604) | Marine microbial communities from Southern Atlantic Ocean transect - Knorr_S15_td_NADW_ad_2500m_LV_A (SPAdes) (version 2) | ecosystem: Environmental > Aquatic > Marine > Oceanic | place...
CTGGGCTACAGGCCCCTATAATAAATTAGGTTTTACTTGAGTTTGTAAGCTGTTTTAAGTCGTTAGATTCAATTTTAGGATTGATTTTTTCTATGAAAGATATGAAGAAGGCAATCGGATACCAGAAAGTTCATCTTTAAGAGAACTTACAGCTTTTAACCTTAAATTTGGGTCTGTAATTTTTTTGCTTAACTCTTTGTTTCCCAAGATATCATAAATTTCTGCAACTAAATTATAAATTTTATCTTTTTTTTCAAATTCCAAAGCAATTAGCAATGTATCTAAAGCAGCATAGTATAACTTATTTATATAAAAAATTTTACTTCTTAAATAAAGATATTCATAATTTTTATTAAATTCTTCACCTAATTTTGACAATTCTAGTTGAGCTTCATTTATTTTTTTTATTTTTATTAATCTTTCAATTTTTTCTAGTCTATCATCATTCATATATCTTTTTCCGAACAAAATTTTTGTGATCTGATAAATATTGATTCCACCAATTAAAACATTCTTTTCTTTTATACAATATTTTGTCGTGACTCCAATTATCAATAATTTCCTTTGCTTCGTTCCATTTTTTTATCTTAATCAAAGGATTGTTTGGATAAACGTTGTCAAAATAATTATAAACACTTTCAACAATTGGTATAGTTCCGCATTGGAGCGCCTCATAAATTCTATAACTTTCAGGATGAAAAAACCCTGCGGGGCAAGGTGCGAAATTTGTGTCAAAATATATTTTTTCCATCTCCTTAACGTTCATACTTTTTTTTTTATCTGCAAATTTATCAATACGATTAACAAAATTTGGTTTTATTTTTTCTAGCTGAAAATTCATATCATGTCTGCTCGATTTATGCTGAGTACCAAAAAAGCACCATTTAAATTGCCTTTTTTTATTTAAGTCAAATTTCTGTTCAAATCCAGATTTGTAACCAGGTGGAATACATTTTACCTTATTGCTTAGAAAATATTTTGGACTACAACAAGTTCTCCAAACATAATCAAAATATTCATAAATTAGCTTAGAACGTTTATCTAAGTGTTCATCATTAATATGAAAAAGAAAAATTTTTTTTGTTAGTGTTTTAAGCATTTTGTAAAAATGCTCTTTAAAGTGTATTCCAGAATCTACAATGATAACTGTATCTCCTTTGTTTATTTCTTTTTCGCTATTAATAGATGTATAATTTATATTTTGAAGAAAAAAATAAATCCAATCCTTGAAGTTTTTTTCATGATATTTTCCCCAATCTAATTCAAAAGGATCATCTTGCTTACGCGATGTATTCCAAAATAATTTAATCATTAAAGGTCTTAAAAAACTACAGTATTATTTTTCCAGGAAACTTTTTAAATGTTTTGATCTGCTAGGATGTTTAAGTTTTCTCAGAGCTTTAGCCTCGATTTGTCTTATTCTTTCTCTGGTCACAGAAAATTGTAAACCAACTTCCTCTAAGGTATGATCTGTGTTCATTCCAATACCAAAACGCATCCTAAGCACTCTCTCTTCCCTTGGGGTAAGAGTTGCTAGAATTTTAGTTGTGGACTCTCCTAAATTAGATCTTATTGAAGCATCAAGAGGTTGTAAGGCGTTTTGATCCTCAATAAAATCTCCAAGATTACTATCTTCTTCGTCACCCACGGGTGTTTCTAAAGATACAGGTTCTTTAGAAATTTTTAAAACTTTTCTTACCCTGTCTAAAGGCATGGCTAACTTCTTAGCAAGTTCTTCGGGTGTAGCTTCCCTTCCGCGCTCGCTTAAAATTTGTCTAGACGTTCTAACTATTTTGTTAATTGTTTCAATCATGTGCACCGGTATTCTAATTGTTCGGGCTTGATCAGCTATTGATCTAGTAATAGCTTGCCTAATCCACCAAGTTGCGTAAGTAGAAAATTTATATCCCCTTTGATATTCAAATTTATCAACAGCTTTCATGAGTCCAATATTTCCTTCTTGAATTAAGTCTAAAAATTGCAAACCTCTGTTTGTATATTTTTTAGCAATGGATATAACGAGTCGCAAATTGGCTTCTACCATTTCCTTTTTCGCTATTCTTGATTCTCTCTCTCCCTTTTTTATTTTGTTTACCAATTTTTTAAAGTCAGCAATTGGTAGACCGATTTTATTACTAAACTCAACCAATCTTTCTCTTATTTCATTAAACTCTTTTTTTTTCTTTTTGAAAAAATTTTTCCAATTTGTTTTTTCATTTAAAAAAGATTCTAAATTTGGATTAATTTCATTACCCAAATAATACTTAAGAAATTCATTTCTAGAAATTTTATTTTCTATTGCCATTCGCATCAAAAGACCTTCCAAAGAAGTTATTTTTTGACTTTCTTGGTAATGCATTTCAACCAAATTTTCTAACACTGATGGATTAAGTTGAAGAGTTTTTATTTTATTGATTATATTATTTTGAGCTTTTTGATAACTTTTTTCTTTTATGCTTGAAAATTGCTGAGCATTTAGAGCACAGTTTAATTTATTTTTTTGATTTTTAATCAATTCCGTATAGCCTTTGCAAAGAATGTTAATAGTGGAAATTACTTGAGGTTTAATTTCCTGCTCCATTGCTGCTAAGGATAGATTAAATTCATCTTCTTCAATATATTCTTGATTTTTAGTTTCAGCTGTAACGTTATTATTTTTCGTTTCCGGAAAATTTTTATTCTGCTTTTCTAATTTGTCATTTATTTTCTTTTTTTCATTTTGTTTATTTTTTTTTAAATTTTTATATTCATCTCCAGCTTCTGACTCTTCTTCAATATACGATGAGTCAATGTCTATAATTTCTCTAACCATTAGTTTATTTTGCTCTAATTGTTCTTTCCATTCGAAAACTTTCTGCGCAGTTAATGGACTCTGAAAAAGTCCATTTATCATATAATCTTTTCCGGCCTCTACTCTTTTTGCAATTGCAATTTCACCTTCACGGGAAAGTAACTCCACTCCGCCCATCTCTCTCAAATACATTCTTATGGGGTCATCGCTTTTTTCTGCTTCTTTAACTTTTTCGGTGTCTGAAAATGTTGAATCTTTCTTTTTACTTAAGCGATAATCAGATCTTTTTTCAACTAGACAAACCTTCTTATCAAAAATATGCAAAAAAGCTTCTTCTATATTATTTTGATTATAATGTCTTTTTCCGAGTGATTTTCCCAATTCTTCATACGTGATAAAACCTCGATGAATTCCTTTATCCAACAATCTTTTAAATGATTTTGTAATTAATTTTTCCACAGTATTTTTCGTCTTTAATAACTAAATAGAGGACTTATATATAATAATAAAATAAATAAAATCTAGGGTTTATTTACCCCCCTTTTAATTGATTTCTAAGAGATAAAAGCTCTGAATAAAGATTTTCATCAAGATTTAATGAAACTTTATCCTCTAAAAACTCAATTTTCTTCTGTAATTCAATTTTTTTAATTTCACTCATTATTTCATTAAATATTGAAACAATTTCTGTATCACTTTTATTTTTATAAATTATTTTAACAGGAGCATTAATATTTATCATATTTATAATATTTTTAAATTTTTGATCGAAATCCTCTATCTCCAATTTTTTTCTTTCAAAAAATTTTTCTGACAACAAATAATCGATTAATTTTTGCTTAAATTCATTTATTTTTTTACTTGAAAAGGTCATTTCTGAAATTAATTCTATATTTTTTCTAAAAATATCTAGACTATTTATAACTAGAAATAAAATTGAAAATTCTTTTAATTCTTTTTCTTCAAATCTGCTTCTTTGCTTATATACATCTTTAGTTTGCTGGAGTGGGCTATTCGCTTTTTTAAATTTTATAAAATTATTTTTTCTAAAATTTAAATTAGGAGTAAGTTCATTTATTTTTTGTGTAAAGCTGTCAAGAAAATATTTAGCTAACGTTTTATCTTTCACTTCATTACAAAGAGCTTTAATTCTTTTTTCAAATAATGTAAGAGAATGGGGATTATTTTTATCAACATCTTGATAGTAAGAATTCCAAACAAAATTTTGAATTTCTACCTTGCTTTCAGCTAATCTTATAAAAGATTCTTTACCTTCTTGATTAATATAAGAATCAGGGTCCAAATTTTCAGACAGAGTTAAAAAATAAATATTAAAATCTGCTTTCATTAATGGAAATAATCTTTCTGCCGCTCGAAGTGCTGCTTTTTGACCACTTTCATCTCCATCTAAACAAATAATTGGATTTTTAAAAAATTTCCAAATTAAATCCAATTGTCTTTCGGTCATTGCTGTTCCCAAATTTGCTACGACATTTTGTATACCAAATTTATGTAAATTTATTACATCCATGTAGCCTTCAACTACAAAAATCTCTTCACTTTTACTTCTGAATTCTTTAGCTGCATTAATATTATATAAATTATTCCCTTTTTTATAAAATTCCGTCTCAGGAGAATTAATATATTTTGCAAAAATTGTTTTTGAAAGTGTTCTTCCTCCTATAGCTAAAACAGAACCGTTTAAACTTTTAACTGGAAAAATAATTCTGTTTCTGAATCTGTCTATATATTTTTTTTTGTTTTTATCGAAATAATAAATGCCAGAAGAATTAATTTGTTCTTCATTAAATTCCTTTGTTAACTGTTCAACAAAATCTGTACTACCAGAAGCATAACCAATTTTAAAAAAAATAATTTCTTTTTTCATAGTTTTTCTTTTGTGCAAATATTCAAAAACTTCAGGATGCTTGCCTGAAACTAATTCTTCATGACAGAAATTTGTGTATTTTTCTAAAATTGCATTATAAGTCTTCCATCTATTTTGCCTTTCTTCGTCCTGCTTAGTAAATCTATATGGCGGCATCCCAGCATTAGAAGCAAGTTCTCTTACAGCTTCCCCAAATTTATAATTTTTCGTTTTCATTAAGAAATCAAAAATATTCCCATGCTCTGCTGAGCTAAAACAATGGTAAAAACCTTTTTCGTCATTAACAGTAAATGAGGGTGTTTTTTCATTTGAAAAAGGCGACAAACCAATAAATTCTTTACCGCGTTTTTTTAATTTTACTGATTGTCCTACAACTTGAGAAACTTTTAATCTTATTTTTATTTCATCTAAATACTCTTTAGGATATTTCATGAGCTTAATAAATCTTTTACTATTGTATTTACTTTCGAAAAGTCAACTGAGTCATAATATTTTTGTTTTAGTTGTTCCATAATTTTTCCTATATCTTTAATACTTGAAGCTCCTACCGTTTCTATAATTTCTTTACAGATTTTTTTTGTCTCTTCTTCACTTAGTTGTTTTGGTAAAAATGTATCTATTATTCTAATTTCAGCTTCTTCAACCTCAAACAATTCCGGTCTTCCACCTTTTTTGTATAAAGCAGCAGATTCTTGTCTTTGTTTCCTCATTTTTCTTAAAACTTTTATAATTTCTGGATCTTTAATTTCTTCTTTTTTTCCTCCACTTCTGTTAGCAATATCTCGTTCCTTAATAGCAGCCAAAATTAACCTAAAAGTAGAAACTGAAGTTTTATCTTTACTTTTTAATGCAGTGTTAAACTGTTCGTTTATTTTTTCTCGTAATGTCATGATTTATAAAAATATTAATTTACTTTACTCATCAAATTTCTTCAAAAGAAAAAAATTCCATCTTTACGAGATAAAATGTTTGTCACATGTTGCGTCAAATCATGTTTTATAGTAAAAGCCTTTAACTCATGAGTTGTATTTGGTAGTAAAAACAAATTTAGACCATGTATCGCAAGATAGTCTCAAAGAGATTAATCCCACAGGCGTTTTAGTTTTAGAAGATGGCACTTTTTTTTATGGATATGGTTTTGGTTATGAAGGAATTGCAACAGGTGAGGTGTGTTTCAATACTTCAATAACAGGTTATCAAGAAATAATTACTGATCCTTCTTATGCAGACCAAATTATAAATTTTACATTTCCCCACATAGGTAATGTTGGGACAAATGAAGAAGATAATGAGTCGAATAAAGTATGGACCAAGGGAGTAATATTTAACACTGATATTACTTCTCCATCCAACTACCGCTCCATTAAAAATTTAGACGTCTGGCTTAAAAAAAATAAAATAGTTGGAATTGCAGGAATAGATACTAGAAAATTAACTAATTATATTCGAGACTACGGAGCTCCAAAGGGCACTTTAGAATTTACAAGCAGCAAAAAACATGATGTTAAAAAATTAAGAAAAATAACTAAAGATTGGTCTGGATTATTAGATTTAGATTTGGCCTCTGAGGTATCATGTAGCAAACCTTATAAATGGAATTCACTTAAAACTTGGAACAAAAAAAATGGTTATTTAAAAAATAAAAAGAAAAAATATAAGATTGTTGCAATTGATTATGGAATCAAAAAAAATATTTTAAGGTGTTTTTCTGATTTACATTGTGAAGTAATAATTGTACCTGCTGAAACTTCAAGCCAAAAAATCTTGAATAAAAAACCTGATGGAATTTTTTTATCAAACGGCCCGGGCGATCCTGCTGCAACAGGTAAATATGCTATACCTATAATAAAGCAGCTTATAAAAAGTAAATTACCAATATTTGGTATATGTCTCGGTCATCAAATTTTATCCCTAGCTTTGGGAGCAAAAACTTCAAAAATGCATTTGGGACACCGAGGTGCTAACCATCCAGTAAAAAATTTAAAAACTAAAAAAGTTGAAATAACAAGCCAAAATCATGGATTTAAAGTTGAAAAAAATAGTATTCCTAATAACGTTAATATTACTCATATATCTTTATTTGATAAATCTGTAGAGGGAATTGAATTAAAAAATAAACCTATTTTCTCTGTCCAATATCATCCGGAAGCTAGTCCTGGTCCGCAAGACAGTAAATATTTATTTAATAAATTTATTAATTATATTTCAAAAGAAAAAAAATATGCCAAGAAGAAAAGATCTTAAAAAAATATTAGTAATAGGAGCAGGACCAATTATTATTGGACAGGCATGTGAATTTGATTATTCGGGTACTCAAGCTTGTAAAGCTCTTAGAGAAGAAGGATATAAAGTAATTTTAATTAATTCAAATCCCGCAACTATTATGACAGACCCTGAAATAGCAGACAAAACTTATATTGAGCCCATAACCACAAAAATTTTAGAAAGCATAATTAAGAAGGAAAAACCTTGTGCAATATTATCAACAATGGGAGGCCAGACAGCTTTAAATATTACCATGCAGTTAAAAAAAAAAGGACTGCTTAAAAAATATAAAGTTGAATTAATTGGAGCAAATTCTAAGGCTATTTCAAATGCTGAGAATAGAAAAAAATTCAGAAAATGTATGAGAGAAATTAATATTGATTTACCAAAATCAGAAATTATCACTTCTATAAAAAAAGCCAAAAAAGCATTAAAAAAAATTGGCCTACCAGCAATCATAAGACCAGCCTTTACATTAGGAGGTTCTGGAGGTGGTATAGCCTACAAAAAAAAAGAATATTATGAAAAAGTAAATAATGGATTAACTGAATCTCCCGAAAATCAAATTTTGATAGAAGAGTGTTTAGAAGGTTGGAAAGAGTTTGAAATGGAAGTGGTCAGGGATAAAAACGACAATTGTATTATTATTTGTTCAATCGAAAATGTTGATCCAATGGGAACACATACGGGAGACTCTATAACAGTGACTCCAGCTTTAACGCTCACAGACAAAGAATATCAAGTTATGAGAAATGCATCTATCGCTTGTCTCAGGAAAATTGGAGTGGAAACGGGAGGTTCCAACGTACAGTTTGCCATTAACCCAAAAGATGGAAGAATGGTAATCATTGAAATGAATCCTAGAGTATCAAGATCATCTGCCCTTGCTTCCAAAGCTACAGGTTTTCCAATAGCAAAAATTGCCGCTAAATTAGCTGTGGGCTACACTTTAGATGAACTTACCAATGATATAACTAGATCAACGCCAGCTTCCTTTGAACCTACAATCGATTATGTTGTTACTAAAATACCAAGATTTACATTTGAAAAATTTCAAAAAGCTGAAGCTATATTGAGTACTTCGATGAAATCAGTTGGAGAAACAATGGCCATTGGAAGAAATTTCAAAGAATCTTTTCAAAAAGCTTTGGTGTCGTTAGAGACGGGATTGAAAGGATTAGATAGAATTGACAATTTATCAAAAAATGAAATCATTAAAAAACTTGGAAAAAACACACCAGACAAAACACTCCTAATAGCCGAAGCAGTTAGAAATAAAATTAATCTAAATATAATTTATTTGAAAACAAAAATTGATAAATGGTTCATTGAACAAATAAAAGAAATAGTAGATATTGAAAATGTATTAATAAAACACGGTTTCCCTAAAACAGCTAACGAACTAAATTATGTAAAATCTATAGGTTTTAGTGATGAAAAAATTGCTGAGTTAACGAGAAAAAAAATAAGAGATGTAAAAATAGAAAGAGAAAAACTTAAAGTATTTTCTGTTTACAAAAAAATAGATACATGTGCAGCGGAATTCAAATCCTTAACTCCTTATATGTATTCTACTTATCAAAGAGACACGATTGGATCTTCAATTTGTGAATCTAATCCAAGCAAAAATAAAAAAATTATTATTCTAGGAGGGGGCCCAAATAGAATAGGACAAGGAATTGAATTTGATTATTGTTGTTGTCACGCAAGTTACTCCTTAAAGAAGGCAGGTTATGAAACAATTATGATAAACTGCAACCCAGAAACAGTTTCAACTGACTACGATACTAGCGACAGGTTATATTTTGAACCTTTAGTCGAGGAACATGTAATTAATATAGTTAAAAGAGAACAATCTAATGGAGATTTATTAGGGGTTATTACTCAACTTGGCGGCCAAACTCCCCTAAAATTAGCAAAAATATTAGATGATAATCATATACCTATCCTTGGAACACAATATAAATCTATAGACTTAGCGGAAGACCGAGAAAGATTTAAAAACTTTTTGTTGGAGAACAATTTTAAACAAGCAGAAAGTGGTATAGCAAAATCAAAGGAAGAAGCATTAAAAATTTCTAAAACTTTAGGTTTTCCAATAGTTATCAGACCATCGTACGTATTGGGTGGCAGAGCCATGAAAATAATTCATGAAGAAAAGCAATTAGAAAAATATATTGAGGATGCTGTTAAAGTTTCTGGGAATAATCCGGTATTAATTGACAGATTTTTAAATGACGCCATAGAAGTAGATGTAGATGCAATATCAGATGGTGAAAAAGTTTTTGTCGCAGGCATAATGGAACACATTGAGGAAGCTGGCGTTCACTCAGGTGACTCTGCATGTTCTGTACCGCCCTATTCATTAAAAAAGGAAATTATTAAAGAAATTGAAATTCAAACTACTAAGTTAGCACTTTCTTTAAATGTAATAGGGTTAATAAACATTCAGTTTGCTGTGAAAAATGAAGATATTTATGTTTTAGAAGCAAATCCTAGGGCAAGTAGAACTGTACCTTTCATATCAAAGGCAATAGGAGTTCCCATAGCTAGAATTGCTGCCAGAATTATGGCTGGCGAAAAATTAAAAAAATTTAATTTAGAAAAAAGAATTTCAAATATCTTTGCAGTAAAAGAAGCTGTTTTCCCATTTAATAAATTTCCTAATGTAGATATATTACTTGGTCCTGAAATGCAATCTACAGGCGAAGTTATGGGTATTGATGAAAATTTTGGCTTATCTTTTGCAAAAAGTCAGATGGCCGCTGGTAATGATCTTCCAATAGCCGGAACTGCTTTTATATCTGTTAAAGATAAAGACAAAAAAAATGCTCTAAATTTTGCAAAAAAACTCAAAGAACTAAATTTTAAATTATGCGCAACTTCAGGAACGGCCAAATATCTAAATACCAATGGAATAAATTGTAAAAAGATCAACAAAGTGAGAGAAGGTTCTCCTCATATTGTTGAAAGTTTAAATGCAAAAAATATAGAACTTGTAATAAATACGACCGAAGGATCAAAATCTATCAGCGATTCCTATTCTTTAAGAAGGTCGGCTTTAGTAAACAAAATTCCTTATTGCACATCTTTAGCTGCTGCAAATGCTTGTGTAGAAGCAATTAACTCCCTAAAAAACAAAAAAATAACAGTGAAAGCTATACAGGAACTTTAAGATTGAACTTTCCAGTCTGTTTCAAATGTAACATAGTTAACTTGTAAACATCTTCTTTCTTTTTTAATCTCTTTTTTTTCCATTCCATGCCATGTGTTTGGTCCACTAGTAAAAAAATAGCC
>Ga0207963_1002081_pt1 | contig 10218 bp, 9 predicted proteins | sample Knorr_S15_td_NAD_FD_185604 | JGI IMG/M metagenome (GOLD analysis project Ga0207963, IMG submission 185604) | Marine microbial communities from Southern Atlantic Ocean transect - Knorr_S15_td_NADW_ad_2500m_LV_A (SPAdes) (version 2) | ecosystem: Environmental > Aquatic > Marine > Oceanic | place...
AGACGTGCCGAAGTTCATGGCCACATCTCCGCTCTCCTGATGACCGTGACCGATGAGAGATGCTTGTTGGTCGCCAATGACACACAGCAGAGGAACTCCGTACTCGTGCACTTCGCCGAAACTGCCGCAGGTCGGCTTTAGAAGCGGGAGGGAGCTTTCGCTGATCCCGAAGATATCCAGAAGTTCTGCATCCCATGTGCCGGATTCCAGATTGAACAGGAGCGACCGCCCGGCAATGGATTCATCCACGACAGGCGTGCCGGTTAAAGTGTGTGTCAGGAAAGCGCTGAGTGGTCCGAAGAGAGCCGAGCCAGCATCCAATAGTCCTTGCAGCTTAGGATCCTGCTCAACAGTGAAAGCGAATTTAGGTCCGCCAAAATGAGCGCTTAGCGGCATGCCGGTCTTCGACTCGATGAGAGAGCGATGCTTCTGGAAACGGCCGAGAGTGTCCCATGCTCGTGTATCCTGCCAGCTCATGGCCGGCGTCAGCGGTTCAACTTTCTCCTTATCCCAAAACAGGAACGTGGAGCGCTGGACAGCCATCCCAATCGCCTCTACATGGAGTGAATGCTCTCCGCAGAAAGTAATCATTTCATCAATCAGGCGTCTACAGGTGACTGCTATCTCTTGCGGATCAGATTCTGCCCAGCCGGGATTCGGCCGGTGAATGGCATGGCGGATTTTCTGACTGTGGACGACTTTCAGTTCCACATCGTAAACGAATGCCTTAGTGGCGGAGGTGCCCTGATCCAAAACCAGGATTACCTGCTTCGCCATGTTTAAAGGATTTCAACCACTTTATCACCTACATTCACTTGACCCTCCTCATTTACAGAAGCATACCATCCCCGCCTGTCCATCATGGTCTTTATAAATTCAGGTCCCTTTTCTCTGCCAACGTAGGGAAGACTATACAAATTTGTGCACGGTTCGCACTTGAAGGTAATTTGAATTGTAGCTTCACCGACACGGTAGGTCTTTCCCGGGGAAAAGTCTTTATTGGCTATCCCGGCAGTCGTCAGGTTTTCCCCCAGATCACCCGGTTTGATAGACCATCCTTCTCCGTTTAACTCTTCGATAATCTCCATGGGTAGCAGCAAGACCGCCATGTCGGGATCGTTCTTTTTCTTTATGTGGCGGTACCGGTTGTAATCCCCTTCCAGCCCATTGCGAGTGATTCTTGTGGAATTGACCGGTAGTTTCGGAAGGCCGTGTTGGCCGGGCGTATCCGGTTTGATGTTAATAGAACAGACTTTTTCTTCCATTGAGTAATACGATTTTATCCGCTGAAATATAAAAAAGAAATGTTCTTCAGACCTTAAAGGATTTCAAAACTTGGAAGGTTGCAGGATATTCAGGAAATGGTGATACCGTAGAGTTCTTCGAACTCTCCAGTAGGCAGCATTCGGATCGCGTCCCAGGTGAGTTTGGTGCAGACCCGGGCACAGATCTGGCAGCCGATGCACTCGTCGAACCGGATCTGAACAGGCGGGATGGGGATGTTGTACTTTTCGTAGGGAACAGATTCGATGCAGTCCACTGGACAGAACGGGACGCACACCTGGCAGCCGGTGCAGCTATCCTCATCTACCACAGCCATTAGCTGTGGACGCTTCTTTTTCTGCCCGGGATCACCTGCCAGTTCCGGGACACCCTTGTAATGTTGATATGCTTTTGCTGTTTTAACTGCCATGAATGTTATGCCTTATAGTTGTTGAAATTAGGATTCTGTCAGGGGAGATTCAAGGGAAAGTTGGTTGGGACTCACTCCCAGCCTAAGTATTCTCTTACTGGTTTTATCTTAACGTTTTCCGCTTTCTTCGCTGCTAACCACTTTTCTTCTCCATTTTCATTATCCCGCGACTGTTAAGCCCGATCACCCCGCACAAGGCAGCTCCCACGCCGATGACTAGGAAAATAGTACTGATGGGGACAACTTCCGCCAGAGGTCCTACCAGTCCCGAAGAGAGCGCCGTGAAACCGATGACAGCCATACTCACCATGGAAAATATACGGCTCCGCAGGCGGTCGGGGACCACACTCTGGATGATTGTCGTCCGGGAAACGGTGATCATGGGGATGCCGATTCCGTGAATAAAGAGGAGGATTTTGGTCGCCTCGTAATTGCCGGCGTAATAGAGCAGACTGTATGTAAGTCCGTCCAGTACCATTCCCCAGAAGAGTACGCGGCTCCGATTTATCTTCTTCCCAAAGCGCCAGATAAAGAGAGTCCCGGCCAGCATTCCGCCGGCCATGTGCGCTTCTATCATAGCATAGGCGCCGAAGTCAAGCTTCAACACTTCCCGAACAAATATAGGCGTTCCAACCATGGCTGGCCCCATGATGAAAAGGTTGTTTACTGCGGTAAGAGTAATTAAACCTGCCAGATCACCCTTTTTTCTGACAAACTGCAGACCTTCCTTAAGCTGATGAATGTGAGTGGCAGGTTCTTTTTCCTGCTGGATCGTAATGTGTTTCTTCGAAATGAGTGCTATGCAGATCATACTGACAGAGAAACTGACAGCGTCGATGGTGAAAAGGTGATTGAGTCCAACCCAGGCGAACAGTGCTCCGGCCAGCACAGGTCCGGATAGATGAGCTAGCTGACCTGAAGTGGAAATGAAGGCGTTGGTTGAAGTGAGTTGTTCAGGTTTGACAAGACTCGGTATCAATGCATCCCGGGCGGGATAGAAAAGGGTGCCGAATGTTGAGACAGTAAATGCGAAGGTGCCGATGATGAGGGGCTCTGTTCCGCCATTCAATAGATAGGCCACAAGCGAGCCCACAAACAGCATCCTGGCGCCGTCAGAAAATATCATGACGCCTCTCCGGTCAAATCGGTCGCCTATGACACCGGCCATGAGACTAAACAGTACCGCCGGCAGATAGACACTTACGGCTACCAGAGATGTTGAGGTCTTGGAACCGGTAAGTTCCAGAATTAGCCACGGGAGTGATATCTGATAGATGGCATCACCGGCGTGGGAAATTATATGTCCCAGCCATAAAAGCATTATGGGCTTGTTGATGGTATTCTTGCTTTTTCTTTTATTCTGCATTAAGTGAAATTTGAATCCTTGATAATTCATATCAAATTGAAATTGATAACATATTTGAGTAGTGATTCAAAATTAAAGAGTACTTATCTTGTTATGAGAGAGGAGTTCTTAGTTGCATCGCTTCAGCTGTTTTATTCACGAAATCTGCAAAAAACATCAAAGATTAAACTACCCAGTCCTTCTCCCCCTTGATGCCTGCCTGCCGCAGGCTGGGGGGAGAAAACAAGAGGGGGTGAAATTAAACTCTGTCACCCATTTATTGTCGCAGATACTGCTTAATTGGTTACTCTTGGACATTTAATGCGAATATCTGAGTAAGGACTTGGAAAATGTTTTCGCATTTGCTGATCGCAGGATTAAATTCCCTTGAATTTATTGGAGAGTTCTAATCTCTGTTTGTGCTAATTAAGTCAGTAGGAGGAAGAGATGACCTATATCATTTGTGAACCGTGTGTCGGTGTCTGTGATACGGCGTGCGTAGATGTCTGTCCTGTAGACTGTATCCATCCTGTAAAAGAGGATTGGGAGGAGAAAGGATACGATGAAGACAAACTTGAAGGAAAGCAGCTTTACATAGATCCTGAAGAGTGTATTGATTGCGGTGCGTGTGAACCCGAATGCCCGGTCGAAGCTATCTTCGAGGAAAGTGAAGTTCCTGAAGAGTGGGATTCTTTTACAGATAAGAATTATGCCTACTTTGGGCAGTCCCGAGAATAGACAGGCGACATTTTAAAATCTAGCGGTTGTTCTGATCAGCAGCCGCTCTTTATATTCAGGTGATTAGATTATCATGACAATAGATGAGATTAGAGATTTACTGAAAGAGATAAAGTATCCTGGTTTCAGCAGAGATATTGTCTCTTTTGGCATTGTTAAAGATATTCGGTCAGAGAAGGATAAGGTTGAAGTTGACCTCAACGTAACCTCTCCGAGCGAGGAAACGCGCGGTGAGATTAAGTCACAAGTGGAAGCAGTATTGACTAAAAGTGGCGGATTTTCAACAGTTGAAGTGACCATATCCGGCGGCAGTCAAGCCACTCCGCAGCAAAAGCCTGCAGAAGCTCCGGTTCCTGCGATCTCCCTATCTAACGTCAAGCATACCATCGCTGTTGCCAGTGGAAAGGGCGGCGTAGGCAAATCAACTGTGGCAGTAAATCTTGCGGCAGGCCTGGCTCAGAAAGGCCACAAGGTCGGTTTGCTCGACCTCGATATTTACGGGCCGAGTCTCCCCATTATAATGGGCGTTAACGAACGTCCTGTGATGACTGCTGAGAGAAAGCTGGTTCCTCTGGAAAAACACGGACTCAAGCTCATGTCTTTCGGCTTCCTGAGCGGAAACGATACACCGGTCATCTGGCGAGGGCCCATGGTATCAAGGATGACCGAACAGTTTTTTACAGATGTAATTTGGGGTGAACTGGATTACCTGATCATGGACCTACCGCCGGGTACGGGTGACATTCAGCTAACGCTTACTCAGCGTCTCCGTTTGGCTGGTGCCATCATTGTTACCACACCCCAGGATATGGCCCTTTCTGATGTGCGGAAAGGAGCCGATATGTTCGGTAAGGTCAACACTCCTCTGCTGGGGGTCGTGGAAAACATGTCGGGGTATGTACTGAGAGGAATCGTTCGCGACTCTGATAATCAACCCATCTCGAATGCCACCATTTCCATTCCGGGAATGGACAGATCAAATGAAGTGAAATCTTCGGATGACGGACAGTTCACTCTGGAAGTCGATCTCTTCAAGCGAGGCGGTGGACAAGAAGAGAGCAATAGGCTCAATGTGCCTCTATTGTGTGAAATTCCCATCTCTCTCGAACTGATGGAATCGTGTGATGAGGGCATCCCCCTTGTAATCAAGGATCCCGATTCACCTGCCGGAAAGGTGTTTGCACAACTTGTTGAAAAGGTGGAAGAAATTTTAGCCGTCTGATCTACTCTTTTGTAAATGCTTCTCACTACAATCTCGGTTCTCACTTTTACACTGTTTGGTGCACTATATCCTCTTCTCACATGGACGGTTAGGATTAGCCAATTAAATCGAGGATTTCATCGTTTTATTCTCGGTTTGAGCTGCATCGTTGGTGGTGTCGGTGTGGTTTTTGTTTTCTTAATTTCTGACAGAATTCCTTCGAATGTTCGCATAGGTGAAGTTGTATGGCTCATCTCTCTTTTGGCTGTTACAGGATACTATTGGAATCAAGAGAGTATCAAAAAATGGGTGATTACGATTCCCTCGATTTTCGGTGTTATGGCGTTTTATCGAATTCTGTCTGAGATAATTTCAGGGGATTTAGAACTATTCATTATCTCACTTTTGGGAGGTTTTATTCTCTGCGGGGCACTTTTCTCCATGATTTTAGGTCATTGGTATCTCAATGTGGTTTCTCTTCCTATTAGCTTATTAAAATCCACAGTAAAATTCCTGATTCTCATAGTTTCCTTAAGGTTTATTTGGGACATGGGATTTATTATCATGGGTGAAGTTCGATATAATGGCTTGCCCATTTCTATGACTCAATTTCTGCAAACGTTCGATGGATTTTTCCTCATTTTCGCACTTTTCTTCGGAACGCTTCTCCCGTTAATTCTTGGGATTCTTACACTGAAGACTATCGCCATTCAATCTACTCAGTCAGCTACAGGTTTGCTTTATGTAATTGTCATTTCTGTAGTCATGGCGGATTTATTTTATAAATACTATCTCGTTCAAGCTGAATTACCTTTATAACATGTTATTCTCAGTCGGGAAGGAATGTGGTGAATGTGGTCGGTATTATAAATCGAAAATGTCAGTAAATAGTGAAATCAGATGTTCTCATTGCGGGAAGGAGTCAGCAGAAATCCCGGATATTCAGAAAATCTTTAACGCCTGTCCTTTTTGCCAAACGAAACAATTCTATCGCAGGAAAGATTTTAATCAGCTATTGGGTTGTTCTTTCGTTTTAGTGGGAGCTCTGTTGGTCCCTTTTACATACGGCTTGAGCCTTCCGGTTCTCATTTTAATAGATTGGCTGATCTATAGACGAGTAAGCGATATGGCTGTCTGTTACAGTTGTGGAGCAGAATTTAGAGATATCTCTTCGATTCCAGACAATATAATCGGCTTTGATCATCACACTGCAGAATTATATGAATGATCGTCTTGACTTGACTCAAGCAAAGGGAAACTTGACTATCGTGAAATCGACTCTTAACTTTCTAAGCTGAGTGGATAGTGTTATGAAGGAAAAAGAATTACTTGATGCGATAGAATCATATGGGAACATTCCCCGGCATATTGCCATTATTATGGATGGTAACGGCAGATGGGCAAAATCAAAGTTCCTCCCTAGAGTCGCTGGTCACCGGGAAGGAATTAACTCTGTTCGTGTTATTACTGAGGCATGTGGGGAATTGGGAGTAGAATACTTAACCCTATACACTTTCTCGAAGGAGAACTGGGCCAGACCAAAATCAGAAGTATCAGCTTTGATGAAACTCCTCGTAGAGACGATCCGCAGAGAAATTGAAGACCTAATGAAAAATAATGTGAGACTGCATGTCATCGGTCATATGGAAGACCTCCCTGACGCTCCCCGGGAAGCTCTACAGGAAGGGATAGATTTTCTAAAGAATAACACCGGTCTCAATCTTGTTTTGGCTCTGAACTATGGTGCCAGAGCCGAGATTCTGGATGCTATCCTATCTGTCTACAAAGACATTGAAAAAGGACAAATTAAAATAGATGAACTGAATGAGATTTCATTTCCTCAATACCTCTATACATCGGATATGCCGGATCCGGATATGATTATTCGTACCAGTGGTGAATATCGCATCAGTAATTTCCTTTTATGGCAGATCGCTTACTCAGAAATTTACTTTACTCCGGTTTTCTGGCCGGCTTTCCGTAGACACGAGCTCTACGAAGCCATTATGGATTATCAGAATCGTGAAAGACGATTCGGGAAAGTGAGTCAGAAGATGACTGAGGCTGAAAAATGATTAGAAGATTACTAATTACGTTCCCCACCTTATTCTTGATTACAATACTTTCAGGGCAATCAACTGAAAGAATTACACTTCTAGGTGTAGAAGTTTTGGGAAGTAAATATGTATCGGATGTCTATATCCAACGGACGTCCGGATTGGTAATTGGCCGTGAGATTCTCCCTGGTGATTTTGCTGCCGCAGTGAAGAAACTGTGGGACTCGGATGCCTTTGGAGATATTCAAATCACTCTTGATGAAGAGACTGATGAGGGTATATATATCATCATAGAAGTTGTTGAGAATCCAGAACTGGGGGAGATAGATTATATCGGCGATAAAAAGAAACAGAAAGAAATTGAAGAAAAACTAAATCTCTACAAGGGGATGAGGATTCCTCTATTTCTCCTCAAGTCCATAGAAAACGATGTTAAAGAAATCTATGCAGAAGATGGGTATCTGATGGCAGAAGTCTCTGCTGAATTAAAGGAAGGTGAGACTGAAGGTCGTAAGAACCTGCATATTTCTATTGATAAGAAAGGAAAGGTCAAAACTCGCAAAATCAGTTTTGTAGGTAATGAGGCATTTCCCGATAAGAAACTAAGAAAGCAGTTCAAGGAAACCAAATTACAGGCTTGGTATCTATTCTGGCGATCGAATTACGACGAAGATAAATATTATAATGACAAAGGTTTATTGACTGCTTATTACAGAAACAACGGCTACAGGGATTTTCGAATCGTTTCTGACACAGTTTACTATTCTGAAGAGGAAGATGGTTTCGTCATCGAGATTGAGGTTGATGAGGGCAACCAATACTATTTCCGAAATTTTTCGTGGTCAGGGAATACAATTTTCAGTGATGAACAACTGTTTTATCGCCTAAACATCTTTCCCGGTGACCAATTTAATCAAGAGGAGTTTGACTTGGCTCTTTACGAACGTGTCCAGGGTACTTATATGGATGACGGCTACATCTACAGTCAGGTCGTCCCCGAGATTTCACCAGTTGGTGTGGATTCTCTCGATGTAAGATTCAATGTTACTGAAAACAATCAGGTTTCTGTTCGGAAAATCGACATTGTTGGCAATACCAAAACTAGAGAAAACGTCATTAGGCGAGAATTAAAATTAATGCCGGGAGATATATTTAATCGTGAGCTTTTAATGCGGAGTGCTCGAGAGATCATGATTTTAAATTATTTTGCAGATGTTGTACCGGATGTCATTCCAATTGATGAAGATGAGATTGACCTGAGAATCAAAGTTGAAGAGAAAGTGTCCGATCAGGCGACAGCTTCTATCGGTTTTGCCGGTGAGTACGGTGTAACTGGCGGAGGATCTGTCGAGTTCAATAACTTTTTGGGAAAAGGCCAGCAGCTCGCTTTCCGATTTCAACAGGGTGCACAGGGAGTTAACAGTTACTATTATAGAGGCGGTGGTCAGGCACCGCGTTATCGTCAACTGTCATTCAGTTTTATTGATCCAATGGTTAATGATACTCCCGTGTTGGTCGGGTTTTCCACCTTTTATTATCTGAGGGGGCAAAACAGTGCTTACTATGGTGTACCTCTGGATCGGGAGGTTATTGGAGGTTCTGTACGCTTTGGTAAAAGACTTAAGTGGCCCGACAATTATTTTAGGGCTACATGGGTGCTTCAGGGAACCAGAAAATCCTATAAAGGAACTGAAGCAGATTTGGAAACGTACGTCAGCGGATTAAGTGAAACCACCGGACTCAGCGTCGGACAGGTGATCAGTCGTGACAGTCGGAATCACCCGGAATTTCCTTCTATGGGATCGGTATTCACATGGTCATCAACTCTTTCCGGAGGACCCTTGCAGACGCCTTGGTTTGATGTCCACGAAAATTTCCATAAGCATGTCTTTAAATTTGATTGGTATGCTCCAGCGTTCTGGAAATTTGTTTTTACGAGTTCACTTCAGTTTGGCGCCATAAAGGAAATTCCCACGGATGGGGTGGAACGATCCATTATTCCGGTTGATGATCGCTTTATTATGGGTGGTTCTGGAATTCCGTATGGTACTATGCTTCGTGGTTATGTTGATAATACAGTGGGGCCTTATAATGGCAGACCGTTAGGCGGAAGAGTTATGATGAAGTACTCTACCGAATTTCGAATGCGTTTTTCAGAGAACCCTACTGTCTATGGTCTCGCTTTTGCTGAAATGGGAAATGTGTGGCAGGATTTTTCTGAAACAGATATTTTTGATCTGAAGAGATCTGTTGGCGTGGGTATCAGAATGTTCATGCCTATGGTTGGCATGCTGGGTTTTGATATGGGTTACGGATTTGACGATATTCCGGCTACATCTGAGTCACCTGAAGGGTGGCGTTTCCATGTTTTGTTTGGAATGCCCTTTTAGAGTGAGATATTCGTAAATTCATTTAAATTACAAAATCTAACAATTCGAAATTTGTTAATTGAATAAGGAGGAAGTTGTGAAAAGAGCGAAAAGAACCCTTTTATTAATGAGTATGATGGTCCTGCCTTTAACACTCCCAGCACAGAAAATTGCTTTTGTGCAGGTTCAGTCGGTGTTGGGCGAATGGGAAGAATATGGCGAGGTTGCTCGACAGCTTGAGCTTGACCTCCGTAAAGCCCAGTTTGAGTTTCAGGGGATGACCTTGCAATTAGACAGTCTGCAGAGTGTCTATAATGCCCAGCAAGCGATGCTTTCTCCTACTGGACGGCGTGAGAAAGAGGTAGAGATCGTCGAACTTCAGAAGCGTGTTCAGGAGTTTCAACTGAATCAAACTGACGAATTCAGCCGGAAGCAAATGGCAGCTGAAGGACCTCTTCTTGAACGATTCCAGCTCGCAGTGCGAAAAGTGGCGAATGATAAAGGTTATGATATCATTTTTGATGCCGCGGCACTTCTGCACGCAGAACAGGTTTTTGATGTCACGGAGGATGTATTGTATGAGCTTCGCCGGGGAGAACAATCGAGTCCAGACGGGAATTAATTCTTGTCAACTCTTCGCGAACTGGCCCATCTAGTTGATGGCGAGGTGGTGGGTGATCCTAATGTAGAAATAACGGGAGTCGCCGAAATCAACGACGCCAAAGTTGGGTCTATTTCATTTTTACTGCATAAAAAATATCAATCACATCTAGTATCCACTAAAGCCTCAGCAGTTGTGGTTGCACTCAATGAAA
>Ga0207963_1002085_pt1 | contig 10201 bp, 10 predicted proteins | sample Knorr_S15_td_NAD_FD_185604 | JGI IMG/M metagenome (GOLD analysis project Ga0207963, IMG submission 185604) | Marine microbial communities from Southern Atlantic Ocean transect - Knorr_S15_td_NADW_ad_2500m_LV_A (SPAdes) (version 2) | ecosystem: Environmental > Aquatic > Marine > Oceanic | place...
CGGGGTAGCTCAGCCTGGCCTAGAGTGCCAGCCTCTCCAAAGAAGGGCAATACTCATAATCTGGAGGTCGTGGGTTCGAAACCCACCCCCGGCATTACACTTGTGTTTAATGCTTAGCGTTATGGATTATTTGTTTTCTAATGATTTGTGCAATGTTGTATACAGTGATCTTATTTACTTCTGATGAATTACTTAAAATTCTAACGGAAAGACCTGAGTTGTTTGGAAGAATACTTGCACCTCCAATGATCTCATCGTTATCCTTGAAGATTTGATTAATTATCTCGTAAAGTTCCTCAACGCATTCCTTTTTTGTAACTACATACATCATTGAAAGAACAGTCCTGTTTCCGAATATTCCCAAACTATTCATTGTTTGTTTTTTTGGTTCTAAAATACAATTATCATGAAATTTCATTTCCTGCTTATCATCATAGCACAGTGTTTTCAGACAACAAACATCATAATCAAATAATTCTCCCATTGCTACTCTTCCAGGAACTATTGTCTCCGAATAAACCAACGTTGCAGAATCATCAACTTTGAATGTAGCCTTCTGGTAGTATCGTGAATTTTTGTATGGAATTAATTGTTCTGGAAGAAATTCAAGATAACAATCCTTTCCAACATTTAGGTTAATCATCTGTGTGGCATAATTCGAGTTCATTTTGTATATTCTTGTTGCCCCCTGAGTGGTGATGTGTGATATTGCCCCATTCTTTAACTCGATATCTGTTCTGTATCGGTCACCCTGCAAAACACCACCAGATGGTGACAAAACAAATACGTGGGCCATGGAAGGTATTGTCTCATCATAGTACAGAGCCTTTTGAACATAAAGAGGAACACGGGACAGTTGTTCAGTAATGATAGTTTTATTTCTCTGTGAATCAAACCCCAATGTTAATTTCAAAAATCCAATTTTTCCTGTCTTTCCCACATCCATCTGAGAAATTTTCCCATCAAATGATGCAAACTGTGACGGTACGTCTTCCGGAAAACAAAATTTCAAATCAGTCATCTTACCTGTGACACCAAATTTTTTGGAGGTTGATCAAATAATACATCGTGAAGAATGTGCCGTGCGACATCTTCAATTCCTTGATCCGTTTTACAGTTTACAAGCACATACGGTTTGTCTATTCTAACAATTTTTGCATCTCGCACCATCACATCCAAATCAGCATCTACCATTGGAGCAAGATCTATTTTGTTAATCACCAAAAGGTCTGAAGTTTCAATTCCTAATCCTCCCTTTCGTGGATACTTATCGCCGCCAGACACATCAACAATGTAAATAAAATAATCAGCCAATGCAGGACTGAATGTAGTTGTAACATTGTCACCACCACTCTCAATAATTATCAAGTCTAAGTCGTTGTATTTTGATTCAATCTCCTCTATCACTGCAAGATTAATTGAAGGATCTTCTCTTATAGCAGTATGCGGACAGCCGCCTGTTGCAAGACCGATAACCATACTCTCTGGGAGCAATCCCTGCTCTGTTGCAAGATTTTTTCGCATACGGTCTGCATCTTCTTTTGAGATTACGTCATTTGAGATAATGCATACACGATAATTCTTCTTGGCCAAAATAGGCACCACGCGCTCAATTAGCATACTCTTACCACTGCCTACAGGACCTCCAATGCCGACTCGAAGTATTCTAGGATTCATGTGATGAACATCTTGGAAAATTTTTGTTCGTGTGTCATTTGTATAATATCATATTCTGGTGCAAACTGCCACATGTCATGAAGTATTTGATTCTTGTATTGTTCTACGGTTTGTGTGATTGTGGGTTTTAGGTTGTGTAGAATTTTCTGGCTTTGTATGTGGTCTAGCATTCCCAGACGAAGTGCTGCTCCTACGACGCTCACACAAGTTCCATAAATCATCATGTATGCTGCACTATTCCTTTTTATGCCAAGCACATAGCTGCAGACACCACTAACTACTGGGTGTGTTGAGGGGCTTTGATTTTCTGTTACCATATCAAAGAATTTTTTTAGTGTTTGATTGTCTGAAAATGCCATAACACACTTTATCATTTGTGAGCCTACCCTGCATGATACATCACGTGATTCTTTTACAAGCTTCATTGAATGCAGTGCCTTGTCACACTTGATTATGCCTTTAACGTCATCGTCTTTTGCAAAATCATATGCGTTTAGTAGTGCAACACAGTCTACAGGACCAACTTGATGTGTTATTATTGTATGTATGAACTCTTGAATCTCATCTACAGTTGTGATTCTTTTTTCGTCAAAGACAGTTTCTAGTCCATTTGACATTGCGTAAAGTCCACTTGGAAAAAAAGAGTCAGATAACTGCATTATGTTTAATTCAGAAAAATCAGTGTTCATGTACATTCATTCCCTGGTTTGCAACAAAAATCTGCTCTTGTATTGTAAGTGTGATATGATCAATTATTTCGTGAAATAACTTTGTAAAGAGCTCAACTTCAGAATCGTCATGTATTGGAAACTGTACAGAACCATCATCAGAAATTGAGATGGGCCTATGTCTATTGCCAATAATATGTCCTAACTGAAGGTATACTGATGACGATTCGTTGTCACTTTTTGCTTTAGCATGAAGTACTTTCTCAGGCAATTGATTAACTAGGATTAGCTCTGTACCGTTTGATAATACGTCACCGTTATGCAATGTGGTTCCTGCCTCAAGTGACAAACCAATTTCCATCCCGTCTTCAGTATTTTTTCTTTGATGTGATTTTTCCATTTCAGTTCTACTAAGAAATAATTGCTTTAACTCTCCTTGCTTTTCTGCATGATCAATTTTTTCTTTTAGCTGGAAATCTTTGTAGACATTTCCAAAAACTGAATTAACTAATAGCATAATTATATCATAATATCAAGCAAGTTAAATTTTTAATTAATTCTAATTTTTAAATACCACATTGCAATAGCTCGTTTATGTTTCTTTTACCAAGGGAGTTAGATAAATTACATATTTTCATGGCTGCGGAGCTTGCAAGAAAAAGAAAGCAAAGAGGTCTTAAGCTTAATCATCCGGAATCTGTCGCATTAATTGCTGATCACGTTTTAGAAGGAGCTAGAGACGGAAAATCGGTTTCTGAATTAATGAGCTCTGGGAAAAATGTCTTAAAAAAAGACGATGTTTTGCCTGGAGTGCTGGAAATCATTCATACAATTCAAGTTGAAGCTACATTTAACGACGGCACAAAACTCGTGACAATTCACGACCCAATAGTGTGATAAAATGATACCGGGAGAATATCTTACATCTGATGGCATAATTGTTGCCAACCAAAACAAAAAGACAATAAAACTAAAAGTTGCAAACACAGGAGACAGACCAATCCAGGTTGGTTCACACACACATTTTTCTGAGACAAATAGAGCACTAGAATTTGACAGGGAAAAGGCATTAGGTTATCATCTAAACATTCCGTCTGGTACGTCAATCAGGTTTGAGCCGGGGGATACAAAACACGTAGAAGTTGTAGAGTTTGGTGGAACAAAAACAATCTTTGGTTTTAGCGGGCTAGTCAATGGCGATTTGGAATCTAAAAAGCAAGATGCAATCAAAAATATTCATGAAAAAGGCTTCAAGAGTGTTTCAGAAAATGTAGAAGAAGAGTCAAATGCGCTTGAGATCCCTAGACGCAGATACGTTGATCTGTTTGGACCCACAACTGGTGACAAAGTCAAACTAGCAGATACCGACCTTGTCATGGAAGTTGAAAAAGACTTGATCAAATATGGGGACGAGCTCGTATTTGGTGGGGGGAAAAGCGCAAGGGATGGACTAGGTCAAGCAAGCGGTGTCTTGCGGGAAAACTCTGCTGACTTGGTAATCACTAATGCAATGATAATAGACCCAACTCTTGGTATCATAAAGGCTGACATTGGAATAAGGGATGGGAAAATTCTTGGCGTTGGAAACGCTGGAAACCCAAACGTTATGGATGACGTTGACATTGTAGTTTCATCAAATACTGAAATCATTTCAGGAGAACATACTATTTGTACACCTGGCACAATTGACAGCCACATACATTTTATCTCGCCACAGCAGGCAATTGATGCAATCTGTAATGGAACAACTACAATGATTGGTGGTGGTACTGGTCCTGCTGATGGAACTAACGCAACTACGTGTACACCAGGAGAGTTTAACATACACAGGATGATTGAGGCGGTGGAAGAGTTTCCTCTAAATTTTGGATTCTTGTGTAAGGGAAATGATTCCAAAGAGGAAGCACTACTAGAGCAGGTAAAGGCAGGCGCATGCGGTCTTAAACTTCATGAAGACTGGGGCACAACTCCAGCTACAATTAATTCTGCCCTAAATGTTGCAGACAAGACTGATACGCAAGTTGCAATTCATACAGACACACTAAACGAATGTGGATATGTAGATGATACCATAAATGCCATAAATGGCAGGGTAATCCACACATACCACACTGAAGGTGCAGGTGGAGGCCATGCTCCAGATATAATGAAAATTGCAGGCGAGCCAAACATTTTGCCATCGTCTACCAATCCTACAAGACCATTTACAATCAATACGCTAGAGGAACATTTGGACATGATGATGGTTTGCCATCACTTGAATCCGTCTGTTCCAGAAGACATCTCGTTTGCAGAGTCTAGAATCCGCGCTGAGACAATTGCTGCTGAAGATGTCTTGCATGATATCGGGGCAATCAGTATGATGTCATCAGACAGCCAAGCAATGGGAAGAGTTGGTGAAGTGACTACAAGAAATTGGCAAACTGCAGACAAGATGAAAAAGATGAAAGGTAGTCTTCCTGAAGATAGTGCAGAAAATGACAATTACAGAATCAAACGGTATATCTCAAAGATCACAATTAACCCTGCAATAACGCATGGAATCTCGGAGTATGTTGGCTCGCTTGAACCTGGAAAGATTGCAGACATTGTAGTATGGACCCCACAGTTTTTTGGAATCAAGCCGAAACTGATTATCAAGGGTGGATTCATCGCATACTCGCTGATGGGCGACCCAAATGCATCAATTCCTACAACTGAGCCAGTCTACTACAGACCTATGTTTGGCGCACTCGGAAAGGCAAAGAAGACAACGTCTGTTACGTTTACATCGCAACTCGCACTGGACAACGGCTTGGAAGAAAAACTCAAAATTGAAAAAAAATTGCTCCCAGTAAAGAACTGCCGCAATATTGGAAAAAAGGACATGATGTACAATGATGCTACACCAAAAATTGAAATCGACCCAGAAACGTACGAGGTCAAAGTGAACGGGAAGATTGCTACAGTGGATCCAGCAAAAGATGTATCTCTTTCAAGATTGTACTGTTTGTTCTAGACGTTTCCTAAAAGCAGCTTTCTGTTGTTTATAGTACGTCGAACCAACATGAATCCTGCTGCAGTAGTAAATGCACCAAATAAGATGTTAACCAAGTTGGCATCGCCTGATGTCGTTCCTATCAATGTGAATAACGCGCCTAGAACCATTAGCACAGCTCCAAGACCTCCAATTATCAGCATGGGTATTGGAAATTTGTTTGTCATTTCCTTCCTGCTTTTATCAGGCAACACTCCGCTAATTGCAACCTTGTGGCATACATCGCAAAAGTGTTTTTGCTTCTGCCCCTGCCATGCAACTTGAAGAAAATAAAATTCCGTTTGGCACAAGTCACATCGACGTTGTGGTAAGGTGATCTTTCCATGATCGTCCCAATCTTTTCCAATCAACATCATACAAGGCTTGCAGAACTTACCTGGAACTCGCCAAAGCTTATTGAACTTGTACTTTTTAAAACCAAGTACAAGACCACAACCGGTACATGATGTCATAACAAAACCATCAATACATCATTAAAAAGAATTGTTAAATTTTGAGAGGAATGCATGATCAAGAAGATCTATGACTCCATTTTGCTCTCTCTCAGAGTATTATTTTACGTCTGCTTTTTGACCACGAAATACTTTGGCGAAGCCCCCTCTGGCTTCGTATATTGGCATGCAGATAATGGTGAATGATGCAACGGATACCCAAACAATGGCAATCCAAACCCAGAAGGTGTAGAATCCCAAATCAAATACATATCCAGAGAAGTACAAAGGCAATGGCCAAAATACTACACAAATCAAAGTCAAAATTCCGCCTCCCTTTAGGCTGAACTTGTATGCTTTCTTTAATGTCTCTTCGTCTTGTGCTCGTGCTGCTATTTCCGCTTTCACTGACTCAGACATGTCAGCTTGGACAATTTTCATTTGAGGATTCATCAACTTCCAATCATAGACCTTCCTCTGAGCCAAACTGATTACTACACAAATCAATCCAGATGATAAGATTGCTACAACGTTACCATAAAGCATTGGGAACGCACCACCAAGTGATGCAATGTCAACAACGCCACCAGACTCTGCAGAAGCAACACCTGTCCATGTGATTAATGCTAATACAACGCCAACAAGGGCACCAGAAACTGCACCAGCCCTTGTAGTTCTACTCCAAGCGATTGTTAATGCAATCGGAATTACAGCAGAGCCAATCAAGATGCCCATCGCCAAGTATACAAATCCTAAGCTTAATCCCATGCCTAATAATATTGCAGCCAGAGCTCCCATTCCAAGACCAAATATGACTATAACCGTCCGGCTCACTTTGAGTAGTTGCTTACCTGTAGCATTTGGATTCTTGTATGTTCTGTACACATCATAAGTAATCAAAGAAGATACCGCGATTAGTTCAGCAGATCCTGCCGAAGTTACCGCCATAAATAACATTACCAAAACCATGATTGCGCCTACTGGACCCATTAGTACTGTTGCTGCAGCAGGAACCGTAAGTCCGAGCTGCACCTGCTCTGGCGTAAGCGATACTTGAAGCGCCACCGCAGTAAGCCCCATCGTAGTTGCTAGTGTAAATGGAATTGAGAACCAACACATTCCACCAAGTAAGAAACCTCTTACAGTTGAACTTGGTTGTGCAGCGATTGCTCGTTGCCAATATGCCTGGTCGACAAATACAGTTCCAAAGTTACCCACTATGTTGATAACTCCAAAGATCAAACCGCCAGCAGAAGCCATTGTAAGGTAAGCGCCCATAGCATTGCCTGGTGTTCCTTCTACGAAAGTAGGCAATAGAACTGGTTTTAACACTGCAGCTTCTGCCAGTTTGTTGTACATTCCTTCAATTCCGCCCGTAATTGGACTGATGAAGAATACCATTGAAACAAATGTGAGAATTACAGTAAAGATAATTACAGTATGCATATAGTCTGCCACAAATGTAGCCTTTAGACCGCCTACCAGCGTATAGATCATAACACCTACAGGAATCAAAAATGCTGCAAGGGTAATGTCCATTCCTGTTAGACCGTTTACAACTGCTGCACCTCCAAGTAGGAGCATTCCAGTTACAATCATGTTACATGTTAATGCAAAACCTAAGAAAATTTTGTGAGTACCGTTACCAAATCTTGCTCTGATAATTTCTAAGAAAGTGTGAGCGTTTGGTGCTTTTCGTTTTAGTTCGATTGCTAATATTCCGAACAAAAGAACCTGAATTGTTGCGCCAGAAGCATACCAGAAAGGTCCACTAATACCATAGAGATACGCTACTGTCGAAGATTGTAGCAGTGTCGCAGCCCAAGTCCAGGCAGATACGATTGCTGCTGCAGTTAGACCTGTCTTGATAATTCTGCCAGCAGTGTTAAACCACTCGGAGTTTTGTGTATGACCTAAATATTTTTCCTCAAGCTTAATCTCTGCAGAAATAACACCTGCAAATATCATTCCTAAACCTACAACGATAAACCAGCCTACTGATTCATCTAAAACCTCACCAAGCCTAAATTCGCCTTTTCCAGCTACAACGTCACCTGCTGCATCTGGAACTGCAAATATAACACCAGTACCTACTACAAAGACTAGCAGTACTGCTAACAAACTAATTTTCAACATACACCTGCCAAAAAGGCACTAAATAAAGATTTTAAAATAAATTTTTAAAAAAATTCTTATATACATCAATGATCTAGTGCCGCAAGTATCTTCAAATTATGAACATATTTTGATCCACTAGTATGGACATCAAACTAATCTTAGTGCTGCGCCATAATTTACGCACTGGGTAAATACTCAAGTTTTAAAATAGTATGATTTTACGTCTCTTGTGGAATTAGAAACCAACGATATGAAAGTCCTCGGTGCCATCAAGCGTGGCGCAAGCGGACTTGGAAGCATAAAGAATATTGTACATTTGAAATCTGATGAGCTTGAAAAAATTCTTGATGTCTTGGATCAGAGTAATATGATAACAGTTAGCTATGGGACAGGCCTCTTGGGACAGAAGAAGCTGATAGTACACGTCACTGAATCTGCTACAAAAGAAATGGATGAATATGCTGATGGTCTAAGTAAAAGATGGAAGGAGATGATTGACCTTGCAATTGCTGGCGAAAGAGAAACCCTTGATAAAATCATACGGGATGAACCACTTTTAGTCAATATGATGGTGTTTTATGGTGTGGTTGATATGGCAACACTTAGCCGATTGAATCTTAGATTTCTTCTAGAAGGAAGCCACCTATGCTATAAATGCAAAAAAGAGCTTGGTAAATTTGCGCAAAAATTCTCAGTTTCCTCCGTCAGGAAATTTAACTTCAAGCTGCCACGTGGTATGACTACAAGGGATGACCTATGTGCTGACTGTTTTGACAAATTAACTAGTTAGAGAAAATTCCCTTATTCTTCTTTTGATCTTGACATACGTTTTTTGACAATTTTTAACACAATTCTTGCTGTCACGAAACTAATTACCAGTACTATGGCAATTGTCCATAGATGGTTTAGGAACTCCAGGTCCTGTTCATGCTCATCAAGTGGTTTTTGATCAAATTGGAAACCAGGAGAAAATGGATCTTTGTCAATCTCCGATTGAGCAAAAGCAGCACTTGGTAAAATGATTATAACAAAAAATATGGCTATAAGATGGAATTGCATCAAGTATTATTTTGATTAATTGGATTGATTTAAGGGTTTGAGGACTAGTCGAAAAATCCTGTGAGGCCTAAATATAATCCGATGAGACTAAACAGTACCATTATAATTCCAATAATCTGTTTATCATTCAGCCTATCAGTCATAATAATTATTTCTGTGATTGATTAATATTCGTTCTTTATTACTGATATCACCTTTTATGGAACAGTAATTGAAGGTAACGTGATTTCCAATGTCAGAGTTAGATGAATTTGCTGAGGCATTAATGGGGCAACTTTCTGTTGAAATTAATGAAGAAAAAGAAATAGAAAAACTTGCAACAAAGATCAAGGAGGATAGAAATTTTACTGTAAAATTTGATGATATTGAAAGTGTTTCACAAGGCTTGTTTCCAGATTTAGTTCGAAAGGTAAATGAATACATGGGATTAGAGGTTTCCGAGAAACTATCTATCGAATATCTGAAACTAGGTGACTTTAAGCGGTTAAAAGGAAAAAAGGTGTTCACAGAAAATGGACGAGTATTCGTGGATAAATTATTCGATGCGATTACAAAAAATGATCTGAAAAAAATTTCAGAAGTAATTAAAGAGGATACAGCAAAATTCTTAGTTTATTCTACTTATGCAAAATCATACATCTCAAAGATATCTACAACGTATGGTGATTACCTTGACTCAAAGATCTATCTTAACAGGTTTATCTTAGATGATTATCCAAGAATAATTCTATACAAGCAGGGTCCCCCATACGAATCTAACGCAGAATCTGTAAAATCTGGTTATTTTGGAGCTATGAAAATGACCATTTTGGAAGAGATTATTCATTCTGTACAAAACAATCTTCATAGATTAAACATTCAGGCAGTCATGCAGGTTAATACAATAAACGAGGAACTGGCAAAAACCATCTTAGCGTTAGATGACAAAGTGGTCACTCAGCTCACTGAATACTTACAATTACAACTTGTACCTGATGAATTTCGCGTTGCCAAGAGAGCAAACCTATTTTTCATGCTGAATCCTGATAATTTTATCACCAATGTTATGGGACCCGATGTTATGACATATACTCATGTTGAAATTGACCCTAAGATTTCAGAGCTTATTCCCACGATAGAGGAAATCTACAAAAAATGGCTAAAACCTATTCAGGCTCAACATGCAGTATTTACTACCATGGAGGGAATGGCGGAATTTGTGGTGCAACAAA
>Ga0207963_1002086_pt1 | contig 10198 bp, 7 predicted proteins | sample Knorr_S15_td_NAD_FD_185604 | JGI IMG/M metagenome (GOLD analysis project Ga0207963, IMG submission 185604) | Marine microbial communities from Southern Atlantic Ocean transect - Knorr_S15_td_NADW_ad_2500m_LV_A (SPAdes) (version 2) | ecosystem: Environmental > Aquatic > Marine > Oceanic | place...
TAGGTGGCCACATGGGTGCCCGACGAGGACGGTGATGGGCTCGGGTTTGTCTGAGCCGCACGCGGCCGCCAGCACGGCGAACACGCCTGCGCCAAGCGCCACCCAAAGGGCCAATGTGGCCGCGTCCGTGGTGATGTCAGGAATGTTCATCGGTTCGTCACCATGGCGTGAATCTTATGCCGAACAGCGAGAGCAACTGCAGGCCAAGCAGCGACAGGCCGGCGAGGGCGAACGGGCGGAAGTTGTCGGCGGGGATCGGTGTCTCCGGCTCGAACTTGGCCGGGCGCATCGAGTCGATCCGCTCGAACACCGTCTGGAGCGCGGCGGGATCGCCCGCGATGAACGCCTCGCCGCCGGTGCGGGCCGCGATCTCGTACACCTCCTGCTGCGGCTGGCCGCTGGCCACATGAATGTAGTACAGCACGATGTCGTCACCGCGCAGGTCGCCGGCGATCTTGCCCCCCTGTCCGCGCAGATCGGCGCTCATGCCGTCGGAAATCAGGATGATCATCCGGTCGCCCTCCGGCCGGTTGGCCAGGATGCGGTGCACCGATCGCAGCGCGAGGCCGATGCGCGTGCCGCCCATGTACGGCGGCATTGCTTCCGGCTTCATGAACGGCGCCGAGTGCTTGAGCGCGGAGAGGTCCTGCGTGAGCGGCACCCAGTGCAGCACCTCGGTGCCGAACAGCGTCACGCCAAAGGCGTCGCCCTCGCGGTGGCCGACAAACTCCTGCAGCGCCTCGACCGCCTTGTCGCTGCGCCGCCCGTCGCCGAACGTCGCCGTCATGCTGCCGGACACATCGAGCACGAACTCGATGTTCGAGAGCACGCGCTGGTTTCCCTGGCTGAGCGGCCGCTGAGGCCCGGCCAGCAGCACGATCGCCACCGCCAGCAGCAGCGGCGCGCAGAGGTTCACCAACTTGACAATACCCTCCAGTCCGCGGCCGCGCTTCGCGCCGGAGTGGTCGAACGGCATGGCCAGCACGGTGCCGCGCCGCCGCCATTCCCAAACCAGCAGCAGCACCGGCAGCGCCAGCAGGACCAACACGGCTGGAAAGGCGAAGGTCATTCGGGGCGGCGGTATGGCGCAAGCAGGGCGGAGATGTCTACCGTGGCCGTTCCGGGCGGGCGGTGCAGCCAGTCCTCGAGGCCGCGCAGCAGCGGGCCGGCCTTGTCGTGCTTCTTGAGTTGGTGGTGCAACTCGGCCAGGTCGCCGTCCTCCGGCAGGCCAAGGCGTTCGCGCCAGTGCGAGAAAATCATGCGCTCGAGCCGGGCGCGTCCGTCGATGTCGAGCGTGCCGTTGGCGGCCTGCTCGACGAGCGGCCGCAGTCGCTCGGCCAGGTCCGGGCCTTCGTCCTGCGCTTGGCCAAGCGGCGTTTTCCTTTTGCGGCCAAGCAGAAACAACGGCCAGGCGGCGATGAACCACACGACGCCCAAGCCGATCAGCCAAGCGGTGTAACTGCCGGGCAACGACACGCCGTCGGACTTGTCCTCGATCAGTTTGCCGTCGTGATCCTCCGGCAAAATACCGCTGATGCACACGGGGATCGGCGGGAGATTGGTCGGCGCGGTGCCGTCGGCGTTGCGGAGGTATTGGGCCAGGTCGTACCCGCCCGGCACGAAGCCGAAGTAGCGCAGGTCGTACCGGTGGTCGGTGCCGTGCGGGGAAACGTCGTGAATGCGCAGGATGATTTTTGATTTGTCGCCGACCGGCGCGGCCTCGAGTTTTTCGCCGGGCAGCACGACCATTCGGCTGCCCTCGATGCCAACCGGAATAGCCTCGGGCGGGGCGTTAGTCTCCTGTGCAGTCGGCTTGGCCAAGCCGGCGAAAGCGGTGGCGGCAACGAGTCCAAGCTTGGCCAGACGGTAATTCATCGTGTGCCCCTCCCGAGGCTGTCGCGTTTGCGCAGGAAGCCGCGAAGCCGGTGCAGGAACGGCTCGTTCACCGGCAGCTCGAGGTGGTCGATGCCGCCCCGGCGCAGCTCGGCGGCGGTGTCGTCGTCGTGGAACCACCGGCTCCAGCCGTGGCCGACGAACGCCTCGCCGGTCTCGGCTTCCTCGCCGCGAAAAATCCCGGCGCGCAACCGGCCGCGCTCGGCGGGGTCGGTGAGTTGCAGCGCCACGCAGTCGTGCTCCTGTGCAAGGCGCTTAAGCCGATGTGTGACGCCCGGTTGCCGGAGGTCGCTCAGCACGATGAGCATCGCGCGGTTTTTTAGCACGGCGGAGAGTTGATCGAGTTTCTCTACGAGCGTGGTCTGTTCGTCGAACCGGTAGTGGCGCAACTGGTGCAGCCAGAGGAACACGCGGTGCCGCGACAAACTGGGCCGGGCATCCAGGGCGCGCTCGCCGCAACCGACCATGCCGACCGGGCTCATGCGGGCGAGCGCGGCCAGCGCCAGCCCGCCGGCGATCTGCACTGCCCAGGCGTATTTGCTCATGCTAGTGGAGGCGACGCACATCGAGCCGGAGGTGTCGACGAGCAGATGAATCGGCATCTGCTTGGGCGCCTCGTATTCCTTGATGAACGCGCGGCCCATGCGGGCGGTGACGCGCCAGTCGATCTGTTTCACCGGGTCGCCGGCCTCGTACGGGCGGCTCTGCGCGTACTCGATGCCAGAGCCGGTGAACGGCGACGAGTCGGTGCCGTACTGCAGACTGTCGGCCAGGCGTCGAACGGCGATGGCGAACTGGCGTCCGTCCAGTCCGTCGCACGATTCGAGGCTGCCGGTGAGGGGTTTCATCTGCGCTTGGCGGGCGGCGGGCCGGTCAGCCGGCCTCGGAGAGGATTTCCTTGAGCACGCTCACGCTGGAGACGCCTTCGGCCAGCGCCTCGTACTTGAGCCGGATGCGGTGCAGCAACACGTCCTCGGCCAGCGCGTACAGATCCTCCGGCACGACGTAGTCGCGGCCGTGGATGAAGGCGCGCGCGCGTGCGGCCTGGATCATCGCCAGCCCGGCGCGCGGGCTGCCGCCGATCTCGATGCTCGGGTGGCGGCGCGTCCGGCGCACCACCTCGACGGTGTGTTTTTGGAACACATCACTCACGTGCACCTCCTGCACGGCGGCCATCATCTCGACGAGGTCGGCGACGGTGGCCACCGGTTTTTTATCGAGCAGATCGAACGCCGTGCGCGGCACCGCGCCGCCGTCCGTCCGCTGAAGGCCAAGCGAGAGGCTGCGCCGCAGCACGTCCTCCTCCTCGCCGGAGGACGGGTAGTCGAGCCGGTGGCACAGCATGAAGCGGTCGAGTTGCGCCTCCGGCAACTCGAACGTGCCGCTCTGCTCGATCGGGTTTTGCGTGGCGATGACGAGGAACGGTGCGGGCAGCGTGTGCGTCTCGTTGCCGATGGTGACCTTGCGCTCCTGCATCGCCTCGAGCAGCGCGCTCTGCACCTTGGGTGCGGCGCGGTTGATCTCGTCGGCGAGCAGCAGGTTGGTGAAGATCGGGCCAAGGTGCGTGCGAAACTCGTTGTTGCGCTGGTCGAGCACCTCCGAGCCGAGGATGTCCGACGGCAGCAGGTCGATGGTGAACTGTACGCGGCTGAAGCGCAGGTCGATGGCGTTGGAGATCGTCTGCACCAGCAGCGTCTTGGCCAGGCCGGGCACGCCCTGCAGTAGTAGATGCCCGCCGGTGAACAGCGCGATCAGCAGCCGCTCGACGACTGTGTCCTGCCCCACCACCACCTCCGCCACGCGCTGGCGGACGTCCTTCACGAGATTGGTCTGAATCGTTTCCATGGAATTGTTGAGTGCTCCCCATTGGCCAAGGGGGAGATGTTTCGTCGCGGCAGACCCTACGCTCCCGCCCCCGCTTGGCCAAGCAGGATTGATTGGTACTTGGCGGGCCATTGGGCTAGGTTGCGTCGCCCAAGTTGACCATGAGATGCATGCCATAACGCTCCTCGGACTGTTGTTGTCCGGAGTTGTAATCACCTTGTTTACCAAATCCAGAACGGCGACATTCAAAGTCACGCCCAAATCACTCAATGTCACCATCAACGTATTGAATTAAGAACACATGACAACACGAATCCATTGGTCGCTGATGCTTTGCCTGGGTCTGGGGTTGCCCTTGGCCAAGGCGGCGGTAAACGAAAACATTCTCTCGCAACATCCCCGCCACGACTACTTGAACGTCGGCGACATCGACCAACTGGAAAACGATCTTCGCCAAGCGCTGGGCGGTCTGGAGAGCTATTCGTTTTCCCGGAGTTGGTGGAAGTGGGATCGCTTGCGGCAGCGCTACGTCGATGGTGGCCGCAGGGATAAAAATGCCATCCGAATCCTGCGGGCGGTTTTTCGGGGGCTGATTCTCGACTGGTACGCACGCTGTGAGAAGCGCGGTAAAGGCGACCTGTTTTATATTTTCTTCACCACCAACAGCGGAAACAAGGTGCAGCGCCAGGCCGAGGACGGAAGGACACTGCGTCGCGATCATCACGGCGGCGGCTATCACGGCGGTTGGGGTGGGGCGTGCCGGATGCGAATCTTCGAGGAACTCGTCCGACAAAACATGTTCGCCGATGCGGAACAGGCGACAATGAAAAAAATCGTTCATCAAAGCCTTGAGCCCCGGTTCCTTGATTTCAAACGGGGATCCCAGCATGCGGACAATCACTCCTTCGGAAACGGCGGCGGCGTGGCACTTGGGATCAAGTTGTTCCCGGATGCGCCGCAGGCAAAGGAGGCCCGGGCGTGGCTGGAACGGATCTGGAATCATATGGCCGAGTTCGGCGACTGGACCGAGTGGAACTATTATCCGTACGGGCCTATTTTCCTGCACGGGATGCTCGACATCGCCGAGGCGACCGGGCGGATCGAAACCGAGAGCAGACTGATCAACGCGATCGGAAAGCGATGTCTTCAATTCAACCACGGCGGCGGTGTGAAGGGTGGCCCGAACTGTGGAATCCGCCAGCGCAGCGATCTGTCCGCTGTTTATGCCGATCCATGGAACGTGGGCTACTACGACGTCGAGACCTCAAGCCGCGACGGCAACTTTTGGTATCGCATGGCCCAGCACTATAAAAATCCGGAATACCTTTGGGCGGCCGAACAGGTGGTGCTTGGTGGCCGTCCCCCCAACGGGCAGATACCGCAGGCATATCAGTTGGCCTATAACAAACGATTTGCCTGGTTTGTGGAACGAGGCATCGAGCCGCGAGTCCCAAAGATGCAGGCCAAGGTTGGACTGCTTAGTGAACTCAACCACCAAGTCAAGGAACGTATCTACCTTAATTCCGGTGTGGAGCCGGACAAGCCGTACGCGGCCTTTTTTCTCTACGACAAAAAGGACAGCCACTTGGATAATGTGTCAGGTTTTCTTTATGAATATTCCTATAATGGCGCGAAGTTGCTTCATTCGTCCGGCAAATATAACAATGTGTATTCCGGAAACGACCTGAGAGGGGGCGGCAGTGGGAACGAAAGTCTTGATGCCCTGCTGGTGGTTCACAACCGGCATCAGTTTCCCGTGCACCCGGATCGATTGGGTGACAATCGTGATTATCGCCGGATGTATATGGCCAAGCATTTGCCCGACTTGGCCACTGCAAAGAACAACGACTCAGGCGATGCCTACGGGCAGTTTGGTTTTGCTGATTATTTCGGGCCGGATAGCCAATGGATTCGCAAGGCAGTGTTGACTGCTGAGGGCTATCTGATCGTGGCCGACGAGTATCAGGTTGGCCAAGCGCTTGGCCGGGACTATCACGCCGGACCGGTTTGGCACTTGGCGCGGGTCGAAGGACGGAAGCCCGGTCGACAAGAGAAAAACTGGTTTGTAGCACCAGCTTTTGCCCAAGCATGGTGGCAGAAGGAAAAGATGAGCGTCGCCGTTTATATTCATGATCACAGGCAAATGGTTTATGGCACGGTTAATCAGAACTGCTCGCAGGATCTCGATCTGAACACAACCGCATATGCCTATCGCCTGATCGAAGCGGGCAAGACAGAGCGATTTCTGAGCGTGCTGATCCCGCACAAATTAAGCACGCCTTCAGGTGAAGTCGTTCGCGGAGTGAAAACTTCGGTCAGCAAAAAAGGAAAATATTCAGCATTCATCGGTGGATTGAATATCGAGATGAATAGGAACGGTAATTGGTCGGTCAACCGATAATCCCATGAATTATTTAAAACTTTTAACTGGAGCATTGCTGTTGGCCATTACCGGTCATGCACAGGAGGAGTTCAAATTAAAACATCCGTATCCGGATTATTCCGTTTTCTCGGGTTTTGAAATCACCGCAATGGCCAATCGCATCCGGGCGAGCAATCCGCAAATTCATCGGGGCGGCTGGGAGTGGGATCGGCTGCTTCGCCGTTATATTGACGAAGGCCGAAAGGAAACGGCGGCGTTGGAAATCTTGCGGGGTTATTTCATGAGCATTCTCGACCGGTACGACGACGCAGTCCGGGAGGGCAAGGGTGGCGAGTTCAACCTGCTGCCCGGTCATCGTGCGTGGGGTGCGGCGGGCCGGGTGAGGATCTACGAGGAGTTGGCCAAGCAGGGGATGCTCAATGAAATCGAAAAGGCCAAGTTTTACCAGATCTTCAGGCAAAGCATGGCGCTGAGTTACAACTATAACATGCTGGAACGCAGCGTAAACAATCGGCCTTACGGAATGAACGGCGGCCCGGCCGTTGCCCTGAAGGTGTTCCCTGATATGCCGGAACTCAAAAAACATCGTCGCTGGCTGGATGTCCTTTGGCGGGAACTCACCGAGTATGGAGACACAACCGAGACAAATTATTTTCCCTACGGCCCGCTGCTGTTGCAGGGGTGGATCGACATGGCCGAGGGGATGGACAAGTTCCAGGAAGACCGCGAACTGCTTTACGCCTTGGCCAAGCGCTATCTGGATTATGTTCACGGCGGTGGCGTGCGGGGGAACCCCAATTCCGGTGGGCGCATCAAGCCCGGCCGGGATCATATCTATCTTGATCCGTGGAATGCCGAATATTACGCGGGAGCCGAGGGGGTGAACGATGGGGACATGTGGTATCGCTTGGCCAAGGAATACAAGGATCCGGAACTCCTCTGGGCCTCGGAGCAGGCGGTCTTTGGTGGGCGGCCTCCGCCTGGCCAAGCGGTGCCTGAAGCCTACGAGGCGGCGTTCAAGAAACGCTATAAATGGTTCCTCGACCGCGGCATTACCCCCAGGGTTCCGGCAGGCAAATCGAAAATCGGCCATTATAGTCCCCTCAAATACAAGGCGCCGGAGCGGCTCTATCTCGGGCCGGGGCGCGAAAGTGGTAGGCCGTTCGTTTCATTCTATATATACGACCGGAACAACAACTACATGCATTGCTGTGACGATGCCGCCGGCCGGCTCTACGAGTACTGTGTGGATGGGGCGAAGTTTTTGCATTCCTCCGGGAAATATAACAACCGGTTCTGGGGGCAGGTGGCTTACGACATGTTGTCTGTGCTGCCTCCGGACATGGCGTTTCCGTTCAAGGAGGAGGATGGCAAGATGGGGGGAGAACGTGAGGATGTCTGGAAGTTGGCTTCGTTGTCCCTCCCATTTTGTTTGAACTGCCGTGAGGCGCCTGATTCGAAAAACTGGTTTTACGACAAGTCCATCAAGCTTTTCCGCAGAACGGACGACCCGGAAGTGGGCTATGCCTACGGGAACATGGACGGCTATTGGTATCTAAATAACGACTATCACCTGCAGTCGGTTTACCTGGGGAAATTCAACCAGCCGACCCGTTTGCAGAATCTACGCCTGGGCGGGCCAAAGGGAACGATCACGCTTGCCGGGCTTGATCGGATCACCGATCAAATCAAGCTCACCGAACACCGTGGAGAGGAACAAAGGGAACTCACCGGTGCTGACCGCGACGCGGCGATGGCCATCGTAAACGACGGACGAAACGGCGGGCAGGGTCTTCAGTTGAATGTTCGGCCGGGAACCAGTCTGTCGGTGGTTTATGAAGGGTTCGATTTGAAGTTCGATGCCAACGACGAGTACACGCGGGTTTCCTACGACTATCAGGGAAGCGGGGCGGGGATGTTTTTGAACGACTATACCCGGCCGCGGTATCATCGGCCGCACTATAACCGGGGTGGTATTTTGGTGCGCGAATCGTTGCGTGCGGAAACCCAGGGGGATGATTCCTTTGGGCAGTTCACCTACCGAAACTATTTCGGCGCCCACAGCGTGTGGACGCGGCAGACCGTCCTGACGGAGGAAGGGTATTTGGTTGTTCGCGATGAGTACCTGCCGGGCCCCGACGTGGACGGGTATCAGGCTGCTCCAAGCTGGTTGCTCAACGATGCTGGGGACAGCGAAGATGCAGAGCGCCACTGGTACGACGCCCCGGCAATGAGTCATGCATGGTGGCAAACCCAGCGAAAGCGCGTGTTGCTTTACATGCATCCGGACAAACGGCTTGAGTTTGGCCGGGTCAGGCATCAGGCATCGCAGGACTTGGGTTACAAGGGCCTCCGAAGCACCTTTGGGAAGACGATTTTGCGGGCGGGCAAAAAGCAGGTTTGGCTGACGGTGTTGAAACCGTTCAACGAAGGAGTTCACCCGCGAACAGTCGCGGCACTAATTCGCACGAAGCTACCCAAAAACGGCAACGCCAAAGCCCAAATTGGCGGTGTCACTGTGTCCATAAAGACAGACGGAACTTGGGTCGTCTCCCGTTGAACCAAGCGCTCTGCCAAGCGGATGGGGATTTTCTCGTTGCCACAACCCGTTTTGAAGCTTAGATTTGATTCATGAATTATTCTCGATCAAACCGTTCCCATTCCTCTGCGCTTGGTTTTACCTTGATTGAGTTGCTGGTGGTCATCGCCATCATCGCGATATTGGCCGGGCTGCTGTTGCCGGCTCTGGCCCGGGCGAAGGAGAAGGGGCGATCCACCGCCTGCCTGAACAATCACAAGCAAATCGGGTTGGCCTTCATGATGTACGTGGATGACTTCGAGACGTTCCCGATCCACCCGACGTGGTCGACGTGCGGCGGGAAACTTGGCCTTGGCCCCGGCTACCAAAGCAACAACAAAAGCATCGCCGATTTCGACAAGCGGCCGCTGAACAAATACACGTCCACTGCGGAAGTGTACCGCTGCCCGAGCGACGCCGGCGACGTGCTGCATCCGGAACACTTCCCCAAGAGCAAGCCGGCCATGCCGAAGACCTGTTTCAACTACTACGGCACAAGCTACCTCGTGCAGTGGTCGTGGGACGGGTTTGCAGTCCAGCACGTTACCGCCAGTCCGGGCCAAAAGGCGTTGACCGAGTCCGATCTGGCTAGGGCGCCCACCACGAAACTGATCCAGGCCGACTGGCCGTGGCACGGCAACCGGATTGAAAAGTCGCAGAAAACCCAGTGGCACAAGCTGGGTGTCCGGGGGCTGAACACCCTCTTCGGCGACGGCCACGCGGCAATCTTCGTGTTCCCGCGTGATTTGCACAACTGGGGCGGACGCAAGCCCGACCCCGCAAACGGCTTCTGGTAGGCCAAGGCGCTTGGCCAAGCGGGTGGGGTTTCATTACTCCACTAATTTTACGCGATAAAACTGATGGCCAAACAGTGGGGAGGCGCGATCCGAGAATTTAAAAACACCATCGCGATTCTTGAATTCGCCAATCGGACTCCGTCAGGTCACACTCACACTTAGTCGGCAAATGCCAAATCAAACCGGCATATTGTCAAACTGACGTTCCACAAGCTCGTCATTGAGCGCCTGTTCCGTTCGGCGCAAATGTCCGGGAACAGATTCTCCTGCCGCCTTAATATGCCGCAAGACACGCGAAAATTCTGGCTGCAAATCTAGCCTCGCCACCTCAGAAGCGGTCCGAATTTGCTTTTCAAGGTGGCAGGCACGTTTCATCAACTGTTCTGTCGTCATTCGTTACTCTCCTCCCCTACAGGTCCAAAAATAGGATCCTGTCTGCGCAGCGTAACACCTGCCGCGCAGGACCAGTTTACATCAGTTCAAGGGTGCAGCAATCATCGCAGCTGGGGAATACCGCAAATTGACGCATTCCAATCGTAAACCCTGCAATAATATTGCCAATAAATTAGGCCATTCGCTTTTATAGCCAAAACAATTGGCAGTGCCCAAACCCAACTTCGGAAACGAAAAATATCTGTCAGCAGTGCGTGTCGCCAACCCGAACGCCGACACTGAAAAACGCCGACAAGGATCGGAGCTTTTCTGCCGATATGCATAGCGCCT
>Ga0207963_1002087_pt1 | contig 10193 bp, 9 predicted proteins | sample Knorr_S15_td_NAD_FD_185604 | JGI IMG/M metagenome (GOLD analysis project Ga0207963, IMG submission 185604) | Marine microbial communities from Southern Atlantic Ocean transect - Knorr_S15_td_NADW_ad_2500m_LV_A (SPAdes) (version 2) | ecosystem: Environmental > Aquatic > Marine > Oceanic | place...
ATTCACAATCCCTACCTTTACTAAATAATAATAGAAAAAGGTTTTAACTACAGGGAGATTCTTGATGGCACTGACTTTAAACAAACAAACTGAAAATTTTGTATTGGATCAAGGGGCCACCTTTATCAAGACTTTTACCGCCAAAAACACAGCAGGTGGTGATGTGGCTATATCTTCCGGCACTACTGTGGCCAAGCTAAGACAATCTATATACTCTAGTAACAATATACATGATTTTTCTACATCCGTTTCTGGATCAAATGTTACTATTTCAATGACAGCAACAAATACTGCCAATGTTTCCGCAGATCGTAGATATGTGTATGATATAGAATTTACTCAATCTGATACCAGTACTGTAGAAAGATTAGCAGAAGGTATTGTAACTATATCTCCACACGCAGGTGACAGAGACTTTCCGGCTATTGTAACAGAGAGTATATCCGATGGTCAATGGGGTTCTACCTACTGGACTGATTATGTTAGAAATGATGGTGTAAAAGATAGATTGGTCACTTATGGAACTGATGTGGATTCGCCTTACTGGGGAGAAAACAATGAGGATCACTTTTGGGAAATGGAAGGCCCTCACCATGAAGATATTGAAGAAATGTGGGATGTAGTAAAAGCAGAAGGAACATACACTGGTCATACAGCATGGTGGCATGCATTGCTCAGATTGGTACAATATCCTAACACCTACAACTCTACTACCGAAACTTGGAGTACTGGTAGTTACTCTGCTCTTGCCGATGGCGACGCAAGAACTGGAAAACCATTTACTATTACATCAACATTTTCAACAAACTTTGACTTGGATGGGGAGGATCAATCTATCGACCCCAGTGGAACAGTCTGGGCAATGTCACCATATCATTACACCAGATCGCGAGGAGGTGGATTTAGATTACAACAGATTCATGGTAGACTCACTTTCCAAATAGGGAACATGACTAGGAATACCGGCAACTACAATCGTGTCGATGGATACCTTAAACCAGTTTTTGGAGTATCAGCAAATACTGATATTCAGAAACACAATCCTAATACTTATCAAGACCCATTTGTATATGGTGGTAAAAGTACAACTGTATACCAAACAATGAATCCTGCTGATGTTACAGGAGATGTGCGTATGTGGTATCAGATTACTTGTGTGTATAATGGTGGCCCTGTGGGATATTACAATCCCGACACGCGATCTGAAACTGAGGATCAACTAGTACAAAATATTAAAGACTCTTTTAAGTTCTACCAAACAAATCTAAGGACAGGTAAAGTACACGAATTAGAATGGTATCATGTACAAATGACCAATGCACATGGCTTCTTAGGAGTTATTCAAGGAATAGGATACGAAGGAGACAGAGAAGCAGAAACACAATTTGGTGCACATTGTGATCAGGCTGGCAATGCACACGTATTTGCAGGAAACTGGGCAGGTACATGGGTAACGAATACAGCATTATCACACTCAGACTTACAGGGTGAAGAGGCGGAAGATGGAGGTAGTCAACCCTTTAGAGTAAATGGATTTGCTATGGATCCGCTTGGGTGGGCAACAGAAAACAATAAGGATGCTACGAACACATGGATATGGAGTCCAAGTCATCATCCAAATAGAACTGAAGATTCTTCTGAAAATAAAAAAAATGAGTATCCTAATATAACATCAGGTGCTGCAGATAGCAATGATTTGAGGGCTCTAGGATCAATGGATGAGAAAGGTTATTTTCAGACTCAAGGATCAAATGCATACTGGGCAAATAACTACCCATTAGATACAACGTAAGGAATAAATGGCACTGACTTTAAGCAAACGAACCATAAATTTTGTAATGGATCAAGGGGCTACCTTTGAAAAAGTAATCTACGCGCAAAACTCTGCAGGGGGAAATGTCACAATTTCTACAGGTACTTGTGCTGCTAAGATGCGACAATCTACATATTCTGGTAACAATATCTACACTTTCTCAACTTCCGTAGCTGGATCAAATGTTACAATTTCTATGACTGCAACAAATACTGCAAACGTTGCTGTTGATCAGTATGTATATGATGTTGAATATACTCAATCAGATGAAACTACTGTAGAAAGACTAGTAGAAGGGGTTATAACCGTATCACCAGAGTCTACAAAGTAAGGATTTAACAAATGACACAACCTACATCTAGAACCACATTTAAAGATTATTGTAAAAGAAAATTGGGACATCCAGTTGTTGAACTGAATCTTGATGATGACCAAATTGAAGATACTATTGATGACGCAATAACTTACTGGCAAGAATATCACTTTGATGGTACACATCCAGAATTTGTAAAGAAACAAATTTCAGCATCAACTCAAATCGTTTCTTCAACCTCTGGTACTTTTTCTAGTGGAGAAACGATTGAGGGGGGATCTAGTGGTATTAAGGCTACATTTCATCAATACCACAGTGCAAATACTACGATAAGGTATTCAAAACCAACTACAAAAAATAATTCCAATGCCGACGCGATTGGAGATGGAAATACCTATTATACAGATATAACTACTACATGGACTGCCAGTGAAACCATTACAGGAGCAACAAGCGGTGCAACAGCAACCGTTCATGGTAGTACAGCTCAAACTATCGGTGATATAGATAATCATTATCTTTCTTTGGATGAGAGTTATATTGGTATTACAGGAATTATACCACTTACCGAAAATTTAAGTGGTAGTACAAATATGTTTTCAGTCAACTATCAGTACGCGCTGAATGATCTTTATACAATGGGTTCAGCTGGTGATATGAAAAACTATGTTTTCACTCAACAATATCTTGCTACTATTCAAAATCTTTTCTCTGGATTACCTAGATTCAGATTTAATCGTCACAGAGATAGAATTTATCTTGACATAGATTGGAGTGGAGATCTTAAAATAGATGACTTTGTTATAATTGAAGCTTATGCGTCAATGAATCCAGAAACATATACTGATGCTTATAGTGATATTTTCCTTAAAAAATATTGTACAGCTCTTTTGAAAAAACAATGGGGTATGAATCTTATAAAATTTGAAGGTGTCCAATTGCCTGGAGGTGTTACTTTAAATGGGAGACAATTATATGATGACGCAACTACAGAATTAGAATACTTAGAAAAAGAAGGAAAATTAGAGTATCAACTCCCCGATGATTTCTATATAGGTTAGAGGATATAAATGGCCACTAATCATTATTTCAATCATTACGGAACGAATACACCAGATCAGCGTTTAGTTGAAAGTATCGTAATTGAGTCTATCAAATCTTTCGGTATTGATGTTCATTATATGCCTAGAACTGAAGTTAATACAGATGCTATCTTTGGTGAGGATCGTATTTCTAAGTTTGAAGATGCTCGTATGGTAGAAGTGTACATTAAGAGTATAGATGGATTTGAAGGTGATGGTACATTTGTAAGTAACTTTGGATTAGAAGTAAGAGATCAGATTACTTTTACGATTGCTCGTAGAAGATTTATAGATTTAAATTTTGAAACAGGAAATAGAGATAAGGAACCACTAGAAGGTGACCTTATTTTCTTTCCTTTGTCTGACTCCCTTTTTGAGATTAAACACGTGCAAGATACGAATGTTTTCTATCAAATGGGTGGACTACAAACATTTGATTTAGTATGTGAACTCTTTGAATATGCTGATGAAGCAATTGATACTGGAATTGATAAACTTGATAAAATTGAAAGAGAACAATCATATTCAATAAAATTCACTCTCGGTACTGGAGCTGGTACATTTACAGTTGGTGAACAAGTGTATCAAGGTTCTACTGGATATGCAAATTCTGCAATTGAAGGAGAAGTTTTTGATTGGAATTCTAGTACAAGTCTTCTTACAGTTGGAAATATTATTGGGACTTTTGATGAAGATAATCAAATGTATGAATATCCGTTTTCTATAGCATTAGAAGATGACACTACACTTCTTTTAGATGATGGTACAACAAATACCCCCAATTCTTCAACTGAGGGTAAACTATTCTTTGAATCTGGTGCATCTTATGCCACAACATCTTTTGATGATAAGGTAATATCAACTGATGCATTTGCAAACAATGTTGGAATTGAAACGGTGGCTGATGATATACTTGACTTTACAGAAGGTAATCCATTTAGTGAAGGAACAGGGTACTAATGTTAGGATCTACCTTTTATCATCAAACTATAAGAAAATATGTAGCAGTATTTGGAACTCTTTTCAATGATATTAATATTGAAAGGAAAAATTCAAGTGGTACTGTAGTAGAAAGACTGAAGGTTCCTCTTGCATATGGCCCCAAACAAAAGTGGTTACTTGCTGTTCAAGATACCACTGCAGATAGAAAAGTTATAGCGACGAGAACTCCAAGGATGGGGTTTGCAATGACAGGAATTTCTTACGATACTGTAAGAAAATTGAATACGATTGGTAGAAATGTTAAAGCAAACACTTCTTCTACTACTACCACTATGGTCACAATGTATAATCCTGTTCCTTATAATTTTGATTTTGAATTGTTCATACTTGTCAAGAATGCTGAAGACGGAACTCAAATTTTAGAACAGATACTTCCTTATTTTACACCAGAGTTTACCGTTACCGTCAATACAATTCCCGATATGAACATCAAGGCAGATGTTCCTATTGTGTTGAATTCTTCTAGTGTAGCAGATGAATATGAGGGTGATTTATCAACAAGAAGAACTATTACTTGGACTCTTTCATTTGTACTTAAAGGGTTTATCTATCCAAATATTACATCTGGTCAAGTTATTAAAACAATTGAAGTTAATTTCCGAATTCCTGGCGGTGATAAAGAAATTGAACTTCCAGAATTTATCATATATGAAGATAGTACACCAGATACTACAAACTATATAATATTAGATGGATTTGGGCGTGGTACATCTGGTGCTGAATATAGAACATTTAGTAGGGCAAGAATTGTAAACGAAAATACTACTGATGGTGTACAAGATGCTACAATCAAATCTCGTTACACAGTCGTTCCTACACCTCTTTCTGCAACAGCTGACACCGATTATGGTTTCTCAGAAACTTTTGAATTTTTTGATGAAGGTAAATGGAATGACCCAACAACTGGTACGGATATAACAACATGAGGGATGTGATGCCTATGAGTGTAGATGATCACTTAGATGAAGTTTTAGGTATTATAGAAAAACCTAAGAAGGAAGTCGTTAAGACAGGGCGTTTTGTTCCTGTTATCTCAGCTGATGATAGTGAAACCGATTTCCAGTATGCGAGAGAGAACTTATATAATCTTATAGAACGAGGACAGGATGGTTTGGATGAAATGCTTGAAATCGCAAAAAGTTCGGAACACCCCCGTGCGATGGAAGTTTTCGGACAGTTAATCGGAAAACTCACTGAAACGAATAAAGAATTGTTAAATTTACATAAGACGAAAAAGGACATTTCACAAGACACTTCTGGCCCTAAAAATGTATCTAATAATCTTTTTGTTGGTTCTACGGCAGAATTACAAAGGTTTCTCAAGAAGGGGAAAGACATAAAAGAAAATGAAGAAGAAATATGAGCCCCGTGAAGCTTTAAAGAAAGCATTAGAATTACCCGATGACCGTGTATATCTAAGTGAGGAATACCTCGCTTGGTGTAGAGAAAATCAAAACTATAAAGAAAAAAGTAAGAATGTCATCTAAAACTTATCTTGGAAATCCTAATCTAAAGGGTATGGGTGTCAGCGTTGATTGGACACCAGAAGCAGTTGAAGAATACAAGAAGTGTATGAAATCACCTTTGTATTTTATCAAAAATTATGTCCAAATTATCAATGTGGATAGAGGACTTGTAAAATTCGATCTATGGGATTTTCAAGAGGACATGGTAAACAAGTTCCATGATGAAAGATTTGTGATATGTAAAATGCCTAGGCAGACAGGTAAATCAACTACCATCATATCATATCTTTTACACTACATACTGTTTAATTCAGAAGTTAACGTGGCAGTACTTGCAAACAAGGGTGCTGTTGCCAGAGAACTTCTGTCACGATTACAGTTGGCATACGAACATCTACCAAAGTTTCTTCAGCAAGGTGTGACAATTTGGAACAAAGGGAATATAGAGCTGGAAAACGGCTCGAAGATTCTGGCGTCTGCGACTTCTGGTTCAGCAGTTCGAGGTTCTTCTTTCAACATCATTTTTCTTGATGAGTTCGCACACGTTCCAAATACTATCGCCGAATCATTTTTTACCTCTGTTTATCCTACCATATCTTCTGGTGAAACTACCAAAGTGTTTATCGTTTCAACCCCACTAGGTATGAATCTCTTCTATAAAATGTGGGTAGATGCAGAAGAGAAACGTAACAACTATATTCCAATTGAAGTACACTATTCACAAGTGCCGGGTAGAGATGAAAAGTGGAAACAAGAAACAATCAAAAATACTTCAGAGTCACAATTCAATCAAGAGTTTCTTTGTGAATTTTTAGGTTCAACCCGCACTCTTATAGATCCATCAAAACTAAGGACAATGGTATTCAAGAAGCCCATATTCTCAAGTAATAATATTGATGTTTATGAAGAACCAATCAAGAAAGCTACATACTGTATGATTGTGGATACCGCTCAAGGTAAAGGCCAAGATTTTTCAGCATTCTCTGTTTTTGATGTTTCACAGATACCGTATCGACAAGTTGTAAAGTATAGAGATAATAAGATTTCACCTATGTTGTATCCAAATATTATATACCAAGTAGGAATGAAATATAACACTGCCTTTACTCTATTAGAAATCAACGATATGGGCTCACAGGTGGCAGAAGCTTTACACTATGACCTTGAATATGAAAATGTTATGATAACTTCTATGAAGGGTAGAGCAGGTCAACAAATTGGGGGTGGTTTTTCAAAGAATATTCAACTTGGAATACGAACCAGTAAACAACTTAAAAGAATTGGTTGTGCCACTCTAAAGGAAATGATTGAAACAGATAAGTTAATAGTTCCAGACTTTGAGACTATTGCTGAATTAACTACTTTTGCATCTAAACACAATTCTTATGAAGCAGAGGAAGGTTCACATGATGACCTTGCAATGACATTAGTAATCTTTGCTTGGTTGGTTCAACAAAGATATTTCAAAGATATGACAGACCTTGACCTTAGACAAAAAATGTATGAAGATTTTGAAGAACAGTTTGAACAGGATATGCTTCCATTTGGTATTATTGATGATGGTCTAGAAGAAGAATCCTATACGGACAATACAGGTCAACTTTGGGAAGTATCACCGTCACAAAGAAGTTATTTTTAAACATTTGTTCCAAACCCAAAATCTGCATCAGGTTCTTCTTTATCGTGTCTTATATCTTGAAGTAATTTTTTAGCATCTGGATGTACTCTTGTAGAATTGTAGTCTAATCTAGATTCAGATTTTGTACATACTATTAGATGTTCTGGATTCACACACGAATTTTGTCCACAAATTTGATGTACGATATATCCTGAAGAGATTTCTCCTTTATGATGTAGATAAGAAAACCTATGTGCAGGTATAGATTTTCCTTGATATGAAAACATTCCATATCCCTGTTGTGTTTTTGAAGCCTTCCATGTCCAACATCCACTTCCTGTGTTTTTGTCTATCTTTGTTAAAAAGCGTTCAATTTCTTTCATGTTACCTCCGCGTGTTCATATAAGTATTTATATCTCAATAAACATTCAAAATACAGAGTTTGAGGTTTTTATAAATAATCTATAGTAAGAAAACTTTGTATTAATTAACTAAAATTAGGAGAGATGACATGCCTTTTCAAGTATCAGCCGGCGTAAACACATCTGAAATTGACTTAACAACTATCGTACCTGGCATTTCTTCAATAGATGCTGGATTTGCGGGTTGCTTCAGGTGGGGCCCAGTCAATGATGTAAAATTGATTGATTCAGAAGATTTATTGGTGGAAACATTTCAATCTCCTGACGCAAACACATACATTTCATTTTTAACAGCAGCAAACTTTCTAACGTATTCAAGTGCACTTCATGTTGTAAGGACTACAAACACAGCAATGAAGAACGCTTCTTCAAGTGGAACTGTTGTTTTAATTGCTAACACATCAGTTTATCAAGCCACATATTCAGAACAAGAAGGAACACCAGTAACAGCTCAAGGAGATTGGTCTGCTAAATGGGGTGGAGATTTAGGAAACAGTCTTAAAGTTTCCATTTGTGGCCCAACACGAGCTAACCTCGCATCTGGTAATACAGTAGTTGCTGGAAACTCAGACGTTACTTTGACAGGAACATATGCAGTTCATGCTTCAGACAAATCTTTCACAGGATCAAGTTCATTAGCTGGTACTGAACTCAGAGTCGGAGATGTAATTGAAGTTAGTTCTAATACTTTTGTTATTGTTACAATTTCAAGTAATACTGCAGGAACTGTAGATAGAGATCCAACAACAGGTGCTATTAGTGCAGCCTCAACAGTTCGTTACAAAAGATCACCATTTGCAGAACCAACAAGGAATATGTTAGGTACAGTAGCAGTCACAGCAAATGTTGCAACAGTTTCAGCAACAGTAGCTACTGCTGGAGCACACAATACCACTTGTTTCGTCAGACAATATATTTCAGGGGATATTATCAAGATTAATGGTGAAGAAAGAAAAATCAAAACTGTTACAAATTCTTCTTCAATGACAGTTAATCTTGCATTTACTAATACTGCAGCAGCTCAAACTCATTCAAGAACATGGGAATATGCAGGTATTGTTGATAAAGAACCAGTAACTACAGCACATTCTGCTGCAAAAGGTGCTCTCTATGATGAAATACACGTTGTAGTTATAGATGAAGATGGAGAATGGACAGGAACAAGAGAAACAGGATTAGAAACTTATACTGGTCTTTCTGTAGCACTAGGTGCTAAAAATGATGATGGTACATCGGCGTATTACGTTGATGCTATAAATCGTAGATCAAAATATGTTTGGTGGATGGATCACGATGCTTTAGGTGATGCAGCCACAGCAGCAGGATTATTACAGGCTGCGTGGGGAACTACTGCAAATTCAACAGCTGTATATGCATCACATGGTGCTTCTGGTAATCTAATTAAAACACAAAGTTTAACTGGTGGAGTTGATGGTTCAGCTCCTTCTGATGGAGATAAAATCACTGCATTTAATAAATTCAAAGATGCGGAAGAAGTTGATATCGGATTAATAGTCGGTGGAGAAGCTTCTGCAACAGTTGCACTTCAACTCATTGCAATAGCTGAAGGTAGAAAAGATGTTGTAGCTTTCCTTTCACCAGAACAATCAGATGTTGTGAATTCAGAAGGAACAGAAGCTACCAATGTAATTGATTTTAGAAATAGTCTAGGGTCTTCTTCTTATGCAGTTCTTGATTCTGGTTGGAAATATCAGTACGATAAGTACAATGATGTTTATCGTTACATTCCTCTTAATGGAGATACCGCAGGTGTCACTGCTGCTACAGAAGCAAACAGAGATGCATGGTTCTCTCCCGCTGGTTTTAATAGAGGAAATTTCAGAAATGTAATAAAACTTCCTTTTAATCCAAGAAAATCTGAAAGAGATCAACTTTATAAGAACAATGTCAATCCTGTAGTAACATTTATGGGTTCTGGAACTGTTTTATTTGGTGATAAGACTCTTCTTGCAAAACCTTCTGCATTTGATAGAATTAATGTACGAAGACTTTTCATTATTATGGAAAAGGCTATTGCAAGGTTTGCACGAGCACAACTATTTGAATTCAACGATGATTTCACAAGAGCTCAGTTTGTTGGTGCGGTAGAACCATTCTTGAGGAATGTTCAAGGCCGTGATGGTATTACAGATTTTAAAGTTGTCTGTGATGGTTCAAACAATACTGGTGATGTAATTGATCGTAACGAATTTATAGGTGACATTTATGTTAAACCAAATCGTTCTATCAACTTTATTCAACTAAACTTTGTTGCTGTTCGTAGCGGAGTTGGTTTCTCAGAAGTAGTTGGTTAAAAAGTAGTATAAATAATAGTATATAACACATCTTATAGATGGGGGAAGACGATGGCATGCGAAGGCAGCACTTGTAAAAAAGACTTCCCCATCACATCTTTAATTTTAGTCATCGGGGAGAAATAATAATGGCGTTTACAATAGATAAATTTAGAAGTGGTG
>Ga0207963_1002088_pt1 | contig 10189 bp, 12 predicted proteins | sample Knorr_S15_td_NAD_FD_185604 | JGI IMG/M metagenome (GOLD analysis project Ga0207963, IMG submission 185604) | Marine microbial communities from Southern Atlantic Ocean transect - Knorr_S15_td_NADW_ad_2500m_LV_A (SPAdes) (version 2) | ecosystem: Environmental > Aquatic > Marine > Oceanic | place...
GACCTGGGGTAGAATAAAATAGGTTATGGGCAATCCCAAAGGGTGAATGTTTTTTGCAAGGCGCAGATTAAAACCGGGATAATCAATAAGAATCAAGCGCTGAGGCTTCACCTCTTGGATTTTCCCTAAAGTCTGTCCCATCACAGTGACCATATACGGCAGGTGTTTCAGCACTTCTGTAAAGCCCATCATTGCCAAGTTATCTATATGTTCGATGATTTCCATGCCTTCTGTTTTCATCGCTTCACCGCCGTGGCCTACAAATGAAGCATTTGGGTATTTTACTTTTATGGCGGCGATAAGATGCGCGCCGTGCAAATCACCGGATTCTTCACCGGCAACGAGGAAAAAGACGGGATTTCGGGCAGATGTCATGGGAAGATGTTACGTATGATTTCTGAAATGAGCCAGAATCAGACGAATTGTTGTCTGATGATCACTAAAAGTAATATAAGGACAATATTCTGCAGCGTGCGCTGTTCTGTTTTTAATGTTTTCATAAATGTCATGGGTCTACGCTTATCATCACTAGGCCAGGCAGAAAATCTGGGCAACAGGCGTGGTACATGTTGACGATATGTTTCGTATTCCGCACCAAACAAACTAACCAGTGTTTCTTCTTCTAAATAAATGATTAATGCATATTGAGTTAAAAAGAATATCCATGTTACCGCTAACATAATCCAAATATTTGGTGCGCCTGCTATGAGTACAACCCCTGAAAAAATAAAAAAGTTACCAATGTATAATGGATTACGTATATGGGCAAAAGGACCAGATGAACAAAGTGCTGGAGCCCCCACATTTGTAGTGCGTGTGATACCGCCAGCATAGCTTACCGCCCAGAAGCGAATGCATTCTCCTATACCTAGGCAAATCAAACCATACAACACATACGGTAATGCTGGCTGTGAAAAATAAATGATCAGAACAGCTAATGGGATTGGAGTATAACTGCGGTTTTTAAAAAAGAAATTGCGGATGTCCATTAATGAATATCTTCAAGAATCATATCGTAGATTTTGATGGCGACGTCCAACGCTTCTCGTCCGGCTTGGCCATTGACAATGGGTGTTTCATCGCCCATGATAGAAGCAATAAAATTGGACAACTCCATTTCCAACGCATCAAACTGGCTGATGTCAGGTTTTTCGTAGACTATCTTTTTGTGACTTCCATAAGAATCTAAGGGAACTGTCTCAATAGCATCAGTGTCATTCTGCTCAGCATCGAGGACACGATATATTTCTGTAAGACCTAACAGAAAATCAATAGTCACATACATATCCTGTTGAAAGATCTTGATTTTGCGGACTTTGTTCCGGGCGATGCGGCTAGAGGTGATGCTGGCCACTGTACCGTTCTCAAAACGCAGACGGGCATTGGCAATATCCAAAGAATCGGACAGGATGGAAACACCGCTAGCATTGATATTCTTGACCGGTGAATTGACCAAAGCTAGAATGATATCAATGTCATGGATCATAAGATCCAGTACAACAGGAACATCCGTGCCCCGTACCATATAGGGGGCCAGGCGCTGGACCTCAATGTATTTTGGATTAAGGTCAAAATTCTTCAAAGGCAAAAGCGCAGGGTTAAGGCGTTCGATATGACCTACTTGAATAAAGACATTATTTTTTTTGGCCAACTTTAAAAGATGATCTGCTTCAGCCACGGTTTTGGTTATGGGCTTTTCAATAAAAACGTGTTTTCTTGCTTTTATACATTTTGCAGCTACTTCAGCATGGCTGGATGTAGGCGTGACAATTGCAAGTGCATCACATTCATCCAATAAATTGTTAAGCGAATTAAAAACACGACAGTTAAATTCCGCCGCAATGTCTTGAACTCGTTTATAATCAACATCATAAATGCCGGCAAGAAGAGCATCATTGTTATTAGATAAATGTTTTACGTGGTGCCGCCCCAGATGGCCGACACCAACGACACCAATGTTTGGGGTTTTATCAGTCATATATAGTCGGGGAAATTACACTTCTACAATATTAATATTATAAGAGTTCCACGAAACACCAGGAATGGAATTTTCTTGCTTTTCCTTCAGAAAACGATCAATTTTAGTCTGTTATTCAAGGGCGGACAACCAACATGAACCAAAGTAAAAGCATTTTCTATGGCGTCTAGCATCAAATCCGGTATCGGTTTTATTATACCTTTCGGAGCTATCATTGGTTTCGTCCTATCCATTATTGCAGAAAACTATGTGCTGGGTATTTTCTTTGCTGTAGCTGGCATGCTGGTCTGGCTTTTGTATTTAGCCGTTATGGACACTGCTGCACCGGACACCATGGGCAATTTCATCATTCTCTTTGGTGTGCTTCTTGCCCTAGCGGTATTTATGAATTTCGGCTGGGAACAAAACATTTGGGGTGGAATTGAATTCAAGGCTGAAGGCTCAGTGCTTGCACTGGTCGTCCTATTTTTTGCAACCTTGAGCGGCGTACTCTACCGTCAGCGACTTACTGCAGTCCAACCACAACTAACTTCAAGCGAACAAGAATTGGTGGATAAGGCCTTGCGGGGCGAGGAAGATCCTCGGGTAATTATCGTCAAGCAGGAAATGGAGGATAACAATACGGAAGAAGAAGAAGATGATGAAGACTATGAGGAATATAAAGAATACGATTATGCTTATCCCTATTATTTTGATGAAGATGACGAATACGAATATGTTTACGAGGATGATGAGGAAGACGAAGACTGATCTTCGTCTCTATAAAATAAATTTTGAAAGGGTAAATTTTTCTGCCCTTTTTTAGTTTCTTTCTACCCCTGTCATAGCTAGTACAATATTGGTGCTGCCGATAAAAGCCTTATGCTGGGCGAAGGAAGCTTTGAAATAATAGTATAGGGTTAATAAGTAAAATATATGAAACCACCACTCGTTCACCTTGCCTAAAAAATATGCACCGTCTAAAATAACTGCTACCATAAATAACATAGTAACCATCATGGTTGGCGGATACAGCTTGCGCTTAATGCCAAGGATCCCTTTATAGAATTTGTCCCCAATTTCCGGATGTTCTTGTATGTATTCTTTTATATTCACACCCGTTCCTACAAAGAAAAACATGACCAGCGTTTGTGCGGCAATAAAAATAATGCTTACCAAAAGGTCTAATGTGATATGGTTTGTGGGCCAGATATTGAAATAATGATTCACTCCAACAAATGCCAGCCCAACTCCGGAAAGGGCCACCATAATATAGGACATTATCATAAAAAACCACATGTCAGAACCTACACATTGAAGTGAAAATAAATACAATCACCGTTTTGCACCACATAATCCCTTCCCTGGAGTTTGGCCAACCCGGTATCTTTTACTGCCTTTTCTGATCCCAAACGAATGAGGTCATCATACTTAAATACTTCAGCTTTAATAAATCCCCGCTGGAAGTCAGTATGAATTTCACCGGCTGCCTTCGGAGCTCTGGTACCTTGTTTGATTGTCCAGGCTCTGACTTCTATAGGACCACCAGTAAAGAATGTTTCCAGTTCCAGCAGCCGAAATCCGGCGTGTATGAGTTTATGCAGCCCCGGCTCCGGTAAATTATATTCTTTTAGAAACATTGATGTTTCATCATCATTTAAAAGAGCAATATCCTGTTCAAGTTTGCCGCATAGCCGAATGGCCAGATTGCCTTCTTTTTCAGCGAAATCCGCTAATTGCTGTTCCAGAGCACCACGTTGATCGTGTGATATTTCTGTTTCATCTACGTTGGCCACGTATAAAATTGGCTTTCGTGTGAGTAGGTGTAATGACCGAATAATTGTTGTTTCTTCTTCATTAGCTTGGAATGTGCGCGCTCGATGTCCTTCATTGCAATACTCCAATAGTCGTTTGATTACAGCAAACTCTTTTTGTACTGACTTTCCACCTGATTTTGCGGCTTTTTCTGTTTTAAAATGACGTTTTTCAAGTGTTTCCATATCAGCCAGTAGTAGCTCAGTTTCAATAAGTTCAGCATCTCGAACCGGATCCACGCTTCCTTCTACGTGGGTTACGTTGTTATTATCAAAGCAGCGAACCACATGAATGATAGCAGTCACTTGTCGAATTTGTCCTAAAAATTGATTTCCCAGTCCTTCACCTTTACTGGCGCCACGCACCAGTCCGGCAATATCGGTAAATTCCACACTAGCGTGAGTAATTTGTTCAGGTTTAAAAATTTCTGCCAGTTTTTCGAGGCGAGGATCCGGGAGTTCCACAATGCCAACATGTGGATCGATGGTACAAAAGGGATAATTTTCTGCTGGGACTGATGAAGCCGTTAGAGCGTTAAAAATGGTGGACTTCCCCACGTTGGGCAAGCCGACAATACCACAGCGTAATGCCATATTATATGTATACTGTTATTTAAAAAGGATCGAGAGCGGGATCCATGCCAGTATCCCATACTAGTTTATCAAATAAACCAACCTGCAGGTCTTTTGCAAAATAAATTGCTTTATCTTTTACATGTAATACCGCATCTCCCCAGGCCATGAAGGTTGGTCGGGTAATGAATTTTCGAATATCGATTTGATATGTTATCTTATTATGATAAGGTCTGACTTGGCCTCTAAACTTCACTTCTTTTACACCGAGCGCACGTCCGCGGCCTTTACCTCCCGCCCAGGAAAGGAAAAAACCAACCAACTGCCAAAAACCATCTAAACCTAAACAACCAGGCATAACGGGATCATTTACAAAATGACAATCAAAAAACCAATTCACCGGATTAATATCTAATTCTGCTTTGATAAATCCATTGCCGTATTTACCTCCAGAATCAGAAATTTCCAAGATACGGTCAATCATCAGCATAGGCGGCATGGGTAATTTTCCGTTTGCTTTGCCAAACACTTTTCCAGTGCTGATATCAAGGAGATCCTGTTTAGTATAAGAAGAATTGTTGTCCATTATAGTATCCTTTATAAGCGAAGAAGTTAAGAATGAATGTTTGTTTGCTCATTATTCTTTTGCGTTCTTCATTTGCCGCAGCAGCAGTCTTACCTAAATTCATGCTTTAATTATCGGAGAATTATATGTCTGATTGGGTTTTAATCCTTGGCGGATCAACAGGTCACGGCGGTGCAACTGCGAAGCGCTTGGCGCAAGATGGTTATGGTATCATTGCCTTTCATTTTGACCGTGGAGAAGTCAAGCAACTGGCAGAAGAATTAAAGACAGAGATAAATGAGATTACTGGCGGTAGATGTCATTATTTCAACACCAATGCAGCAGCTGTAGAAACCATGGATGAATATATTCCCCGGATTTCTGAAATCACCGGTGGAAATCCAGTAAAGCTTTTGCTTCATTCAATTGCTTTTGGAACTACAACTAACTTTTTTGGAGACAACCCGGTTACACAAAAACAAATGGATATGACTGTCCATGTTATGGGCAATTCTCTGCTGTATTGGACACAAAAGTTATATGATGCAAAACTGTTGGGGCAAGGATCACGAGTATTGGGACTCACCAGCGAAGGGAATTATGTCGCTATGGAAGGCTATGGACCGGTAAGCGTGGCCAAGATGGCTATGGAAGCTATTATTCGACAGATCGGCTGGGAACTGGGACAATTTGGTATTACAGCTAATGCGGTTCAGGCCGGGGTAACTCCCACACGTGCTTTAACAAAAATCACCGATAATTGGAAAACTTGGGTGGAAAATACCAAAAAACGTAATCCCATGCACCGTACAACCACACCGGAAGATATAGCCAATACAATTTCCTTACTGTTGCGGCCGGAGGCAGACTTTATAAACTGCTCTATTATATACTGTGACGGGGGAGAAAGTCGATCGGGGTCTTTTTAAAAAAAGAACGAGTTTAAATAAGAATCAGGATTCTGTATCTTGTAGGTCTATTCGCTTTCTTAGCAGCGTAACTATATCATAATGCTCCCTGGTGGGCAGAAGCTCAAAGCAGGTTTCTGCTTCCCTAAGTGCATAATTCCACCAATCTTTTTTTGTATACATAAGCGCCAGACTGTAGTGGGCCTTGGCTAGCATTTCGTATTCTTCTCTGCTTAAAGCTTTTACATCGCTGGGCAGAAGCCTTGTCACTTCACGATATTCCAAGATTGCTTCATCCACAAGTCCTTTTTGAGAATACCATTGTGCCAACTGTAAATTACGTTGTGGATCATCCTTGCAGCCAGATAAGGCCAACACGACAAAAAGTAAAGACAATATGATTTTTAGATGATTAATCATCCTCGAGGTTATTCATATGTGGTTGATAACGAAGGAAACCAGTAAAGAATTTCATGGCGAACCGTCAAGAAAACAAGAAAAAAGTTGGTGATTAGTCACTGGTAGAGTGATATATGGTAAAATATACATATTATAAATGTTTTTACACACCAGTTACTAATAACCAGTTAGTCTGCCGCTTTGTGCGGATAAAGCCGCGGCTCTTTAACCCAAAATGTAAGCAGCAGAAGGCCAAGGGCAATTAGGAAACCTGACATAACGAAGAGATTGCGAGTACCAATAATTGGATCCAGAACACTTGCACCAATTATCATGAGTAATACAAAGGGCGCCAGAAAGGTATCGATAAGCGCCATATATGTTTTACTGTCCCTCGATTCTGCAAATTCGTAGACCATATTCATAGCAGACGGCATAAACCCTCCGTGCCCTAATCCTAAAGAAAGAAAAATGGCATAAACATGAATCATTGATGTGGCAAAGATCGTGAAAATAATAGCCAGGAGATAACCACTGAATGAAAGTATGATGGCAGTTTTATGTCCCCACCGATCACCAATCTTGCCAGAAGCAACGCTGCCCAAGCTAAAGGTGATGACCTGTAAAACAATAAATACTCCGGCCTCACTAATATTAAATCCAAACAGTTCTTGTGTATACACTGCGTAAAGGCTCATGGCGGGAAAGTGGGCGGTAATCAAAATTCTGCTTAATAAATAGCGTCTGAAATTCACATGTGTTTGAATAATATTTTTTGTATCCTGCCAAAACACAGCAATTGTTTTATGCGGTGTTTTGTCTGTTTTGTTACCCACATTATAGAATAAATAGACAAGAATCCCCAAACCCATGGAAATCCCCATAATGATAAATCCCCAACCGAAGTTATTTGGGAAAGGAATAGAACTGTTCAGCAGAATCTTGACAATAATACCGCCAGCAAAACCGCCGAAACTATTAAAGGCAAAGGAGATTCCCAGATAATGCCCTCGGTTTTCTCTTGGAAAAATGTGTGCAAGAAAATCGGTCCAAATGGGAATAATAAATCCCACGGCCAAACAATATAAAATAAAGCACACATAATAATACACCCAGGCATTGGGCCCTGTGGGGGCAAGAAAAGCAAATATAAAACCGGTGAGGAAAATAGGTGGCAAAACAACACTATGGGATAAAAAAACAGCCTTCTTGATATTGCGAATATTGCGCCCCAGGATTGCCGAAAAAAACATGGGGAATGCGATTAGGATACTGAAAAGTCCAGCAACGGAAATGATCACAGCATCTGGAGCACCCAGTTTTTTTAAAAATAATGGTATAATTGCATACGTGGTATGAAAAGCAATCCCAAAACCCCAACTGAATTCATGGATGCAGTTTAGATATAAATTACGGGATAGATTATTTTTAGTTAGTTCAACCATCAGTGTTTTGTCGCTCCTGTGTCAACAATACGATTGTCGTCAACAGGATAATTGCTCCAGCAGCTTGGGCTGGAGACATGGCCCGACCGCGAATAAACCAATCGAAAGAAATAGCAGATAAAGGCCAGAATAATTCATAAATAGTAGCATGCGACGCCGGTAAATGGTTGAGGCCATAATAATAAATGAAGAGAGCCACAGCGCCGGTGGAGATTACAATGGTTGCCAGAGCGCCCCACTGGGAAAAGGTTAAGGATGCGATTGCTGAAAATTCCTGCATGCCAATCAATATAACGCCGGCTAATAAAGCGGTAATGGCAAGTCGCAGAGCAGTGACTACCTGGTATGGTAATCTATTTAAAGCGTGCTTACCTAGAACGGTTGAACTTCCCCAACTGAATGCAGCCAGCAATGCCAATAATGACGCAATCATTGTTTTATCATCCCATGCAGTCATTGGCTTGATCCCAAACGTAACCAGATAGCCGCCTACTAGAGCTGTTCCGGCCAGTAATAAAAAACGATTGGACAGTTTTTCCTTTAGTACAACCGCTGCGAGAATGATAGCAAAAATGGGCTGGAATTTTTGGAGCAGGACGACTACGGAAAGATCAATATAGTTTACGTAACTTAATGCTTTCGTGTAGAAGAAAGTGCCTAAAATTCCGCCACATACACTGATCCACAGCATAGACCCCCAGCCGCGTTGGTTCAGTTTTTTAACTTCATGCCATCCTTTGATTAGAAACGGGAGAAAAAGAACAGCGCCTAAAGCATGTTCCAGGGTTATAATTAAAAAGGATGAAACACTGAATAGCTGTTGGCGCAACAGGCCGTCCAAGCTCCATAAAAACGCAGCTGTAATCACCGCTAAAGGTGGAAGGTATTTTTTCACAGGCGTGAAATTAACGAATGGATCGTGCTATAAATAATAAATAAGTATCAGGCAGAACCACCTAAACCGGAAAATTCCCCCAGGTCAATACCAAAGGATTTAGCGGCTATATCCCACATGTATTGTTCATCCGTTTTAAAAATATAATCAAGGTTAGTGTGCTGCAAGAGCCAATCTCCATTCTCAATTTCTGCCTCTAATTGGTGCTGTGCCCAGCCTGCATGTCCTAGCATAAGCTTATAGTGCCTGGGGCCTTTCTTTTCAGCGATATCCTGGACAACGGTCTTGTTGCTGGTTAATGAAAAATCATCGCCAACTTTTATGGTGCTTTCAGTTTCGTAATCGGCAGAATGAAGCAGAATCCCCCGCTCTACCAGAACAGGCCCGCCAAAATATACTTGGGGTAACAGTTTCAAAATATCATCTTTTTGTGGAAAAAAATCAGCGAATAATTCCTGTAATTCCGGTGTTTCAAATGATTTGTTAACGATAAATCCTAATGCGCCGTCTTCATTATGTTCGCAGATAAAGATTACAGAACGCCCAAAATAGGGATCCTGCATATGCGGCATGGAGATAATTATTTGATTTTTTAGAGACGACATAAATTAAATGTACTTTATTTGGAATATAGAAACAAGAATGCAAATATTAATTACCAGTTTCCGCTAATCAATCACCAAATGTCATTAACCATTTACAACTATCTTACTTATCAGCACGCCAGTAAGATAATTGTAAATGGTTTTATGAAAACGGTTTAAAAATATATAAATTCTAGGCTGCCATTTAGAAAATGGTGTAAAAGTATTATGCAGCCAGATAAAATTATAATAAAGGGTGCCCGTCAGCATAATCTCAAAAACATTGACCTGGAGATTCTCCGAAATAAATTAGTGGTTATTACGGGTCTGTCAGGATCCGGGAAATCCTCCCTCGCCTTCGATACAATTTATGCTGAAGGACAACGCCGGTATGTGGAAAGTTTATCCTCCTACGCCCGGCAGTTTTTGGGCCTCATGGAAAAACCGGATATGGACACCATTGAAGGCTTGTCCCCTGCTATATCCATCGAGCAGAAAGCCACTGCGCGCAATCCAAGGTCCACGGTTGGCACCGTAACAGAGATTCACGATTATTTCCGATTGCTTTTCGCCCATATTGGCAAGCCCCATTGCTGGATGTGTGGGCGACCTATCCAGAAGCAGACAGTTCAGCAGATCGTTGACACAATTTGCAAATTTAAAACAGGGACCAAGATTTTTGTGTTAGCCCCGGTAGTTCGAGGTCGGAAAGGCCAGCATAAAGGTGTATTTAAAGAGATCAAGAAAGAAGGATTTTTGCGTGCAAGAGTAGATGGTAAGATTTTTGGTATTGATAAACAAATTGCGCTGGAAAAAAATAAGAAACACACCATCGAAGTGGTTGTTGACCGACTTATTATTGAAAGTGATTACCGGGAACGCTTGACAGAGTCTATAGAACTCGCTTTAAAGATCGGTTCAGGATTGATCATCATTCATGAATTACCCAGCACTGATCATTTATTTAGCGAACATTTTGCGTGCCCCCATTGTGAAGTGTCTTTGGAAGAATTATCGCCCAGGATGTTTTCCTTCAATTCACCATATGG
>Ga0207963_1002094_pt1 | contig 10172 bp, 9 predicted proteins | sample Knorr_S15_td_NAD_FD_185604 | JGI IMG/M metagenome (GOLD analysis project Ga0207963, IMG submission 185604) | Marine microbial communities from Southern Atlantic Ocean transect - Knorr_S15_td_NADW_ad_2500m_LV_A (SPAdes) (version 2) | ecosystem: Environmental > Aquatic > Marine > Oceanic | place...
GGTGGGTGTCAGGGAGTAAATCCTGGTGTAGTACAAGCCGTGAGACCCTCGAATCCGCTGTCTGTGCCAACGATCAGCCAAATTTTTCCATCGGCATCGGATGAGACTTGAAGGGGCGCGACGCTGTTGGTCGGCATCTTGATCTTGTGCTCGTCACCGACAACATCGGGGTGGCTCACGTTGCCTATGACGACCATCTCCGAGCCGTCACTGGCCTGATTGCCCTTGTCGACGTTTGACCTGAGTCAGCCGCTGGAGTCCTGTGACTGTGTCGGTTCGACAGCGGAAGCTCCCGCTTTGACAAAAACACTCCCGCCAGGAGAACCTCCGATGCCGAATAAACCTCAAGGAACATCGGTCGCCAGGTCAATCTCCACGGTCATCGGATAGGTTGTCGAAGACAAAAGTCCCTCGACCTGACGTTTCAAGTACATGAATAGATCATCACTGCTTTTGTGGCCTTGGATGTAGAACCCATTGCCGCTCAGACTTTCTGGAAGTGCGCGAAAACCCGAGTCGAGTTCGTAAGTCGGTTGGTCGAAGTCTGCTGGCAGATCCGCGAAGTCGGCGGTCCAACCCTCAGCTTCGTTCTCGAATGCGAACTCGAAAGCATTATCTGTGGCAAGCTCAGGCGTCTGAGCAAACGCTGTTGAATCGCCGCTTGCAATGGAGAGCAACACGACTGCCGCCATTATTAAGGCTATCGAGATTCGGATTCGAGGAATATAAAGTGTTTGGGACGTGGCCGCGTTACCAATAGATGCCTCCTCCTAGTGTAGGCAAATGGCACATGGAAATTTGAATTCACTCTGCCATGATATGAACTGCGTAGTCGAGACTCATTTCAGGATGCGCTAAAATGGACATCCAGAAAACAATAGCCCTGACATCTCGACTTGTGATATATTTCTCATATGGCTCAGACCTCCATATCTCAACCCGTTACCGGCTCCTCAGCGACGTATAGCACGAGAAGCTATCTGCGAGACGGACTGTTGATTGTCAGCGCTGCGCTGATGGCGGTCACGCTGTACATGGTCTTCATGTGGGTTCCCACCGAACAGAACCTGGGAGTGTCCCAACGTATCTTCTACTTCCACGTTCCGTTGGGGTGGATTGGCATGTTGTCCATCGTTGTGGTGGCAGTTGCCAGTTTGATGCACCTGATCACGGGCAAGGAAAAGTGGGACTCTCTAGCCTACGCAACCGCAGAGCTTGGGGTGATTTTCGCCACGCTGATTCTTGTGACCGGCGCGATATGGGCGAGGCCAGTGTGGGGGGTGTGGTGGACATGGGACGCCAAGCTGACGACGACGCTGGTTTTGTGGTTCATCTACGTAGGCTACCTGATGATTCGAGCCTATGGCCCGAGCGGGACCCAGGGCAAGCGGTACGCCTCCGTGATTGCTCTTATCGGCGCCATCGACTCGCCCATCATTTACAAGGCCACTGACTGGTGGCGCACAGCCCACCCGGAACGCAACGTGCCATCGGACCTGGCGTCCGAAATGCTGTTGACTCTGCTGGTCGCGGTGGTGACGTTCACTGTCCTGTACGCATACCTGCTGGTCGAACGCTATTCTCTTAGAAAGTCTGAATCTGATCTCGATGAGCTTCATCAAAGAACTGCGTAGGAGTCTCGGGCTTCGGGCCTCCACTGTTATCGTGCTGGTGGCGTTGGCGCTGACGGTCTCAACGCTCCTGGCAACGGTTGGAGCGTTTGACGGTCAGCCGCAAACGGCTCCATCGACGATTCCGGAGCCATCTGAACATGCCAATGACCCCGAAGCAAACCTGCCATTTCTCTTCGCGGTGTATATGATTACATGGGGAGCCTTCTTCGCCTACATCTTCTACGTGTCCCGAAGACAGCGGGAGATGCAGGGCGAGATCGATGCCCTGAAACGCGCCCTGGACCAGCGAGAGCAGGCCGAGGCTCAATCGCAATCTGAAAGCTAACAAGGCCAGACACACGTGAATTTCGACGACACCGAGACCACAGACCCCACGATTTCGCCACTACCCGACGTGTCGGACTCCGACGACGGCTCCGTGATCGCCCATCGAGGAAAGCTGCTTATCGCGCTGGTGGTGCTCGTGGGCGCGTTGGGATATTTCGCGTTCATGGCCTTCGAGGGCGCTACCGTCTACTACTACACCGTCGGTGAGATGAACGACATCGGTCAGACTCCCGAGGGCAAGATGGTGCGGGTGTCCGGCAAGCTGGTGCCTGAAACCTTCCTTCGCGGCGACGGCTCGACGCTGGCTGAGTTCTCTCTGACCGACGGTTCCGAAAGCCTGATAGCCAACCATATCGGCGTCCTGCCAGACCTGTTCTTCAACGACCATTCGGAGATAATCCTGGAGGGGTCTTACGGCTCCGATGGCGTGTTCCAGAGCGAAAACGTCATCGTCAAGTGTCCGTCCAAGTACATCGCTCTGGACGAAGAGCAAGAGCTGGGTTAGTCTTTAGAGGTCAGGTTTTCAGGTGGTCAGGATTCAGGCCATGACTTCTATACCCACCCCTTAGATCGTGGCGAAACTTGGCGCCAGGGTAATCGAAAACTTCCTAGAATCATACTGCCCCCTCATAAGACGCGTTCACAGACCGTTCCTCCAGCCGCACGACCGCCCCAATCTTGGCCGCTAGCGAGAATCGCCCAAACCTTTCCGCTAGTTATCCATGACGCCTATCCGACTTATCCTATGTCGACGATCTGGCAGCGTTATTGACAAATGAATGCGCCATGATTAGGTTTAGTCCGTATTCAAAATCAACACATGATTCGTAGTGACCGAAAGAAGAAAACATATGCCATTTGAACCATTTGATCTCACTGGAAAAGTCGCCTTAATCACCGGCGGCAATAGCGGTATTGGGCTGGGTATGGCAGAGGGACTCGCCTCTGCGGGAGCCGATGTCTGTATATGGGGAACGAACCCAGAGAAAAACGCTGCCGCCGAAAAGACACTGCTGGCCCTGGGCGGAAAAGCGGTCGCGATCCGTTGTGACGTCTCCCAAGAGGAAGAAGTGCAATCCGCATTCGCCGAGACCGTGAAAATCTTCGGAAAGGTCGATTCCTGTTTCGCCAATGCGGGAGCAGGCGGAGGCGCGCCTTTTCAGGATTTCCCGACGGATGTTTGGAAGCGGGTGATGGGGATCAATCTTGACGGCACGTTCTTCACATTCCGAGCGGCGGCAAAGCACATGATCGACCAGGGCGAAGGCGGACGGCTGATCGGCACTTCCAGCACGTCAGCGATTCATGGCGCGGCGCGAAACGAAGCTTACGCCGCGACCAAAGGCGCGATGCTCGCAATGACACGAGGACTGGCCGTTGAGCTGGCTCGTTACAAGATCACAGCAAACACGATCATCCCAGGCTGGATCGAAACCGCGATGACCGCTCCCAGAGTCGGAAACGAACTTTTCGAAGACAGGGTCATGAAGCGCGTGCCGGTCCGTCGCTGGGGTCAGCCCAAAGACTTCGCAGGAATAGCAGTTTATCTGGCAAGCTCGGCGTCCGACTATCAGACCGGCGAAGAGTTTGTGATCGACGGCGGCTACACCCGCTTCTAGGCGTAGCTATCGGCTTTCAGGCAATGGTCAGGTCGCATCCGAAGAATCTGGTCGTGAAAGGACAACAGTCGGAACGCCTGCGGCCAGATGTTTCGCTACCGCTCGGTATGGCGACCTTATCGTGGACGCTCCATGAACACGGTCACGCCCATCTCGGCGTAGTGGTCTCGCAGGTCTGGAGTGTAGTTGCGGAAGTTGATCTTCGTGTCGGTGCCTTCAAGTTGTTCCAAGGCATGGCGCACGCAGTCATCCACCGTTTGAAGAGGATGGTGTGGGTGGGCCTCGATGTCGAAATTCAGGTCCGCCGGTCCCCAGGTCAGGCAGGTGACGCCCGGTTTTGCCAGTTGTCGAATGTTTGTCACGGCTCGCAGGGTTTCGATCTGCATGCACAGGATGCCGTTGGCGTTCCACCAGTCAGCATACTCTAGCCTGTCGCCGCGGCCCTCGACGCCGTAGCGGGCCGCGCCTCCCCAGCTTCGGCCTCCGACCTGCGGGTAGTAGAACCACCTCAGGGCTTCATCCACCTCGGACTCGTCCTCCACCAACGGAACTTCGATTCCAAGAGGCCCCAAATCCAGGACGTTGCCAACCAGATACGCCTGGCGAGTGTGCTTGATGCGGAACTGCACAGGCATTCCCAACTCTTTGGCCGTCTCGCAGAACTCCACCAACCGCTCCTCGTTGTAGGGCGAGTGCTGAGCATCGGCGTTCACGAAGTCGTATGAATCTTTGCTGAAGATGTCTTCAAGCTCGCTCTTAGTGGCGTTCAGAGGAGCGGACACGCCGATCACAGTGTCGCCCCGGACGATGCGCTCTTTCAGGGATGCCTGATCTGCCATTGTGTTCTCCTAACCCGTTGATACGTCTTCCCGTTGTCATACTGACCGGAACGAAGTGTCCGGTCGCTGAAATTCAACCGTTGTCCCACTGGGCTAGATTCTTCGGTCGCGACCTCAGAATGGCGAAGGGTCTGACGGCTGATTGCTGAAGGCTCACACCTGCTGGTTAGGCAGGAAGAACTCGAATCGCTTCGGGTCGCCATAGCCTTCGATGTCTCCCGGTGAGATGCCTGGATGATCCAGCGCCGCTTTCACGATAGACTTGTTGAAGTTGCCGATCTGAGGGTCTTCCAGAAAATCGTCAACAGGCATCCACAGGCACTCGGCGATCTCCTCCTCCTGTCTAGTGATGTCGTGGCTCAGAGGCGACAGTCGGCACACGAAGTAGATATCCGACTTCCCGTAGCGGTAGCCGTGCCAGTGACGGAAGCACGCCAGCGCCTCGAACTTCGATTGGATGCCGGTCTCCTCCAGCACCTCTCGAACGATACCCTCTGCCAAGTGTTCTCCAGGCATTAGAGCGCCTCCGGGCAGCTTGTACCCAGGCCCCCGAGTTCCACGGAACTTGTATCGTTCCGAGACGACCAAAAGCTCTCGATTCTCACTCACAACCACTGCGCCCACTCCTATGTAGTGAGTCGCATACGGCGGGATGTAGGAGTCCTGCTCAAGTTGGTTCGTCATCATCAAGTAGGATTCATCGGCGTGGTGATAAGAGAACCCAGCCTCCACAGCAACGGGGACCAGCGCCGATTTGTCCAGCGGAACCTCCAACCAGGCGACTTTGTAGCCTTCGGCTATCCACTCGTCCATCGAGTATGCCAGTTGGCTTCGGAACCCCTGGGGGTCCTGGGGGAGTGTCAGAGGATCAACCAGGACGCCTCCGAATGGGTTTGTGTTGAAGCTCAAGATTTCCATATAAGTGTCATCCGTGTTTTACTACCATCTGTACTTGATTTGAGGGTTCGCAGAGGGCCTCAAAGGCCTCTTGAATGTTATCGAGGGGCAGGAAACTGGCCTCTGAAACCAGAGGCGCCATCGAGACTTTGCCATTCCGAATTAGGTCCAAGGCGATGCGCCAGTCCTCGGGTTGAGTGCCGAAGGATGACTGCAGGCTGACCTCGCGGGCCATCCAGTTGGGCGGCATGACGTCTGTCGGAGTCCAGACAATCGCCACCAACACCACCTGGCCTCCGCGCTTGACAGAATCCATTGCTACGTCCAGCGTGCCTTTGGCGGCAGCGCACTCGAATATCACATCCGGGCCGATGCCGCCGGTGAGCTCGACAAGTCGTTCTTGCACGTCTTCCTTGGTGGGGTCTATGACCGCGTCGGCGCCCAGCTTTCGGGCGGCTTCGGCTCTTGCGGGCACAGGCTCAGAGACTATCACCTTTGTGGCTCCGGCGGCTCTGGCGACCTGCATACAAAGCAAGCCGATGGGGCCTGCTCCCAGCACAGCCACCGAGTCTCCCAGCTTCATCTGGGACAGTCGGACGGCGTGGACCGTGACCGCGCAAGGCTCGCACATGGCAGCCTCTTCGTCGGAGACGCCTTCGGGAAGAGGTATCGGCTGCCACTCCTCCATAACCACCTTCTCGGCATATGCGCGAACGTCGGTGCTGGCGAAACCCTGGGTGCGATAGTTGTACCTGGGGCCTCGGGACGTGCCGACTTCAGGCGGAGGCTCGCCACCGCCGCCAATTACCCGGTCGCCGACCTTCCATCGTGTTACGCCAGAGCCAACCTGGGAGATGGTCCCCGAATACTCGTGGCCCATCACAGTGCCCGGCGGAGCGACGTCATAGAGGAAGGCGTGAACGTCGGTGCCACAGATGGCGCAAAAGATCACGTCCACCACCACCTGCCCTGGCCCTGGAGTCGGGTCTGGCCGGTCTTCGATGTCAAACTTTTGGGAGCCCTGATAAACGGCGGCGCGCATGAGAACGTCCTCCTTATTTAATTGAATTGGCCAAGTTAGACAAGATTTTCTAATCCGCCGCGCGCATAGGTTCCGCCTCCGACGCTGCGAGAGGAAGAATATCCTTGAGGTAGCGTCCGGTGAGGGATGCTTCGACGGCCACCAAATCCTCCGGCGTGCCTTCGGTGATGAGATCGCCGCCTTTGTCCCCGGCGCCGGGGCCGAGGTCTATGAGCCAGTCGGCGCTCTTGATGAGATCGAGGTGGTGCTCGATCAGCACGACGCTGTTTCCGGTGTCCACGAGGCGGTGCAGGACACGCATCAGGTGAGCGCAGTCCTCGAAGGACAAGCCCGTGGTCGGCTCGTCCAGCATGTAAAGAGTTTGGCCCGTCGCCCGCTTGGATAGCTCCGTCGCCAGCTTGACCCGCTGGGCCTCGCCTCCGCTGAGGTGGGTGGCGGGTTGTCCCAGGCGGATGTATCCCAGGCCGACGTCTTGCATAGTCTGGAGCTTTCGGCGGACGCGGGGGATGTTCTCGAAGAACTCCACCGCCTCAGTGACGGTCATGTTCAGGACTTCGGCGATGTTCTTGTCTTTGAATTTGATCTCCAGAGCCTCGCGATTGTAGCGTTTGCCGTCGCAGATTTCGCAGGGCACGGTAACGTCCGGCAGGAACTGCATCTCGATGTTGATGTGACCGTCGCCGGAACAGGCCTCACAGCGCCCGCCCTTGACGTTGAATGAGAATCGGCCAGGCTTGTAACCGCGGGTCCGGGCCTCCGGGACAGTTGCGAACAGTTCTCTAATAGGGGTGAACGTTCCCGTGTACGTGGCAGGATTGGAGCGCGGGGTCCTTCCGATGGGCGACTGGTCGATGTTCACGACCTTGTCGATGTTCTGGATGCCCTCGATCTTGTCGAAATCTCCAGGGCGGTCCTTGGCGCGATAGAAGATACGCGCCAGTTCCTTGTACAATACTTCGTATATGAGGGTGCTTTTGCCAGAGCCGGAAACGCCAGTGACGCACACCAGTTTGCCCAAAGGTACCTTCACATCGATGTCCTTGAGGTTATTCTGCCGCGCCCCTTTTATCGTGATGAATTTTCCGTTACCTTCGCGCCGAGTCTCGGGCACTGGAATCGTTCGGAACCCGCCCAGGTACTGGCCGGTGATGGACTCTGGGGTGTCGATGATGTTTTGCACCGGCCCGGTGGCAACGATATGCCCCCCGTGCTCCCCGGCGCCAGGACCAATATCCACGATGTGGTCGGCAGCGCGCATGATCGCTTCGTCGTGCTCGACGATTATCACGGTATTACCCAGGTCTCGCAGGCGTTTCAGGGTGTGGATTAGTCGATAGTCGTCGGCGGGATGCAGTCCGATGGACGGCTCGTCGCAGACGTACAGAACGCCCATGAGGCCAGAGCCTATCTGGGTTGCCAGCCGAATCCGCTGGGCCTCGCCTCCGCTGAGGGTTGACGCAGTGCGCGATAGCGTGAGGTAGTCCAGCCCAATGTTCAGCAGGAAGCGCAGGCGAGCGTCGATCTCCTTGAGTATCTGAGAAGCGATGGTCTTGTCACGTTCGGTCAGCACGTCTTCGGGTTTAGTGCCGTTTGGGGACGGGCCATCGCCGCTGATGGCATCGATCCACTCCAGCGCGCCGTTGATGGATCGGTCCGTCATATCCATGATGTTGATGCCGCCCACCGTGACGGCCAGGGCTTCGCGTCTAAGCCTTCGGCCTTCGCAGGAAGCGCAGGGCCGCGCCGCCATGTACCGTTCGATCTCGGTTCGCATGTAGTCCGACTCGGTGTCTTTGTGCCGACGCTCCAGATTGGTGATTACGCCCTCGAAGCTAGTAGACCAGTTGTATGTTTTGCCTCTCTTGGTGTGGTGAGTGACCTTGATGGACTTCCCTTTGGTGCCGTAGAAGATGGCTTCGACCTGACGCTTGGTCAGTTTCTTGAAGGGCGTTTCAGTGTCGAACTTGTATGCCCTTCCCAGGGATTCAAGCTGGCTGAAATACCAGGGAGACATCGTTCCGGTTCGCGCCCATGCTTGGACTGCGCCCTCTCGGATGGTCCTGTCCTTGTCAGGAACGACAAGGTCGGGTTCGATCTCGAGCTTGTAGCCGAGGCCTGTGCAGGTTGAGCATGCGCCGTGGGGGTTGTTGAAACTGAAAGTCCGAGGCTCCATTTCTCCGAAGCTGATGGAACAGTGGACGCAGGCGAAATGCTCGGAAAATAACTGTTCCTCGCCGCCAACAACGTCCACAAGCACCGTGCCGCCGGCCATCTTCAGCGCGGCCTCAACGGAGTCTGAAACCCGGTTGATCTCTGCGCTCTCGCCCATGACCAGACGGTCAACCACTATCTCAATGTTGTGCCATTTCTTCTTGTCCAGATCGGGGGCTTCAGAAACCTCGTAGGTCTCGCCGTTCACCCTCACGCGCACGAATCCCGCGACACGGGCCTGCTCGAACACGGGTTTGTGCTCGCCCTTCTTGCGGCGAACCATCGGAGCCATGATCTGTATGCGACTGTTATCAGGCAGAGACAGCACGGAATCGACGATCTGCTGAACGGTCTGTCGTTCCACCGGACGTCCGCAATTGTAACAGTGGGGCCGTCCTACTCTCGCATAGAGAAGTCTCAAGTAGTCGTAAATTTCGGTGACGGTCCCCACGGTCGAGCGGGGGTTGTGGGAGACGCCTTTCTGGTCGATAGAGATGGCGGGAGACAGCCCTTCGATGTAATCGACGTCGGGCTTGTCCATCCGTCCAAGGAACTGCCGAGCGTAGGCTGATAGAGATTCGACGTACCTTCGCTGTCCTTCGGCGTAAATGGTGTCGAAGGCCAGCGAGCTTTTGCCAGAACCAGACACTCCTGTGATAACCACGAGCTTGTTTCGGGGAATCGTAACGTCGACATTCTTGAGGTTGTGTTCTCGTGCGCCCTTAACGACGATATTATCCAACGGCATATTTTGTGCTGCCCTCCGGTGGATTCTGTGAGTCGAGGGGAGGAATGGCCACGCCCGATAGGCATGACTTCATTCGGGGGCCTCGGAGCGAAAATTAGGTTCGAGGAACGAAAAAGTCTCTAATTTGTCCCAAGTGTAACAACTTTATTCTACCACTCTGAAGGTCAGATGTCAGTCAGTTTTGGTCGACGTTTGGAGCATTTGTTCTCTATTTGAAGTCAATCGCCGTAAATCACGAACGGGCCTTTGGATTCTGGTCAGTGGACGCTGATAAGCAAGCGGGCGTCATTGAACGGGAACCGTTACTAATGTGCAACGGCGTTGGCTGTGCAATCAAACCGGAGTCTCCGCCAGTTGCTGGAGACTCCGGTCCAAGAATTATCGTTGGCCTTGGCGCTCAAAAAATCTTGAGCTTGCCGAGAACTAAGACTCCACGATGGTCAAAGAAGCGATGGACTCGCCGGGGCTTCTGGCGCTTCCGGGGTCGCGCTCTGGGATGGCGTTGACCACGTCCATGCCCTCGGTGACCACGCCGAACACCGAGTGGGCGTCGTTAAGGTGAGGAGTCGGAACGAAGGTGATGAAGAACTGGCTGCCGTTGGTGCCGGGGCCAGAGTTTGCCATGGATAGGATGCCGGGCTTATCGTGGCGAAGGTTGGGGCTGAATTCGTCCTGGAAACTGTACCCTGGGCCTCCGGTTCCCGTGCCTGTGGGGTCGCCGCCCTGAGCCATGAATCCAGGGATCACCCGATGGAAGGTGACGCCGTCGTAGAAACCCTCCCGGGCCAAGAACACGAAGTTGTTGACCGTGACAGGCGCGTCTTTCTCGAACAGGTCTACGGTGAACTCGCCGCC
>Ga0207963_1002096_pt1 | contig 10148 bp, 7 predicted proteins | sample Knorr_S15_td_NAD_FD_185604 | JGI IMG/M metagenome (GOLD analysis project Ga0207963, IMG submission 185604) | Marine microbial communities from Southern Atlantic Ocean transect - Knorr_S15_td_NADW_ad_2500m_LV_A (SPAdes) (version 2) | ecosystem: Environmental > Aquatic > Marine > Oceanic | place...
GATCCCCCGTTTAGTGTAAAGTGAAGCCATAATAGCACTCCTTTCGTGCTACCATAGTGCTACCCTATGTTAAGGAGAGGTTCTCTAAGGCTTAGATTGCCTCGTCTTTCATGACGAGAAATTAAGTGTGCCCGACAGGAATCGAACCTGTGACCAACGGCTTAAAAGGCCGCTGCTCTACCGGCTGAGCTACGGGCACAAATATAGAGAAAGGGGTGAAAATGCTGCTGACGAATCGTTAGAAACCGCTTTCTCGCGGGCCAAATTTCCCCTCCATTCATACACAACGCAAGGGGTTTGTCAGGAGAGCCTAAGAGCCGAATTTTACGGTCAGGGAATTGACATTTTCGCCATCCCCATCTTTCAGTTCCACCAGCATGGTGTTCAGGACTGTATCGATGGTGATAAGACCGAAATTACTGTCCGGGTAGGTGGCGCCCAGGCGAAGGGGACCGTCCTCTTCCACAGGAAATGTATCAGCATTCAAGGGGCTAGAGGTGATCTCGTATATTTTGTTCCCGGCTGGCGTGGTCAATTGGTACAGCCCGCCCCTGTGGCGGTCACCGGTGAGAAAAAGCATATTGTCCACGCTGTACTGATCCAGGAGAGACACAAACCTGTCCACTTCGTGGGGTAACATTCTCCAGCACTCCCAGCCATGGCCGGCGGCAAGGAACTGTATGGAGGATACGATAAGTCGATAATCGGCTGATGCCTGTAGCTTGTCCTGCAGCCAGAGCCACTGAGCAGAACCAAGTATGGATCGGGTCGTGTCGTTTGAGGCAAGGTACCGTTCCTTTCCGGCTGCCCCTTCTTCATCAGTGTGATCCAGCGGTCCCCGGAAATATCGGGTGTCCAGGTAAAGAAGCTGTACTGTTTTCCCGCCCAGATCCAGCCGCTGTTCCCTGTATAGACCGGGCCGAGTCCGCCGGACGTCATCTTCCGGGATCTCCCAGAAATCGAAGAACATTTTTTCCGTCTCCTCCTTGTGGGAATAATCTATGCCGCCGTCATTAATGCCATAGTCGTGATCATCCCAGATCGCTTCCACGGGAAAGTCGGGACTCATAGCTGCGAAATTCTCTTTCTGTTTGGCGTAGGCACTCTCCATCCTGCTAAGCTCACCGCTGGGAGTATCTCCGTAAACGTTATCGCCGATCATGAGAAACATATCCGGTGCCGCAGCCTTTACTTCATCAAAAATGGCCATGGACTTGTCCTGGTCCAAGCAGGAGCCAAAACCGATCTTTACCGATGTGCGGTCACCCAGGTGATCATAAGAGCGAGGAGAGAAAATTGCCTCCGTCTCTAAAGTCTGATGGCCGGAATCCTGTTTTCCAACGTTGCTACAACCGATAGTAAAAAGAACGGAAAAAATGGCAAGCTCTGTTTTAAAAAAATGTGGTGTCATTGTTCTCTCAAATTTACAAAGAGTACTCGAGAGCACCCTTAAAACTTCAGCTATTCCGCATCAAAAATAATGTTGCGGCCCGTCTAAGCAAGGTCCCTTCGATTATATAGAAAAATCTGTCCGCTGAATTCGCTGCGTGAAAACTAACGGAGAAGCAACATCTTCCGAGTCTGAGTGAACTCTTCAGCATCAAAACGCAAAATATAAACGCCTGAGCTAACCCTCAGACCGAACGTGTCAGTCCCGCTCCAGCGGACAGTGTGAGAACCTGCCACCATCACAACATCTGAAAGCACTGTGATGTGCCTCCCCAGTAAGTCATAGATGTTGAGAGTGACGTGGCTTTGCTTCGGAAGATAATAGCTTATGATTGTCTCAGGGTTGAACGGGTTGGGATGGTTTGGGTGTAGGGCAAACACCCTGGGCAGTGCTACATTGTCATCGGTGGCCAGGGGCGGACCCTCGCCCTCCAGGTAAATGGTGTACTCCACAATTTCATCGTCCAACGAAACGCTCCTCGCCACAAGCTGTTCTTCATATCCGTCCCCGTTGGCATAAACATCGTAGGTTCCGTTAGGGACCCACATCCGGAATTTGCCGTTTGGTTCCACTCCGGCATTCTGCCCCCACTGATTTACTCCGTCCCAAGCCCATATCCAGACGTGGTGGACAGGCTTTTCCGTCTTCTCAGAGAAAATTCGCCCCTTAAAACCAGACTTTGTTTTGTAAACATTGAAGTTCCTATCGGACGATCCGGAGAGGACATCCTGATACCAGTTCTTTTCAACGTAACTGCTGTCCGGCAACCGCCACGTTTCCAACCAAACATTATAACCCCTGTGATCATCAGCCTCACTCGCCACGGAAAGAGTATAAAGGCCACTCTCATCTGTCCGTGTTTGCGTCCATCCGATGTGGGTGTCCCCCCTCACCTCAACGTCCGGCAGGGGTAATCCATCCAAGGTGACCGTGCCGGTGATGGTGGCGTCTGTGCTGACAGCACTTAGATTGAGTGACACCGTTTCACCTGAAGCGACTGTGATGAGGGTGTCTCTGGGTGCCAGATAATCGGGCATAAGGTCCCACGCCTCCAGGCGGATCCACCAGTTACCGACAATAAGTCCCACCTTGAATGCGCCCGTGGCATCCGTCTTTGTCTCAATCCAGTTCCATGGTGGGAGATCAGAATTGGCATAAATCTTCACTTCGGCGATGGGGTCACCGTTCTCATCTAACGCCTTCCCCTCCACAAACGAATTGGCGTACACATAATGGAAATTGACACCGGCTGTTCCCGAGGTCACGTTCCAATGCTCTTCCAAGTGGAACAGGTCATCATCATGCAATTCCCATTCATGGGCATAAACGTGGTAACCGCCATGAGCGTCCACTTTGCTGGCCACGGCGATAGAATAAGTGCCGTCGGAATTAGTTGTGGCCTGGGACCACCCCTGTCTACTCCGGGCCTCTACACCAATGCCCACCACCGGCGACCCATCCAGAAATACCGCGCCAGAAATAGATGCATCAGCGGTTAACAGAATAATATCTTTTGTAACTGTGGACGCCACAGAAACAGAAACTTTTATCCAATCAGGATTAAGGTGCGTACCCCGCAGTTCCCAGCCATCCACATTGATGCGCCACCTCCCGGGAGCAACGCCAAGTTTGTAATATCCTGTAGTGTCTGTTCTTGTTTCACTGAAGCCTCTCTGCTCGCCGTCACGCTCCGCCCAGACACGGAGATCAAAAAAGGAAGCTCCTGTGTCATCGATCACCTTCCCTTCAATAAAGGCGTTAGGTGAACTGAGGTTAAAGTCTAACCCGGAAGTACCGGAGGTGACATTGTGATAAGACTCCTCGATGATACTGCCGGACGGAATGGACCATTCATGCACCCAGAGATGATAACCGCCTTCGTCATCAGCTACTGAGGAGACTGAGGCTGAGAACGCACCAGTCGAATCGGAGACGGCTTCAGCCCACCCCAGTTCACTGCTGGCACCGATGAACACATGGTCCATTGGCTCACCATCGAAATAGACCATCCCCGTGATGGTGGCATCCGTGGCGTATACAGTAAAACTGTGTGTGGTGGTGCCATCTGTCACATTCACCTCCTCACCTTGAGGAACAAGATAATCCGGCATCATTTGGCCGGCGTCAACATCTAGCCACCACCGGCCTGCAATGACACCGAGCTTAAAACTACCGTCAGAGCCCGTGATCTCGTTTACATGATTCCCAGTCTGATGCTGGTTTGCATAAACAGAAACACCCACGATGGGAGTGCCGGCATTATCTGTCACAGTCCCTTCAATGAATGATGTTGCAGCAACAAGTTCAATTTTAAGGTCGGCAGTACCGGATTTAATTCCTTCATACCGTTCCTTGCGGAATGCCGTCTCGCTGAGATCGTGGGTGTTGACCCACAGATTGTAACCACCCGTGGCGTCGGCCTCGCTCGCCACCTGTAGCGTGAATGTGCCGTCTGAAGCCGTTTCAGTCCGAGTCCAGCCAGTTTTCCCTTCGGCAGATACTCCTACCTTTGAAAGTAGTGTTCCATCCAAAAGCACCATCCCTGAAATGGTGGCATCAGATGCGTAGGCAGTAAAGTCCACTGTGGTAGCAGTGTCGTCTTCTACAGTAACTTCTTTTTCCTTGGGCCTGAGATAGGTCGGGATGAGATCATTTTCATTGAGCCTCAACTTCACTTTACCGGCTTCCACCGTCATCTCATAAGACCCGTCGGTACCCGTCTTCGTCCAAGTGCCGCCCTCTCCTTCAAAATCTGCAGAAACCTCTACATCTGAGATGGGATTTCCGTCATCATCTGACACTGTCCCTCTCAGTGTGGCTGATGTGCTGAAAAAAGAAACCCTTCCGGGAAGTCCTTTGTCAGTAAAACGCTTTTTGGCTGCATATACCACTGCCCGGGATTTGTCCCACTGGGTTTTTCGTGACAGCTCCTCCAAGACGCGGTCATTCTCTATTCGTCGAAGATCACTGTTGCGCCTCATGGCCTGAAGCTGGTCATCTTGCCCGGAACCGAATGCTTTACCGGGAAGCAAACTCGCTGTAAAGATCGCAAAAAGTAATATCTGTTTTATCACAGGTGTTACCAAACCACTCAAAAGGAATTTAAGCACCTAAGCTCAAAGATCAAGATTTCTATACTTTTATCTCCTTCCAGTCACCTTTCAGAATTTTCCAGGTGATAGTGACTGCATAGAGAAACAGGTAGAGGGCAAATGCCAACCACGGCCCGACAATACCATAATCAAAAACAATACCCAGCAGGTAGCAGCCGGGGAGGAAAATACCCCAAGATAAGCTGAGATCGATGATGGCAGGAAACACCGTGTTCCCGGCACCGGAGAGACCAAACCAGAGTGTCAGCCCCACCGCATCAAAGAATTGCACAACACCCAAGATCCGTAGGGGTAAGAGACCCATCTCGATCACTGCCCTCTCATTCGTAAAGATTGATAGTATAGGCCGTGGAAACAGCAGGAAAAGTATTCCCATAGTTCCCATAAAGACCACAGACCACCGGACGGACTCCAGCATGCTTATGGCTGCCCTTTCTGGATCTTCTTCTCCCAACGCTTTACCCACCAAGGTTGCACAGGCAACGCCGAAACCAACGGCAGGAAGAAACGACGCCATGGCAAGGGTAAAGACAACTTGCGTTGCTGCCACTTCCAGTGTTCCGATTATTCCAATAATCTTGAAAAACAGCACATAGACCACCATGACACCCACTTCCTGAAAACCCTGGGGTGCAGCGATCTCCACCTCTTTCTTCAGTATCTCACGATTGAAACCACCTTTAAAAGCACCGTAGTTTCTCCTGAACTCTTGGGTAAAACCGCGAATGGTGTAGTGAATGATCATCCAAACAGCTGCACACAACGTAGCAATGGCGGCCCCCTCCACACCCAAGGCAGGGAAATCGAATGGCGACCAGAGAACGCTAAGGAATGATAAGTCTCCCATGGGCGAAGCGGCCAGCATCTCCGTTAGCCGGGCATTCCCGAAAATCAAACCTGCATCAAGATAAATGTTCAGCAGATTAGATACAATGGTCACTTCCATGTGGATCCTCGTCCGTTCCACTCCGTTGTAGAACCCCTGGAACGCATAACCGATGGTGATGCAGGCCGCTCCCACGAATGACCACTGTGTGTAGGCGATGGCTAGGGGGATAACTGCCGGGTCATCAATGAGAAACCGGATGGCAGTTCCAGCCAACTTATACCCCACCACGGCTAAAACAACACCGACCATGCCTGCCAGCACCAGACCGGTATTCAGGGCAAGTCCGCAATCGCTGAACCTTTTTTGACCGTACCGCCGAGCCGTCACCGTTTGCACTCCCGTCCGGAAAGAAATACCAATGCTCAGAATTGTCCAGATGAGTACAGCACCCAGCCCCACTGCCGCCAAAGCTTTGGAACCTAGGCGCCCCACCATGGCCACATCCACCACATTCATGAGAACACGGCTGAGGTTACCGAGAATAACAGGGAAAGCTAAGACTAGAACCCGTCGGAAAATCGCCTTATCAGTGGGGAGGATAAGTAGCCGAAGCTTAGCTATCATTTGGCGGATGATTGCATCATTCGCCAGACGAAATAGCCGACGCCCAGGGCCAATCCCGCAAGAAAGATCACCCAAGAGAATACTTCAGGAGGAGTGGAGCCATCATTGCTCAAAAAGCTATATAAAATAAGAGATGCCGCTCCAGTCTCAACCAGCCAGTCCGTAATCGATACAACTGTGGCTTTCTCCTTCTCTTCCCGCATCAGGAGCCAGTAGCCGCAGAACACAAGTCCCACACTGACCAGGACAGGAGCCAGGATAGGGGCCATCCACGGCTGTGGCACTAGAAAGAGAAGGTCCCAGTCCAATAACGATTTGGGCCAATTGTGGAAGGTAGCTAGCCAGACATAATAAAGTATATCCCATATGCCGAAAGCAATGATAAAGGACCCAAACCTGCCCATGGGCCTCTGTCCCGCCAAGAAACCAACGGAGAGGAGAAGCACCAAAGTGGCCACTTCCCGTGCTGTCTCAATAAAATAAATTTCCTGAGGTATGTAAAAAAGATTAATGTTGCTCCCTTCTACCTGAAGGAGCTTTCTCAGATAGATGACGACGGCTGCCTCCACCAGAGCGAACGCCGCCGCAAAGAGCGTCAGCCAGAAGAATTTCCGTCGCGCCGATATGTTACGCTTCACCTATCCCCCGTTTGGTGCCACCGTACCCCACCATAAGAAACACGCCCAAGAGCACAATAAAACCGCTCACCAAAAGATGGTAGGTGGGTACCGTTCCGAAAATGATCCACGCCAGAAGGGCCGTCAGTGGAGGCTGGGTACAAGTGATGATGGCTACTTGGGACGGCCGTATCCGCTCCAGGAGCCAGTACCACAAAAAGTACGCCAGTCCTGAAGCAAAGACTCCTATGTAAACGATAGAGAGCCAGACGGTGGCGTTCGTTTGAGAATAGTCGGCAGTCATCACCGGGATGAGCCCAAACGGCAAATAGAGGAACAGACCAAACGTAAGGACAACGAATGTGGTTTCAAGAGAACCGTACCGCTCCACGATAGGCTTCCCCAGAGCAGTATATAGGGCCCACGACAGCACGGCTACAATGATTAACATATCGCCCAGAACCGTCCCTTTATTGAAAGAGATCAGTTCTCCGGCAAAAAGGACCGCCACCCCTATCATTGCGAGTCCGATTCCAGCCCACTTCCACCATCGCAATTTTTCCACTCTAAGCCAGACCGTTAGGAGCAACACCCACGCCGGCGTGGTAGCATACATGAGGGCGGGATGAGATGCAGGTGTGTAATGAATACCTATGAGGAATGTCATCTGATTTACAGGAACCGCCAGAAACGCCAGTGTCACAAACCGCCACCGGTCCACCGGATGTAGTGTAATTTTCTTCCCCGTCATTTTCATGAGCAGAAACAGCGTTGCACTTCCAATGACAAATCGGTAAAAAGCTACCACCCAGGGAGAAAGCTTCATGACCGCTTCCTTCGCGGCAATGTGTGTGAGTGAAAAGAAAAGTGAAACAGCGAAGATCGCCAGAAAAATAGTTGCTTTATTGTCCTTTGTTTTCACTTCGCTTCAGTTTGGGAAAAAACTGTCCGGTTTCCTCCAAGTATTTTTGGTAGTCATCACCAAATTTTCTAAGCATGCTCTCTTCTTCATTTATAATAGCCCACACCCAGAAAAGACTGACGGGAATCACTGAAAATAACACAAACCAGGACCGGGATAAAAGTACAACAATACCTGTTCCGCTCCAGATAAAGGCGCCGTAGAAAGGGTGGCGGGTCCAGGCGTAAGGGCCTGTTGTAATCAGCTCCTTACCCTGTATGGAAGGAGGCAGATGTTTCAGGCTCCAGAGAAGGGTGGCGAAAAAATCGACAGCGAAAAAGACTAATAGAAACCACCACATCCCATCCGGCATCACAATCAGGGGGAGAGACAATATCTGACCGATCCACACAGTAACGAACCAGACGAAAAAGGTGATGGTCAGACCTATCTGGCCTGAACCGGAAAGTATTTTATATTGTGAGATGGTCCACTCTTTTAGATACACATGACTGAAAGAGGGTGGAATTTAATGCTTGAGCTTTGAATCAGGTGCAATATAGACAAGGAATCCTCTGGACGCTCGGGAGAAGAGGAGGCCGTATCCATCCACTATATTCCCTTCAGGGAGGAGAAACTGGTTCTGCGCCACTGGGTCACCACTGTAGTAGTTGTAATAAGCTTCGTCTGTAGCAGAAAGTGTAATGAGATGCATACCGTAATAGTTGAAAAAAAGCCAACTCATGGGAACCGGAGATTCGACCACCTGCCACATAAATGGATTAATACGGTAGGGATCACCGTTTTCCAGACGCAGGTAGTCCTCTTTCCAGATGCGGTAAAGAAAAGTTGTATCATAGATAAGATTGACAAAGGTGGAGTCGCGGACACCGTTCCTATTGTAATCAAAAAAATCGCTACTGTTACTGTCAAGGTACGGCTCCAAACCCCGTTCCTCAGCCTGCAGAGCTAAGGAAGATACCAGCACTGTATTATAATTTTCGGAGTTGAAATTCAAGAAGAAAAGAGGAAAGGAAGCAAAACTGCCAACGTAACACCTCTCATCCTTATAAATTGCCGTTGAGATCTTCGTAATGTCAATTTTCGAAAACACTTCTTCAAAACTATCCGCCTGCCGGAGCCAGGTTATATCGAAGTTGTCCGTATTGACAACGTCCACCACCCTTTCCTCTCCGTCGCAGATGTATGTCTCGCCCATTGGGCTGAAAAATTCAATCTTCTCAGGAACCGTTGTTTCACCGTACACAGTATATTTTCCCCAGTTCACTTCCAGCCTGTAGGTCTTGCCCGGCTCAAAGATCACCGAAGGTCTGGGCAGGTAACGTCCCGGGGAGCCGGGAACAGAAAAGAGGGTGTCCCTATCAGTTGATCCCATGTTCTGTATCGTAACCAATGCGTCGCTCACAAAAAGTGACTTAGGATCCTTATCTTCGGCGATATCCGCTGAAAGGGAAACGGTACAGGTGTCACCCAGTACACCCATGGGGAACCCGGCCGTCAAACTGGCGTACACCACCAGTTTTTCATCATAAACCGCAGGATCTTCCTCGATACAGCCAAAAAAGAGTAAGATTGGGAAAATTAACCGTCCCTTTTTCATATCAAAAATCAATTGAAATACCAATGGTTGGGATGAGCGGGAAAACAGAAATCTCATTCCGTGTCACCTTACCTTCATCCGGTTCGTCCACATTGGGTTCCCCGGGGTCTGGTGTTCCATTCCCATTTGTATCGTGACTTTTCACATCCCAGTCGCCATCATCATCCAGTCCGTTGAAAGCACTGCCGGAGTTGTAGGTATAACGAAAAATGTTCTGCCTGTCGTAGGCGTTGATGACCTGAAAGTAGAGATCCACCTTTTCAAAACGTTTCGACTGAATATGGCGCACCACCGAAAAATCAAGCCTGTGGAAAGGAGGGTAACGACCAGAGTTTCTGTCACCCGGTATGGTTCTGAATTTGATGGTTCCTGCTCCAGACACGCCGTAGTCCAGATCTTCTAAGAAATATCCCAGGATAGGGGTAAACGCCTGACCACTTTGGTATGTCCATTTCCAGTTGAGGTCCCACTTCTTATTGATATTATAGTTTCCAATGACATTGAAAACGTGACGCCGGTCCCAGTTTGTGAAATAGGTCATATTGTCAAGGGTCTTCCTAGAAATAGAATAGGTATAGGCAAGCCATCCATTTAACCTACCCGTCGTTTTCTGAGTAAAAACTTCCAGACCATACGCACTCCCATCAGAGGGCGCGAAATTATCCGACACTTGTTCATCGGAAAGCTGTTCATCGGTAGAGGCCCTAGTCTCAACAAACGTCAGCATATTCTGAAGATTCTTGTAATAGCCTTCCACCTGAATCTTATAGCTGCTGCCAATGTATTCCTCGTAACCGAGAACAAGCTGCTGGGAAGCACCTGCTCCAACGGTAGAGTCGATGGCTACCCAGAAGTCGAGAATTGTGGGGTTGTAATCATCCTGAACGGTTTGAATGAATTGATGATAATTGCCAATAGCAAAATTGATGTAGCGGTCATCCGTCAGTAGGTACTTAACTCCGAGCCTGAGATCAGGAAAAAACATGTCGGCTT
>Ga0207963_1002105_pt1 | contig 10112 bp, 11 predicted proteins | sample Knorr_S15_td_NAD_FD_185604 | JGI IMG/M metagenome (GOLD analysis project Ga0207963, IMG submission 185604) | Marine microbial communities from Southern Atlantic Ocean transect - Knorr_S15_td_NADW_ad_2500m_LV_A (SPAdes) (version 2) | ecosystem: Environmental > Aquatic > Marine > Oceanic | place...
GATCTTACCGCGCAATCGAGTCGGTAACTGTCACCAAGTACGGAGAAATCTTTCAATCGGAAATGGAAATCGAATATTCGGCTCCAGACCGATTTCGGGTCATCGTCGGCGAGCCGGACGATGCAGTCGAGTTCATCGGAATCGGCGATGATAGGTATGTTCGCGGCGAAAGTCGAAAATCAGCATATATCCATGTCAGAGCGGGAGTCGGAAAATTCCTGGACGAAATCTCCGGGGAAGCCAAGTCTGACGATACCACAGGGCTCGCTATGAGCAAGGAGAACACTCTCGAAATTCTGGGTTCGTTGCTCGATCTTGAACAGTTGCCTGACGACATGATCGATGGGCATGACACCCTGCGCTACTAGGGAACGATCGACTGGGGCAAGATCGGCAGGGAATCTTTAGCGAATAAACGCTCAAAAGTTGAATTGTGGATTGATAAAGTGGACTACACCATCCGGCAAGCCAAAGTAGAGATAGCTGTGTTAGAAGAGAATCCGGTCTCGCAGGCAGGGGAATGGCTCACAATTTCCAGCCATGTGAAATACTTCGACCTGAACCAGCCGATCGAGATCAAACCTCCGGTGACGTCCTCTGGGGAAATCGAGCCAGGTTGGAGTCTCGTCGATACTAACCTATCAGAACTTGAAAAACGCAAGCATGACGATATCAGGAAACGTTAACGTTGGGCATGGCGCGCACGAAATAAGAATTCAAAATGGTTTCAGTAACGCGATAGACGAACGAGCGTTATATTGTTAGATTGCAAGTGTGGCTCAGCGTTACTGTGACAACCTTTGTTAGTCCCGTCGGAGATAATATGCGAAACGATAGACGATTGATTCTTGTCCTCGTGCTTCTGATGGCGGCCCTGGTGGTCTCTGCATGTTCCAGTGATAACCAATCCGGCTCTGGCGTTGCCCGGTTAGAGGACACTCAGCCAGCAGAACCCGTGATCGTGTCAGCAGGCCCATCTAATCCACAGGCTGACACGCCTGTGCCGTTGGTTTCGGAAACGAACGCCACCGAACAAGCCGACCCCGAACAAACCGACGAGGAGATTCTCACCAAGTTTGCAGCGTGCTTGAGAGATCATGGTCTTGAAGCCCCCGATCCCGAAGTGAACGCAGATGGATCACTTGACCTATTGGCCTTCAGACAGAGTGTCGTCCAGAGCAACCCGGCCATTTTGAACTCTCGGGCGCTTGTAGAGTGCCTGCCTTTGCTCGCAGAGGCCACCTTTGCCCAGCCGCCTTCGGCGGAGGACGAAGTAGAACTTCAGGACAACATTCTGATAGTCGCCCAATGTCTCAGAGACGAAGGAATTGACGTTCCAGACCCCGAGTTCTCAAATGGAATACGAGCAGCTATGGGCGCGATGATACAACAAGCCGGAGGCGCAGATTCCAGAGTGCAACAAATCTTTGAAACGTGCGCCGAGTCTGTCTTTGGAGGAACGAATGCTGGACGGCGATGAGGTTTTTCAACAGCCAGAATTGGCCCAGCGATTGTTTGACGTGCCGCAGGAGATAATTTGAGACACGATAGACGACTGATTCTTAGCCTGGCGCTTTTGCTGGCCGCGCTGGTTATTTCCGCGTGTTCCAGTTCAAGCCAGTCCGATTCTGGGGTTGCTCGGGTGGATAAACCCCAGGTATCTGAGCCTGCTATCAAGTCAGCAGGCCCGTCCAATCCAAAGTCGGACACCACAGCGCGACTATCTTCGACATCTGACAAGACAGAATCCAACCAGACCACTGCTGACCTGACAGATGAGCAAATCACTACAAACTTCACAGTGTGTCTCAGGGACCGTGGAACGAATATCCCCGATCCAGAATTGAACGCCGATGGATCGGTTGACCTAGGCACCCTCAAAGAGAGCTTCGACGTGGGACCGAAAGACAGTCGTTCATCGAAAGCCCTGGAAGAATGTCTGCCATTGCTCGCAGGGGCCACCTTCTCTCAAGGAGCCAACGAAGAGGACGAAATACAGCTCCAGGACGACCTGTTGGCGTTCATTCAGTGCCTTCGAGACGAAGGAATTTACGTCCCGGACCCTGACTTCTCAGGGGGCCCACGGGCCGGCATGGGCGCCGTGAAGGAATCTCTGAAAGGGGCAAGCGGTAGAGTGGAGCGAAGCATGAACTTATGCAACGAGAACGTCTTCGGCGCTGGGAAATCTACCAAGTGAATTGTTCATTAGATCGCAAAGGTCGCATACACGAACTCAATCACTTGACTATATACAAATCGGCAGACCGCGATGACTAAACTTCGAACCGCTATTTTCGGAATTGTCGTGTTGGTCGGTCTCGCGGTAGTGGTTCTGGTCCTGTTCGCTCAGGGCGCGCTCGTTCTTCCGAACAGCGACGAAGACGAAATTGCCGCCGAGTTCGGCGCCGCGGTCATTACCCGCAAAGACCTCCGAACGTTTAAGGACCTAGACGGCACGCTCGAATATGGCAGCAGCGTCCAGATATCGCCCGGCGGCAGCGGGACGCTCACTTATCTCGCCGCTGAAGGATCACAATTGGATCGGGGTTCCGTCGTGTTTCGATTGCACAGCTCGATCAGCGATGCGGAGATCAAGAGCGCCGACCAGCAGATCGCATCAGCCAGAGCGGCAGTCGCTCAGGCCGAACTCGCGTTGGAAAATCTCATTCAGCCTGCAACGCCTGCTCAGGTCGCGTTGGCCAATGCCACAGTCGCACAGGCTGAATTTGCGCTGGAAAATCTTATTGCGCCTGCGACACCGGCTCAGATCGCGTCGTCCAATGCCGCGGTCGCTCAGGCTGAACTTGCGCTGGAAAATCTTATTGCGCCTGCGACACCGGCTCAAATTGCGTCGGCTAACGCTGCTGTCGCTCAGGCTGAGTTTGTGCTGGAAAATCTCAATGAACCTGCAACGCCTGCTCAAATCGCGTCGGCAAATGCTGCGGTCGCTCAGGCTGAATTTGCGCTAGAAAATCTCAATGAGCCTGCAACGCCTACTCAAATCGCGTCAGCCAATGCCGCGGTCGCTCAAGCTGAACTCGCGCAGACAAACCTTGAAGAACCGGCAACGCCCGCCCAGATCGCCTCGGCAAATGCCGCGGTCGCTCAGGCTGAACTTGCGCTAGAGAACCTCATTGCCACGGCCACGCCCGCCCAGATTGCGTCAGCCAATGGCGCGGTCGCTCAGGCAGAGGCCAATCTCTCCACGGCCCGAGGCTCCGTGGAGACGGCTTTGGCGTCGCGCACCATCGCGCATCAGGCTTTTTGCGACACAGAGAGCAATTCCTTCCCTCCTGTGTTTTCATATTCACACCCAATATGCCCAGTGGATGTCATGCTTCTGTCTGAAAACGAAAAGAACGTCCTGCTGGATATGATCAAGGACGACTACTTATCTGCTCAGGCCAATAACCTTCTGAACACACTCCAGGGGTATCAATCAGCGTTGGGGTCGAGATTATCCGCCGAGAACAGCCTGACTGACGCTCGGACTAATTTAACCGAGATCGACGAGCCTCCGACTACCACACAACTCACTCAGGCTTCCGAATCGCTCAAATCAGCTAAAGAAAACCGAGCCACGTTAGACGATCTTCCTACTGACACCGAATTCGCTCAGGCATCCGAATCGCTCAAGTCGGCGCAGGAACAGCGCTCCGCTTTGGACGAACCTCCCACCGTCGCCGAACTCGCCCAGGCATCCGAATCGCTCAAGTCGGCGCAGGAAAACCGCGTCGCGCTGGATGACCCGCCTACTGCCTCAGAACTTGTTCAAGCCTCTGAATCGCTCAAGTCGGCACAGGAAAACCGCGCAGCACTGGACGACCGTCCTACTGCCTCAGAACTTGCCCAAGCCTCTGAATCGCTCAAGTCAGCTCAGGAAAACCGCGCCGCGCTGGACGACCCCCCTTCTGCCACAGAGCTTGCCCAATCTGAGGCTTCGTTGGAAAGCGCCAGAGCGTCTCTGGATACTGCATTGGCAATCCGCGATGGACTAAAAGAAGGTTCTTCGGCGGGGGTATTGATGTTCGGAGACTCGCCGGCATGGAGAAAATTTCAGAACGGCATGACCCCGGGCGAAGACATCAGACAGCTAGAAGAAAACCTGGTGGCGCTTGGGCACGGCTCATTCGAGTCGCTCATCGTTGACCAGAATTTCGACACTGAAACCGCCGACGCGATTCGACAAATGCAGGTGGATTTAGGCCTCACCGCAACAGGCGAAATCGCTTTCAGAGACGTTATTTTTCTCCCAGGAACTTCGGTTGTCGAGTCCTCGTCGTCGTACCCCAGTCTTGGCGCTACTATTACTCCTAGTTCCACGTTGGTCTCTCTTTTCTCAATTGAGAGGGTGGAAACACAGATCGTGCAAGATGGAAACATCTGGACAACCGCAGAATCATTGCAAAGGGTAATAACCACCATCGAAGTTGCCGACCAGCGCCTGATAGATGTCGGGTCAGAGGTGAGGATCGAACTCCCCGATGAGAGCATAGTCACTGGGGCTGTCATAGAGATCGGAAGCATCGCGGTCGTCCCCCAGGGGGGCCAGAACGATCCGTACCTTGAGGTGACTGTCGCTATTGACGGGGATGTAAACTTATACGAATGGACAGGCGCGCCAGTCACCGCTTCGATCACCAAAAATCTTGCCGAAGGTGTTCTGTCGGTTCCTGTGACGAGTTTGTTGGCGCTTCTAGGGGGAGGATATGCCCTCGAAGTTATTGAGCCGACCTCTACAAGGCTAGTGCCCGTGGACGCAGGAGTTTACGCTGACGGATGGGTCGAAGTCACCGGGCTGGGTCTTGAAGCGGGCATTGAAGTCGTGACGCCACAATGAGTAGTCTCGCCTCAGACTCGCCATACGCCGTAGAACTCAATCAGGTTAGCAAAATCTATCCAGGGACGCCTCCGGTGGAGGCGCTGTCAAAAGTGTCTATTTCCGTGCCTCGCGGGGAGCTTTTGGGTATAGTTGGAGCGTCGGGCAGCGGAAAGTCCACCCTTTTACATCTCGTTGGCACCCTCACAAGGCCAACAGCCGGTTCTGTTTTCATTGATGGCCTCGACACGTCAGGATTGTCTGATGGGGCGCTATCTGGCATCCGATCAAGAAACGTCGGGTTTGTCTTCCAAGATTTTTTCTTGTTGCCTGGCGTCACAGCCGCCGAGAACGTGGGGAATGGCCTGCTGTACTCTGGAACTCCGGGACGTGAGAGAAAACGACGAGCCGAAGCGATGCTAGAGCGAGTCGGCCTCTCGCATCGCCTTGCCCATCTCCCCAACGAAATGTCAGGCGGCGAACAGCAGAGAGTGGCAATCGCAAGAGCGCTGGTCCACGACCCGTCATTTATTTTGGCCGATGAGCCGACCGGAAACCTTGATTCTCAAAACACTGCCTCGTTGATGGAGCTAATGGTCAGCTTGAATCACGATGGCGCCACCGTCATCCTGATCACCCACGATCCTGAAGTGGCGGAGATGTGCGCCCGCCAGATCACGTTGAAGGACGGGCGTATTGAATTCGATTCGAGCGCTGTGCCTGGAAATGCCCATGACTGAACGCGCCGAAATCCAAATGGAATTGCCCAAAAGCCGTCTGAGCTTTTTGGAAACGCTGCGAGTCGGGAGTTCGGGACTCCGAACACGGAGACTGCGCTCCGCTCTCTCTGCGCTGGGCATCACGATTGGAATAGCGGCCTTGATAAGCGTCCTGGGATTGTCTGCATCAGGCAGCGCTGATCTCATCAAGGAGTTGGATGCGCTGGGCACGAATCTCCTGACAATCGAAGCTGGGCAAGGTTTCGGCGCGGGCCCGGTCAGTCTGCCCGACGATGCGCCCGCAATGATCCGTCGGATTTCCCCCGTTTACGAAGTCGCAACCGTAAGCAAGGTTCCGGGCGGGGTTTATCGCAACGATCTGATTGCGGACGGGAGGACAAGGGGGATCACTATAGTCGCGAGTGGCCTTAACTTGATCGACGCTCAACAAGGCAGCCTGAAAGCAGGCGTTTTTCTCTCCCAGGTGACTTCACAGTTTCCTGCCGTCGTGCTGGGCGCCGTCGCCGCTGAGCGCCTGGGTATTCGTGACTTGTCCATTGGACATCAACTTTGGCTTGGCGAGCGGTGGTTCACGGTCATCGGCATCCTCAATCCGTTGCTTCTAGCCGCAGACCTGGATAGAGCCGCGATTATCGGTTACGGAGCCGCCGAAAAGTTCTTGGATCACGATGTTGATGCCGATGTGATTTACGTGCGCGCCTTTCCTGAACACATCCTTGACGTTCGGTCGGTCATGGCGGCTACCGTGAATCCTGAAAGCCCAGAGGAGGTGCAGGTCAGCCGCGCATCCGATGTCTTAGAGGCTAGAGTCGCGGCCACCAGCACATTCACGAACCTCTTCGTGGGTCTGGGCGCCGTCGCCCTGCTGGTCGGCGGGATCGGCATTGCCAACGTGATGGTGATAGCCGTCATCGAGCGTCGCAACGAAATCGGCCTGCGTCGGGCTTTGGGAGCCACGAGATTTCACATCGCCACCCAGTTCCTGTCTGAATCGTTGCTGCTGTCCGGCATCGGCGGGGTTGCGGGAATCCTGATGGGAATATTGGTCACGGCAATATACGCCATTTCGCAAGACTGGTCACTGATCATACCTGGATTGGCAGTCGTGGGCGGCATGGTGTCCTCAGTGTTGATAGGCGGAGTTGCCGGATTTTATCCCGCTCTGCGCGCCGCCAATATGTCCCCCACCGAAGCACTGAGAACAGGGTAAAAGCGATTGCGCCGCTTCGTCTCTATTAAGGGAACATGCTTAACGCACGGGTTCCTCGTAAGGGTCGCCCATGTGCTATGGCGTGCAATAAGCTATAGTCTCTCAAACTCGTGTCATTCATCTCCAGGCAATCTGAAGCAGTGTTCGCGACTGGCTGAACCGCAAAGACGGGTTAATGCGTGTAACAAAATCTTCCGGTGTCATGCTGAACGGAGCGAAGCATCTGGTCGCTTTACGCGATGGGCGTTCTGAGGGGCCAGATTATTCGACACCAGTCTCAGAATTGCCTGGTTTTGGTAGACGATTTTGAGGGTTTGAAAATGAGGTTTGTCAATCTCATCCAACAGTTCGCCTCGCGGATATATCGGTCAACCGTCCTCCGCAAGGCAACCCGGTTCACGCTCAAGGTTGCAGCGACCACCGTTGTCGCAATACTGACTATACTCACCTCCCTCGCGTCCATCTGGTCTGCCCCGCTGGCAACGCAGAACGCCGACGAACCGAAAGTCCTGGTGGAAATTCCCAAGCAATTATTTTCCCTCCCACAAGAGTTCGGCGACCTACAGGAGTAGGTGAATTTAGCCTTGGACAAGTACCTGGCCAAGGAACCACCGTCGCTGAACTGACGCGGCTCAGGCGGACTGATTCGCGGTTACTCCATGGTCAGAACCAGCTTGCCGAAGAAGTTCAGGCCCTCCATGACTTCGTGAGCCTTGGCGGCATCCTCTAGTGGGAAAGTCTGGTGGATTACGCCTTTGACGACGCCTCGCCCCGCCAAGTCGATAATCTGGCGCATGTCTTCTTTGCGGCCCATGAACACTCCGAACACCGTCTGATATCGAGTGAACATGATGCCCATCTGAAGCTCGGCGCGGTATCCCGACGTCACGCCACAAATTCCGTAGCGACCGCCCATCGCAAGAGAACGGGTGGCGGCAGGCCAGAAATCGGCTCCCACATGATCCAGAACCACGTCCACGCCCCTGCCTCCGGTTATCTCCTTCACTCGGTCAGCGATATCCTCTTCTTTGTAGTTGATAACCTCATCCGCGCCTAACTGACGGGCTTTCTCGACTTTCTCCTCGGTGCTGGTGGTGGTGATAACCTTCGCTCCGACGACGTTTTTGGCAACCTGAATGGCCGCCGTTCCGACGCCGCTGGAAGCCGACAGTATAAGCGCAGTCTCCCAGGGTTTGAGTTCGCCGCGCCTAACCAGTATGTTCCAGCTTGGCAGGAACACAGTCGGCATCGACGCCGCCTGCTCGTATGACAAGCTGTCCGGCAGAAGCACAGTGCTGGTGGCGGGAACGCCCACGAACTCGGCATAGCTCCCGCTTCTTGACGAACCCAACATGCCAGCGCTGGGACAGAACTCTTCCTGACCAGCCAGGCACGGGTGACACTGACCGCACGTCATACGAGGGTTGACCACAACTCGATCTCCGACCTTCCGTTGAGATACCTCACTGCCCACTTCGACGACCTCCCCGGCGGAGTCGCCGCCCATTATGTGAGCGTTGCCGTCAAACTTCCGACGCGTGCCGCGCACCCCTGCCCTGGTGTAAACGTCCAGCCTGTTCAGCGCAGCGGCACGCACCCGCACCTTCACGTCATTGGGGCCGATAGACGGTTCAGGCTGGTCTCCATATTGCAGGACTTCGGGCCCCCCGTGCTCGGTAATATAGACAGCTTTCATCAATTGCTCCACATTATTAAATATGTTCAGATAGTAGAAATTAGCCGACCAGCGTCTTCACATTCTGGGTGAATCGTTCCAGTTTAATGAAGGTCTCTTCGAGCGTGGGCGCCTGCAAGCCAAGCATCAGGTCGCTGACTCCCAACTCCTCATAGGCCTTCACATCATCGGCGATCTGCTGAGGCGTGCCGGTTAGAGGCTTTCGGTTGCCATCTGAGCCGGTCGCGGCCTCCTGGTCGTTGTACCATCCAGCGCTGAAGGCGAAACCTACCTCGGACGGGTCTCGGCCTGCTTCCTCAGCGTAACGTCGGACTCGTGCGGCATACTGGCTATACTGCTCCAGCGTTCCTACTGGGAATCGAGGGTTGGCGCCGATGGGATACCACGTATCTCCGAGAGTCGCCGCCCGTCTCAGGGCCGGAGGGCTTTCGCCGCCAACCCAAATAGGAGGATGCGGTTTTTGAACCGGCTGGGGATTGAAGGAGATGTCCGAAAATGACGCGTACTCGCTGTCGTAGCTGGGGCTGTCGCTGGTCCAAAGCTCCTTGAAGATTCGAAGGTAATCGTCGCCCACCGCACCTCGCTGGTCGAAGGGCTCAGCGCCTAGCGCTTCAAACTCCTCTTGCATCCAACCGATACCGCACCCCAGAATCATACGTCCTTTCGACAACACGTCGATTGTAGAGAGAATCTTCGCTGTCAAAACCGGAGGCCGATGAGGCAGGACCATCACCGACGTGAGAAGCCGAACGTTGGTCGAGTTAGCAGCCAAAAACGTCAACGTCGTAAGCTGTTCCAGGCACTCGCCTGCATCGCCCCCCGCGTACTCTCCAGATTCGTTATACGGGTAGGTCGAAGCGATGCTGTTGGGTATGACAATGTGGTCGCTGACGCTGATGAACCCGAAGCCAAGCTCGTCAGCTTTGCCAGCAAGAGCGGCAAGGTTCTCAGGCGTCGCCAGCGGGCCTCGTGTTGGAAGTCCGAATCCAAACTCCATGATTCCTCCTTTTGGTGTTCCGTGACTGCCGTCACACTACGGCGCAGGTGGATTGATGTCAATAGCGGGGCCACAGACGATGGCGTAAGCTGAATGGAAGGACAGGACAACATTCCAGGAGAGGGTTGCAATGGAGTGGCGTGAACGAATTGCCGGAGACCCAAAAGTCTTGATGGGCAAGCCAGTGATTAAAGGAACGCGAATTTCCGTCGAGCTCATCATAGACCTCCTAGCGAACGGTTGGTCACATGAGGAAATACTTCGGAATTACCCTCACGTTTCCGCTGAAGACATAGCTGCATGTCTTCACTACGCTAATGACATGGTAAAGGACACAAAGGAATATCCTGTCAACATTTAACCTTTGCTGTTCCTCGCAGACGAAAATTTCCCAGTTGAAATTACTAACGCTATTCGTCAGGCAGAGCACGATCTAGCATGGGTAGGTGACTTGAGTCCAGGGATTGCTGACGAAGGTGTTGTCGCGTTGGCAGTCGAAACCGGACGCACAATTCTCACATTCGACAAGGATTTCGGAAATCTCACACCAGCATGGAGTCAGCATTCCAGCTGGAGTATTATTGTTTCGCGCTCGGGCTGACAGTCCAACGCGCTCAGCCAGCGCAATTGTTGACCTATTGGCCTCACAT
>Ga0207963_1002109_pt1 | contig 10102 bp, 10 predicted proteins | sample Knorr_S15_td_NAD_FD_185604 | JGI IMG/M metagenome (GOLD analysis project Ga0207963, IMG submission 185604) | Marine microbial communities from Southern Atlantic Ocean transect - Knorr_S15_td_NADW_ad_2500m_LV_A (SPAdes) (version 2) | ecosystem: Environmental > Aquatic > Marine > Oceanic | place...
ATCTCATGCCGCGCCGGAAGTACGGAAGGCTCCAGAAGGTGGTCGAGCGCCCTCCTTCTGACAATTGCAGCAGGTGCAGAGCAGGGAAGCACTGCCCCATCCCGTCCCACCCGGGATTCTCCATACCAGCGGACCGCGAGTGGCAGGGCCCCGAGTCGGTGGACAAGCGCGGCAACAAGAAGAACCCGGCTAGGAAGTAGTCTCAAGGGATTCTCTGGTAGGGCGCCTCGCCGACATCGGGCAACGCCTCTTCGGCTTCGATGACCGTGACTTCGTCGGAATCATCGGTAGCGGCCCTCTCCCTCTGGGCACGGTGGTAGATCTCCCTCAGAGTCTGATCGCCGATCTCCAAGTACACCCTCGTCGTTGCAATGCTAGCGTGACCCAGTAGCCTCTGGATGGTGACGAGGTCGGCGCCGCGTTCCAGAAGCCCGGTAGCGAAGGTGTGCCGAAGCGTGTGTGGGCTGAGGCGGGAGCGCGGTATATCGGCAGCGTCAGCCAGCCTGTCCATCAGTTTCTGGACCGAGCGCGGATTCATCCTGCGGCCCCTGCTGGAGAGCAGGAGTGAGCGCTGCTCGTTCTCCCGGTCGCAGATTCCCATCCTGGTATTGCGAATCGGAGTCCAGCCCTCGATGGCCTTCACCGTTGCTTGGGTGAACAGGACCGTGCGGTCCTTATCCCCCTTGCCAGCGATTACCAAGGCGGACATGTCTTCGGTGTCGACATCATCTGTGTCCAGCCCGCACAACTCTGAGACCCGCAGGCCGGTGTCTAGGAGTATGGTCACTACAGGCTGCGCCAACGGATCCTCCGACTGGCTTGCAGCTGATCTGACCCTGCTCAGCTCTTTGCGCCCCAGGGTCCGTGGCAGCGAGCGACTCCGGTTCGGCCTCTGTATCCAGTCGGGTATCGAGTGCCCGACCCACTGCAGGAGGTGCGAAGCAGCGGCGATTCTGGCGTTGACGGTCGCCGGCTTGAGTTCGCCTATCGAGTTCAGCCAGGCATCGAGCCTGCCTCGATTGGGGTCGACCCTCGAGTGAAATTCCAAGACACTCAGTGCCTTGGCCCCGTCCCAGTCCAAATTACTCTCTCCCGGCAGCGCCGTCGTGCTGAGGGTTCGAGCCGCGACCGTGTAGGCACGGATTGTGTGCTCGCTCTTCTTCTCGGTCCTCAGTCGCTGGGTCCAGCAGTCGAACCAAGGCAGGCCTGAGAGGCTGTGGAGTCGGGGGGGAAGGGGAGAACCGCTTCCTCCTCCGATGTCTGCGAGTCTGTTTCCGAGCCGCCCCCCCAGACCGATATTGATCCAGGACCCCGCACCATCTTCATTCTGTTCAGTCAATTCCCTCGCCTCATAGCCGCGAACGGCCGTGCATCCCTGCCCTTACGGGCGAGCCCAAGTCCGCCTATGCAGACTTGAATGCTTCTCTCCCCAAAGGGGTGAGAACCCTCGTTTGGAAGACGGTTTGAAAGAGCCGTCACGATTCAATCGTAAGCCTGCAAGGAGTCGGAGACTCCGTTGCTGTCCATGGCGGCGCTGTCCGAGCCGCCTTCTGCCTGCGCTTCGCGCAGCTTCCTGTCTAGGAGTTCGACTACTTTGCCGGCGACAATCTTCCCGCAAGCAGACTCGATGCCCTCGAGCCCGGGGCTCGAGTTGACCTCGAGGACCACTGGGCCGCCACGTGACTCCAGCATATCGACTCCAGCGAAGTCGAGGTCGAGGGTCTTTGCCGCCAGACAGGCGATCTCGGACTGCCTCTGTGAGATTTCGATCGGCTCGACGCTGCCACCGAGGTGGAAATTGGAGCGGAACTCCGAGCCGTGCGCCTTGCGACGCATGGCTGCCACGACTTCGCCGCCCACGACTAGGGCACGGATGTCCTGGCCATGCGATTCCTGGATGTACTCCTGGATGAGGGGACTCATGTCGCGCTCCAGCATCTGATACACCAACTGGCGTGCCTGCTGGTCTGAGTGAGCGAGGAAGACGCCGGAGCCATGAGTGCCTTCGTTGGCCTTCACCACGCAAGGAGTGCCGCCAACGAGGTTGACCGCGCGGGCGGTGCCTTCCCAGTTCCCGACATGTGCGGTGACGGGCACGGGTATCCCGGCAACGGACATCATCTTGCATGACAGCATCTTGTCACGGCTGTTCACGATGCCTTCGCTCTTGTTGATTACAATGACCCCCGTGCTCTCGAACTGACTCAGAACGGAGCAACCCCTGCGGGTAATCGAGTAGCCAATCCTCGGGATGACCGCCTCGCATTCCACTAGCCAGCCCTTGTTGAAGATCCTAACCCCGGTGTCGTCGATGACGTAGTCCAGAGACAGCGGGTCGATGATTCGGACCGCCCAACCGGCTGCCTCCGCTTCCTCGGCGAGGCGCTTGGTGCTGTACAGGCCGGGGCCTCGGGACAGGATGACCAAGCGGGAGTCCATGCCCTGCGCCGACCAGCAGCACCTCTTGAGTCCTTTGCATCCGGAAGCGCTCTCACACCCACGAGTGCGCGTCCTGCAAGGCAGGACGCCGAAGGGGTTGAAAGCCTCCTCATTAGGCTGGGAGTGAGTCGAATGACCCCTGACGAGACGCCTGACCGCGACACGCTGTCTTCGATGAAGGTCAGCGAGCTGCGCCAGATGTGCAGCGAACAGGGCCTTCTGGTATCGGGTAAGAAGGACGAGTTGATCAACAGGCTGATGGGCTTGCCCGATGCTGCCAAGAGCGCGCCTGCAGCCTCTCTCCCACGCAGCCCAGAGGATATCGACGATGCAATCGACCGGCTGATCTCCCGCGTCAGCGGCGAGGCCCCGTCCGAGGACGAGCCAGAGCCGGAGGAGCCCGAGGAAGAGGTCCTCGAAGCCGAGATCCTGGACGCGGAGATGGTCGAGGAGGAGCCAGAGCCGGAGGAGACGGAGGCCACCGGGCTCGAGGACGAGGAGGACGATCCGTGGTTCTCTGGGGTGATTCCCAGTGAGGAATCGCCGGAGATATACCTCGACGACGAAGACGGCGAGGAGCCGTCGATGGTGATCACACTGCCTTCGGTGGCCAACATCCAGAGCAACTGGAGACCGATCTCGGCAGTCGTGATGGTGGTACTCCTGGTGGGCGCCATCGCGTTCTACATCGTTCAGGATGACCCGGCTTTCACCGCTCGACCGCTGCACTACGGCGACCACATGGACTTCACTATCACCGAGACCACCGTCTCCATCACCGGTGACGAGCTGATCGGCCACCTCCGCGACACCGTCTCCCCGACTCTGGACGACGTGTGCGACGAGCTGCAGGCCAGCATGACGGGCACGGGTTCCATAGCGATCCGCAAGGGCGGGCCCGGAGACATCACTCACGGCTTGGACACCGACCTGGAGGGAGCGGTCAGCGCTCGCGACGCCTACGGCCGCGAGCACCTGACCGTCGAGCAGATACTCACTCATGACCTGTCGATCGACCTCGAGGGCAAGGTCCGGAACGAAGGGACATGCTCGAACACCGGTTGGATCAGGCAGGACAACGACCTGACCTCCGTCTCCAAGAGCTGGAAGGAGATAACCGGCAAGTCGACCGTCCGCACCGACACGCAGGTCAGCTTCACCGACTCCGACGGCGTGCGCAGCGATGCGAGGTCTGTGATCTACGGCACGGAGGGCTTCGGCGTCCTAGGTGACCTGGCGCCGATCCTGACCTTCCCCCTGACGCCGATCGAGCTCCACGACTTCTTCGGCGACGAGAGCCTCGAGGGGGGCGAGACCTCGAACGACCACATCAACTGGAACTCCGACTGGAGGTGGGAGGTCTTCGATGAGATCAACACCGCGATGCACGGCCTGGTCTACCCGATCAGGATCTTCCACTTCGAGATCGGCCGCTGCCTCGGCCACGCCATCATCGACATCCAGGTCAAGCAGGGCAGTCCCTGGCCGGTCAAGCAGGAGGTCGACATCGTCATCGACAAGGACCTGGAGACCAGTGACTGCAACTTCTTCGTGAGCGCCGGCACGCAGGCCGCCCTGCCAGACGGCACCCTGAGTGTGGCGATGGTGCTGACAGAGACCTCCAGCAACGCCGGCTCCATCGCGGCGCACTGGGGCACCGCGTACGCAGGCAGCCCCGGGGTGGGCGAGGACATACCCACCGACACGCGCCAATGGGGGCTGGCCATGCCGGACGAGACGGAGATCAGGATGTTCGACCTGGAGGCGGCGGTGCAGTGCCTGATGGCGAACTACTCGACCAGGGACGCCGCCCTCGCCCTCGACTCGGGCGGCTACATCTGGCAGGCGGCCTGGTCGGAGCCCACCCGCTCGCCGGAGTGGAACATGTCGTGGGTCAGCGACGACGACAGGTCGGGCTGGATCATCCTGCGCTCCACCTGCTCGCTGATAGGCGAGGGCGACTACGAGGACGGCGAGTTCAAGTGGAACCGCGAAGCGGTCCCGGAGACCCTCACGCTGGACCTGATCGAGACCAGGATCCTGTCCGAGACCAGATACCCCGAGCTGAACCAGTTCATCGACAGCGGCGCCAACTGGAACACCGACGTCACCTTCGCCCACCGCCTGTCCGTCTCCGAGGAGAACGAGCTGCTCGGCATGCTGCCCGGCGGTCTGGGAGAGGGGCAGGTGACCATAGCGGGGAGCCGTGCCTGGGAGGACTCGGGCAGGGACAACGCGCTCAGCTTCGCCATGAACGCGGAGACCGGCCGGATGGTCGCCTGGTTCCACACCTCGCTGCCAGCGAACTAGCGCCCAACCGCCCCGGTGACGATTCCTCCCAGCGGCATGTTCAACACCGCTCCGAGCGCCAGAGGCGCTCGTATGACCGTCGACGAGGAGAGCGACACGCTGCCCGAGGTGGAGAGCGCGCCGCTCGTCATCGACGTCGAGTTCACCGAGGTCGAGGAGGAGTCGACAGTCCCGTCGCTGGACGCGGTGGAGGAGATCAGCGTCGCGCGGGCGCGCCGCCCGCTCGACCTGCCCGAGGCCCAGCCGACCCCTGAGGGCAGGGCCCGCGTGGTCACCGTCATCAACCAGAAGGGAGGCGTCGGCAAGACGACCACGGTCATCAACATCGCAGCGCAGCTGGCGCTGCGCGGCCACAGCGTCCTGGTGGTGGACGCGGACTCCCAGGGCAACTGCGCGACCGGGCTCGGCGTCGACAAGAGCAAGGTGAGCGCGACCACGCGCGACCTCATCCTCAATCCCGAGAGCGCGGTCAACGCGAGGCACGCCACCGCTGTGGAGGGACTCCACCTGATCGTCGGCGACAGGACCCTCGTCGGGCTCGAGCAGGAGATGCTCAGGCAGCTGGGCCGGGAGAGGCGCCTCGCCGAGGCCCTGGAGCCTCTGCTGGAGCACTACGACATCGTCCTCATCGACACCCCGCCCACCCTGGGCCTGGTCCCGGTCAACGCGCTGGTGGCAAGCGACGGCATCCTGATACCCGTCCAGACCGAGTACTTCGCCCTCGAGGGGCTGGCCCTGCTCGCAGGGACCATTCGAGAGGTCAGGGCCCTCCTGAACCCCAGGCTGGGGGTCGACGGCGTGCTGCTGACCATGCACGCGCCGACCCTGCTCAACCAGCAGGTGGCCAGCGAGGTCAGGGAGGCCTTCCCCGAGCTCGTCGTGGAGCCGGCGATCCGCAGGAACATCAAGCTGGCCGAGGCCCCGAGCCACGGCATCCCGATACACCTGCACGACCCCACCAGCGCCGGCGGCCAGGACTACCAGGCGATAGCAACTGTTCTAGAGCGTCGCTGGGGCCTTGTGTAAGATGGCTGAACACGAGCTCTCCTCCGACTCCCCGCGAGCCGCTGTTTTGTGGATGATCTTCGGAAGTGTTTGCTTTGGAACCATGAACGCCCTGGTCAAGTGGACCAGCGTCCATGCAGACGTCTGGATGATCATCATGGTGCGCTCGGCGGTGATAGCCTTCGCAGTGGCCGCCTTCGCAGCCAGCCGCGGCATCACCCTGAGGGTGAACAACCGCAAGACGATGTTCCTGCGCTGCGCTGTGGGCCTGACGGCGATGATCCTGTACTTCACCGCCCTCGCCAGGATCCCGATAGGCCAGGCGGTCACCCTGCAGTACACCGCCCCCCTGTTCGTCGCGCTGCTCTCTGGCAAGGTGCTGGCAGAGAAGGTCTCAGCGGGCATAGCCCTCCTCGTCATCACCGCTTTCGCGGGGATCGTCCTGATTGTCTCGCCCGAGCTGGGCAAGGTCGAGCCAGACGCGCTGCTGGCTCTGGGCTCGGGCTTCTTCGCGGCGTTCGCGTACATGTACGTGCGTGAACTGCGCACCACCGACTCCCCCACCTCCGTGGTGTTCTGGTTCGCCGCGGTCTCTGTGGCAGGCAGCGTGGTGCAGGCGGCTCCCGACCTGTTCTCCCTTGACCCGAAGACCCTGGCAGCCCTGATCGGCATCGGCATCGGGGCCGGAGGGGGGCAGGTCGGCATCACGATGGCCTACCAGAAGGCCAACGCGGCTTGGGTCAGCGCGTTCTCGTACCTCACCGTGATCGTGGCGACGTTCTACGGGTTCACGGTGTTCGGCGAGACGCTGAGCACCGCGGACTGGATAGGCGGCCTGCTGATCGTCGGCTCAGGCGTCGCACTGGTGTTCATGGTGCCCGCAGGTGACGAGAAGACGAGCCAGCATTGACTTATCTCGAATCAGAGGGTACCCACTGATTCACTCGAAGAACTCTGAGACCTCATCGAGGTCCTTGCGATTGAGGTCGGGCACCTTGGCATCCTCGGCCGGGTAGCCGACGGGCATCAGCAGCATCGCGTGCTCGTGAAATGGCCTGTCGAGTATATCTCTCAGGAAGCCCATCGGTGAGGGTGTGTGGGTGAGAGTCGTCAGGCCCATGTTGTGCACCGCTGCGATGAACAGACCGGCTGCGATCCCGCACGACTCCTGCGAGTAGTAGGTGGGGGACATGTCGTCTTCTCCTCGCATCCTCTGGGACTGCCTGAACAGCACCACGATCCAAGGTGCTTCGGTGATGTGGTCCTTGACGTAGTCCGTGCCCAAGGGAGTCAGGACCTCCTCCCAGGCCTCGGGCATCCTCTCCTCGTAGAACCTCTTCTCCTCGACCTCGGCCGCATCCCTAATCCGCCTCTTCAGCTCGGGGTTCGAGATGGCGACGAACGTCCACGGCTGCAGGTGCGCTCCCGAGGGAGCGGTGCTGGCGGTCCTCACTGCGAGCTCGATGAGCTCGCGCGGAACCTCGCGGTCCGAGAAGTGGCGTGTGGTGCGCCGCTGGGACATCTGAGTGTGAAACTCACGCGCGCGCTCCAGCATGTCTTCGGGGGGTAGCTCTTCGAAGGCGAGCTTGATGAAGCCCGGCTCCTCGTCGCCTTCGCCCATGCGCGCGCTCAGTCGCGTCGCGCCATCAAGGCTGCCATCGCTATGGCGGCAGCCGCGGCGGGGGCTGCGAAGCCCGGCAGCCCGTCCTCGTCCTCCTCTTGGCAGTCAGTGGACTGGCCCCCCCATGTCCCGTTGTCCCACCAGCAGTCCGACCAGACCTTCCAGCCGAACCCGGCCTCCGGGACAGTCTGGGTGCTGCCATCGGTCCAGTTCAGATCGATCCTCCAGTTGACGTAGGCGCCGGTGTCATCGAGGAGCACCGAGCCCTCCCAGGTGCTCCCGTCGAGCTGGCTGTCGGTGAGCCCGCTGGTCTCAGGCGGGTAGCAGACTCCGGAGTTGATGCAGATCTGCGTGGTCCAGCCGACGGCGGTGCCGTTGGAGGCGGCCTCGTCGTCCAGGGTCACGGTGATGTCGAAACTATCGCCCCGAAGGGCGACGTCGGCCGTTTCGACCGACGCTATGGCGGTGCCTTCTGTCTCGGCCGCCTCGTTGACCCCGCCCTCCGCGGCCGCCAGCGGCAGCAGCAGGATGACTGCCAGTACGACCGACCTGCGCATGCCCCGACGGCATACTTGCACCAAATGAATCCTCTTGGCTCAGGTTTCGAGGTCCCACAGTTCGTCGCCGACCCAGTGGAGCGTGCTCACCGCCTTGCCGTTGGTCATCTCCATCATCTCGTCCCCGCTGACGAGCGCGACCCCCGTGGCCAGGGGCTTGCCGTGCTCCTCGTCCCGGATCCAGACCAGGTCGCCGGCCTTCAGCGAGGGGTCGGCGAGCTGGACGCCGGCCGCCATGCAGTCGGCACCGTTCATCAGGAACGGGATGGCGCCGTGGTCGACGGCGGCCCAGCAGTGCTCGGGCTGCCAAGCGATGATGCCCCGGAGCGTCGGGAACCAGGAGTCGCCTCCCTCGGTCTCGACCTGTATCCCCAGGGGGACCCGGTCGACCAGGATCAGGTCACGCCCCTCGAAGTGCCCCCTCTCGAGGAAGCTCTCAGCGAGGTCCAGCTCGAGACCCACGGACTCGCCGAGCTGGCGGATGTCCTCGCGCACCTGCTTGAATCTGACAGGCGTGCGCCGACGCAGCCTCTTCTCGCTCACGCACCGCTGTGAATGCGCTACCGAGAAGAACATACTGCATCGGCGGAGCGACGAACACGTTGAAGACGGGCGCTCGCTGGCGTCGGCCCGATGCTAGTAGTCTGTCTCGACCTGGAGGGCGTCCTCATGCCCGAGGTGTGGATCAACGTCGCCGAGCGCACGGGCATCCCCGAACTCCGCATCACGACCCGCGAAGAGCCCGACTACGGCAAGCTGATGAGGTACCGGCTCGACATCCTCGATGCCAACGGTCTGACCATCGACGACATCACCGATGTGATCGAGGGGATGCAGCCGCTCGACGGCGCAGTGGAGTTCCTCGACTGGCTCAGGTCCAACTGGCAGGTCATCATCCTCTCGGACACCTTCTCCCAGTTCGCCGGCCCGATGATGGACAAGCTCGGTCGACCGACCCTGTTCTGCCACACCCTCGAGATCGACGAGGACTCGCGCAGGATCGCCGACTGGACCATCCGCCTCGAGGACCAGAAGTGCCGCACGGTCGAGGCGCTCCGGGCGATGAACTTCAACGTCATCGCATCAGGTGATTCGTACAACGACACCACGATGCTGGCCGCAGCCAACACGGGCATCCTGCTCAACCCCCCGCAGAACGTCGCCGACGAGTTCCCCCAGCACCCGGTGGCCACGAACTACACCGAGTTGCGGGACGCCATCCAGCAAGCCGCATCGGCTATGGGCGAATAGTCCTCCAATCCATTGAAATAAGGGTGGTCGGTCGGCGGGACGCATGGCAAAGTGGCATGGCATATCCCGCAGAAAGCCGAGCGGCGGCCGCTTGAAGCGACCGAACCGCTATCGCGGCAAGCGCAAGACGGAGATATCCAGCGAGAACCAGTTCGCGTACGTGGGCGAGGAGGACAAGAGCAAGGCCTACCGCAAGCGGGCGAAGTCCCAGACCATGAGAGTCCAGTCGGCCAGGCACATCAACGTCAACGACCCCAAGGAGGGCAAGACGGTGAGGGCGACCATCAACAGCGTCGCCGAGAACGACGCCGACCCCAACTACGTCCGACGCAACATCATCACCAAGGGCGCCGTCGTCGATACCGACGTAGGACGGGTGCGCGTGACCAGCAGGCCCGGCATGCACGGCGTTGTCAGCGGTGTCCTTCTCGAGGACTGAGGCTCGCGAAGCCCTCAAGTCACTCCGCAGACGGGGAGGTAGCGACAGCATGCCCCGCGACGCCAGCAAAATGAACATCTGGACCGGCTACTTCGACTCCAGGCTGAGCCGATCCGGCGGTCGACGCGTCCCCAAGGAGGCCAGCGTGCCAAAACCCACCCTCGAGACCGTCGCTTGGGCCGCCAAAGCGGTTGGGATCTCCAAGATGAAGCGCGAGGCGGAGGCCAGCCACCCCTCCCGCCCGCACCTGCAGGAGGGACGCCTCGTGCTCTCCACCAAAGACGCCCTCAGCTCCACCAACGCGGACAGCAAGGAGGGCGTCATGCAGTCGATCGGCCTTCGCCTGCGCAGCCAGATGAAGGAGGCCAAAAAGCAGGACAGCAAGACTCAGGCCAGAGGGCCCTCGAAGGGCGACCGCCAGAGGCGCGCCCAGCGCAAGTCGTTCAAGCAGAAGAGCGGCCGGCGGCGCAAGAAGTTCGG
>Ga0207963_1002127_pt1 | contig 10048 bp, 10 predicted proteins | sample Knorr_S15_td_NAD_FD_185604 | JGI IMG/M metagenome (GOLD analysis project Ga0207963, IMG submission 185604) | Marine microbial communities from Southern Atlantic Ocean transect - Knorr_S15_td_NADW_ad_2500m_LV_A (SPAdes) (version 2) | ecosystem: Environmental > Aquatic > Marine > Oceanic | place...
TACACAAATTTACCATTTTCACAAGTTTCTGATTGAGACCCTAATCAACAACAATAAATCGTTGACTCTTTTTTTTTATCATCTTTTTAAGTTAAACTCTTTCATTATACATTCATTTAATTCGCTAATCATACATGACTAAAGAAACCATTCTTTGGACTCCGTCCCACCCCGAGCAAACCCAAATGGCTCAATTCATTCACCGAGTCAATGAAATCTATGGTTTAGAAATAAAATCTTATGATGAACTATTCAATTGGTCAGTAAACCATATTTCAGAATTTTGGGAACAGATCTGGGATTTTTCCGAAATCAAACATTCGATCCCCTATACAAAAGTGGTGGACGATGACAAAAAAATGCCAGGTGCAAAATGGTTTTCAGGTGCCAAACTGAATTATGCAGAAAACTTGCTTCGATACCGTGATAACAAAATAGCCATCCAATTTAAAGGAGAAAGTCAATCGGTTCGGACTTTGACATACCAAGAATTATTTGATGACGTTGAAAAATTGGCCCATTCACTTCGAGAATTTGGTATTAAAAAAGGAGATCGTGTTTCCGGATTCATTCCCAATATACCAGAAGCGATTATTGCCATGCTGGCTTCTGCTTCTATTGGTGCAATTTGGAGTTCTTCTTCACCGGATTTTGGAATCAAAGGTGTTCTGGATCGGTTTTCACAAATCGAACCAAAAATCATTTTTGCTGCAAATGGGTATATTTATAATGGAAAAACATTCGATTCTTTAGACAAACTTCAGGGTATACTGACCAATCTTCCCAGTGTTGAAAAGGTTGTAGTAGTGGGCTATACCGAAGAAAATCCTGATATTTCACAAATTGAAAACGCTATTTTATACTCTGATTTTACTTCAAAGTCACCATATCCATTGCAGTTTGAACAACTCCCTTTCGATCATCCACTTTATATTATGTACTCATCCGGGACAACCGGGCTTCCTAAATCCATTGTTCACTCAGCCGGCGGCACCCTAATTCAACATATGAAAGAATTGCAACTTCATTGCGATTTAATTCGAGAAGACAACATTTTTTATTTTACAACCTGCGGATGGATGATGTGGAATTGGCTGGCTTCTTCTCTTTCTGTAGGCGCCACTGTGGTTCTGTTTGATGGCTCGCCTTTCCACCCGGATGGAAATGCCATGTGGAAGATGATAGATGAATTAGATATTACTGTTTTTGGCACAAGTGCCAAATTCATTGATGCTTGCAAAGATGCGAGGATTCGCCCGGGTGAAGCGGTAGACTTGGCATCCCTCCGTACAATTTTATCCACAGGATCGCCTCTCGTTGACGAATGTTTTGACTATGTGTATGAGCATGTTAAACAGGATGTGCTTCTCGCATCAATCTCCGGTGGAACTGATATTATTTCTTGTTTCGCCTTGGGAAATCCAATGCTCCCTGTGTTTCGAGGTGAACTCCAGTGTCGTGGGCTGGGCATGGATGTCCATGCTTATAATGCAATAGAACAATCTATGATTAATGAAAAAGGTGAATTGGTTTGTATCTCAGCATTCCCTTCCATGCCGATCCATTTTTGGAATGATCCAAATGGCATTAAATACCAGAATGCGTATTTTGGGACTTTCCCCGGAATTTGGTACCATGGTGATTTTATTCGTGTATCTAAACATGGCGGAATCAAGATCTTTGGACGCAGCGATGCTACACTGAATCCCGGCGGTGTTCGGATTGGAACAGCAGAAATTTATCGTGTGGTGGAGGCAATGGATTTTGTGGAAGATAGTCTGGTGATCGGACAGGAATGGGAAGATGATCAGCGTGTAATTTTATTTTTAAAAATGAAGCAGGGTTTTATACTGAGCGATGAATTAATTGTGGAGATTAAATCCCAAATACGCTCCAACTGCTCACCAAGACATGTCCCAGCCAAAATCCTTGAGACAAAGGGAATCCCCTATACAATTAACTTGAAAAAAGTGGAAATCGCTGTAAAAAAGATCATCCAAGGGAAAGATGTAACCAACCGCGATGCATTGGCAAATCCGGAAGTTTTGGATTTTTATAAAAATATTCCCGAATTACAATCTTAGTCTAGTCGATCTAATATTCCCAGCAAATCAACTACTCGATTTGAATATCCCCATTCATTATCGTACCAGTTCAATGTCTTAACCATATTTCCCTGAACCACTTTCGTAAATGGTGCATCAAAAATAGATGAATGTGGATTCCCAATAATGTCTGTTGATACAACCGGCAAGGTAGAATATTCTACTATTCGAGATAATCTTTCTGTTTGTGAAGCTTCATACACAGCTTCATTTAATTGATCTTGTGTTACATCCTGACTCAAAATAAACACAGAATCTACGACTGAGCCATCAGGTACAGGAACACGCATAGCAATACCATCTAATTTGCCTTCAAGTTCTGGCAGCACTTTCCCCACAGCCTTTGCAGCTCCGGTAGTCGTTGGAATTATATTTTCTGCGGCTGCTCGACTTCGTCGCAAATCAGAATGAGGGACATCTGCCAGTCGTTGATCATTTGTATATGCATGAATTGTATTTATAACACCAAACTCAATTCCAAAATTATCATGAAGAATCATTGCCATTGGTGCCAAACAGTTTGTGGTGCAACTTGCGTTGGATATGATTTTATGTTCTGATGTCAAACTACCATCGTTTACACCAATCACAACCATATTATCAATATCTTCTTTTGCTGGAACCGTAAGAATGATTCGTTTTGCACCTGCATCTAAATGTTGATTTAATAATGCTCTCGTACGAAAGATCCCGGTTGCTTCAATGACAATATCCACATCTATTTCTGCCCAAGGTAGTTGGGATGGATCCCGTTGATTTAACATTTTAATCGTATTGGATGATGTTTTAAGAATATCACCTTCAGTTTCAACCGTATCATTAAATCGGCCCATCACTGTGTCATATTTTAATAAATAAGCTAGAACATCATTATCGGCTAAATCATTAATCGCAACCACATCAATATCATTTCGTTCATTCATGATTCGAAAGACAGACCGTCCAATCCTTCCAAATCCATTTATGGCCACTCTCATGATCTATCTCCTACATTTTCCAATTCCTGATAACATTTTATCAATTCTAATATTCGTGCAGAAAACCCCCAACCATTATCATACCAACAAACCGTTTTTAATAATTTATTGGCCGTAATCATTGTTGCTTTAGCATCATAAAGCATTGTTTCGCTACATCCGATAACATCACTCGAGACGATTGGATCATCCGTATATCCAACAATATTTTTGAGATTCCCTTCAGCAAATTCTTTTATAGTAGCATTGGTTTCTTCTACTGATGGAAGTCGTTCTAAATCGGTAGTTAAATCAACCGCTGATCCATTTGAGACTGGTACATTAAAAGCAGTCCCAGCTATTTTTCCAGCAAATTGTGGCATTATTTTTTCAACAAAGGCTGGTGCCCAAGTTTTATTTGGAATAATATTTTCAACTGCAGAACGGCTTCGTCGGAGATCAGTCTGTGCAGAGTCAGCCAATGGTTGATCGGACGTATAAGCATGAACCGTTGTCATCATTGCCCTTTTTACTCCAAATTTCTCATCAAGCATTTTGAGCATTAATGCCAAAACTTGCGTTGTGGATGACGTGGTCGAAATAATCTGGTCTAACGCTTCAATCGAAGCTTCATTTACTCCGGGAATAACAATTCGATCAATCTCATCATTAGGAGGAACAGTAACAATCACACGTTTTGCCCCTGCTTCAATTTGCTTTTGTAAATCAACCGAATTTCTATATTTCCCAGTCGCATCAATTACAACGTCTACATCAAGGGCATCCCATGATATTTGGCCAGGATCTCCACCCGGAAGAATTTGTACTTTTTGATCATTTGCAATTAAATAGTTACCTTCTAGGATAATCTCTTTTTCAAGTGGCCCATGAATTGAATCTCGCACTAATAAATAATGGAGTGATTCTGCAGGTCCCAGGTCGCTAATTGCTACAAAATTAAAATTTGGATTTTTATACCCTTGTCGAAATAGGTTTCGTCCGATACGACCAAAACCAAATAGGGCAATATTTATAGGGTTATTCATAAACTTATATATTCCATCTCAGTTCAGCCTTAAAATTAAAACAATAAATGGCATAAATGTTGCAACTATTAGAATTATTTTAAAATTTTCATAATAAAATGAACTTGTATGAGTCGTCAATCGTAAAAAGGTGTGTATAAAACAAAAAGGAACTAGTCATGAAACAAACAGATAAAACAAAATCAGGAACTGATATTGAGATTGCTCTATAAACAAAAAAGCCCATCAATAATGGGTGATGGGCTTTTATTAATCGTCATAATCTTGAAACCGTTCTCTTGCTTTCAAAAATGCTATAAGAACCAATATTACAAATAATACCCCAATTGTCACTTTTTCCCCGATTGACTAAAACCTAGTGCACCATACCTATCATTTAAAACTATCACGCCATCCATATCCCGGTTCGAACCGATATATGCCGTGGGCTGTTCATATTTATTATAGGTCTGGACATATCCATTTTCATTTTTACCCGTTCCCAAATACAGGGTTCGTTTTTGATCCTGGTTATAAGCGGTTATAAATCCTCCATGTCCGTCATCCTTAATTGTGATTGAATTCACGACAATATCACCAAAATTACTGCTATCTTCGAACCCGCTTAATACGAAAAATAAAGTGGTGGTTAATACTCCAATCAAAAAACTTTTAAAATCAATCTGCATTATCATTTCTCCTTATTAATTAAAAATATTTTGAAAGTTTGCAATTGAATCAATCAATTTCATCTTGCTCTTCCAATTTTTCTCTTAGGTCACTCATCTTTTGAATTGATGGATTTTGTCCCAGCTCACCAGAATCAAACTCTTCATGCCATCGTTCTTTCGCATAAAGGACTCTCATAATCAAAATGGTTGCATAGATAAAAAGAAGACTAATAAAACCAACCACATGAAATGAATTTTCTCTGTCCACCATGAAAAATAAAAATAAGAGGACCAGCGGCATCCAACGAATCAGTTTTTGGACAATTTTTCCCATGGAATTAATTCAATGTTTCACTCACGAATGCTAACATTTTCTTCTGTTTTGTCAGATATCCTAGACGGGTTTCAATATTTACATAGCGTACATTTCTACGCAGGGATTCCCAAGATAAACTTCCATTATCTCTTTTTATGACCGTATCCTGAAGAACAACATTATATGGTCCATTCGCTAGTTTTTCAAAGTCTTTTTCATGAGTGCATAATATAAAATCTCTAGGGTTTTGTTGTTTTTTTATAGACGTCTTCCGGCTGAATTTCAACTCATATTTCACATTGTAACCACGGAAATTATTATGGACAGAAATCAATATTCCTTCTTTCTTTGGCATAATTATTTCCAGAAATTCGATTCGGTCTCTTTCAATATCATCTAATGCTTTTTTTAATGTTCCCGGCGGCCAATAAGGTTTGAATTTTTTTAACGAATGGTAAGAGCCACTCCGTGAAAAAAGCCGGTTTGGATCAATGATAGTTGATAGGTATGGAATTTCGCGATTATCATTTTGGATAAAAAACGCTCTCCCCGTGAAATGACTAATATGATGATCTAAAGCCATTTTCGCCGTTTTTTCGTCACCGTGGAGCCATATGTAATGAACCGACGAATTACCATTTTTGACGAGATTAAAATCGGTACCTACAAATGTGATAGGCGATGGTAAAGTATCCATTTTCCCATTTTCTGAGCCCAAAATGAATACAAAAGTGAAACCAAAAAGTATTATTCTATTTAACAAGAATCGCCTTTTGGGTTTGGGTGAATTCACCGAATCGTAATTGGATAAAATAAATACCGCTGGGATGATTGGATGCATTCCATTGGATTTCATGAATACCGGAAAAAAGTTTTCGATCAATCAGTGTTTCCACAAGACGACCTGTTATATCTAATACACGTAGAGACACCGTATGATTATTGATGGCCTGGTCGTCATTAATAAAATGCAGGCGAGGAGTCGATGAGTGCTCTGTATCTACTAAATCAAAACTTACTGTGGTGGTTGGATTAAACGGATTCGGATAATTCGGATATAAATAAAAACCATTCGTAATCACATACTGATCTTCGTCAACAGATAATAATGTGTGGCAATTTTCCAGATCCCAGCCATTCTGTGGAAAAACATGATCAACATAATCGGGAGGGCAATCTTCAAAAGTATTGTGGTGAGCAAAAATGGGAGTCCAATCGGTAGTATCTATTGGCGGATACCTAAAGAGGTCAAAGCCATAATCACCATAATTTTCAAAAAATGTATTGCCCAAAGTTTCAGAACTGCCAATAATAGGGAACGCTGTGGAGTCTACATAAATTCCACCACCAAAATAACAAATGCAATCGCACACACCGGATACTACATTTTCATAAAATTCATTCCCAATAATTAAAGGCTGTGATTCACCCCAAATCGCCAATCCGGCTCCTTCTCCCCCACAATTCCCAGCATTATTATTTCGAATTATATTGCGATCAATTTTGGGGCTCGAATTTTCAATCAGAATACCACCACCTGTTTGGCTCCCATAACCATTTTCAATTGTGAGTCCCAACAGAATAGCAGAGTGATTCTGTCCGCCATTGATTGTGACAACGGTACCTTCATCTTCCCCATCAATAATGGTTTCGGAAACCATGTTTTGATCAAACCCGGAATAAAGCAGGGAAGCGACGGTAATATTTTTATCCAGAAAATCAATTCGTTCCTGATAGATGCCCGGACTGACAAGAACTATGTCACTATTTTCTGCCCATTCAATCCCACCTTGGATTGATGTTGTATCTTCCGGGATTCGAAAAACATTTGGACCATTTGCAGATCGATAATCTAAAATTAAATTAATCAAATATTCATAGTCTTCCGGTTCGGTTGGGTCTAATGTTGTGATATTGAATTGATATATAAGTTCACCTTCCCGGTTCAAAAAATAAGTACTGCGTTGTGCAGCACTATAATCGGTCCACACTGGGAATCCATCAGCTTGTACATCTTCAACCCAAGGTAAAACCCTGCCATTAATCATGCCACCCAATTCACTATTGTAAGTATCTTTTCCAACACCGATGATACCAACGTCATCAATACCCATGGATTGAAGGTCAAGGTAAATCGTGTTTAAAAAGCCGAACCGACTTCTACAGGTTCCTCAATATTCATGCCCAAAAAAAACAATACAAATATCACCGAGGTAATCATCCGGGCCGATGAACTCTTCAAATGTTACTGAATTTGGATTCAGGTTTTCCAGATTGAAATCTCCTTGGGCTGCCAACCCCGATAGTAATAGAACCCAAGGAGCAAACTTAATCATTCTTATCATCATTCATCCTATACCACAAGGCGAGGGCAAGGGAGCCTATGATAAATACGACTGCAATTATAAAAAGAATTATTTTTAAGTTCAAAATACTGCTTCCTTTTTAATCCTTGAATTTTTAAAGAAATAAGGTAGAATAACCATCATAAAAATAAGAGGGGTGCAACACCATAGCAACAAGGATATGAAATGATGATGCAGACATCCAGCAATTAATTTGAACTGGTCAATAGAACTAAATTTTTATGATTCATGGTTATATTTGATCCGCCAATAGCAAAAGGTCAAAAATATCGATAGTTCCATTAAAATCAAGATCTCCTGCAGTTTGCTGTATTTCAGTCGACTGTACGAATTGAAGGACAATTTGCAGTAATAAAATAAAATCGGCCATGGTTACACTTCCATTAGCATCAATATCCCCTAAACTAGAAAACAGATCATGTATATAAAATGCATTCTCAATAAAAGCCAAGGAGTAAGGGAATCTATCTCCATTCAAAACTTCGGTGAAATGATCGCCTGGATAAATTTCATAAACATGATTAATATTCTCCTCATCCAAAAATTCACTGAAAGATGTTGAATGATTATAAAATAGATAATCATCCTGATCACCGCAATCCATATAAAAATGGATCGATTGAATATTGGCAAGATTTTCCTGTGCGAGCGTCAGTGGATCGTGTCCAAGCCATAAGTCCCAAACTTCATCGATCACATTTCCATAATAATCCACAGGCAGATCCACATAATAAGGCCAATCATCCACATCGGGACTAAAGGCAGCCGAAGCGCTATACATAAAAAGGCTCACCGTGCCATTCCAGGGTTGATAACCAAGAATGCCTGTCTCAGCCAACAATACAGGTAAAAGGTCAGGTATAACATTTTCTATAGCGATGGGACCGGAATGGGACGCAGCGACTTGAAATAGTTCCGGGAATTTAACCGACAATTTCACAGCGCCATAACCGCCCATGGAGTGTCCCATGATGGCTCGGTACGATGAGTGATCAATGGTATTGTAGGATCCATCTATATGGGAAATCAAATCCTGAACAATATAATCCTCGAATTGCCCATTATAATCAGAATTGGTATACATACTTCCAAGATAAGGAAGGACAAAACCATCTGGTTTAATCAGGATCGACTCGCGAATTTCTCCCGATGCCATCATGTCTTCAAATACACTAACAACGGACCCATACCAGGAATAATCCAGTCCAAACCCATGAAGGAAATAAATCGATGGATAGGTTGAATCAGGATTGGATTCATAACTAGGTGGCAGAACGATTTGGTAGTACATGTCGTACCCCAAAGCATCGCTGTAAAAATAGGACGTGATTACATCCGCTTTCACTGTAGAAACGGTGCTAAAAATCAGAATCAGTAAAATTATTCTCATAATTCTCATTTAAAATTTAAGAAGTTTATATTTATTATCCCCAAACCTGAATTCGGTCTTTTGGGACATATTTCGCAATTCTATTTTTCAATATTGCTAAAGCCTGCTGTCTTTGGTGAATGGGTACGGTGACTGTATTGGATTCAATAATATAATTAGAATAATAGATGTCAGACCTTGGCTCCCGCTTTCGAATTCTATTATAATAATCCTTACTCATTCTGAAAACACCCAAAGTTAGGTCCGCCAATTTCTTACCATCAATCTCAGAGAAAATATCATCTACAAAACGCATGTAGATTTTCTCCCAATCATTAACAAGCATCACCGGATCAAAACAAAGTCTTACATCCCAACCCAAATCCAAAGCTTGTTTCAATGATTTTATTCTTCGATGAAGTGGCGGGGCTGTAGATTCATATTTTTCACAGATTTCAAGGGGGGATAAAGTCCAACTCAGGATTACTTTTTTAGATGATTCAATATCTTTAATGGCAGAGAAAAGCGCACTCTTGGTCCGAATCTCAATTCTCATATTTTTTTGCAATTTTACAAATTCGATCCAGCGAGATGTTACTGGAATGATATTCTCCATCGCCATGAGATCTGTATTGTAAGAGATGGAAACGACCATAGGTTTTGAAGGGTCATCCAGATCTTTCAATTTATATTTTATGGAATTGAAAAAATCTTCTTCATTCACAAAAACAACCAAATTCCCCGATGGGTACATACCTTGTAAAAAACAATAATCACAATTGTACAGACAATTCAAAATTGGCGTATTATAAAATACATTGGGTGTTCCGTATTCCTGGACCATGTCCGATGCCGGGTATAAAAAAGGTTCTGTCTTTTTCGCCAGAATCAATTTCATGGATGCTTTTTGGAGTTGGAAATCCTGTCTAGGGCGATTAAACACATCCTTGTAGTGATCTATCTCCAAAATTTCAGCTTTTGGAAATTTCGACAGGGTGAGTTGGGCCAAAGGATAAACGGCGGCATCCTTTTCAAGGTATATATGGGAAAAATTAGGCTGAAAGTTCTGCACAGATATTTTTGAAATGATGTTTTTGGGTAGTTTTGTTCGTTGGTGCATTTTTTTCAACATCCGGAAATGGAAATCCTGTTTTTCGGAGTCTGAACCCTTTGGCAAATTGAAGAAGTTGCTGGTACTGGGTTTCAGTTAGAGACATATGTTGAACCGTCTCATTTATCC
>Ga0207963_1002141_pt1 | contig 10003 bp, 10 predicted proteins | sample Knorr_S15_td_NAD_FD_185604 | JGI IMG/M metagenome (GOLD analysis project Ga0207963, IMG submission 185604) | Marine microbial communities from Southern Atlantic Ocean transect - Knorr_S15_td_NADW_ad_2500m_LV_A (SPAdes) (version 2) | ecosystem: Environmental > Aquatic > Marine > Oceanic | place...
CAGCTCTCATTCAGCTCACAGTCCCACAATCAGTTTCTCAAAGTTGAACAAGATTACACTTGTAAATCATCCAGAAATAAAAAATAATTTTACTTCTTTTGCTTGTTTCGAATTGGGATTCCATATAGAATCCTATTGCTCACTTTTCTAGACCTATACCTGATTACGATTTGATTTACTAATGTTACTGTTAAAACTTGCAAGTAGCCCTGTAAAAGAACTTTAATATAATCCTGTCTTTGTTAGAAAGACACCTCGGTTCAGGCTGCTTTGACAAAATTAAACCTGAGATGTACTGTTTAACCACCACAAAAAACTGACTATGAGTGAAACTTCATTTTCTTTGGAAGAATATAATATTCATCCACGTACGATCATTCGCAATGCTTCCCCTTCAGTCTTATATGAAGAGGCTTTGACATACGAAGCTGATGCCACTATTTCATCTGCCGGAGCCTTAATTGTCTCTTCATATGAAAAAACAGGAAGAAGCCCGAAAGATAAAAGAATCGTTGAGTATCCTGATATTATGGAGGATGTATGGTGGGGAGATATCAACATGGGCATGGACGAAGAAACATTTATGATTGCACGAGGTAGAGCTGTCGATTATTTAAACACCTGTGAAAGGGTTTATGTGGTTGACGGCTTTGCAGGCTGGGACCCAAAATACCGTCTTAAAATCAGAATTGTCGCAACTCGGCCTTATCATGCTTTGTTCATGCACAATATGCTGATCCGTCCCAGTAAGGAAGAGTTAGCCGATTATGGTGATCCGGATTATGTGATTTTCAATGCCGGACGTTTCCCGGCAAATCCACTCACCAAACACATGACGTCGCGTACCAGTGTTGAATTGAGTTTTGATCGCAAGGAATTTGTAATACTTGGTACAGAATATGCCGGAGAAATGAAAAAAGGCGTTTTCACGATCATGAATTACATCATGCCAAAACAAGGTGTTCTGTCAATGCATAGTTCCGCAAATGTGGGAAAATCTGGAGATGTAGCTATCTTTTTTGGTCTGTCCGGAACAGGAAAAACGACCCTTTCTGCAGATCCGAAACGGCAACTTATTGGGGATGATGAACACTGCTGGACCGACGATGGAATTTTCAATATTGAAGGCGGATGCTACGCAAAGTGCATAAATCTTTCTGAAGAAAAAGAGCCGGACATTTTCAGAGCAATCCGTTTTGGTACTGTGCTGGAAAATGTGGATTATGACGAAGAAACCCACATTGTCGATTACGATGGAACCTCTCACACTGAAAATACACGTGCCTCTTATCCGATCGACTTTATTTTGAACGCAAAAATTCCTTGTGTAGGTGGGCATCCGCAGAATATAATTTTCCTTACTTGTGATGCTTTTGGTGTATTGCCACCGGTCAGCAAACTCAGTTCTTCACAGGCTATGTACCACTTCATCAGTGGTTATACCGCAAAAGTCGCCGGTACTGAAATGGGAGTCACAGAACCAGAAGCAACGTTCTCCGCCTGTTTCGGTGCTGCCTTCATGGTATGGCATCCAAGTAAGTACGCAAAACTTTTGGCAGAACGTATTGAAAAAAATGGAACTTCAGTCTGGCTGGTAAATACCGGGTGGAGTGGAGGAGGTTACGGAGAAGGTGAACGTATGTCACTCAAATACACCCGTTCGATCATTGATGCTATTTTAGACGGATCATTGAAAAACACACCTTCTGTAAATAATGAATTATTCGGATTTGAAGTTCCAACTGAATGTCCGAATGTTCCGGATGAAATCATGCAGCCCAGAAGAACCTGGTCTGATGCAAACGCTTACGATCAAGCGGCCCTCAAATTGGCAAATATGTTCAAGGAAAATTTTAAACAATTTGAGGAAGGTTCCAGCCAGGAAATTATTCAGGCTGGACCAAACGTGTCCTGAGTTTTTCATTACTCTTCCTGCTTTGCGCCGTGTTTATGCCGGCGTCCTGCCTTCCTGTAAAAAAACATTCCAACTTCTGTTATTCATCTCCTAAGACTAAAAATGTTGCAGTCGTAAAAAGTCCAAAACCGTGTCATTTCAGCGGGAAAAGAAAATAATTTTGCAGGTATTTAACTTGTCAACGGCAGATAAATTGTGATGAAATTATTGATTAATACATATTCAAAACAATCCTGACCATATAATTCGAAAATGATAGAAAAACTCTGTGAAGAAATGATCCGGAATGAACTAGACTTGCTGATCGTAGTTTCGTCCGATGAACATCTAAACGAATACCTGCCCGTCCAAAATTGGCGTTTGAAAGCTTCAACAGTCACTGAAAGTTCTTCGGGATTTTCCGGCTCTGCCGGAACAGTTGTTTTTTGTATTGAAGGACGTCCTCAGCTTTTTGTCGATTCCCGCTATCATTTGCAGGCTGAGCAAACATGTTCAGAAAATTTTGATATTCAAAAACTTGGAAATGAAGGGGTACTTGAACCGCAGAAATGGATTGCAGCTCAAACACAAAAAATATTAAAAGTTGGTGCAGATCCATTTGTGATGAGTCCAAAAGTATGGCGGCGCTATGAAAAAGCCCTTGGCAAATCCGGACACACTTTGGTTCCAGCAACTCCCAATTTGGTGGACACAGTATGGATAAATCGTCCAAATCCTCCCAAAAAAGAGATTTATCCACTGGCTTTGCAATATACTGGAAAAGACAGTAAAAAGAAATTGCAGGAGATCCGGAAAGAATTGAGTGAATCCGGAAAATCTGATGAATCAAAACCGGATGTCTTACTGCTCACAATGCTCGATGAAATCGCCTGGCTCACGAATATGCGTGGGAGCGATATTGAATTCAATCCGGTTTTTGAAGCTTATGCAGCAATTTTTGCGGACCGTGCAATTTGCTTTTGTCATCATCCGGAAGCAAATTTAAACCTGCACCGTCCAGACTGGGAGTTCCGGCCTTATGAAGATTACGTGAGTTTTTTAGCAGATCTTGCCCTGCAGAAAACAATCAAAGTCTGGATTGATCCCTCAACGATCACGATGGGTTCTCGCTTAGCATTTTCTGAGGACCAGGTTTTCGAAAAAGAAAGTCCCATTGTTTTGTCAAAAGCACTTAAAAACTCAACTGAAATAACTGCCACAAAATATGCTCATAAACAGGCCGGTGCAGGAGTTGTCAGAAGTTTACAGCGTTTGCAATGTGCGTTTCAGGCAGGGCTGCCGGTAACGGAAAAAGTATACGCAAACTGGCTTTATGAAGAATATGCAAAGGCAGAGGAATTTTCCGACCTCAGTTTCAGCACAATCGCCGGTTCAGGACCGAATGGTGCTATTGTTCATTACGGAAATCCGGACTCAGAAAACCCAATGCGAAGTGGAGATTTGCTGCTAGTAGATTCCGGAATTCAATGTGCCGGCGGAACCACAGATGCAACTCGAACTGTAATTCTTGGAAAGCCGGATGAGAAGCAAAAAAGGATTTACACATTGGTGCTGCAGGCTCACATCAGACTTGCCCGTCAAATTTTTCCAGAGGGAACAAACGGAGCTTCACTGGATTCCATTACCCGTTCAGGTCTCTGGAATGCAGGATTGGATTATGGACACGGAACAGGACATGGCGTCGGTGCATTCCTGAACGTACATGAAGGACCGCAACGTATCTCACCAGTTGCACACGATGTGGCTCTGCAAGCAGGAATGGTGATCTCCAACGAACCCGGATATTACGAAAACAACTGGGGCGGAATTCGTCTTGAGAATCTTTACCTAGTAAAAAAAGCAGATAAGTTTCCTCAGCATCCAGGTGGAAAGGGCTGGCTCTGTTTTGAAGAACTGACACTGATCCCATTTGACCGAACACTGATTGATAAAAATTTGCTTTCAGCAGAAGAACTAAACTGGCTGTATGATTATCATGGTCGTGTTTTTAGTGAAATATCACCTATGCTGGATAATACGGAAGACTTCCAGTGGCTGACTTGGGCTTGCGGAATTGATTAAATGAAAATCCTGACTCCCGCAAAAATAAATCCGCTGCTTTATATTTTAAGTAAACGTGAAGACGGTTTCCATGAATTGTATATGCACATGGTTCCAGTCAGTTTATTTGACACATTGACCTTCACCCATAATGATGGACAAGGACTGAATTTTAAGGTGAGTGGAGCAGAGTTTTCTGAGCCTCCGGAAGAAAATTTGGTAGTTCGAGCCGTACGTATTTTTGAACTGGAAAGCGGGGAAACTGTAAATCTAAATGTAATCCTGGAAAAACATATACCTTCCGGTGCGGGACTTGGCGGCGGAAGTGGAAATGCGGCTGGAACTATACAGGCTTTGAATCATTTATACCGGAGATCTTCAGAAACTGAAGGGCTACTGTCTCCGGAAACTATTCTTGCAATTGCGTCAGAACTTGGTTCAGATGTGCCTTTTTTTCTTGAACCATCGCCCTGCGAAATAAAGGGGCGTGGTGAAAAGATAAAACCACTGCTTGAATTTCCAAAACTCTTTCTCATCATTATAAAACCACCTCTTTCAATTTCAACTAAGGAAGCATACAAAAAATGCCTGCCGAAAAAACAAACTAACTTACCAAATGTATGCTCAATTGATGATTTGAAAAGTTACTTTCAGAATCAGTTTGAAACATCTTTACTCGTACAATATCCGGTCTTGTCTGAACTTAAAACTTTATTGCTCGAAAATGGTGCATTTGGTGCATTGGTCTCAGGTAGCGGCTCTGCCGTTTTTGGTGCATATTACAATAAAAAGTTGCAAAATCAGGCACTTAAAAAATTGTCATGTCTTACTGTCGGCGATATATTCTCGTGCGAAACAATGGTCACTCACAGTTATTATTGAACCAGAATTTCATAATACCAAAAATAAATAAGTACCATTGGCTGCTGATCGTTTTCGCAATCATTCTTGTGGGTTGCAGTACAAAAACTGTAGGCCCCCCTGGTAACAGACAATTCGGCAATACCCGTATCTGGAAACAATCCAACCCGCGTATTAAAAAATACGTTCAAGTTTACAGCAATAATAAACATGTCAAAACCTGTTTGGATAGAGCAACAAACAGCAGATATCTTCACTACATTCATCGGGTTTTTTATAAATATAAACTGCCTCCGGAACTTGCACATTTGCCAATACTGGAATCGTGTTTTGACACAAGAGCTGATTCCGGAAGTGCACGAGGCATGTGGCAATTCACAAAATCAACCGCAAAAGATTATGGCCTGCGCGTAAGCTGGTTATCCGATGACCGGCTTAATTGGCGAAAATCTACACATTCAGCCGCGCGTTATTTGAAAAAACTGGGTGAAATGTTTGACAACAACTGGGAATTGGCATTGGCTGGCTACAACGGAGGACCAGGTTATATGTCACGACAAATAAAATCTCAAGGCACACGAAATTTCTGGGAGCTTGAACTGCGCAAAGAAACACGAGAGTATGTACCAAAATTTCTGGCAATGTTAAGTGTAGCACGTAAAAGATACCCGGAACTATATTTTCAGGGCTCACCACGAGCATGGGCTACATCAGGATAAAATGCTGCTAATTTTACAGAATAACAGGACTTGATTCTGGATTCAGCAGTTGGTACATTTCAATCAATGGGTTGAAAGAGAAAGTTCAAATCAAATTATTTTATAGTTTGGTCTTCTTTCACAAATTATTAATTTTATAAGATTAAAAAGGAATTGCTATGGCAGATGAAGAAGAAGGAGGAGGAGGAGGAGGTGAAAGCAGTGGCGGCGGAAAAAAGAAGAAGATCATTATAATCGTTGCTGTAGTGCTTTTATTGATCATTGGCATCGTAGTTTTTTTGCTGATGTCTGGAGATGAAGAAGAACAGTTACCGGAAGAAGAACTGCCGGTGACAGACGTGGCGGAACCTCTTGCCGAACCTATTTTTCTTCCTCTTGAAAGTTTTGTGGTGAATCTCAAAGACGGCCGTCGTTTTTTAAAAGCCTCTATCCAGCTGATGCTCAGTGAACCTGGTGCAGCCGCTTATCTGACAGTACGCCTGGTTGAGGTTAAAGACATTGTACTGGCCGAACTGCAGGAATTGTCAATAGAAGATGTCAAACAATCAGATGCCAGAGAGGCTCTGCGGCAACGGTTAATCAGTGCCATAAGTCAGATTTTTCCCAGCAAGCCGGAATGGGAAGATCCTGAACCAATAAGAAAGGTTTTGTTTGAGGAATTTGTAATTCAGTGATCCACGTTAATCACAGTCTTAATCCGGATACTGAAAAGTCTGGATTCATCCAGGTTTTGAAAAAATATCGAATGTCTGATGTGTCTCCAATTGATGACAGGCAAGAAACTTCGATGAAAGATAATTTACAGGTTATTTCCATCAATAGAAAAGAATTCCGGTCGGCTGACAAAGTTGCGAAGAAAGGAATTGCCCTGTTTCTGTTGCTGACAGCCCTTTTTTTCTTTGTATCATCTTTGAATGCAGCAGAGGAGGAAGTTGAGGAAATTAAGGTAATTAGAGAAGGACCTCCTCCACTGGAAGATCCTCAATATTTGGATCTTGGTACTTTCGTAGTAAATATGCCCGGAGACAAATATTTTCTTAAAAGCAGCATCCAGTTGGCTTTTGAAAATTCTGCCGCAAAAGAATGGTTGCTGACAAGACTTCCAATAGCAAAAGATCTTATAATCACTCATCTCAATTCAATTACAGTTGAACAGTTTGATGACACTAAAAGCCGGGCGGTCATAAAAAATGATTTGCAAATCCGCCTGAATTCGTTGTTTCCCAATAAGGCTGTTTGGGAGGATTCTGTTCCAATACGAAGAATACTATTTTTGGAATTTTACCGACAATAGCATAAATAAGATTGCAAAAAGTAAAATAAGCCTGAAATCTGATATAAGTTTTATCAAATGATGTTTTTGGTTGTAGAATTTCCTTTAAACTTTTAGCCTGAAACATAAACAATTAAACCAGTATTTTTAACTATTGATCAATGGCAGAAGAAGAATCTTTTGAAAACCTGGATGACCTGGACTGGTCAGATGTAGAAAGTGAACTAAAAGCTAACAGAGACCAGATCCTCTCTGAAGCGAAATCTGCAGACAGCGGTGGTCAAAAAGAAGGAGATAATGGAGATGAATCCGGAAAAGAAAATGGTGAAGGTAGCACGTCAAAGACTCTTCAATCGTCGGGTGATATTGACATCAATTTTCTGTTTGATGTACAGCTTTCCATTGTTGTAGAAGTTGGACGTGTTCAAATGCTTATCAGCGACCTGTTGGAACTGGATGAAGAGTCTATAATCGAATTGGACAGTCTTGTAGGACAACCTTTGGATATCCGCGCCAACGATTTGCTGGTTGCACGCGGGGAAGTTATTGTAGTCAACGAAAAATTTGCTGTACGGATCACGGATATCATCAGTCCGGACAATCGCTTTGCAGCACTCTGAGGAAAAAAAGCATGAGTTTCGCAAAGCCAACTTGGCTAAAAGCAGGAATTGCGCTGGCGCTTTTGTCAAATTGGATTTTAGTTGCTGCCGCATCAGAAGTGCGTACTCTGAAAAACATTGAGGTTGTTTCCATTGGAAGTACAGAACAGGTTCGCCTGGAGTTCGATGGTAAATTTTCTGGAGAACCACTAATAAATTTTGAATCAGGTTCAATGAGCCTGCGATTTAGTTCTACAAAGACTGATCCTGCACTCCCCCTGCTGACTGTTGCAAAAGACAATACTTTAATCAAGGCAGTTCGTGCTGTTGAATTTCCTGATACACATTTTGTCCATCTGGAAATTTTACTCCAGTCTCCACGGACACTACTGGATCATCCAAAAATTACCCACTCCGGAAACTACATAATCCTTGGTTTTCCCAACAATTTTTCTGCCACACCCGCACTTTCAAGTACAAACGTCCTGACAAAAGAAATTGAAAAACGTGTAAAAGCCGACCAGTCTTTCCCCTCTACTTTTTCCAAAGAATCTACAGATGAACAACCCTCATTTCTGGCAGATGGTCTTCTTCCTACACCAGAACAAGATTGGGGTTCAACAATGCTGACACTGGTTTTGTCTCTGTTATTCGTTTTATTTCTCATTTATTTGATAGCTTTTATATATAAACGTTTTTTCAGTAGTCGATTTTCCTCAATGCAGGGTAATGTACGCATTCGTCAGGTTTCAAGCCATCATGTTGGACCAAAGCAGAAAATTATAGTTTTCGAAATGAATGAAAGAAAGTTCGCCTGCGGTGTAACACCTACATCCATCAATTTGATCGCAGAATTACACGACGAAACAGATCCGGAAATTATCCATTCGATTCAGACTGATGAAAATGCTAAAGATTTTAATATTGATCAGACAGGTGAATCTTCTGAAATAGATCCGGAGCAACCCTTTGAGCAAACTAAAACGAATGTACCAAATAACAAGAATAGTAAAGATAACTTTGATACTTCAATTGAATTAGAAGGGATGGAAAAAGACATTTTCCTTAAATCTAATGTTGAAAACCGCAATAGCCTGGAAGAGTCAAACAATCATAATAACGAATTAAAATCAACAATCAAAACCCATTTTTCAAAAACTCCGACAAAAACCAAAATTATGCCTCATGGGAATCCTGTGATGCAGCACTTTGCAAGCAAACTTTCAGAACGTCTAAAATTCTTAAAACCCATCAAATAGAGTCCATGCTGTATTTTCAATTCGAAACTCAATTAACTGAAAACATGGAACAAGTTGCAACGTCGAGCTCAGGCTTCAGAAAATCTTTTTATTTATGTAAAAGTATAAAGTTTTCAATTCGCAGCCTGCTGTTGCTGTCTGTTTTTTGTGTAGGAATGCCGCTTTATGCACAATCGCCAATTCCAGGCATCAACATTTCCGTTGACACTGCAAGTTCACCCCAACAGGTAGCAACTACATTGCAGATCGTCTTTTTACTGACGATTCTAACTATGGCACCGGCTATTTTAATCATGACAACTTCATTCACAAGATTTGTGATTGTGTTGTCATTTTTAAGACAAGCTATTGGAACTCCGCAGGCTCCATCAAATCAAATCGTGATCGGCCTTGCACTGTTTCTTTCTTTGTTTGTGATGATGCCGGTCTGGGAAGAAGTCAACGAAGTTGCCCTTTCACCGTATCTGGAAGAAACTATTTCCCAGGAAGAATTTATGGATCGTGCCACTTTACCAATTAAACGATTCATGGGAAATTTTACACGTGAAAAAGATTTGGCTCTTTTTGTTCGAATTGCTAAAATAGAACGACCAAAAAACATCGAAGATATTCCAATTTGGGTTATGATTCCTGCGTTCGTAATTAGTGAACTAAAAGCCGCATTTCAAATTGGTTTTTTGCTATATGTTCCATTTCTTGTGATCGACATGGTTATTGCTTCAATTCTGATGGCAATGGGTATGATGATGATGCCGCCAGTAATGATTTCTTTACCGTTCAAACTGATGCTTTTTGTTCTTGTAGACGGCTGGCACTTGATTCTTGGTTCTATGGTCAAAAGTTTTGTGGAAATTTAATTCTTAAACAACTAAGTGAGTTTTTATGACAGAAGCCTTTGTTGTTTCCATTATGATTGAAGCCATGCGAATGGCAACTCTTCTCGCTGCGCCCATGCTGATTGGAGCATTGGTAGTAGGTTTACTTGTTTCTATCTTCCAGGCAGTAACGCAGATACAGGAACAAACATTAGCAATCATCCCAAAAATGGCGGCAATGATGGCTGTATTGGCTATCCTGTTCCCATGGCTACTCACGCAGGCTACTACCTACATGGAAGGTATTTTTTCCAACCTCCCCAAATTCATTGGCGGCTAAAAGTCTTTCAAATAATCCCTCTCTCTATTCATTTTAAATTCACAAAAATTCAAATCAAGTAATTTCTGGCTAGACCATCTAGTACTGATATTGGATAATGTATGTTGAACAAAACAAAAAACTGCTTTTATTGATTAATATTGACTGTTTCGTAAAAAGTTTGAAATCCAACCAGCACCTAA
>Ga0207963_1002142_pt1 | contig 10002 bp, 6 predicted proteins | sample Knorr_S15_td_NAD_FD_185604 | JGI IMG/M metagenome (GOLD analysis project Ga0207963, IMG submission 185604) | Marine microbial communities from Southern Atlantic Ocean transect - Knorr_S15_td_NADW_ad_2500m_LV_A (SPAdes) (version 2) | ecosystem: Environmental > Aquatic > Marine > Oceanic | place...
CCACCTGGAGGTCGAGGCGACAGCGGCGCGGGACCGCGCGCTGGCCGCCGCGCGGCAGCGCGCCGCCGATCCGGACCTGGCGGTCGACCGGCGGGTCGAGGAGATCGCGCTGCTGGCCCTCGACACCTATGCCCAGGTTGGTGCGACGCTGCTCGCCCTGATGGAGCCGCGGTCGCCGCTCGAGGTGCAGGTGGCAGCCACGAACGCCCTGGCCGGGCTGGCCGATCCGACTGCGGAGGGGCGGGGGCAGGCGGTGCTCGAGGGGTGGCGACGCTACGGTCCAGAGGTGCGCACCATCGCGCTGGGGATGCTGCTGCGGACCCGGGCCTTCCACGAGCCGCTGATCGTGGCGCTCGAGACCGGCGCGTTGCGAGTGGGCGAGCTGAACCTCGACCTGGAGCAGCGGCGGCGGCTGCTGCGACGGTCTACCGCGGACCTGCAGCGGCGCGCCGCGGCATTGTTCGGCGACCACGAGTTCAGCAACCGGCGCGAGACGGTCGACCGGCTGCTGCCGGACGTGCTGGGTCGGCGGGGGAACGCCAGGCGAGGCGAGGCGCACTTTCAGACGCTGTGCGCGCCGTGTCACTTCTTCCAGGGGCAGGGCCATGCGGTGGGACCGGATCTCGGCATGGCGTTCACCAAGGGCTCGGAGGATCTGTTGACCTCTATCGTCGACCCGAATGCCGCCATCGCGCCGGAGTACACCAACTACCAGGTCGACACGGTCACCGGCGAGCTCACGAACGGTATCATCACCGGTGAAACACCGAGCAGCGTCACGCTGGCGCGCGCCGACGGCGACACGGAGACGATCCTGCGGAGCGAGATCAGCGAGATGCGGACCGACGGGCTGTCGCTGATGCCCGATGGCCTCGAACAGGGGCTGGACGCCGGCGATCTGGCGGACCTGCTGGCGTATCTGCAGCAGCACAATCACTGACGCTCGTCGGCTATGGGCTATAGGCTTTGGGCTTCAGGCGCTGTGAGGTTGAACAAGAGCCGGCGAAGCCATCCGGCTTCATTAATGACTTCTGTCTTCTGACTTCTGACAGCGCCCGCCAGCAGAGGAGAAACAACAGATGACATCCGTGATGAACCGGCTCGTCACATTGGGGGTCCTGAGCACCGTGCTCGGTCTGGCCGGCGCGGCGTCGGCACAGACGATGACCGCCGGCACCGCCAAGGGGGTGATCACCAACGACGCATCGCTCGTCATGGTGAACGGCCGGATGTCGCAAGGCACCAAGGAGGACATCCACGCGCGGGTGCTGGTGCTCAACGACGGTGGCAGCCGGCTGGTCTTCGTCACCTACGACCTGAACTGTCTGGATGTCGCCACCCCCATCCTGCGGCAGCGGGTGCGCACCGAGCTGGGCATCGACCCGTCGCGGTTGATCCTGCTGGCCACGCACAACCACAACGCGCCGATCCAGATCAATCCGGACAACTTCGTGTACGGGCACGGACTCGCCGAGCGGATGTTCGGGTTGATCCAGGAGGCGATTGCGGCCGAGCGCGGGCCGGTGCAGGTGGAGTTCGGCTCCGGCCACGGCTACTTCATCACCGCGCGCGGCAACGCGCCGGTCGACTACGAGATCCAGTTGCTGAAGGTCACCCACCAGGACGCCCCGATGGCGATGCTGTTCAGCCACGGCACCCACCCCGCGCAGGCGTCGCGGTCGATGATCGACGCCGGCCACCCGGGGTATGCGATGGAGGAGATCGAGGCGGCGTTCCCCGATGTGCTGGCGATGTACTCCGATGCCTCGGGCGGCAACCAGTTCCCGCGCCAGCCGGCCGACTGGGAGACCCGCACGGCCGAGGCGCGCGAGGCGGGTACCGCGGCGTATGACGCGCTGCTCGAGACGCGGGCGCGCGAGCTGGGGCACGAGCTGGCCGAGGCGGTGACGCGGATCGCGATCGGACCGCTCGAGGACGTCGGCGGTCCGATCACGAGCAGCATCGAGATCGTGGGCCTGCCGCTCTTGCCGCCGATCTCACGCGAGGAGGCGTTGAAGCTAGCCGAGGAGTTCCCACCCGACGTCGGGTTCGTGCACTATCCCAACCGCTATCGCAGCACCAACTGGGTCCGGATGCTGCTGCGCTACTACGAGTTGGGGATCCCGTTCCCGACCACGACCACCGAGATGGTCTGTACCGACGACACCTATCTGATTCACGAGACCGACCGGGAGTTGCTGGACAGATACGACGACCGGATCCACGACCGACTGCCCTGCATCTACAACGAGGTGATCGTGGCCAGGCTGGGCCCGATGCCGATCGTGGCGATGCAGGGGGAGATCTGCGCCCCGATCGGCGCGCGCATCAAGGATGCGTTCCGCGCCGACATGCCGATCATGGTGCTCGGCTACATGGGCGAGCACAATCTCTATATCCCGACCCGCGAGCTGGTGCGCCTGGGCGCCTATCAGGCGCAAGTGATCCAGATTCAGTATGCGTCGCCGGTCGGCTGGGCGCCCGAGGTCGAAGACGAGATGGTCAACGCCGTGATCCGCATGGTGGAGCGGGTTCTCGACTGACCTCGACACGCCTCGAGTAGACGCCTCGGGAATGACCCTGCAGCCAAGTGCCCTATAATCGGCCCCGACCGCGGACACACATCAGCAAAGGGGCAACCGATGAGAGAGGGGCGAAGGCTTCGTGGTCTCGTGGCGGGCGGACTGACGGTCGTGGCGGTTGCCGTTGCCGCGACCGGATCGGTCACGGCGCAGTCGGCGGTCCCGGACGGTGAATGGCACCACTTCGGGCGTGACGGGGCCAACACCAAATACTCGCCGCTCGACCAGATCACCGCCGAGAACTTCACCGACCTGGAGATCGCCTGGCGCTGGACGTCGCTCTCGAGAGCCGTCGCCGCCAGCAACGAGCGGATCCGTCCCAGCGCGTTCAAGTCGTCGCCGCTCATGGCCAACGGGCTGGTCTACGTCAGCACGGCCCTGGGGCAGGCGGCCGCGCTCGATGCCGGCACCGGCGAGCCGGTCTGGACCTACGACCCCCGCATCTACGACGACATGGAACGGCCGCCCAACATGGGCTGGCACCATCGTGGGCTCTCATACTGGAAGGATGACGAGAGCGACGACGCGCGCATCTTCATGGCCAATCACGACCTGAAGCTGGTGGCACTGAACGCCCGGACCGGCGCCCTGTATCCAGGCTTCGGCGAGAACGGGTACGTCGACCTGACCCAGGGCTACGGGCGCGCGATCGACGCGTCGCGGATGACCTATTCGTCGCCGGTCGCCATCGCGGGTGACACCATCATCACCGGCAGCATCGTGCAGGACACGAACATCAGGCTGCGCGAGGCATCACCCGGGGACGTGCGCGCCTACGACGCCCGCACCGGCGCGATGAAGTGGATCTTCCACACCATCCCGCAGGGGGACGAGTTCGGCGTCGACAGCTGGCAGAACGAGTCGTGGCGCTACAGCGGGCACACCAACGTGTGGTCCTACATGGCGGTCGACGAGGAGTTGGGCTACGTCTACCTCCCCACCGGCACGCCGTCCAACGACTGGTATGGCGGCATGCGGCCCGGAAACAACCTGTTCGCCGAGAGCATCGTCGCCCTCGACATCGAGACGGGACAACGAGTGTGGCACTTCCAGGCGATTCACCACGGACTCTTCGACTGGGACTTTCCGACCGGCCCGAACCTGCTCGACATCACGGTCGACGGCCGCGAGATCAAGGCGATTGCGCAGGTCAGCAAGCAGGCGTTTACGTATGTGCTCGACCGCGTGACCGGCGAACCGGTCTGGCCGATCGAGGAGCGACCGGTGCCGCAGGGCAACGTGCCGGGCGAGTGGTACTCCCCTACCCAGCCGTTTCCGACCAAGCCGCCGCCGTTCGACCGGCAGGGCATCGCCATCGACGACCTGATCGACTTCACGCCGGAGTTGCGAGCCGAGGCGCTCGAGATCGCTGACCGCGCGCGGTTCGGGCCGCTGTTCTCACCGCCGGTCCTGCGTGGCGCAGAGAAACCCTACATGCAGGTACCAGGCGCCGGCGGGGGCGCGAACTGGCAGGGCGCCGCTGTCGACCCCGAAACCGGACGGCTGTTCGTCTCGTCGTCGAGCACCTTGATCGTCGTGGAGGTAATCGAGTACCCGCCGCCGGCAACCATCGGGTATTTCACCGACCCCTGGGGCGTCAGCTTGTCGGGGCCACAGGGGCTGCCCCTGTTCAAGCCGCCGTACAAGCGGGTGACCGCGCTCGACCTGAATACCGGTGACCAGGCCTGGATGCAGCCGCACGGGGATGGCCCCAGACATCACCCGGCATTAGTCGATCTGAACCTGCCGCCGCTCGGCGGCGGTGGCGGCATTACCTCGGGACCACTGGTGACCCCGACGCTGCTGATCATGAACCACGGCGGACGGGACTATGAGGAGACGGCGGCCAGCTCGCGCACCATCAGCGCCTACGACAAGGACACCGGCAAGCATCTCGGCTCGGTGGACCTACCGGCGCCGCCAGGCGGAAACCCGGTCACGTATCTGCACGAGGGCAAGCAACATCTGGTGGTCGCCGTCGGCAGAGGGGGCACCGATGCGGAATTGATCGCGCTGACGCTGCCGTAGCAGCCGGGGTATGCTCCGCGCTATGAGGGACCCGATCGTTCTCGACGGAAAGTCGCTTGCCAAGGCGACCGAAGCGGAACTTTCGCGTCGCGTCGAGGCCATCAAGCAGCGCAACGGCGATCGCACCCCGATCCTCGCCACGATTCTCGTCGGCAGCGATCCGGCTTCGGCGACGTACGTGCGCATGAAGGGCACCGCATGCCGGCGAATCGGGATGGACTCGCTGCAGGTCGAGATGGCCGAAGAGGCGACGACCGAGGAACTGCTCGCGACGATCGATGAGTTGAACGCCAACCCGGACGTGCACGGCATCCTGCTACAGCACCCGGTCCCAGCGCAGATCGACGAGCGACGCTCCTTCGACCGAATCGCGATCGCCAAGGACGTCGACGGCGTGACCGCGCTGGGGTTCGGGCTGATGACGATGGGCGCGCCGGCCTACGGCAGTGCGACGCCAGCTGGGATCGTCTGCCTGCTCGACCACCACAAGATCGAAATCGAAGGCACGCACGCCGTCGTCATCGGCCGCAGCCCGATCCTCGGCAAGCCGATGGCGATGATGTTGCTGAATCGGAACGCGACGGTGACGATCTGCCACTCTCGAACCCGCGACCTGCCCGAGATCGTCCGCTCGGCCGACATCCTCGTCGCCGCGGTCGCACGGCCACGGTTCGTCAAGGGTGACTGGATCAAACCCGGTGCGGTGATCGTCGACGCCGGTTCCCATCCCGAAAAGTGCGGCGACGTCGACCTCGACGAGGCCGCGCCGCGCTCGAGTGCCTACACGCCGGTGCCCGGCGGCGTCGGACCGATGACCATCTCGATGCTGATCCAACAGACCGTCCGCGCCGCGGAACGCACCACCGGAATCGACTGACGCAGCGCCGGGAGACCACGATGATGACGAGAACCGTCCAACTGATCGTTCTGAGTACCCTGGTCGCGGGGTGCGCGGCGGAACCGGAGCCCGAGCCGATCACCATCACCAACGGGCAGGGTGAGATCGCCGGCGAGGTGACCGCCGACAGCGTGATCCTGCATTCGCGGCTGACCACCGAGGCGGTCGTCGTCGACGGCGACGTGCCGGGAGCACAGGGCGTGGCGCGGTTCGAGCTTGCGACCTCGGACGACTTCGCCAACGCCATGGAGTCTCCGTGGCTGGAGGCGACCGCCGAAGGAGACTTCATCGTCCAGACGAGGATGGCGGGACTGACCGCCGGCACGCGGTATGTCTACCGGCTCCGGTACGGCCCGGGCCAGGACAACACCCGCCTCGGACCGGTCCGCTCGTTCAGCACGCTGCCGGGCGCCGACGGCGCAACCACGGTGAGCTTCGTGGTGGTCACCGGCATGAACTACGCCCGGTTCTATGGCGACGGTCCGCGCACCGGCTCGCCCGAGGACAAGCTGCTGGGCTACCCGGCGCTCGAGACGATCCTCGGCAAGCACCCGGCGTTCTTCGTCGCCACCGGCGACAACGTCTACTACGACGTGCCATTCGGACGATTCGAGCGCACGCAGACCTTCATGCGGCAGAAGTGGCACGAACAGCTGGTGCAACCGCGGATGATCGATCTGTTCGCCGAGGTCCCCACCTACTGGGAGAAGGACGACCACGACTACCGCTACAACGACACCGACAACACGGTCGACACCGAGCCCGATCCCTCCCCCGAGCTGGGGGCCGCGACGTTCCTGGAGCAGGTGCCGGTGGTTGACCCGAACGATCCGAACCCGCTCACCTACCGCACCCATCGCGTGTCCCGGGATCTGCAGATCTGGCTGACCGAAGGGCGCGACTACCGCAGCCCCAACATGGCGCCGCAGGGGCCGGACAAGACGCTGTGGGGCGCCGAGCAGCTCGCCTGGCTGAAACGGACCCTGCTCGAGAGCGACGCGACCTTCAAGCTCCTGATCTCGCCGACGCCGATGATCGGACCGGACGACGCCAACCAGGCAGGCCGGCAGGCCGAGGGCCATGACCCGCTCAAGCGGGACAACCACTCGAACCCACAGGGCTTTCAATACGAGCGGGACACCTTCTTCGACTGGTTGGAGGAGAACGACTTCCTGGACCACGACTTCTACATCATCACCGGCGACCGGCACTGGCAATACCACTCGATCCACCCGCGCGGCTTCGAGGAGTTCTCAACCGGTGCGCTGGTCGACGCCAACTCCCGGCTGGGCCGGTACCCGGGCGACCCCGAGTCGAACGACCCCGACGCGCTGATCGAGCAGCCGTTCACGTCACCCGAACCGACCGGTGGCTTTCTGGAGGTCACCGTGACCCCCGGAGACGAGCCGGTGGCCGCCTTCCGATGGTTCGATGAACACGGCGTGCTGACCTACGAGACGATTCGCACCGCCGCCGGATAGCGAGTACCCTTAGCAATCTTCCAGATGGCGCCATGATTCTGAGACAGATCATCGACCTCTACTCACTGATCGTGCTTGGCGCGGTCGTCATGTCGTGGATGCAGCTGCCGCCCTCGAACCCGCTCGCGCAGTTCGTCCACGCGGTCACCGAACCTGTGCTGGGCCCACTCCGCCGCGCCCTACCCTCGATGGGCGGTCTCGACTTCTCGCCGATGGTCCTGCTGATCGGGCTGCAAATGCTGAAGAGCCTGTTCTGAGGCCCAAAAGTCAGCAGGCAGAAGTCAGACGGACACCGGTGCCGGGGCGGCGGCTGGCTCTCGCCCCGGGGCTTCAGGATCAATCACGAGTTTCGGTGGTCGATCGGCGGATCGGCCATAATGGATCTCAGACGGGCTGTCCCCCGCCTGAAGACTGAAGTAGAAGTTGGCGAAGCCCTCCCGCCTTCGCCAAGGCTGCGGCGGGCAGGCCGGGTGGCTTCATTCTGCCTGCTGACTTCTGACTTCTGGGAGGTTATCCAGTCGTGGCAGATGCGCAGCCGACACCCGCCGTCGAGCCGGCACCCGCACCGGAACCTGCGGTCCACAAGTGCCGCAAGTGCGCCCGGACGGTCGACGAGGCGACCTTCGCGGCAGAGTTGCGCGTGTGCGGCGGCTGCGGGCACCACGCCGCCTTGACCGCCCTGGAGTGGATCGACCATCTGGCGGACCCGGGCACGTTCCGCGAGATCGGCAAGCGCCTCTTCTCGACCGACCCGCTGCAGTTCAGCGTCACCACCTCGTATCGCGAGCGTCTGCGAGAAGCGGAACGGCGGACCGGCATGCACGAGGCGGCGCTGGCCGGCGAGGCGCGGCTCGAGGGCCGCCCGGTGGTCCTGATCTCGCTCGAGTTCGACTTCCTGGGCGGCACCATGGGGTCGGTGGTCGGCGAGAAGGTGGCCCGCGCCTTCGCGGTTGCGACCCGGCGTCGGCTCCCGGTCGTCTCGATCCTGGCCAGCGGCGGCGCACGGATTCAGGAAGGCATGCTCGCGCTGATGCAGATGGCCAAGACCGCCATCGCGGTCGCCGAGCACCAGGCGGCGCAGCTGCCGTATATCTCGGTCCTGACGAACCCCAGCTTCGGCGGCACGTTCGCCAGCTTCGGCTCACTCGGCGACATCCTGATCGGGGAACCGGGCGCCCAGATCGGCTTCGCGGGCGCGCGGGTGGTCGAAGGCACCATCGCGGAAAAGATTCCAAAGGCCCAGCGCCGGGCGGAAGCGCTGCTCGAACACGGGATGATCGACATGATCGTCGAACGGCCGCACCTGCGGAACCGGCTCGCGGTTCTGGTCTCTCAGCTCACCCCGAACCGTTCCGACGTCTGGTCGACCGTGCAACTGGCGCCGACGCCCGAACCGACGCGCACCCCGGCCGAGGTGATCGAGCTGGCGCGTTCGCCGTCTCGCCCGCGCGCTCCCTCCTATGTCGACCGGGTCTTCCAGTCGTTCAGCCAGCTCCATGGCGACCGCTGCTATGGCGACGACCCGGCGATACTCGCCGGTATCGCCAATCTGCAGGGGCACCCCGTGGTGCTCATCGCGCAGTGGGGGCAGATGATGCCGATGCCGGAGGGCTACCGGAAGTCCCTGCGGCTCCTGCGTCTGGCCGAGAAATTCGCCCTGCCGGTGGTGACACTGGTCGACACGCGCGGCGCGTTTCCCGGGCTCGAGGCGGAGCACCGCGGCATCGCCCTGACGATCGGCGAGAACCTGGCGGCGCTGGCCCGACTGCCGGTGCCGGTCGTCAACGTCGTGATCGGCGAAGGCGGCTCTGGCGGCGCGCTGGCACTGGGGCTGGCCGACGTGATTCTGATGCAGGAAAACGCGATCTACTCGGTGATTGCGCCGGAAGGCGCGGCGGCGATCCTGCTGCACGACGCCACGCGCAGCGAGGAACTGCTGCCGGCCCTGAAGTTCAGGGCGCACGACCTGCTGGAGCTGGGGGTCATCGACGACATCGTCCCCGAGCCACCCGGTGGCGCGCATCGCGACCCGGACGCAGCCGCCCGCCAGGTGCTCGAGCGCGTCGTCCACCACCTGGCCCGGCTCTCGTCGATCAAGCCAAAAAAGCTGGTGCGGCGCCGGGCCGACCGCTACAAGGCCATCGGGCGTTTCGAGCGTAGCATCGTCCACCGGGCGCGTGAGATCGTCGCACGAATCAGCGGAGGACAGTGAATTCCGGCTATGATGCACGCTGCGGCGATGCTAGCGGCAACCTGACAACCGACTTTCGTGGAGGACAACATGCCTATGCGTAGCCTGTGGGCAATCGTGGCGCCGGTCTTCCTGGCGTCCGTGTATCTCGCGACGGCCCCGGCCGTCCCACACGCCCAAGAAACGACGGAGAACCCGTTCACGACCGTGCTTGACGTCCGAATGGGCGAGCGGCTGTTCCGGCAGCAGTGCGGACGGTGTCACGGCCGCGACGCGAAGGGCGGCGAGCTGGGTCCCGATCTGACGAGCGGGTTGCAGAACACGAGCACCGACGCGGGGTTGTTCAAGGTCGTCCGTGAAGGGCTGCCCAACACCCAGATGATCGGCATCAGCCGCAGCGCCACCGACCAGTCGGTCTGGATGGTGGTCAGCTACGTGAACTCGCTGAACGACACAGCCGACGTGGACCTGCCCGGCAGCGCCACCGCCGGGATGCAGCTGTTCAACGGCAAGGGCAACTGCGCCAGCTGTCACATGGTGAACGGCGCGGGCGGCCGGCGCGGGCCGGACCTGACCCGGGTCGGCAACCGCCGCGACCCCGACGAACTGGTCAGCGACCTGACGACGCCGGACGAGGACGTGACGCCGCGCTGGTGGACCATACGGGTCACCCGCGAGGACGGGTCCATCGTCGAGGGGCTGCGGATGAACGAAGATACCTTCTCGTTGCGGCTGATGGACGAGAACGAGAACCTGTGGGCGTTCTCGAAAGGCCGCATCCGGTCCTACGATCGGATCGAGACCTCGACGATGCCGAGCGTC
>Ga0207963_1002146_pt1 | contig 9987 bp, 10 predicted proteins | sample Knorr_S15_td_NAD_FD_185604 | JGI IMG/M metagenome (GOLD analysis project Ga0207963, IMG submission 185604) | Marine microbial communities from Southern Atlantic Ocean transect - Knorr_S15_td_NADW_ad_2500m_LV_A (SPAdes) (version 2) | ecosystem: Environmental > Aquatic > Marine > Oceanic | place...
CCATTACGAAGATACGGGTTGTGAGGTCTCCGCCGCCTGCCTCGACTGCCCGCTGCCCCAGTGCAAGTACGACGACCCGGCCTGGTTCCAGCGCAACCGGCGTTTGGCGCGGGACTTCAAGATCTGGACCGCCATGCAGCAAGATGACCTGACGGTAGAAGAAGCCGCAGACCGGTTCTCCGTCACCGTGCGCACCATCTTCCGGATCATGCGCCGCTGCCGCGACTCTGCCATGATCGACCAGGAAGAGCTGGCAGTGTTCGCCGCGGACTAGGGGTCTCGTGGGGCGTCTTTGAGCACCTTTATGCACCCCCACCGTCGTTCCGGCTTTCGCCGGAACCCAATGCGCCAACCGTGTATCTACCTTTTGGCAAATAGACGAAATGGGACTTTGTACATAGGTGTTACCTCAAATATCACCCACCGCCTCTGGCGTCCATAGGCTAATGTGTTATGAAGCTCACGACACGATGGAAGGCGCCATAACACGTGAAAAGGCCATCAAGGGATGGAAGCGGGCTTGGAAGATTGAGTTGATAGAAAAATCGAACTCGCAATGACGCGATCTTTACAACGACCTTGCGTGAGTGGATTCCGGCTTTCGCCGGAACGACGAGAAGAACGAATCGGATAAACAACTCAGGTTAAGGCACGGCCAAAGAGCAAATCAAGGATGTTGGCTTTGGCCAATAGGCACACCATCCACCACTGTCACCGTCATTCCGGCGGAAGCCGGAACCCACTGCGCCAACCGTGTGACTACCTTCTGGCAAATAGACGAAGTGGGACTTTGGGCGTAGGTGTTACCTTCAAATTTATGTAACATGCCCGCCAGCTTAACGACCTTGCGTGAGTAGATTCCCAAAGTTCGCAAACGAAGTGCAACACCAAGTTAAGGTGTTGTCATGGGAAACCGATATACACAGGTCACCATTTCAGAGCAGTATGGGCTCCGACCGAATGTCGAGAGTCTCAATGTAAGCGGACCTGTCGAAGGGCCCGACTTCGCCGCAGTTCCGCTTGATAAGCCCACCCATCCTGCCATTTACTCCCCCACTCCCCCTGGCGTAAACTTTCCCCGATATGACCACGCCTCAAGAACTCGAATTCCGCTCCGGGATCGGCTTCGACTCCCACCCACTGGCTGACGGGAGAAAGCTGGTGCTGGGCGGTGTGGAGATTCCCCATGACCGGGGGTTGTCCGGCCATAGCGACGGAGACGTGCTGGTGCACGCGGTGATGGACGCGATGTTGGGAGCGGCCAACCTGGGCGACAAGGGTCTGCATTTCCCATCCAGCGACCCCCAGTACAAAGACATTCTGAGCCTCAAGTTACTGGAACGCGTCGGCGTCTTGGTCGCCGAGGCTGGTTGGCGGCTCTCAAACGTAGATGCTACAATTATGGCGCAAAATCCCAGGCTTAATCCCTTCAATGCGGAGATGCGGGAAAACGTGGCCAAGAGCCTGTCCGTTTCCCCTGACCGCGTCAGCGTGAAAGTCACCACCACCGACCACCTGGGGTTCGTAGGCCGGGAAGAAGGCATCGCCGCACTAGCCGTGGTTTCTTTAACGTCCGGTAACCGGTGATGACCGGCCCCAATTGCAGGCCCATTAGATCAATGAAGCTATATAACACCCTCACTCACGATGTCCAGGATTTCGCGCCCGCCGATGGCAAGACCGTCAAGATGTACGTCTGCGGTGTGACGCCCTATTCCTCGACCCACGTAGGCCACGCCTTCAGCTACGTAGCCTTCGATACTCTCAGGCGGTATCTGGAATTCCTGGGTTTCGATGTGCGCCACGTCCAGAATTTCACCGATGTCGACGATAAGATCATCCAGCGGGCCCAAGAGCAGGGGATAGACCCCGACGACCTGGCCGAGCAGTTCATCGACGATTTCTACCGCACCATGGACGCCCTGAATATCCAGCGGGCCGACATCTATCCCAGGGCGACTCAGGAGATTGGCCCGATAATCGAGACCATCCAGACTCTGGTGGACAACGGCTCGGCCTACCCCGCCGGCGGCGACATGTTCTTCCGCGTCACCAAGAAAGACGACTACGGCAAGCTAAGCCACCGGACCTTGGACGGCATGCAGGCCGGGTCCCGTATCGAGATCGACGAGAATAAAGAACACCCCATGGACTTCGTGCTCTGGAAGGGCGCGCGCCCCGGGGAGCCGTCTTGGGAAAGCCCTTGGGGGCCGGGCCGGCCCGGTTGGCACATCGAGTGCACCGCCATGGCTATGACCTACTTGGGCGCCACTTTGGACATCCACGGCGGCGGCCAGGACCTGATCTTCCCCCACCACGAGAACGAGATCGCCCAGAGCGAGGCTTCCACCGGCGAGATGCCGTTCTCCCGGTACTGGGTGCACAACGGCCTGCTCCAACTGGGCGAAGACAAGATGAGCAAGTCCCTGGGCAACCTGGTGTCTGTGGAAGAAGCTCTGGAGAATTACACGCCCGACGCCATACGCCTGTATTTCCTGAGCTCCCACTACCGCAGCCCCCTCAGCTACTCCAGCGAGGGCTGCGACGCCATGGAACGTAGCGCCGACCGGTTGCGCCATGCCCTTAGGGTTGAACCTGAATCAAACGGCGAGTCCATGGACCCATCCCCATTCCAAGAGCAATTCCTGGCCGGAATGGACGACGACCTGAACACCCCCAAGGCTTTGGCGGCCATGTTCGACCTGTCCCGGGAGATGAACCGCCAACGTGACGATGGACACTCCATTGCCGCCGCGCAAGACTGCCTTCGCCATCTGGGCTCAATCCTGGGCCTAACGTTCCAAGAGCGGGAAGCGTCACTGAACGTCGACGCGACGTCCTATAACGCCATACTGCAGGACCTCCGCGCCAAGATCGCGGAAACCGGCGAGAACGAGCTGGCCGAACTGGTCCCTGACTCCGACATGGAAGCGGTATCAGCGCCGGACATCGACCGGCTGGTGGACATCCGTACTACCTGCCGATCTTACAAACAATACGCCTTGGCCGACGAAATCCGAGGCTGGTTGGAGAGTCAGGGCATCTCCGTGGAAGACTCGGCTGCCGGCAGCATCTGGGAATACCGCCCCAACTCCTAACGGAGCCCGGTCCAACGAACACGGCCTGAAACCCTGGGCGCAACGGAGCCAAAACTGATGCCGGATACCGCCCTGCCAGATTCTCTAATCGAGTCGCTGACCCAAGCCCTGGGCCAGGAAAACGTCCTCACCGACCCCTACGACCTGGACCGTTATTCCGGCGACGCCCTCTCCCCCACCCGCGCCTTCGGAGCTGAAGACGCCTTTGACCGCCTGGCCGACGTGGTGGCCCGCCCTGGCTCAACCGAAGACGTATGCGCAGTGTTGAAGCTGGCCAACGCGTCGGGGACTCCAGTTATCCCTTACGGCGGTGGAACGGGCGTCATGGGCGCCACGGTGCCTGCGTTGGGCGGAATCATCCTGGACCTCCAGCGGATGAACAAGGTCCTGGCCATCGATCCAACGGACATGACCGCCGAAGTCGAGGCCGGCGTAGTATTGGAAGACTTGGAAAACGCACTGGCGCTCCAAGGGTTGATGCCCGGCCATGACCCCTACAGCGTGCCCATCGCCACCGTGGCCGGGACCATCTCCACCAACGGCGTCGGCTACCGCGCTGGGGCCCATGGCCCCATGGGAGACCAGGTCGTCGCCTTGGAAGTCGTCCTGGCCGACGGCCGAATCCTGAGCACGCGAGCAGTGCCTAACCAGTCGTCGGGCCCCAGTTTGAAACACTTGTTCATCGGCTCAGAAGGCGTCTTCGGCGTAATCACCAAGGCGACGATACGGGTGTTCCGGCTGCCGGAGGCCCAGGTCTTCTCCGCCGTGGCCTTCGACACCTTTGACCAGGGGTTCAACGCGGCGGCCGAGATGTTCGCACTGGGGGTGCGCCCCACCCTAGTTGACCTGACCGAAGAGGACGACGGCATCACGTTCCACCTACTTTTCGAGGGATTCAAAGAGGGAGTCGAAGCCACCGAGAAACGGGCTTTATCCGTGTGCACCCAGTTCGGAGGACGCTTACTCGGCCCGGGTCCAACAACCGCTTACTGGGAAGACCGCCGCCAGTCGGCGGAGAACTACAAGGTTTCAGCCTTGGGCAAACCCCGAAGCGTCCGTTGGAGTCGTTGGCGGGGCCGCCGCGGCTTCGACTACCTCCACCTGGGCTTGCCCATCTCCAAGGTCTTGGAATACCGCAAGAAGTGCGATGTCATCATGGCGAAGTCGGGCGTGCGGGTCGTCGAGTACGCCATCTGGTCACGGCCCGAGTTGTTCTCCATGTTGATCGTCACCGAATCAGGCGCCGCGGACGCCTCAAGGGAGCGCCTGGGCGAAACGGTGGAGCAGGTGTTGAAGCTGGCCCAGGACATGGGCGGTGTTATGGAGTACTGCCACGGAGTGGGAGTCAAACTGAACCACCTGCTTGCCAGGGAGATGGGCGTGGGCCAGGATGTGGTTCGGGCCCTGAAACTGGCTCTGGACCCCAACAACATCATGAACCCCGGCAAGCTGGGGCTTTAAGCCCAATCTTAGAGGTAAAGTGCCATGGAATTCGGACTCCAGTTCTTCCCGGACGTCGGTCCCGATGAGAAATCGGCGCAACAGTATTGGAACGAATGCTTGGACCTGGTCGATCTCTGCGACGAGCTGGGGTACGCGCAGGTCCGCACCGTTGAGCACTACTTCGAGCCCTACGGCGGTTACAGCCCGTCTCCCCACGTCTTCCTGACAGCGGCCTCCCAGCGCACCAGCACGGCGCGGCTTCTAACCGGCGCGGTGCTGCCCATATTCAACCACCCACTGAAGATCGCCGGCGAGATCGGCATGCTGGACGCCATCTCAAACGGCAGGTTGGACTGCGGATTCGGACGGGCCTTCTTGCCCCACGAGTTCCAGCGGTTCGATCGGAGCATGGACGATAGCCGGGCCCGGTTCGATGAGGGCGTGGAGGCGGTGCGTCGGCTGCTAGAAGAGGAAACCATAACCTTCAACGGGCAATTCCACCGATTCAGCAACGTGACCTCTCTACCAAGACCTACACAGAAGCCACGCCCACCTTTTTGGGTCGCCGCCCTAGGTACCCCGGCGTCCATGGAGGCCGCCGGAAAGAACGGCTTCAACCTGATGTTGGTAGCCTTTGCCGGGCCCCAGATGCAAGAGGCTATCGGGGCCTACCGGGAAGCCTGGCAGCAAGCGGAACACCCCGGTGAGGGCAAGATCGCCTTGGGGCTCCACATGTTCTGCCACCAGGACCGCGAGGAAGCCCACCGTATCGCCAAGCCGAACATCGACGCCTATTTCAAGTCGTTGGTGTCCGCCGCCGAGCAGGACTCAGGGTGGGGCGCCGGTGCATCTTCCCGGGACTACCCCGGATACAGCGGCTACCTTGACGCGCTACGAGTTGCCAGCTTCGACTCGCTGTTGGATGGCGGCACCATCTGGGTGGGCACTCCGGATGACATACGCCAGCAGATCTCCGGCTACGCTGCCGAGGTTGGTGGTTTCAGCACCGCCTCGCTACAGGTCAACTTCCACCTCATCTCCGAGACCGACGCAGCGGCATCCATGCGTCTCTTCGCCCAGGAAGTGATTCCCACATTTTAGTGACAGAAATATTGCTGTACGCTACGGATTCAGGAATTAATTTCTTTGGGGATTGGCCTTTTGGCGGTTTAGTGCAAATCACACCCCATCATGAAGTGATATGCACCATCACGAAATCCGATGGAGATAGGCACGCATTATACGTTGACACAATAATATGGGAGGTTTATCATGTATATAGATTAAGTAGCGTTCATCGTATCGTAATACCGCATACTTAACCGGCCGCGAAGTCCGAAGGCTAGGGAACTGGAAATGGCGAAACTGAATCGGCACAAGACCGGGCATCCGAATTTTTTACACCTGGGCGAAATGCTACATCACGTGGAAGACGGGATGGTTGCGGCCTATGACTGGTTGTCAGGACCGGCCATGACTGGGAAGCAGCGCGTTGAGCATAAGCTTGCCGAGACCGAGCCCATCCGCCGCACCGGCCCGATGGGATTGTAAAAAGGTCTCCCACTCATTTTTGAGAAGGTCATCCTGAAGTAGCCCCGGTCGCACCCAACCACCGATCCCTTGCCGCAGTGTAACCTCCACCGCGATCACGGCCGGGGAAACACCTTCTCTACGGCGGCAGCGATCTAGCTGCCGCCTTTTCTTTTGCCCGGCCTCTTTTTCCGTTCGTGGCGTCCCTCCGCCCAGCCTGGTATCCCGTTCGTGGTGAGCCCGTCGAACCACTAGAACGGCAATTCCTGTCCGATGCCCTGCTCTTTGGCCTTGGTGTACACCAATTGGGCCGCAGCTATGTCCTCCAGCGCCAGGCCCATCGACTCGAAAAGCGTTATTGAATCGGCCGAAGGACGGCCGTTGACCCGGCCGGAGACCACGTCTTGAAGCTCCTTGGCCATGTCCCAGCGGAAGCTGCCCCTAGGCTCCAGCCAAAGCAGGTCGCCGCACTCGATCTTGGCTTGGTCCAGATCATCGACCACTATGACCTCGGAGCGCACCACCGCCTCTTCGTCGATCTCCCGCCGCATCCAGTGGTTCCCACCGGCAGCGTTGATGTGGGTGCCGGGGGACAGCCATTCACCCAGTAGGGCGGGCTCGCGGGCTGAGGTTATGACGATCACCAGGTCGGCGCCTTGTACGCACTCCTCAGCGCTGGCCACCGCCTTCACATCCACTCCTAGGCTCTCAGTGCTCCGTTTGGCGAACTCTTCGCGGCGTTCCTCACGTCGGCTGAATACCCGAACACTTTTGATATCACGGACCGCGCAGACTGCCTCCAACTGAGTGCGGGCCTGAAACCCGGACCCGATCACGGCCACGGTGGCGGCGTCTGCTTTGGCCATGTATTTGGTGGCCACTCCGCTGGCGGCGCCGGTGCGTATCTGGCCCAAGCGGCCCGCCTCCATGCAGGACAGCAGACCCCCAGTCTCGTAGTCGTAGAGCATGACGATCATCTTGGCCGAACCAGGCCCGCCGAAAGAGGGGTAGGCCTTGTATCCAAACACTCCTTGGCCGGAATTGGCCGCGGTCATGAAATGGAAGAAGCCGCCGGGCATGCGGATCCGGTTCCTGGGCGTGTTGTCCACCTTCCCCTCTCCGGCATGGGCGAAGGCCTGGTCGAGCACGTCGATGCACTCGTTCATGGGCAGCAGTTGGGCCACTTCCTGGTCGTTCAAAAACAGGGCCATCTTTCTCTCCTGGTATCACCCGCGCCGCCGGCTCTTTGGGCTTCACTCGTGCCCAGGCACGGGCGGCAGTCCAGTATAGCACCGAGGATTCTCTCCGAATAGGCGTCAAAAACAGGCGTCGCTTTGCTACAATTATCTGGCATATCGGCACGTTTGATAGAGGAAAGATTTCCAGACATGTTCAAGCCCCGCGTCTATGTCACCCGGCAGATATTTCCTGACGCCTTGGATCTCATCGAGAAGTCTGCGGATCTGGAGCTCTGGCCGGAGGACGAACCGCCCTCGCCGGAACAACTTAGAGAGGCGATGGCAGACGTGGACGGCGCGATAATCAATGTCATGGACCGGATAGACGCCCCGCTCTTGGACGCCGCCCCCAAACTCAAGGTCTTGAGTCAAGTAGCCGTGGGGCTGGACAACGTCGACATCCCGGAGGCCACCAAGCGGGAGATATTGGTCGGATACACACCGGGTGTACTGGCTAAATCGACGGCCGACCTGGCGTTCGGACTGCTGCTGGCCGTGGCCCGGCGCGTCGTCGAGAGCGACAAATGGGTCCGGGAAGGCAACTGGAAGATCTCGCACCACCCCATGTTCTGGCTGGGCTCAGAGGTCAACGGCAGCACCTTGGGCATCCTGGGACTCGGCGGAATCGGCTTGGAGATGGCCAAAAGGGCCAAGGGCTTCGATATGAAGATCCTCTATCATTCCCGCACCCGAAAGCCGGAGACGGAGAAAGAGTACGGTCTTAAATACGCCTCATTCAAACGGGTGTTGACCGAGTCCGATTTCATATCCATCCATGTGCCATTGACCCCGGAGACAACCCGGTTCATCGGCGAGAAACAACTGAAGATGATGAAGTCCTCTGCGATCCTGGTGAACCTGTCCCGCGGTCCGGTGGTCGATACCGAAGCTCTCTGCAAAGCGTTAACCAAGGGCTGGATCGCCGGAGCGGGACTGGACGTTTTCGACCCGGAGCCCGTGCCGGCCGGCCACCCCGTGCTCGGCCTGAACAACGTGGTGGTCCTGCCGCACATAGGAAGTGCGTCCAACCGTTCCCGCAGGGAGATGCATCTACTTGCGGCAAGGAACCTGCTGGCCGGACTCAACGGCGAGCGGTTGGAGGAGTGCGCCAACCCGGAAGTATACGAGTTTCTGGGCATCTGAGACGAACGTCTGCCTTCTCCCGCCTACCGCCTTGGCGGCGGTAGTCCGCCCCCAGCAGGCCGGGTCCGCACAACCTCCGAACCACGGTAACAACTCACCGTATACGGGTAGGAGTTGGTCAGGTGGTAGTGATACGTAGCGGTCTCGGACCCGTTCCATTCGATGTTGTGGGTATGGCCGTGGCATTCATCTAGGTCGGCGTTTACGATCTCCCGGCCTTGATCGTCGTAGATACCGAACAACCCGAAGCCGTCCATCGCATAGCCCGCCAGCGTATGCGCCAGGGTATGTGCCTCATTTTGGCAGGAGCCGGGCACATGATAGTGATACTCACCGGCGCCCTGCGGGTGTCCGGCACATAGGTCCTGGACCTCATGGGCCGCCGCATCCCTTCCGGCGTCGTCCAAGGCGTCGTAGACCGCCACTCCATTCAGAGATATCCCAACATGGTCCATGGGACACAACTCCCCGTGGCAGCCATAATCGGATCAAGGGGCAGTGACAGATCGACCGTATCCCCGCTGATGACGTTGGGATTTCGGTCGATCTGGTAGGCCGGGTCGTTACTTCTTATGGGGAAAGTCCCCGTTAGGTGGCCCACAGGAAGGGCGTTTCCGGTCACAACCCTCCTCCCGTTACTCTCCTCGAAGGAGACCACTGCATCGGGCCAACCGACTTCACCCCGCACGGTTATCTTTCTTGCGGGGTACCAGTAATCGCCCACGACCCAGTCTCCGGTATGCTACGCACCACCGCCGCGAAAATCCCGAGAGCAGACATAGACCGATCCGCTCTGGGGGCTGGCACTTACTTTGCCGTCGCCGATGAGGTACCGGGGGTCTCCTATGATCGGGTCGGCCACTTTGACCTCAGCCGGCCCTGTCGTGGCGACCGAAGTCGGTTTCGGCGATCCGGAGGCGAGGTCATTCACTTCCAACGCGATCAGGCGGTCATTCCTCTCCGTGTAGACCACCTCGACCCCTTGCCCCAACTCCCGGTGGACCAGTAGGCGCGCGGCATCGATGCCGATTGGCCCCTCAGTAACGAACTCCCAGACTCGGCCGGCGTCGTCTTGCACCTGGAGCAACTCTATCTCGACTGAGTTCTGTGCGACTGCATCCACGACTTGCCCCTTCATCAGCCGCAAGATCGGAAGAGGCACCACCGTTGGTGTCGGGGTCGGATCATCGGTTGGTTTCACGGTGGGAATCGCGGTCGGAGGAGGCGTCGGTGGGCGTTTCTGTCGGCTCGGCCGGTGCCTGGGTGGAGGAGATGGTTATTTAGTCTCGGCCCCGCCGCCACAGCCAGCGAAAACAGCTGCTAAAAGCCAAGGACTATGAGCAGCCAAGACTTTCGCATGAACTGAGGGTTCCGGAGGCGCCTGGGCCTGGCGGTAATGAGAGATCGAGTCTTTAGGTGAGAATGCCGCAGGAGAGGAAGTATGGCGGAGAGGGCGGGATTCGAACCCGCGAGAAGATTGCTCCCCTACGCGATTTCCAGTCGCGCCCGTTCGTCCACTCCGGCACCTCTCCAGC
>Ga0207963_1002151_pt1 | contig 9978 bp, 9 predicted proteins | sample Knorr_S15_td_NAD_FD_185604 | JGI IMG/M metagenome (GOLD analysis project Ga0207963, IMG submission 185604) | Marine microbial communities from Southern Atlantic Ocean transect - Knorr_S15_td_NADW_ad_2500m_LV_A (SPAdes) (version 2) | ecosystem: Environmental > Aquatic > Marine > Oceanic | place...
CAACAGGCTCATCTCCACCACAACCCCCTAGCACCGGGATTGCAGCCGCCGTTGTCCCATACAAAAACTGTCGCCTGTTCATTTTTATCCTCTCATTCCCACTCAACAGTAGTGTTAGAAAAAACCTTGTAATAACAATGGTTTACAAGGAGAATTTTGTAGTTTGTAACTACTTTGTAACTCTTGCTTATTTTTCTTACTTTCATAACTTCTAAAAACCCTTGTAATATCAGCATTTTAGCAGATGCCGAGTTACAAACCTTGTAACCTTAATACTTAACAGCACACCCACCCTCTTCAACTAAGTAACCTTGCTAACCAATCAAATGTTAAAACTGTTGTGAAAACCTTTAATCCTACTAACCCTAAAAATAGAAATATAAAAATAACTTTTACTTTTCTGTTTTTAATATTTTTCCAAAGTAATAATTTAGCTTTAACTTCATTTTTTACTTCATCTATAGCTTCTTTCATAAAACCCTCTTTTTATTGACTACTAATGAATCGCAATAGTCGAGTTAGTTTGTAACACAGTTTGTAACTGCTTCATAGGAATGGAGTCTACAGAGGAGTTTGTAACAATTTTGTAACAACTTTTAGAGTGCTAAACCTATATAGAATGGGGGTTTGCGAGGAACACGCTCACTCCCACTCAATAGTTGCAGGAGGTTTGCTGGAGATGTCGTAGGCGACGCGGGAAACGCCGACGATTTCATTCATGATGCGGCTGGATACGGTCTCCAATAGTTCAGGATCTAGTCGCGCCCAACGTGCGGTCATAAAATCGATGGTCTCGACGGCTCGCAAGGTAATCACGTAGGAATAGCGACGCGCGTCACCTACTACACCGACGGATTTTACCGGCAGAAAAACCGCGAAGGCCTGGCTCACCTTGTGATAACAATCGGCTCTGTGTAATTCTTCCATGAAGATGGCATCCGCTTGCCGCAGGATGTCGCAATACTCCTTCCTAACTTCTCCCAACACGCGTACACCCAGACCAGGACCAGGAAATGGATGTCGATAAACCATGTCGTAAGGGAGACCGAGCTCGAGACCTATCTTGCGTACTTCGTCTTTGAATAACTCCCGCAGCGGTTCGACGAGTTGCAGCTTCATATCGCTGGGCAGACCGCCAACATTGTGATGGGATTTTATCAGCTGAGCCTTGCCCGTCTTCGAGCCGGCAGATTCGATCACATCCGGATAGATAGTTCCCTGCGCCAACCAGTTTACATCCTCCAGTTTTTCAGCTTCTGCCTCGAACACCTCGATAAAGGTATTACCGATAATTTTCCGCTTCTGTTCCGGTTCATCGACACCGGCAAGCCTGGAGAGAAACAATTCCTCTCTATCCGCACGGATCACATGCACGCCCATGTTCTTGTCAAAGGTTGACATCACCTGGTCGCCCTCTTTTAGGCGCAGCAAGCCGTTATCGACGAAGACACAGCTCAACTGATCTCCTATCGCCTGGTGAAGCAGTGCCGCCACCACAGAAGAATCGACGCCACCGGAAAGCCCCAGCAGCACCTTATCGGTCCCGACCCTGGCTCTAATTGCCGCGATGGCGTCTTCGATAATATTGGAGGATGTCCACAGGGCATCACAGCTGCAGATATCGCGCACAAACCGTTCCAGAATGCGCAGCCCTTGCAGAGTATGAGTCACCTCCGGGTGGAACTGAATACCATAGAACGAACGTGTTTCATCGGCCATGGCAGAGACAGGTGCACTCGCCGTAGCCGCGATGATTTTAAACTCCGGCGGCACCGCAACGACCTTGTCACCATGGCTCATCCATACATCCAGTTGTGGCTCACCGGAATTCGTAATCCTATCTTCGATGCCATCGAGTAATTTATTGCTCGCGGTAACATCGACTTGGGCGAAGCCAAATTCAGATTTGGAGGACGCCTCTACTTTGCCACCAAAGTGCTCGGCCATGGTTTGCATGCCGTAGCAGATACCGAGAATCGGAACACCGGCAGCATACAGATAGGCAGGCGGCCGGGGTGATTCGGAAGTATTGGCAGATTCCGGACTGCCGGAAAATATGATGCCTTGGGGAGCAAAGTCCTCGAACGCGTCTGCGGGGGCGGCATAGTCCCAGATTTCACAATAGACCCCCAACTCGCGAATGCGTCGCGCGATGAGTTGAGTGTATTGGGAACCGAAATCCAGAATCAGAATCTTCTGGCTGTGAATATTAGCTGATGTCATTAACATCCATTGAACTATTTATCTAATGGGCTAAAAAATGTCTCGTGCCTGCTGACTCGGGATGGGCCATCTATGGGTGCAAGACGGGGCAAAGGCAGTCTCAAAAGCGGAGCGTACACATAGTACGTGAGCATTTTGTGACTGCCTTTAACGAAGGATTGTGCCCGTAGAGGGTTCATCATCCCTAACTCACCCGGTAATTTGGTGCTTCTTTGGTAATACTAACGTCGTGGACATGAGACTCTGACATACCCGATGCCGTAATCTTGACGAACTGGGTCTTCGTGCGCATCTCGGTGATATCGCCGCAGCCGGTATAACCCATGCTGGAACGGAGCCCGCCCATTAACTGATGCACGATCGCCGACATCGACCCCTTGTAGGGCACCCTGCCTTCAATGCCTTCCGGAACCAGTTTTTCGGTACCCGACTCTATGTTTTGAAAATAGCGATCACTGGAGCCTTGAGAATGTGACATAGCACCCAGGGAACCCATTCCACGATAGGCCTTGTAGCTCCTGCCCTGGTAGAGTTCGACTTCACCTGGGGCCTCCTCTGAGCCGGCGAGCAGGCTGCCGATCATGACCACGTGGGCGCCGGCGGCAATTACCTTGGCGATATCGCCGGAGTATCGAATACCGCCATCGGAGATCACACACACTTTGGAGTTCTTTAGCGCCTCTACCACATTGGCTACGGCGCTAATCTGCGGCACACCCACACCGGTTACGATACGGGTGGTACAAATTGAGCCGGGGCCGATACCTACCTTGACCGCATCGGCTCCAGCCTTTGCCAGATCTTTCGCCGCATCGGCGGTGGCAATATTACCTCCGATGACGGCAATTTCAGGATGCGCATCTTTGATGTACTTGACCTGATCGAGTACGCCCTGGGAATGACCGTGGGCGGTATCAACCACCACCACATCGACACCCGCCTCGATGATCGCATCCACTCTATCTGCAGAGTCAGCGCCGGTGCCGACCGCTGCCGCCGCCCGCAATCGACCCAGATTGTCTTTGCAGGCATTGGGAAAGTCTTCCGATTTTCGAATATCCTTGAGGGTAATCAAACCGCGAAGCTCGAAGCCACCGTTCACCACCAGGATTTTTTCAATACGGTGGCGGTGCAATAATTCCTTGACTTCGTCCAGTGCGAAATCTTCACCCACAGTCACCAACCGGTCCTTCGGCGTCATGATCGACGCAACATCGGCATCGAGATTTGCTTCAAAGCGCACGTCCCGGCTGGTTACGATACCTACCAGTCCACTGCTGTCCAACACTGGCAAACCGGAGATATTATGTTCCGTCATCAGCGCCACCGTATCACGGACGGTCGCCGTTACTGGGATCGTTATTGGATCCTTAACGACACCACTTTCATATTTTTTAACGAGGAGCACTTCCCGCGCTTGCTTGTCTACACTCATGCTCTTGTGAATCACACCGAGGCCGCCTTCCTGCGCCATGGCGATGGCGAGCCGCGATTCGGTAACCGTATCCATGGCAGAAGAAACCAGTGGAATGTTCAACACAATTGCTTGTGTCAATTGAGATTCGAGTCTTACGGTTTTGGGGAGAACATTGGAGTGAGCAGGCAGGAGCAGAACATCGTCGAATGTTAGAGCCTCTTCAGCAATACGTAACATAGGATTTACCACCATCCACAAAAACGGCATTATACAGATAGTGTCTAAGCTTGTATAGATTCTACAGTTCGGGGACGAATTCGCGGGCCGGCAACGCCTATTAAGACTGGCTCAAGGGGTTGTAGCGTTCGTAATATTTCCCTGCCAGGCGAATCGTGACGAACAATGAAAAATACACATAACCCGCTGCAGGAATCGCGCTTTCGTTCACGACCAATGCTACCAGGCAAGATAGCATCGCTGTCAGGGCGACAACAATCCAGGTCAATCTCATACGCTTGCAATAGTAGACCTCGTATTTCGTTAACACCAATTCCTCTTTATGCCTGAGTGAATTCTCATAGAAACAGATGATGATGACTGCTAGAGCCATCAGCCCCAGGCCAAAATAAATAAATAGTTGCGCCATGTCAGACCAAAGCATTGCAGGTAGTTCGGTTCCCAGCATTCCGCGTGACAAATAGGAAACAGAGAGTTGGATTACCAGCTTGATTGGATACACGAAGATCAGCATCAACATAACCAGCCCGAGACTGAGATAGATGGTAAGTGAATCCTGCAATCCGAAAGTCCGACTCCAGTTAGAATGAGCCAACCAGATCGAGCCGATGACGCTGGCGCTGATAATAAATGCCGGTATGTCTCTGGAAAGCAGAAATAACTCCTATGGGCTGCGGGGAATTTCGTCGATACTGATAACCAGCATGGTAAATGCGAAGGCGAAGGCCGCGTCCACAAAGGTTTCGATTCGGGTCATGTTTTCGCCGCGCATGGTCCGACCGGCGTCCTGGCGACAGGAATCCAGAAACGATTGAGATAGTTGATCCATTACTATTCAAATTCCACACGGGCGAGGGCAATTCCATATTCACCGGACACCGAGTAGAGCAGGTAAATATCACCATCTTGCTGATAAATGGTGGGATCACGCAATTGATTAGCCCGCTCATCGATATAACCCCGACGCGAGGCTTCGATGGGAAGATTTACGCCTTCGAATTCGGTTGCCGGGCGTAATACTTCCACCGGCTCCGATTCCTTCCAGCTCATCCAGTCACCATCCATGGCGATGACGGACATGAAAACACGCTCGGGTGCGTGACCCGCCTGGGTCCAGAATACATGTAAGTTGTTGTCCCGAATCAACAAGGCGCTATGGCGCATGTTGTCATTAAAAAACCGTGGCCCCTGCTCAAAATCTCTCAGCCCATCTCGTGACCGATACAGATAGCCCGGCATCGCCAAGGCATAGTGATAGCCGCCGTGCTGAATGACCCGAAAATACGGTCGACCCAGCACCTGTGGTTTGCCCTCGAAATTGATGCCGTCTGAAGATAAAGCCACCCGCGTCAATTGCCGACCCACATCACGGCCATGGATATACATGATGATCTGCTGGTTGTCCTGGTCTATGTGCACATCGGGTGAGGCGATGTGAGCGTACAAAGCGGCGCTGGTGCCGCTCGCCAGTGAGCACGGAGGACAGGTGGTGGGGAAATAACTCTGCTCCAGTTGCAATGAGCCTGGCTCGTACATAGTCCAGGGGCCGGTCACCGCATCGGCATACGCCAGGCGGATGTAGGTGCCACGATGGTCGGCAAAATACAGATAGTATGTGCCCAGGGGATTATCGATCCAGTCTGGCACCTTGATTAGCGACGGGCCCTGAATATTGCTACCCATACGCCCATCCATATGCGGCACGATAATTGGGCCATTGCCGAGCCGCGTAATGCGGGGAGCCGCGGGGGTATCGGAGAACGCCATATTGGCGAGGACAGCTGCTGTAATCACGCTGCCGAGAAGCTTATAAATAAAGTTTTGCATGGCCGGTCTTGGTGCTCCTGATGTCGCTACAGGGACCGTATTAGAATATTAACCGGCTCTCGTTTGCAAGGCTTTTACGCGGCCCTCGACCGCCTCAGCGCTTATTGTTAGTGCGGGTTATTGAATCAAAACTTGCATCAGGCCCGGCCACAATTTAACCTGCCCTCTTCCCTGGCCAACAAGCCTGACTACCGGCCGAATAAGCAAGCATGGATACAGAACAAAAAAATCCTGGCTCCTCACTTCGGGCTATCATCCGCGAACCGACCCTGCACTTCTTCCTGATCGCTGTGGCTATTTTCGCACTCTATGCCATTACCCGGGACGACAATGAAAACTTACTGGAAATCAGTCAGCGAGAAATCGACGCCAGGATATTCCTGCAGCAGCTAAGTCGAGGCGAAGAACTATCCGCAGAACAGCGCCAGTTAATTATTTCCGTTTACGTGGAAGAGCAAATACTGGTGCAGGAAGCGCTGGCGATGGGACTGGATAATGACGTGCGCATTCATGACATGCTGGCCCAGAAAATGCGCCACGTATTGAGTGCCAATGTAATCCAGCCCAGTGCTGAAGAGATGGAGGAATTTTATCGGCGCAATCGCCTTCGCTACGAAATCATGCCAATAGTCACGGCGGATGAAGTGGTTTTCGATACCACGGAACCGCTTAGCACAGAGGTGATGGCGCTGTTGGAAAACCAGGCGGAACCGGATGCCCTGTTGGCAGTCGAAGCCGGAACTGTTTCGGTATTACCGCGAGTGAATCGCGTCGATCTCAGCAATATTTTCGAAGATGAGTTTTCGCAAAATGTATTTGCTACCAGTATTAACGAATGGGTTGGCCCCTTCGCCAGCAATCGTGGTCAGCATTGGCTTAGAGTGACACAGAAAACCGCAGTACGGATTCCTCCACTGGAAGAAATTATTGACCGGGTACGGCTGGACTGGATCGGCGCAGAAGAGGAGTTGCGATTACAGCAGGAAATAGACAAATTGTGGGAGCGCTACTCCATTGTTATTATCGATGATGTCTGATCTGCACAGGCGCTACACAGTGTCACGTAGGCTCTCACCGCAGCTGTTTCTCATTTTTATTTGTCTATTGGGCGCACAAGCCAACGCTCACGACATCGATGTCACTGGTGTTGCCCGCGTGTTCATGGACGAAATGCCTAACAATCAATATCGGCTGTCCATCGTCGACCAACAAGTCCCGCCCCTGTTTAACATCGAACGAATCTTGCCGGCACGCTGCGAGGGTCTCGCGCCCGGGAATTTCAATTACCGATTTCAATGCGATCCAGCGCTGAACGTGGACGATCGAATCTCCTTTCCCTGGTCTTTCCAGGGTGTCGTGCTTGTCGCCAACTGGCGCGATGGCAGCAGTGTCTCCGGCTTTTTCCCCGGTGATGGTATCAGCATCGAAGTGCCGCTGAGTGAGTTAAGGGCTGGCGCCGGCTCGCTCGGCAGCTTGGCAACCCGCTATCTGCAACTGGGAGCCGAGCACATTTTGTTCGGTATCGATCATCTGCTGTTCATCCTCGGAATGTTGTTGTTATTACAAGGTTTTTGGAAGTTAATACAGACAGTCACCGCCTTCACCGTTGCTCACAGCATCACCCTCGCCTGCGCCGCGTTGGGAATATTCCCGGTACCAAACGCGCCCATCGAAGTGTTGATCGCGCTATCGATCATGTTTCTCGCCCGTGAAATCATCATGGGGCAGCGGACACTGGTACATTCGAGGCCGTGGGTAGTGGCCTTTGCCTTCGGCCTGATTCATGGCTTCGGTTTTGCCAACGCCCTGGGTGATATCGGTCTCAGTGAGGCGGACATTCCACTGGCCCTGCTATTCTTTAACCTGGGTGTAGAAGCGGGTCAGGTCGCCTTTATTTCTGTACTCATAGTTGCTAACTTGCTGATCACGAAAATTCTCGCGAATTTATTGCGTAGTGCTCACCGCGGTCTGGCCTATGGCCTGGGCGGGATCGCTGCCTACTGGTTCGTCGAACGCCTACCCTCGTTGTTCCTGGTTTAAGGCCAGGTCTTGGGAGCCCAAAAGCGGCATGTCACCAATACAAAAATTTGATGTTGTCGTGGTTGGGGCAGGATTCGCCGGCATGTATGCGCTGCACTACCTGCGCAAGCTTGGCTTCGCGGTGCGGGTGTTGGAGATCGCTAAGGACGTCGGGGGAACCTGGTATTGGAACCGCTACCCCGGCGCTCGTTGCGATGTCGCCAGCCTGGAATACTCCTATCAATTTTCGGAAGAACTGCAGCAACAATGGCACTGGAGTGAGAAATACGCAGCCCAGGCTGAAATTCTCGAGTATGCCAATCACGTTGCCTACCGCTTCGACCTGCGCCGGGACATTCAGTTCAACACCCACGTTAGTGCCATGCACTTCAGCGCAGCAAACCCCAGCGCTAGCAATCAAGGGGGCGGCGGTGTCGGCTGGCGGATCACAACCGATAATGGGGAAATCTTCCAGGCCCAATTTTGCATCATGGCCACCGGCTGTCTGTCCAGCAATAATATTCCGGATTTTCCCGGCCTCGATGATTACCAAGGCCTGCTATTGCATACCGGCCAATGGCCACATCAAGAAGTAGACTTCGCCGCTAAGCGCGTAGGCATGATTGGCACCGGTTCCTCAGCGATCCAGATAGCGCCGTTGATTGCCGCAGAGGCCGACTCCCTGATGATTTTTCAGCGCACCGCGAGTTATTCCATCCCGGCACACAATGCCAGCATGGATGCTGATCATGAGAGAACGATTAAGACAGACTACGCCCGTTTTCGCGAGCAAAACTCCCAACGCTATGCCGCGCTGAACAATAATCCCAATTCCGTGCCCGCGCTGGAAGTCTCCGCAGCAGAAAGAGAGTCAAACTACCAGCAGCGGTGGGAGGCAGGAGGACTGCCGTTTCTGGCCAGTTTCAGCGACCTGGCTACTAGTCTCGAAGCCAACAAAACTGCCGCGGAATTTGTTCGTAACAAAATCCGCGGGATAGTCAAAGACCCCATCGTGGCCGAACTGCTGTGCCCGCAAACCGTGATGGGTTGCAAGCGACTGTGTGTGGACAGCGACTATTACCAGACATTTAACCGCGACAACGTCAGCCTCATCGATGTCAATGCCTGCCCCATCGAGCGCATCACCAGCGCCGGCATCAAGACCGCGAACCAAGAATACGAGTTCGATGTCCTGATTATGGCCACCGGCTTCGACGCCATGACTGGCGCGTTATTGCGTATCGATATACGCGGCCGGGACGGCTTGAGCTTGCGCAAAAAATGGCGAGACGGCCCGAAAAACTACCTGGGATTGACGGTAAATGGATTTCCCAATTTTTTTACCATCACCGGCCCCGGCAGCCCCTCGGTGCTGGCCAATATGATTGTAGCGATCGAACAACACGTGGAATGGATTGGTGATTGTCTTCAACACCTGCGTGCAAATTCAGTTTCTACCATCGAGGCCAGCAGTAAGGCTGAGGACCACTGGGTCAGGCTGGTTAATAAAATAGCCAATAAGACCCTGTTCCCCAGCGGCTGCAATTCCTGGTATACCGGTGCCAACATTCCCGGTAAACCCAGAATTTTTATGCCTTATCTCGGCTATCCGTCCTACGTGGAGAAATGCGAACAGGTTGCGAGTACCGGTTACCGCGGATTTGAATTAGGGAGCCTCTGATTGAGCTGAACAGCCACAGATCGGCTGATCTGCGGTTTGACCTGCATCAAACGATTAAGGCCGCTCGTCGCTGCCGAACGCAAATATAGTGCGTCTGCAGGCCGGCCTCCTGTGCAGAATAAACTAAAATACCAGTTCGATGGCTTAAAATATTGCTGAAATTCTGCTTTAATCCAGAATCTCCTGGTGTTCACGCAGTGCTGACTCGGCAAAGCGGGAACGCCCGAACAGATGACAGCGCCAACCTGAATCGAGACTTATCATGCAAAAGCGACACCGCCTCAAATTCTTCTTTCTTGCCACCTGCTTATTCTTCGCTGCCAACGCCAACGCCGATATCTGGGACGAAGTGGAACACGGCTATGCCGACAGCGACGGCGTCAGGATACACTACGCAACCGTTGGTGAGGGTCCATTGGTGGTCATGATCCATGGCTTCCCGGATTTTTGGTATAGCTGGCGTCACCAGATGCAAGGCCTGAAGGAGCATTTCAAGGTCGTCGCCATCGATCAGCGCGGTTACAACCTCAGCGATCAACCGGAGGCAGAGGCCAACTACAATATGCGCTACCTG
>Ga0207963_1002152_pt1 | contig 9971 bp, 8 predicted proteins | sample Knorr_S15_td_NAD_FD_185604 | JGI IMG/M metagenome (GOLD analysis project Ga0207963, IMG submission 185604) | Marine microbial communities from Southern Atlantic Ocean transect - Knorr_S15_td_NADW_ad_2500m_LV_A (SPAdes) (version 2) | ecosystem: Environmental > Aquatic > Marine > Oceanic | place...
CCCAGTTTGCTTTCCCAGCGAAGCTTGGGACCTCCTTTAGGGAAACGGGCGATGATCCCCTCTTCGCGCCACTCCGCATCGCGGTTTGTGCCCAGCCACTGCGGCCAATCTTCAGCTTGGCCAACCGATGAAAAGGCAAACCAAGCCAGTACGAGCCCCATGAAAGCGGATTGTAAAGAGGTTGACATCGGCACCTTAACGGGCCTCCAACAGGTGCTTGTCAAACCACTCCCCGACTGTCTTCACTTCCTCAGGTTCCGCCTTCCATCCATGATCCTTGCCGGGCATGACGAGCAGTCTCGCCTCGACGCTGGCCGCCTTGAACTTGGGCATAATCCGGTGCGCCTGCTGAATCGGCACCAGTTTGTCGGCATCGCCGTGGATGATCAACGTGGGGGCATCCCCCTGCGAGACGTGGGTAACGGGGGCGACTTCGCGGAACTTCTCCCTCTTTTTAGCCTCGTCGGTAACACGCCCAAACCAATTCCGATCGCTATCGTAATGGTGAAAATCGAGCGCTGCTAAATACGGATTCTTCCCGTTTAAAATTTTACGGATGTGCTTGTCGAAGTGTTGCCCTGACTTCCCGTAGTTTAGAAAATCTGTTGGCGGAAAATAAGCCACGACAGCCTGTACTCTGCTCGGTTGCCTTTCGACCGGATCTTTGGCTTTAGGGTCGCCATCAAGCCCGGCGGTTCCCTGCATCAATGACAAATGCCCACCTGCCGATCCGCCGAAAATCCCTATTTGACCCGGGTCAATGCCGTAGTCCCCGGCATTGTAACGAATGAAACGAACAGCCCGGTGTATGTCTTCCCGGATTTCCGGGATTGTGTATTTGGGTTGGCTCCCGTGAACCACAGCGAACAGCGTGTATCCCCGCTTGATGAGTCCCTCCCAATTCAAACGCTTGGCCATCCCGTCTATTTTATTTTGCGCGCTGAACCATCCGCCGCTGACGACAAACACGATTCCGCGATTATTGCGCTTGGCGAAGGGTTGAAAAACGTCGAGCGTCAGGGCCAAGCCGTGCTTCCGCCCGTAAATGATTTCCTTCTCCCGCTTAAAAAGGCTCTCCTCTGCAAATCCAATCGACGAGCGGGCAAAAACGAGGACGACAATCAGCAATGGAAACGTACACTTCATAGACAGGCGCAACTGATACCGCATGCACGCAAACAATTGCAAGTTTGCACGAAAATGCAGTGCACAAAAAAAGGCCCAGCGACGAATCGGCGGAGTCGTCACTGGACCGGGAGGAACTGAGGATATACCTCACTCAGAGTCCGCGGAGGCTTGCTGGAGGCGTTATGAGTGTCAACAAAAAAAACTGCAATAAAGCACAATAAAACACCTATAAGCCGTCAAATGGATTTTTGTTAACGTTAAAGCCGAAAGAAAAGTGCGATCCAGCTTTTGTGAATAGGCTGTGAAAACATTGGGGGGTTTGATTGTGCTCTCACATTTCCTCTGTTGATAACTCAGGTTGATCGGGCGTTTCTTCGTCGGGGATTTCTGGTTCTTCAGCCTTAATCTCCGGGTGCAAATCAATTTTCCGGCGTAACGCCGGTATATCCTTTTCAATCGCCGCCTCAAGTTTGTGAAGTAATTTTTTTGAGGAGATCGAAGCGGAAAGACTTCTCAGGCCGTGGACTCGCATGATGTCGAGTATTCCGGTTTTTGTGATTTCCCAGAGGGCGTAAAGGTCCGCTCGTTTTTGCAGCGAAAGTTCATCCCTGTAAGCCCGTTTAAAAAAGACATCGACTCCCTCCTCTGTTCCGATGGAGCGGCGCAGTTTCCTGAGGCCAAGCGAGAGGAACCACCAAAACAACGAGGCCCACACAAAGGCGGAGCCAAGGACAATGCCGGGGACGGTCAATGCCTCCCAATTCTTCTCGTTGAATGCGTCGCTCCATTCCGGTTGAAGCCACCAATCCCGTGTGAGCCACGCCGCGCCGGCAGACAGCATCACTAACCCGGAAAACGCCAGCCAAAGGCGGCTGACCAGTCGCCGGTAAGCCGTCACGGCCTCGAGACAAACCTTTACGTGAACGGACAAGCGGCGCGCCTGGGAGAGCAACCCGCTGACGAGGTTGTCCGCTCGGCGGGCGGGTGCCCTCATGATTTCTGCAACCACCTCGTCCCGTGAGATGTCAAAGTCCTCCAGCGGAATCGGCTTCGCGTTCCCCTCGAGGGGCCGGGTGGCAAAGCCGGGCAGATAGGTTGTGTAAATGCGCGGAGTGTCCTTCGTCGGAATCGTCTTCGAGAGGTTCCAGCAAAGGGTGCCGTAGGTTCGCGCGAAGTCGCGGATGTTGTCGAACAGATCAACCTTGTTGAGCACGATCAGCAACTTGTGGTCGATGCCGACCAGTTGTCTTGTGAAAATGGAAACCGCCTCGCCGGTTGTGCCCGGCTTGTCGGGATCAAAAAAGAACAGCACGAGGTCGGCGCTCTCGGCGAAGCGCCGGACGCACTCCCGGAAGTCGTAGCTGCGGAGCTGATGGCTGCTGGCGGAGTCGATCATGCCCGGGCTGTCGATCAGCGTCAGTTGCCGGAGGTTTTCGGACGGGTAAGCCTTGAACTGGAGCTTGGCGAGGAACTCCGGGCCGAGATTGGCCAAGTCCTGATAATCCAGCTCGGGGTGCGACACCAGCGTCTGCCCATCGAGCGTTTCCTCTTCCTCCCCATAAGTGATCAGCGTGAACCCGTCATCCGTCGGGGCCATGCCGGATTCCTGAATATCGGCCCCGGCGATGTAGTTGATGAACGACGATTTGCCCGAGGAATGGTTCCCGAGGAACAGAACCCTTGGCGACCCCGGCACGTCCTTGTCGCTGATTGGCAAATTGAAACGGTAGCGGCTGGCCAGCAACGACAACGTTTTGGCGTAGATCGACCGGACGTTGCGTTCGAGTTTTAAAAGATCATCCATCGCGTGTGCCGAGCCAAGCGGACACGCCCTTATAGTCGATGCGCAACCGCTCCCAAAGAAAAATGCACCGGCCGGGCGGCGAAATGAGATTCACACCGACTCGGGTTGACGCTAGGCTGCACGCCCATGAGTTTGACGGAGGAAATGACCGACTTGGCCAAGCGCGCCCGCTTGGCCTCTCGCCGCCTGGCCAGCCTGTCCAGCGACAATAAAAACAAATGTCTGCTGGCCATGGCCGACGCCATCGAGGCCAACGCGCCCGCGATCCAGCAGGAAAACGCAAGGGACATGCTCGCCGGCGCGGAGATGGGTTTGGCCAAGCCGATGCTGGATCGGCTGCTGCTGGACGAAGGGCGCATCTTCGGCATGGCCGTCGGCCTCCGCGAAGTCGCCGTATTACCCGACCCGGTCGGGCGTGTGATCGAGGAGCGCTCGCGGCCCAGCGGACTGAAACTCACCAAGGTCGCCTCGCCGATCGGCGTGATCGTCATCATTTACGAGTCACGCCCCAACGTCACCGTCGACGCGGCGGGCCTCTGTTTCAAGTCCGGCAACGCAACGATTCTTCGCGGCGGCAAGGAAGCCATTCACTCGAACCAACTCATTGCAAAGATCATGGTCGAGGCAGCGGCCGGGGCTTTGCCTGCTTTCCCGGTGGACGCCATACAGGTCGTGCCGACGACCGATCGCGGTGCCATCCCCGAGCTGCTTTCGCTCACGCGCTTCGTTGACCTCTGCATTCCGCGCGGCGGCGAGAGTCTCATTCGTGCCGTGACCGAGTGCTCGCACGTGCCGGTCATCAAGCATTACAAGGGCGTTTGCCACGTTTACATCGACGCCGACGCCGACGCCGCGATGGCGGAGGAGATCGTCTTCAACTCGAAAGTACACCGGCCCGGGGTTTGCAACGCCGCCGAGACGCTGCTGGTTGACAAGTCCGTCGCCACCGACGTGCTGCCCCGCTTGGCCAAGCGCCTGGCCAAGGCCAACGTCGAGTTGCGCGGCGACAAACCGACGCAAGCCTTGCTCGACGGCAGCGGCGTCGAGGTCACCCCGGCCTCCGCCGCCGATTGGGACGAGGAATACCTCGACCTCGTGCTGTCGGTGAAAATCGTGGATGGCGTCGGCGAGGCGATCGAGCACATCAACACGCACGGCTCGGGCCATACGGAAACGATCGTCACCGGCGACTCGGCGGCGGCGAAGCGTTTCCAGACCGAGGTGGATTCCTCGACGATTTTCTGGAACGCCTCGACCCGCTTCAGCGACGGCATGGAATTCGGCATGGGCGCGGAGATCGGCATCAGCACCGACAAAATCGGCGCGCGCGGCCCGATGGGCTTGGAGGAATTGACAAGCTACAAATGGCTTGGTGTCGCCAACGGCTTGATTCGCAAATGACAGTTCGTGAGCTCATGGACAAATGCGTTCGCCTGCTTCGACGGGCTGGGATCAAGTCGCCACGGGCCGATGTCGAGTGGCTGGCCTCTGACGTTTTCAAGTACCGCCGCTCGGAACTCGCCCTTCATGGTCACAAGATGCCGACTCGCGAGCAGGTCGATCGAATGCGGAAAAACATCAAGCGCCGGCTGGATCGCGAGCCGTTGCAGCATATTCTCGGCATCGGCGATTTTTACGGCTACGAGTTCCGGGTAAGCTCCGCCGTGCTGATCCCTCGCCCGGAGACGGAGACGCTGGCGGAGTTAGCCCTGGGTTTTCTGCAGCCACTCCCCTCCCCGGTCGTCTTCGATCTTGGCACCGGCAGCGGGTGCATTGCCATCACGCTGGCCAAGCGATGCCCCGGCGTGAAAGTCATCGCCTCCGATGTGTCCGAGTCGGCGCTCAACCTGGCCAAGCTCAATGCCGAGACGCTCGATGCGATCGAGCAGGTGGAGTTCCGCGAGACCGACGGCTTGGCCGCCTTGGCCGAGGGTGAGCAAGTCGACTTGATCGTCTCGAACCCGCCGTACATTCCGTCCGGTGACATCGCCGACCTGCAACCCGAGGTTCGGCACTACGACCCGCACCTCGCGCTGGATGGCGGCGAGGATGGCCTGCAGTTTCACAGGCTGCTCGCCGCCGAGGGACAATCCCGCCTGAAGCCCGGCGGCAAACTGATGGCGGAGTTCGGCGACGGGCAGGAATCGGCCATCGAGGGCTTGTTTGCCCAAGCCGCCTGGGCAAGCGTGGAAATCACCAAGGACCTGACCGGCCGGCCCCGAATCGTGATTGCCTCCGCCGGGCAATAGCGCAACACTGCGCGCCGACAAACGCTCATGGATTGCCTGGTCATCAAGGGAGGGACGCCGCTCAAGGGCGATGTCAAAATCAGCGGCGCCAAAAACGCCGCCCTGCCGCTGATGGCGGCGACGTTGTTGACGAGTGATGAGTGCGTTTTGCGCAATCTGCCCAACCTCAGCGACGTGCAGTTCATGGCGCGGATCTTGGAATCGCTCGGCGCATCGGTCGAGATGAACCGGGGAACGATCCGTGTCCGGGCAAGAAAAATCGGCGGCTTCGGCGACTACGACTTGATCCGCAAAATGCGCGGCTCAATCTGTATTCTCGGGCCGCTCATGGGCCGCCTCAACGAGGCCAAGGTGTCGATGCCCGGAGGCTGTGTCATCGGCGCGCGCCCGATCGATCTGCACCTCAAGGGTATGCGCGACCTTGGCGCAAAAGTCCGCGTCGAGGCCGGTTACGTGCACGCCAAGGCCAAGAGGCTGACCGGCGGCGAGAGCTTCCTCGGTGGCCGTTGCGGCCCCACGGTTCTCGGCACGGCCAACATGCTGATGGCCGCGAGCCTGGCCAAGGGCAAAACACTCATTCACAGCGCCGCCTGCGAGCCGGAGATCGAGGACTTGGCCAAGTTCCTCAACGCCATGGGTGCAAAAATCTCCGGCGCCGGCAGCCCGACGATCACTATCCAAGGCGTGCGACGGCTCAGGGGGGCGGAGCACCGGGTGATCCCCGACCGGATCGAGGCGGCAACCTACGCCCTCGCCGGTGCAGTGACGGACGGCGACGTGACGCTGCGCAGTTGCCACCCCAGCCACCTCAGCGCGGTGCTCGACAAAATGCGCGAGGCCGGCGTGCGAATCGAGACCGGGCGCAACACCCTTCGCGTCCGCCCCGCCAAACAGTTGCGCTCGGTGGACATCACCACCATGCCGCACGCCGGTTTCCCAACCGATGTGCAGGCACAAATGATGGTGCTCATGCTCAAGTCGCCCGGGATCAGCATCATCACCGAGCGGATTTTTGAGTCGCGCTTCATGCACGTGAACGAATTGGCACGGATGGGCGCGGACATCTCGATCGAGGGGCCAAGCGCCATCGTCAAGGGCGGCCAACCGCTCAGCGGCGCGGATGTCATGGCGAGCGATCTTCGCGCCTCTGCGGCTTTGGTTTTGGCCGGCATGGCGGCCAAGGGCGTCACTCGTGTGAATCGCGTTTACCACATCGATCGGGGCTACGAAAACATCGATGGCAAACTCCGTGCGCTCGGCGCGAACATTTCGCGCGAGCCGGGCCAGTGAGCGTCAAGCACCCGATGCCAGCCGCCAAAGAACCGGTCACCATCGGTTTGATCCAAGCCGCTGCCTCCGGCGTTCCCGCCGAAAATCTCGAGCCCACCCTGGCCAAGGCCGAACAGGCGGCGAAAGACGGGGCGCAAATTATCTGCACGCGGGAACTGTTCGCCTCCCAATATTTTTGCCAGAGCGAGGATCACAAAAACTTCGCCATGGCCGAGCCGATCCCCTGCCCGACGACGGAGACGTTTCAGCGCTTGGCCAAGCGCTGCGGCGTGGTGCTGATCGTCTCTCTGTTCGAGAAGCGCGGCGCAGGCGTTTATCATAATTCCGCCGCGGTCATCGATGCCGACGGCTCGCTGCTCGGCGTGTATCGCAAAATGCACATTCCGGACGACCCGCTCTATTACGAGAAGTTTTACTTCACGCCGGGCGACCTGGGGTTTCGCGCGTGGCAGACCCGCTTCGGCAAAATCGGCGTGCTGATCTGCTGGGATCAGTGGTACCCCGAGGCTGCGCGACTCACCGCGATGCAGGGCGCGGAGATTCTTTTTACCCCACCGCCATCGGCTGGCATCCCTCGGAAAAGGCCCGGTACGGCGAACGTCAGCATAATTCATGGGAGACGGTTTAGCGCAGTCATGCGATCACAAACGGCTGCTACGTTGCCTCGGTCAATCGTATCGGCCACGAAGCCCCGGCCGGCAGGGACGGCATTTAGTTTTGGGGGCAAAGTTTTATCGCCGACACGTCGGGAGAAATCATCGCCAATGCCGCCCAAGAAGAAACGGTCTTGCTCTGCGAGATCGACTTGGCCAAAGTGGGTGTGACCCGCACACATTGGCCGTTCCTGCGCGACCGGCGCATCGATGCGTACGGAGATTTAACCCGCAGATTGATCGATGAATGACACACCCGATGAAACAAAACCGCTCGCTTGGATTACCGGAGCCGGAGGGCTGATCGGCAGCCACATCGCACGCGCCGCTGCGGTGCATGCGCCGGGCTGGCGGGTTCGCGCATTGATGCGTGACGACTTCGATTTGACGGACTTCCCGGAAGTTCAACGGCAATTCGAGGCCGACCTGCCGCAACACGTGATTCACTGCGCCGCGATGAGTGACCCCACGGTTTGCGAGACGCAACTCGCTCAAACCCGGTTCGTAAACCGGGAGGCGACATTTTTCCTTTCCGGCTTGGCACAGGACATCCCGATGATCTTTTTTTCGTCGGATCTCGTGTTCGATGGCAAACACGGGCATTACACGGAGGAAGACGAACCGTCGCCGCTGACGGTGTACGCCCGCACTAAGGCGGAGGCGGAAGCGTTGGTTCTCGCCAATCTGCTGCATAGCGTGGTGCGCACATCGCTCACCGTCGGCAAATCGCCAAGCGGCAATCGCGGCATTGAGGAACAACTCAGGCATCGCTGGGCCAAGGGCGACACCGTGAAGCTGTTCGACGACGAGTATCGCAGCCCCATCCCGGCAGAAGTCACCGCCCGCGCAACTTGGGAACTCGCCTTGGTCAAGCGCCCCGGCCTGTACCACTTGGCCGGCAGCCAGCGGATGTCGCGCCTCGAAATTGGCCGGGCCATCGCCGAGAGAAATCCAGAGTGGAATCCAAAAATCGAGTCGTGCAGCCTGCGTGACTACGATGGCCCGCCAAGGGCAGCCGACACGTCGCTCGATTGCAGCAAACTCCAGCAACTTCTTTCGTTCCCGCTGACCGGGCTGACCGAATGGCTTGGATCCAGCGCAACACAACCCGCATGAAGCCGTATCGCGGCCGCGTCGCCCCAACCCCCACCGGTCTGCTTCACCTTGGCCACGCGCAGACGTTTGGGATCGCCCACCAACGCGCACGCCAAGCCGACGGCAAACTGGTGTACCGGACAGAAGACCTCGACCCACAACGGTGCAAAACTGAATTCGCGGATGCCGCGCTGGAAGATTTGAAATGGCTAGGCATCGACTGGGACGAGGGGCCGGACTGCGGCGGCGAATACGCGCCGTACATCCAAAGCCAACGGATCGAGCGTTACCGTGAACTCCTCGAAACGCTGAAAACCCTCGGCTTGGTTTATCCGTGCCGCTGCTCACGCAAGGATGTGATTGAAGCCGTAACGGCACCGCACGAAACCGGCGAAGAGCCGCTTTACCCCGGAACCTGCCGCCCCGAGCTTGGGCAAGCGGCCACTTTCGAAGCAGACACCGCAGCCCGAGTCAACTGGCGATTTCGCGTGCCAAGCGCAGAGGCGGTTGTATTTGAAGACGGCCGCCTCGGGCAGCAGTCATTCACCGCCGGCAGGGACTTCGGCGACTTCGTTTTTTGGCGTCACGACGATGTGCCCAGTTACCAGTTGGCCGTGGTGGCCGACGATCACGACATGGGTATCACCGAGGTTGTTCGCGGCGAGGATTTGCTCAAATGCACCGCCCGCCAACTGCTCATTTACCGCGCACTTGGCTGGGAAGCACCGGCGTTCCATCATTGCCCGTTGGTCACCGATGAAGACGGCGAGCGCCTGGCCAAGCGCCACGACTCACTCAGTTTGAAAGCCATGCGCGAAGCCGGGCTTACACCGGAAATGATCCGCGCAAAATTCATTGAATAGCGCTCCACACCCACAAGTCGTTGGGTTGCTATCTGGCAAAAAGGCAGGTTGCGGAAACGGGAGTTCCCGGTAGCATTTGAGCAAGGGCGAACACCCAAGCCTCTTGGGCCAAACGAGGTGAAACAATGAAACAGTCTTCGACGATTTACGCGTTAGCGGCAGTAATGGCGATCATTGCCGCGCCGCAGGCCAAGTCGCTACCCACTCCGTCGGAACGGTTTGGGGGCGAGGCTAATGGAGAGGTGGCGAGTTTCCGGAAGCACGTGATTCCACTGCTTGGTGTCCGGGGCTGTAACGGGAGGGAGTGCCACGGCTCCTTCTCCGGCAAAGGCGATTTTCAGCTCTCGCTCTTCGGCTACGAGTTCGACAAGGATCACGAAGAGATCGTTCGCGACGAGGACGAGATTCGCGTCAACCGCGACCAGCCAGAAAACAGCCTCATCCTCATGAAGCCCACCATGCAGGAAAAGCACAAGGGCAAACTGCGTTTTGAAAAAGACAGCTGGGAATATCGCCTGCTTTTGAGTTGGATAAAGGGTGGCGCAAAAAACGATTCAAAACTGACCCCGGAATTCGAGCGCCTCGAAATCGTTCCCCCGTCATTGCGCTTCACCGAGTCCGGGCAAACGCAGCGGCTTCAGGCAATCGTCCACTGGAAGGACGGTTCAATCGAGGACGTCACCGAGTTGACTCGGTTTCGTAGCAACGATGAATCGATCGCCACGGTGAACGAGATCGGTATCGCCACCGCCACCGGTAGCGGTGACACACACATCATCGCCTTTTACGACAACGGCATTCAACCGGTTCCGATTTACCGGCCCGTCTCCGACAAACTTGGCGACGCCTACCCCGAGGTCGCCGCCACAAGTGAAGTGGATCAATTAAT
>Ga0207963_1002163_pt1 | contig 9935 bp, 12 predicted proteins | sample Knorr_S15_td_NAD_FD_185604 | JGI IMG/M metagenome (GOLD analysis project Ga0207963, IMG submission 185604) | Marine microbial communities from Southern Atlantic Ocean transect - Knorr_S15_td_NADW_ad_2500m_LV_A (SPAdes) (version 2) | ecosystem: Environmental > Aquatic > Marine > Oceanic | place...
CGACCAACCTGCCGGTCCTGGCGAGGCAGACGGTGGCCGACGGCCTGACGGGCTTCGAGTGGGCGGTCGGGGTGCCCGGTTCGATCGGAGGGGCGGTCCGTATGAACGCCGGCGGACACGGTTCCGACATGGCGTCGGTCCTGGAGGAGGCGACCACGATCGACCTGCTCACGGGAGTCAGGAGGGTGCGACCGGTCGACAGCCTCGCCCTCGGCTACCGGACGTCTGATGTGGGCCCGGCGGAGTTGGTGACCTCGGCTGTCCTGAGGCTGGAGGAGGCAGCAGGTGCGGCGGGTGAGGAGATGCTCGCCGGGATAGTCCGGTGGCGGAGGGAGAACCAGCCGGGCGGACGCAACGCAGGCTCGGTGTTCACCAACCCTCCCGGAGATTCGGCCGGCAGGCTCATCGACGCTGCAGGCCTGAGGGGGCACAGGTACGGGTCCGCCGTGGTCTCGGAGCGCCATGCCAACTTCATCCAGGTGGATGACGGAGGATTGGCCGATGACGTGGACGGCCTGATGGACGAGGTGGTCCGACGCGTCCTCGACGTACACGGGATCCGGCTGCGTGCCGAGACCGTGATGGTCGGGTTCGGGCGATGACCGATGGGGATCCGTACGATGGCAGGGTCGATGGGGGCAGGGTCGACCAGGACGATGTCGGGGTCGAATCCCGGGACGACGGTGGTCCAGCGTCGGACGAGCCCACCGGATTCCGTCGGCTCTGGTGGGTATGGGCCCTCCTTGCCGTAGCGGCCGTCCTCCTGGGCGCCTACGCCTCCACGCGAAGTGGACTCCTGGACGTCGACGAGCTGCTGGTCGAGATCGACGGTGGTCGCCTGGACCCGGCCCTGGTCGAGGCCGTGTCGGGTATCAGGTTCGGCTCACCCATGTCCTCGGTCTCGCCGGAGGCCGTGGCCCGCCGGGTGGCTGTCCTGGCGTGGGTGGCCGACGTAGAGGTCGAGCGGGACTGGCCCGGGACGGTCAGGATCTGGATCGTCGAGCGTGAGGCGTTCGTGAACGCGGTGGACCTCGGCGGTCGTAGGGGGCTTCTCGACCGTGCGGGCACGGTCCTGGAGGTTCCGGCGTTTGATTCCGCCCTCCCGACCGTGAGGGTCGACAGGCTGGGTGTTCCCGGCACGCGGATGACGGGGATCGACCTCCTGCTGGCAGCGGCGGGTGCCGTGACCCCCGATCTGGGGGAGTGGATCGTCGCCCTCGTTCCGACCGGGAGAGGGGTACGTGCCGAGCTGGTCGGCGGGGTGGATGCCGAGTTGGGCCTGGGCGTCGACTTCCATGACGAGCTCCGATCCCTGGCGACGGTGCTGGCATGGGTGGAGTTGTCGTGCATCGTGTCGATCGATGTGTCGGTCCACGCCAATCCGGTCGTGCTGCGTGATGAGTACCGGTGCTCCTGATGTCCAGGCGAGGATGAACTTGACGGTTGGCAGGCCGGGTTGACGACCCGTGACCACGCCCCGTAGTCTCATGACCACTGATCGAGGTTGAAGACTAATAACCTTCAACCTCTACTTGAAGGTATGGGATTGGCCCGGGTCAGGTGGAACGAGGGATCGAGACGGCACCGATGGTGGGCAACCCGCAGAACTATCTGGCAGTGATCAAGGTCGTCGGGGTGGGCGGCGCCGGCGTGAACGCCGTCAACCGGATGATCGACGCCGGCCTCAAGGGGGTCGAGTTCATCGCCGTCAACACCGACGCCCAGGCACTCCTCATGAGCGACGCCGACGTCAAGTTGGACATCGGCCGGGACCTCACCCGGGGCCTGGGGGCCGGTGGGGACCCGGAGATCGGACGCCAGTCGGCTGAGGCCCACAGGGCCGAGTTCGAGGAGGCGCTGGAGGGCGCCGACATGGTCTTCATCACGGCTGGCGAGGGGGGTGGCACCGGTACCGGTGCGGCTCCGGTCATCGCCGAGGTCGCCAAGGCGATCGGCGCGCTCACCATCGGCGTCGTGACACGGCCCTTCGCCTTCGAGGGAAGGCGGCGTTCGATCCAGGCCGAGCAGGGCATCGTGCAACTCAGGGACGTGGTCGACACCCAGATCGTCGTACCCAACGACAGGCTGCTCGACATATCCGACGAGAACACCCCGTTGCTGAGCGCCTTCGACACGGCGGACGAGATCCTCCTCCAGGGTGTCCAGGGCATCACCACGCTCATCACCACGCCGGGGCTCATCAACACCGACTTCGCCGACGTGAAGTCGGTGATGCAGGACGCAGGTTCCGCCCTGATGGGTGTGGGCCAGGCAACCGGTGAGGGCCGTGCCCTGAATGCGGCCCGCAAAGCCATCTCCAACGCCCTACTGGAGTCGTCGATCGAAGGAGCGCGAGGCATCCTCCTGAACATCTCGGGACCGAGGGACCTTGGTCTCTTCGAGGTGAACGAGGCAGCCGGCGTGGTCCACGGTGTCGCCCATCCCGACGCCAACATCATCTTCGGGGCAGTGGTCGACGATGAGATGGGCAGTGACGTGAGGGTCACGGTCATAGCCGCCGGGTTCGACCGCTGGGACGGTGGGGACAGTGGCCGTCCCTCGGCGGCACCGGTCAGGCCGATCCCGGGCGATGGCGCCATAGTCGACGTGTTCGCCGAGGGCGGCGACGACCTCGACGTTCCGAGCTTTCTCAAGTAGGGGCCGATGGCCCGGGAACTGGCCCGACGGAGTCTCCCGTCGGGCCGGATCGCCCGGGTCGTCATATCCGAGGCCGCCGACGGTGACATGGCCGTCGGCGGCCCGGAGAACCTTCTGGTCAGCCAACGCCACGCCCTGGCACCCGGAGCCTGGGCGTGGCTGGAACAGGTGCACGGCACGTCGGTGCTCGAGGTACTCGAAGCAGGCGACGGTGCCGGTACTGCCGCCGACGCAGCGGTGACCGTGGCGAGCAACGCTCCCATTGCCGTCCAGGTGGCCGACTGTGTACCGATCGCCCTCCTCGGGAGCGACGGGGTGGCCGTTGTTCACGCCGGGTGGCGTGGCCTACGCGACGGGATCCTGGAACGGGCGGCCCACGCACTCTCCGCCATCACCGACGGCCCCTTCCAGGCGGTGGTGGGGCCACACATCGGGGCCTGCTGCTACGCGTTCGGCGACCGGGACCTGGATGACATGGCCGACCGCCTGGGACCTGCGGTCCGGGGACGGACGAGGGACTCACGGCCGTCGTTGGACCTCGCCGCCGGGGTGGAGCACGTCCTGGAGACCCTGGATACGGCGATGGCCGTGGTGGACGGCACCTGCACGTCCTGCGACGAGCGCTACTGGTCGTACCGGGGCACCGGTACCACGCGCCGACAGGCCATGGTGGCCTGGATCCAGCCGGAGGAGGGATGACGGTGCCCCAACTGGACCATGACCAGGTCGTGGACAGGATCCTCTCGATGGACGAGCGGCTCCGGGAACTCAGCGGTGGCCGGACCCGCCTCCTGCCCGTCACCAAGGCCTTCGGGCCTGAGGCCGTCCTTGCCGTCCTGGCCGCCGGCCATCGGGCGGTGGGGGAGAACTACGCACAGGAACTCCTCGCCAAGCACGAGGCCCTCGGGGACCGGTCCGTCGAGTGGCACATGATCGGGAACGTGCAGCGGAACAAGGTCCGTCGACTGGCCGGCCCCGTGGCCGTGTGGCAGACGATCGATCGACCGGCGCTGGTCTCAGAGGTGGCTCGACGATCACCCGGTGGGCGGATCCTCGTACAGGTGGACTGCCTGGACATGTCCGGTCGGGGCGGGTGCCCTCCGGGCGAGGTGGAGTCCCTGGTCTCCGTGGCGCTGGCCGCCGGTCTGGATGTGGCGGGCCTGATGTCCGTCGGGGCGGTCGGAGATACGACAGCCACCCGGGGGGTGTTTCGGACGGTTGCCAGGCTGGCCGACGACCTGGGACTTGAGGAGCTCTCCATGGGCATGTCCGATGACCTGGAGTCGGCCGTGGAGCACGGCTCGACGATGGTCCGCATCGGCCGGGCCCTGTTCGGGGACCGTGCCACCGGCGACATGACCTGAGGAGTCGGGTCGACTGTGCCCTCACCGGCGCGGGTCGGCCCGGTACGATCGCTTCCGACGCTCCGGTCGACCGTGGGCGCCGGATGAACGGGTGCAGATGAAGAAGCTGATGATGTGGCTGGGCCTTGGCCCGGACGAGGCCTACGAGGGCTACGACCCCCACGGCGACGAGCCGGTTCTGCGCGGCCCTCTTTCCTCCACCGAGTTCGCCGAGGCCCGCGCCGTCGCCGAGACCGGTGGGACGGTGAGCCCCCTGCACACCAGGACCCCGGTCTCCAGGTCGGTGCGTACCCTTCCAGCCGAACCGACGGGCACGGTGCGGCCCCTGCAGCCGGCGGTTGCGGCCAAGCCCACGACGGTCTCACCGACCTCGTTCAACGACGTCCAGCAGATGGCCGACCGCTTCATGGCAAAGCAGCCGGTGATCGTGAACCTCCAGGGCGTCGAGGCCGACGTGGCCCGACGGATAATCGACTTCGCCAGCGGCGTCTGCTACGGCGGCGGTGGTCAGATGGAACGGATCACGCATCAGGTGTACCTGATGACGCCGTCGGACGTGGAGGTGTCGGAGGAGGACCGCCGGCGCCTCACCGACTGACCGGGGTCCAGCATGACCATCGTCTGTGGACTCCTCCAGCTCTACGTGCTGCTGCTGGTGTTGCGGGTCGTCCTGAGCTGGTTCCCCATTTCCCCGAACGGCCCCCTGGAGACCGTCGCCGGCTTCCTGTACATGCTCACGGATCCGGTGCTCCGCCCGTTGCGGCGACTCCTTCCGCCGGTGCGCATGGGGGCCATGGCCCTGGACCTCTCCCCGATCGTGGCGTTCTTCGGCCTCTCGGTGCTGCGGGGAGTCCTCTGCGGCTGATGCAGCGCACCGGAGGTGACCTCAGCAGGGCACCCTCCGGTTGTAAACTCTGATGATGGACGAGAACCTTCTGCACGATCTGGATCAGGTGCAGTTCGGGACCAGGATGCGGGGCTACGACCCGACTGAGGTGGACGGCCTCCTGGAGCGTGCCCGACGCGAGGTGGACGACCTGCGAACGGCGTTGCGCCGGGCCGGCGAGAGGGCCGACCTGGCCGAACACCAGCTTTCCGACGAGCTGGAGGCCGCGCGCATGGCCCGGGCCGAGGCAGAGGCCGGTATCGCAACGGCTGGAGCGGAGGCGTCGGCGATCCTCTCGGAGGCCCGCGCCGAGGCGGCCGACCTGCGAGCGGCGGCTGACATCGAGATCCGTACGGCGATCCAGGCTGGGCGTACCCGGATGCTTGACGAGGTCGCCTCGCTGGAGGCCGAGAGGGACCTGCTGGCCGAGGGCATCGAGGTCACGGCGGAACACGTGGCGGCCCATCGGGACCGCCTTCTGAGAGCCGTGGAGGACATGCGGGCCGTGCTGCTGGACGTTGAGGAACGCCCGGACCCGGTGCGCCAGCCAACACCGGTCGCTGCCAGGCCTCCCGCCGGACAGCGCGAGACCACCGTCGACCAGGCTGCGGCAGCCGTGACGAGGCTTCATCCCGTTGCACCCCTGGGCGGCGGCGTCGGCGGCGTCGGCGGCGACGAGCAGGACATGGACGACTTCTTCGCCGACGACGGGTCCTGACCACCCGTACGATCCCACCGGATCGGATGATCCACCGGTACGATCCTGCGCCCACCGGCTTCTGGTCCGGTTGACGACCGTCCTCGGGACGGACTTCTCGAGGAGATGCTGATGGCTGCGAAGAGCACTAAGAGCGGTAAGGCCCCCGCCAGGAAGGCCGTAGCCAAGAAGGCTGCTGCGGTGAAGAAGGCCCCTGCCAAGAAGGCTGCTGCGGTGAAGAAGGCCCCTGCCAAGAAGGCTGCTGCGGTGAAGAAGGCCCCTGCCAAGAAGAAGTCTCCGTTCGGAGCGAAGTTCCTGGACCAGCAGAAGCGTGCGCTGCTCGAGGAACGCGCACGGTACGTACGCAGCGCAGACACCCTCAAGGCCGAGGCGGACTCCCTCCTGGAGGACCGCGATCCGGGAGACGTGCAGTTCGATGACGAGTCTGGCGAGGGTGACACCTTGGCCGTGGAACGCGACCTGGACCTAGCCCTGAGTGCCCAGGCACGCGATGCGGTGGACCAGATAGACGCCGCCCTGGAGCGGATCCGCAAGGGCATCTACGGGGTCTGTGTCGCCTCGGGCAGGAACGTGCCCAAGGAGCGACTGGTTGCCATCCCGTGGGCATCCGAGCGGGTCGAGTTCAAGGTCGGGGGACTGGGCCGGCGGTGACGGTTCTGGCTGACCAGCGGCGCCGGTGGGCGACGCCGCTGCTGGTGGGCACGGCGATCCTGGGCCTGGACCAGCTCACCAAGTGGTGGGCCTCCGGTGCGCTAGAGGATCGCAACATCGACCTCTTCTGGACGCTTCGCCTCCATCTCGTCTTCAACACCGGTGCCGCATTCAGTCGCGGCGAGGGCCTCGGCCCACTCCTCAGCCTTCTGGTGCTGGTGGTGCTCGTCCTGCTCGTGCGCCAGGGAGCCACCACCGAGGATCGGGTGGCGAGGTTCGCCGTGGGTGCGATCGTTGGCGGGGCCATCGGGAACCTTGCTGACAGGGCCTTTCGGGCCGGCGAGGGGTTCCTCGGAGGTGCGGTGGTGGACTTCGTGGACCTGCAGTGGTGGCCGGTGTTCAACCTGGCTGACGCCACCATCGTGGTGGCCGGGGGGCTGCTCGCCTGGCGGACCTGGCGCTCATGAGCGACGGGGCGGGCTTCCGCGAGTCGATTCCTCCGGCACTGGATGGCGAGCGGATCGACCGGGTCGTCTCGTTGCTGGCGGACGTGAGCCGCAACAGGGCCGCTGCCGCTCTGGCGGCCGGCCGGGTCTCGGTGGGCGACGAGGTGGTGTACCAGCGGTCCCGGCGGGTCCATGAGGGCGATGACCTGGTGGTCACCGGCTTCGAGCGCGAGGCGGAGCACGTGCCGGGCCCGGAGTCGTCGGTCCGGTTCGGGCTTCTCTATGCCGACGATGATGTGCTGGTCGTCGACAAGCCGTCGGGCCTCGTGGTCCATCCCGGAGCCGGCAACCAGACCGGGACGCTGGTCAACGGGCTGCTTTCCAGCCATCCGGAGATCGCCGGGGTCGGCTCGGCGGCGAGGCCGGGCATCGTGCACAGGCTGGACCTGGGAACCTCCGGGGCGCTTGCCGTGGCCCGCACCCAGGTGGCCTACGACTCGCTCGTGGCGCAACTGGCCGATCGGTCCGTCGGACGGCGCTACCAGGCATTGGCATGGGGACGTTTCGAGGCGGCCAAGGGCGTGGTGGACGCTCCGGTGGGACGATCGCCCAGGGACCGGACCCGCATGGCGGTTGTCGGCTCGGGTCGGCCGGCCAGGACCGGCTACGAGGTTTCGGCATCGTGGACAACCCCGGAGGTGTCCCTGGTGACCTGCAGGTTGGAGACGGGACGGACCCACCAGATCCGGGTCCACCTCTCGGCGATCGGCCATCCGCTGGTGGGTGACGGCACCTACGGGGGCGAACGCAGCGGCCTGGTCCTGGAGAGACCGTTCCTACACGCCGCCCACCTCTCCTTCGACCACCCGGTGACCGGTGAGCGCCTCGAATTCGACTCACCCCTGCCGAAGGACCTGCGGGAGATCCTGGATGGCCTGGGTGAACCGGAGCCATCCGATCAACTGGCGGAACCGGCTGGCTGAACCTGCCTGCCTGACCGGTCAGGCGTTGGGCCAGGAGATGTCGCCACGCGCCATGGCCGCGATGTCCTCCAGGGTGAAGGAATCCAGGTACTCGCGCATGTGGGCTCCGGCGCTGGCCCAGATGGACAGCAGGACGCACTGGCCCTCGTGGTCGCACGCCCCATCCGTGTGGGGGTCGCTGAAGTCGCCGGCCACTATCGGTCCGTCCACGGCGGACACGATCTGGGCCAGCAGGATCGACGACGGCACCCTGGCCAGCACGTAGCCGCCACCCACGCCCCGCTTGGAGCGCACCAGGCCGGCACCCTTCAGGGCGAGCAGGATCTGTTCCAGGTAGGGCTGCGGAAGGCCCGTCTGGTCGGCGATCTCGCGAACCGACCGGGGCGTCTGGCCGTCGCCATGGAGGGCCAGGGACAGCAGGGCGCGGCTTGCGTAATCACCCCGCGTCGAGACCTTCACGTCGGTGGATCCTAGACCCGGTGGCCCCGGGAGCACGGATGTGGCGACTTCACGCATCGCCAACAGGCGGGGGCCGGCAGTACGGTCGGTCCATGCAGGCCGTGGGTGGACATCCGGCGCCGGTGGCCCCGGCATACGACGACGGCTGCGTCACGGGACTGGTACCCGCACTCATGCAGGGCGACCTGGTGCCGGGTGGATGGCCGTCCTGGCTTCCCGACGAGGTGCTCGGAGCCCGTCGCACGCTCCTGCTGGTGCTCGACGGCCTGGGCTGGGAACAGTTGCGGTCGCGTCCGGAAACCGCTCCGAATCTGACGGGCTTCGCAGGTGGAGCGATCACCACCGTCGCCCCCTCGACTACTGCTGCCGCCCTCACGTCGATAGCCACCGGCGAGCCACCGGGCCGTCACGGGCTGGTCGGCTATCGGATCGCTGTCGGTGCCCCCGGGAGGCCGGCCCACGCCGAGGTGCTGAACGCCCTCCGCTGGTCGACGGGCGACGGGGATGCCCGTCCTCGACACGATCCGCGGGAGTTCCAGCCATGTGAGGTGTTCGGGTCGCAGTGGCCGCCGGTCGTGACGAGGGAGGCATTCTCGGAGTCCGGCTTCACGGCCGCCCACCTCTCCGACACGCGCCTCATGGGGTACCGGGACCGCTCCGGCCTGGTGGCCCGGGCGGTGGAGGCCTTCGCAGGCGGCGAGCCGTTCGTGTACGCCTACTGGGACGACATAGACAGGATGGCCCACGAGTTCGGTCTGGCCGATCGTTACGAGGAGGAGTTGGCTGCATGCGACGCGATGGTCGGGGAGTTGGCCGAGCGACTCCCGGCAGGTACGGCGATCGTCGTGACCGCCGACCACGGCCTGGTGCACGTGGGAGGGAACCTCGTCCACCTTCCACCTTCGGTCACCACCCTGGTGGACGGCCAAAGTGGTGAGGCCCGCTTCCGTTGGCTCCATTCCCGGCCCGGTGCCGCCGCCGACCTGCTGGCGGCATGCCACGAGGCCTTCGATCCGGTGGGCTGGGTCCGGTCGGTGGACGAGGTGGTCTCCGACGGATGGTTGGGGCCCGAGGTGACGGCGGTGGCCCGGGCCAGGCTGGGTGACGTGGCCGTGCTGGCACGCGATCCGGTGGCCTTCGTGGATCCGGCGGAGTCGACGTCGATCCACCTGATCGGTCGACACGGCTCCCTGACGGCCGACGAGATGCTCGTTCCCGTGCTTGCGGTGGTCACCTGAGGGGTGGCTTCCGACCCGTGTCGATGGCCTCCGGTGGAGGCCCTCCGGGCTGGTGCAGATGGGCATAGAGTCCGAGACGATGCCCGACGAAGTCCAACGACCACCGGAGCCAGTCGAACCCGAGGTGCTCACGGACGCCTCGGAGATGCCCGGTGGGGAACCCGACGACGAGATCGACGAGTCGATCGAGCATCCGGCCAAGGTCATGCGGGTCGGCACGATGATGCGCCAACTCCTCGAGGAGGTGCGTTCGGCGACGCTCGACGAACCAAGCAGGGACCGGCTCCGCGAGATCTACGAGACCTCGGTCACCGAGTTGGGATCGGCCCTTTCTGCCGACCTCCGCGAGGAACTCGGACGCCTGGCGCTTCCCTTCACCGACGAGGCTGCACCCAGCGTCGACGAGTTGAGGATCGCCCAGGCCCAGTTGGTGGGCTGGATGGAGGGGCTGATCCAGGGAATCCAGGCCACCCTGTTCGCCCAGCAGATGGCCGCACAGCAGCAGTTGGCAGGCATGCGGCCTCCCGAACTG
>Ga0207963_1002165_pt1 | contig 9924 bp, 10 predicted proteins | sample Knorr_S15_td_NAD_FD_185604 | JGI IMG/M metagenome (GOLD analysis project Ga0207963, IMG submission 185604) | Marine microbial communities from Southern Atlantic Ocean transect - Knorr_S15_td_NADW_ad_2500m_LV_A (SPAdes) (version 2) | ecosystem: Environmental > Aquatic > Marine > Oceanic | place...
ATTTGGGGCGTCGCTTTTCACTGAAAGCCTTCAGAGCCTCTCGCCTGTCCTCACTATCGATAATGGATTTGTAAGCTTTTTGTTCTACTTTAAGTGCCAGTTTAACTGACTGATCTAACCCTTCATTAATTGACTTTTTAGCCGCATAAATGGCGAGAGGTGCATTAGCAGTAATCTGACCGAAAATCTCCTGAACCACATCTTCCAGCTCGTCTATTTCAACCAGCCAGTCTACAACACCGTCTGCCAGTGCCTCTTCCGGCGTAAATGATTGGGCTGTGAAAATCCACCGTTTCGCCTTGCTTTCTCCTATAAGTCTAGGAAGTCGCACGGTTCCTCCGGCGCCGGGCATGACGCCTACGGATGTCTCCTTCATTCCAATGAAGCTATTTTCTGCTATGATCCGCAAATCGCACGCCAGCGCTAGCTCCATGCCCCCACCTAGACAGTTTCCGTTAATGGCTGCCAGTGTAGGTACCCGAATCTCGGCAATTCTCTGGAAGGTGTCAGACAGATATTCAACGAATGTTTCCACTTCCTGCTCATCCATCTTTTCTCTCTCTTTAAGATCGGCTCCGGCACAAAAGTTTTCTCCGACAGCTGTAATTACAACCATTCTCACTTTCTCATCCTGAATATCGTCGCTCAGCTTGTTGAGTTCATCAACCAGAGCATGGGAAAGAGCATTAACGGGGGGATTGTCCAGAGAGATAGTGAGGAGGCCCCTCTGATCCAGCTTTGATTTAATCATAGACATGATTGGGAAGTTAACCAGATTCTGCTAGGAGACGCACTGAAGGGTCATGATTTTGCTAGCTGGAAGCCCCTGAACGCGAGAAAACCTAGCACAATAAAAGCCCCAAGGCTTGCGGTTAGCGGCAACGAATAGCTGGCCATGATCAGTTCTGTACCGGTCACAAACCGATAGAGATGTATGAGCGCTACCAATGTGAAAATAAGAGCGACAGTAAGATTATATACTTTCTGGTCCATGACCTACGTCCTTCTCACTTTTCCACAATGTACCTTCATTGGAGGCAACCATCAATTCAAATACACATTTCACCAGGAAATCAATTTCGTAAAGCCTTAACATGAAAAGAAATCTAGTAATTTAAAGAATTGATACGAACTGTATGGCGCTATCAGAACAAAGCCACATCGTGTCGGGAAATCAGCTAATATTGATTTTCTATTTCAACAGCTCTTTCAGCACATCCACCTCCATCCGCAGAAGGTTCTGACCCACGTTTTCAAATCAATCTTTGAAGGTATAGTGTTTCTTTACCGCCTTGGCCACAGTCCAAGTACAGGAGAGCCCCGCCGGGAAAGTAACCAGATCGCCAGGGCCGAAAGTTATTTCTCACTCTTCAGTAACAACAGTCACTTCCCCCTCAATGACTAGGCACTGCTCCGTGGAACTGTAGGACCACGGAAATTCTGACGGTTCACACTCCCAGACCGGGTAATCGCCAAAGGTTTGGATCTCTTCTGATGTCGGCTTTCTCACTTTAATTTTCATCTTTCCTCTTCAGAACGGTTGGACTTGACGTTTCACGATGTACTTGCCGTGTGGGCCTCCGCTTGGCAGGGTAGCGGCGTAGATAATACTATCCGCTCCCTTCTTAGGACTTAACGGAGCGATCATGGTGCCCATTCTTGTGCGGACCCACCCGGGATGCACACAGTTAACGAGGATATTTGAGTTCTCCACTTCAGCGGCGAGATTGGCCGTCAGTGCATTCAAGGCGGATTTTGAGACACGGTACGCTGTATAACCGCCTGTCATGGGATCGGACAGATTTCCCATCCCACTCGTCACATTCACAATTCGACCCCAAACTGCTTGCTGTAAGAGCGGCAGGAATGCCTGGCACACCCTGAACGGCCCAAAGAGATTTACATCCATGGTTTTTTTAAGTACCTTTTCAGGCAGGAAGCCAAACCTAGACTTCCTGTCTTCCCTCGCAAGGATTCCAGCATTGTTCACAAGAATGTTCAGTGTGCTATGAGACTCAGAAATTTTATGTGCCGCGGCATTAACGCTCTCTACCGATTGTATGTCGATCTCTACAACTTTTGCTGAACCTCCCTTATTTCGTATAGCATTGACCGTCTTCTCTCCAGCCGATGTGCTACGTGATCCGACCATAACATGGATTCCCTTTTCGGCAAGACCTTCGCAAACCGCCTTCCCAATTCCACGGTTGCCCCCTGTCACAAATGCAACAGATAAAGAAAGATCGAGTGCTGCCGTAATCAAACCTACTCCACCCTAACAGTAACTTCCTCAGCTTCCTTTGGAATCAGTTTAAGCCAATTGGCCATAATTTTCTGCGGTTTGGGGTAACCAGCGGTGTAACCGGTTATTCCCGGTGGGCCGTTGGTGATCACCTGTTCTATCTCTTTAGATAACCGGGCCACTTTTTATTGGTTTGTGGCCCTGCTACTTAAACACAAATTAACCACAGGAAGGTCCGAGGGGACGCGATTCTCCAGTTCAAAGATAGCACCACAAAGCTGATTGATAGGGGCGTTTACAGAGTCACCCCAAAACCTTGACCGATAAGAATGAGGATCAGGTCAGACATTTATGTTTTGAAAATTAAGTGGTAGGCTGATGGTCACGCATCACACCTGAAGCACACCGAACATAGGCGCCGGCATTTTTGACTGATGTTCACATAATTCCAGAGAATGGATTAGGACGCGCCTGGTATCAGCCGGCTTGATGATGGCGTCAGTCCACATCCGGGCGGCAGCGTAGCGTGGATCGCTCTGGCGCCGGTACCGTTCCTTGATTTCATTGATGAGTTTGTTCCGCTCCTCATCACCCACTTCCTTCCGCTTGGAGAACTGAATTTCCACCAGCGTTTCCGCCGCCTGGTTGCCGCCCATGACGGCCAGACTGGCAGAAGGCCATAGGTACATGAACCTTGGAGAGTAGGCCCGGCCGCTCATGGCGTAATAACCTGCACCGTAACTCCCGCCTATGATCAAGGTGATCTTCGGCACCACTGAGTTAGAGACCGCCTGAACCATCTTCGCCCCATCCTTCAAAATGCCGCCCCACTCAGCTTTCTTCCCCACCATGAAACCGTTAACATCTTGAAGAAAGATGAGGGGAATCTTGTCCTGGTTGCAGTTCATGATAAACCTCGCCGCTTTGTCAGAAGAATCGCTGTACAGAACACCCCCCATCTGCATCTCGCCGGTACCGGAAGTAACTATGGTTTTCTGATTGGCCACAATACCCACGGAATAACCGCCGATCCTCGCATTGCCACAAAGAACTGTTTTCCCGTACTCACTCTTGTAAGGTTCGAACTCACTGCCGTCCACCACCCGGGCTACAATTTCTTCCATGTCATAAAGGCCGCCGATCTCGGGGACGATGGCGTTCAGATCCTCAGCCTGCAGAAGAGGCTCTGCCGGTTCCGCCCGATTAAACTTCCCCATTTCCAAGTACGGAAGATTCTTCACAAGGCGCCGTGTGATCTCAATGGCATCTTCATCATTCTTAGCATGATAGTCGGCTGATCCACTGATGGCATTGTGGGTGGTTGCGCCGCCAAGTGTTTCCTTGTCAATTTCCTGACCGATAGCTGCCTTCACCAGTGCCGGTCCGGCCACAAACATGTTGGAACCCTCCGTCATAACAAACTTATCACACATGACCGGCAGATATGCGCCACCAGCCACACAGGAGCCCATGACGACGGCGATCTGGGGGACACCCAAAGCTGAAAGGCGGGCGTTGTTATAAAATATCCGTCCAAAGTGCTCTTCATCGGGAAAAACTTTTTCCTGCAATGGCAGGAAGACACCAGCTGAGTCCACGAGATAAATGACAGGTAGGTTGTTTTCCAGAGCAATCTTCTGGCCTCGAAGGTGCTTCTTCAAGGTCACTTCAAAATAAGCCCCTGCTTTCACCGTAGCATCGTTGGCAATGATAACGCACTCCCGGCCTGAAACTTTTCCGATGGCCAGTACCAACCCTGCAGAAGCGGGTGAACCAACCTCCCCATACATCTCCCAACCGGCGTAGATACCCAACTCCAAAACAGGACTACCCTTGTCAACAAGAAGCTCTAACCGCTCCCGGACAGTCTTACGCCCCTTCTTGTGCTGGCTTCCGATATTTTTTTTGCCACCGCCCAGTTTCAGGACTGTCTCCTCCTCATGATACCGCGCCAAGAGTTTCGTCATATAAGCTTCGTTCTTTTCAGCCCCTTTGGGCCACTTCGATTTTTTGGTTCCCACTATAGGCATCAGTTTCAGGCTGAGGCGGCCATTTCCATCGGTTTTACGGAATAACTGAAATAGATGAAAGGTGTATCAATTGCCGCCACAAGAATTTTCAACATATAGGTGGAGATCACAATCTCCATTACCACGTTAACAGGTAAGGCATTTTCAGAGCCCATCAGTACTGGAAACACCAAAAACGCCAACAGAGAGAAGACTATAGAATCGATAAGCTGACTGATCCAGGTACTGCCGTTGTTCCGCAGCCAAAGGAATTTCCCTGCCGTTTTTTCCCTGATGGCGTGAAAGGCCCAGATGTCGTGCAACTGAGAAATAAGATAGGCCACCATGCTTGCCAGAATAATGGCTGGCGCCGAGGTGAAAATATCAGCCATGCCGGCGGCGGCACCCCAGTCGTCGGCACTTGCTTCCAGATACAAAATCATTTGTGACATGATGGTATAAAAAACAGCAGAAAAGAATCCGATAAATACCGCCTGTCTTGCTTCTTTCTTCCCGTAATGTTCCGCAAGTAGGTCGGTGGCCAGAAAAACTGCGCCGTAGACCACATTCCCACCCGTGGCTGCGATGCCGAAAAGAGTGATCTGTTTAGTCACAAAAATATTGGCCAGCACAATACAAACGGCGATGTATCCGTAAAGCCAAGATAGACCCATTCGAAACGCAACCAGCGTGAAGGTGAGCCCCACTCCTGTCTGCAGGATAAAGATCAGCTCGTTACTCATTTTTTCTTAGTTTTTTCTCCACAACGGAAAGTAACGCCTTTGGGGGCCGAACAGGTTTTCCTTTCCCGTTCATGAAAGAGTGGACCGTGTGACCAATGGCTATGAGTTCATCATTTTTGTCCAGTAATACTTCATATTGAATTTTCATTGTCGCTCGGGGTGCTTCTTTCAGGATTGTCCTCACCGTCAGAACGTCATCATAGGTGGCGGGGTATCTGTACTCGCAATGACTTTCAATGACGGGTATGAAGACACCTGATTGTTCGATCTCCATGTAGGGCAAGCCCAGCTCCCTGAGAAAATGTGACCGGGCAGATTCAAAATATTCAAAGAATCGACCATAGTAAACACGCCCCATCATGTCGGTGTGGCCGTAAATGACTCTCACTTTATGATCGATGGAAATCATTCTTCCCATATCCCGATGCGGTCATACTTTGTGATTCGCCTGTCGATCAGTTCTGAGGTTTCCAGTTGCGTCAGTTCATCCAGCTCTTTCTTGAGTACATCTTTCACCCGTTGTGCCATGAGATCATAATCTTTGTGTGCGCCTCCCATTGGTTCGGGGATGATCTCATCACATATGCCCATTTCGTGAAGGTCCTGGGCGGTCACTTTCATGGCGTCGGCTGCCATTTCCGCCTTGCTGGCATCACGCCACAGGATAGAGGCGCAACCTTCAGGACTAATAACAGAAAACCAGGTGTTTTCCAGCATAATAAGCCTGTCTCCCACACCCATCCCCAGTGCACCACCGCTAGCACCTTCACCGATGACAATGACAAGGATGGGAACTGGAAGGACTGCCATCTCCATTAGATTTTTCGCAATAGCTTCCGCCTGGCCCCGTTCCTCAGCACCTATACCGGGGTAGGCTCCAGGTGTATCAATGAGGCATATGACTGGTCTATTGAACTTTGCTGCCAATTTCATGATCCGGAGAGCTTTCCGGTAACCCTCCGGCCGGGACATCCCAAAATTTCTCTCGAGGTTCTCTTTCGTGTTCTTTCCCTTCTGCTGACCCACATAAACCACGTGATAATCATCAATCTTACCAATTCCTGTCACTACGGCGTGATCATCGGCAAAGTACCTGTCGCCATGAAGCTCCACAAAACCGGGAGAAAGGCGCTCTATATAATCGAGGGTGTAGGGCCTTTTGGGGTATCTCGCCAGCTGAACCCTCTGCCACCGACTCAGGTTGGAATAAACCTTTTTCATAAGCTTTTTCCGCTTTTCTTTCAAGCGAACAATTTCTGATGAAAGGTCAGTTCCGTCTTTGGAATTCATTTCAATCATCTCATCAATCTTCTGATCGAGATCAACGATCGGTTTTTCAAAATCGAGATAGAAACCAGCCATCGATTCAGAGTGCAAAGACGCTTCTTATGAGAATCTCCACGTCAAAAGCCATGGATTGGTTTTGTACATAGTAGTGATCATAAATAGCTCGCTCGTCACTGTCTAAGTGAAGCTTCCGGATGCGATCTAGCCCCGTGAGTCCCGGCTTGCAGATCAGGTGTATGACGTCTCCCACTGTTGGAATCACAGCACTGCCCACAAAGCTCATTTCACCAGAGAGAATTTTAAGAAGCAGCGGTAGCTCTCTGAAAAACCTGTTTTTTGCGGGTGTCATCCAAGCAGTGAATCGGGACCCTTCCCGACCCCAGAATTCTTTTTTCTCCCACCGGAAATATCTCAGGAGAAGTGCCAGGAAAAATGGTGAGAAAAGAACCAGCATTATTCCGGAAAAAACGACATCGAAGATTCGTTTGGAGATTACATTCAGCCGGTGATAAAGGGTGTACTCGATACTGACGAAAGGAAAATCACTCACATCCTCCACAGATGCCTTGCCCAGCAAAATATCCTGTTCCCGCGGAACCACCTTGTAAGTGAGCCGCAAGTGCTTCGTGCTGTCCATCATGGCAACGATACTCTCATTATCGAGGCGGTCTGAGGTAAAGATGAGCTCCCTGACGCCCTGAGCTTGCACAATTGACTCCAGATCATCCGTGGAACCCACCATGGAGGCCGTTGTACTTTCCCCGCTACTTAATGTGCTGACCTCCTTCGGTCTAGGATCGGCAAATCCCACAATATAGATACCGGTATCCGGACGGCGGCTTATGCGTCGAGCAATTCTTATCCCCTCATCTCCGGCACCAACGATCACCGCCGGCCGAGAAAAAATGGGTGAATTCCCTACCATAACATTTCTGAGGAAGCCGCGGGATTTCAGAACATGAGCCACCAGCCGCCAACCGGGAATGAAAAGTGTGATCAAAACAGAAGCCCCCAGCAGTACGGCCCTGGAATAGGCGATCTGTTTGAAAAAATAAGTGAAAGCAACACTGAGTAAGAAACCTAGAATCGATGAGAGCATAGCTCTATTGTAGGCAAGAACAAACCGGGAGTAGGTCTGAAAAAGTCCACCCACTACTACCCAGAAAATTGCGTATGTAGCCACCACTGGAAGATAGGCGTCAATAGCTGGCGCCAATGAGCCAAAGCGCACCGGAATCGCGATCACAAACGCCAGCCCCACCATACAGACATCCAGGATCACCGGTAGAATCTGTGCCAATGACGAGGATAACAGCGTGGAGACTTTCCTGGAGGTGATGCCTATCTTTAGGACAATTCTAGTAAGAAGTGACGCCGTCTTGGAAAAATGTTTGTTCACAAAAAGATCCATGGCTTCGTAGAACCACCCTACACTGTCGTAGGGGGCGCTTTTCACACTTTCTCCCTTATAGTGTATAATCTGTGTGTCCGGCACATAATGGATTTCATATCCGGCCTGAATAGTTCTGTAACAATAATCAAGATCTTCACCGAACATGAAAAATCGTTCATCCAGTTCACCCACCGTTTCCAAGACATCTCTTGTCATAATCATGAAAGAACCGCTCACAGCTTCAACAGAATGATATTGGCCAGGATCAAGATAAGTAAGGTTGTAGCGCCCTGTCCATTTTCCTTTAGGAAATAATCGGCTCAAACCAAGGAGTTTGGGAAGAGCTACCCAAGGCATCGGAAAGCTCCGCTTGCATGCCAACTGAAGAGAACCGTCCGCATTCAGGATTTTAGGGCCGCAAATACCTACCTCTGGATGGGAGTTCATATAATCGGTGAGTACCGAAAGGGTTTTTTCTTCAATAACCGTGTCCGGATTGAGCAGGAGAATGAAATCTCCCGTAGCTTCCTTTAGACCGCTGTTGACCCCGTTGGCAAAGCCCATGTTCGAATTATGCTCAATGAGCCTGACCGCAGGAAATCTTTCTCTTACCATAGCGACCGAGCCGTCGTAGGAACTGTTATCTATGACGATAATTTCAACATGACCGCCATAATTCGAGTTTTGGATTGAATTGAGGCAGTTCGCCAGGTAATCCTTCACGTTGTAATTGACAATTATGACTGAGACGGTGAGATTCATTGGGATATGCCTATTTGTGCCATCCGAACAGTTTCCAGATCCGCAACCGTGGAATCATGACGGCAGCTTCCAACATGATGGAACGTGTCATTTTCGATTCTCCAATGGTGCGGTCTACAAAAATAATAGGGATTTCCGTAATCCGAAAACCTTTGAGCCAAGCTCGGTAGGTCATCTCAATCTGAAAGGAGTAACCCTGAGAGCGAATGCCGTTGAGATCAATGCCTTCCAGCGCTTCCCGTCGCCAGCATTTGAACCCGCCGGTGGCATCCCTCACTGGAAGTCTTGTAACGAGTCGTGTGTAAATGTTTGCCCCGTAGCTGATAATGAGCCTATGTAGGGGCCAATTGACCACATTGATACCTGATATGTACCTGCTACCGATTGCGAGGTCCGCATTCTCAATGGCCTCAATAAGCAACGGCACATCTTTAGGATCGTGAGACATATCTGCATCCATCTGTACAACAGCTTCGTAATCACGCTCCAAGGCATAGTTGAATCCGGCAATATAAGCCGATCCAAGACCACCTTTCTCATCTCTCGATAATAGGTGTAGAGTGTCATAGTCGGCCTGCAATTTCTCCACAATCTCAGCTGTACCATCTGGAGAACTGTCATCAACAACGAGAATGTGATAATCGGGATTCAGCACAAACAATGTAGACACAAGTTCGCGAATGTTTTTCCGCTCGTTATATGTCGGTGTCACAATAAGTGTTTTCACACCACAATACCTTCCTTCACCTTCCGAAGACAATAGTCTACCCCATAGGTGCGAAGCCCCAGCACTTCCTCGATCTTGACCGTGGAGAGTCCTGAGTTAAGTGGCCGCGAAGCCGGCTGATTCAGTTCAGACGTTGAAATGGGAGAAATGAGCAGCGGATCAAGATTAAAGACCTCGGCAATCCTCAGTGCGAACTCAAATCTCGTCATGAATTCCGCCCCGCCATAGTTGAGAATCTCCTGAATATTCATAATAATGGAAAGCTTGATGGCCTCCGCCAAGCCAGCCGTCCAGGTGGGATTTCCCCGCTGATCGTTCACAACTTTAATCTCTTTTTCTTCCTTAAGTGAATTAACGACCCAATTGACAAAGCTGGCCGATGTCCTTGAAGAGTTTCCATAAAGAACGTTGGTCCTGAGAATAACCCACGGCTGTGCTCCGCCCCGGAGACTGTTTTCCGCTGCCAGCTTCGACTTGCCGTAATAATTGACAGGCTTAGGTATATCTTCTTCTGAATACGGTCCGTCAGTACCTTCGAAAACATAGTCTGTGGAAATAAACACCATTTTGGTATCGGAGCCACGCATACTATTAAGAATATTTTCAGTACCGCCAACATTCACATTCCACGCTTTTTCCTTGTTCAATTCACAGCCATCAACATCTGTTATGGAAGCAAGATGGACGACCACATCAGGGTTAAAATTTTGAAGAAATTCCCTGACCTGACCCTTATTCGTTACATTCATGACATCATATTG
>Ga0207963_1002167_pt1 | contig 9924 bp, 9 predicted proteins | sample Knorr_S15_td_NAD_FD_185604 | JGI IMG/M metagenome (GOLD analysis project Ga0207963, IMG submission 185604) | Marine microbial communities from Southern Atlantic Ocean transect - Knorr_S15_td_NADW_ad_2500m_LV_A (SPAdes) (version 2) | ecosystem: Environmental > Aquatic > Marine > Oceanic | place...
TGCTCGAGGCGATGGTCCCGGCCGCGACCGCGCTCGCCCAGACCGCCGCCACCCAGTTCGCCAAGCCGATCGTCGTCGAAGACGACCTCAAAGGGGCCAACCGGGCCGTCCACCCGGTCGTCCGCACCCACCCGGAAACCGGCCGCAAAGGCTTGTACGTCAACCCCGGCATGACGGTGCGCCTGGAAGGGTTCGAGGTTGACGAAAGCGAGGCGTTGCTGGGCTTCCTGTTCGGCCACGCGACGCAGCATCAATTCATCTACCGCCACCGCTGGCGCCAGGGCGACGTGGTGATATGGGACAACCGCTCGCTAATGCATTGCGCGGTCTGCAATTACGGCGACCAGCCGCGTTACATGGAACGCACAACCGGCATCGGCGACCAGCCGGTGTAGGCTGACAGAACAAAAAAACGCCACACGGGGAGGTCATCATGGAAACACGCGCTGCCGTCGCCTATGAGGCGGGCAAGCCACTTGCCATCGAAACCGTCACCTTGGAGGGCCCGAAGGAAGGCGAATGCCTGGTCGAGATCAAAGCGACCGGCATCTGCCACACCGACGAGTTCACCCGTTCCGGCGAGGACCCGGAAGGCCTGTTCCCGGCTATCCTAGGCCACGAGGGCGCAGGCGTTGTCGTCGAGGTGGGCAGGGGGGTCGAGACGTTGAAAAAGGGCGACCACGTCATCCCTCTCTACACGCCTGAATGCGGTAAGTGCGAATATTGCCTTTCGGGCAAGACCAACCTGTGCCAAGCGATCCGCGAAACCCAGGGCCAGGGCCTGATGCCCGACGGCACATCCCGGTTTTCCATCGGCAAGGATAAAATATTCCACTACATGGGCACGTCGACGTTCGCTAACTACACCGTGGTGCCGGAAATCGCGCTGGCCAAGATCAGGGAGGATGCGCCGTTCGACAAGGTCTGCTACATCGGCTGCGGCGTCACCACTGGGCTTGGCGCGGTGATGAACACGGCCAAGGTCCAGTCCGGCGACAACGTCATCGTCTTCGGTTTAGGCGGCATCGGCCTCAACGTCATCCAGGGCGCCAGGATGGTCGGCGCCGAGATGATCGTCGGTGTCGACATTAACCCCGCCCGCAAGGACATCGCCGAAAAATTCGGCATGACCCATTTCGTCAATCCGGACGAGGTCGAAGGCGACCTGGTGCCGTACCTGGTCGACCTGACCAAAGGCGGCGCCGATCATTCCTTCGAATGCATCGGCAACGTCGCCACCATGCGCCAAGCCTTGGAGTGCTGCCACAAGGGATGGGGCGAGAGCACCATCATCGGCGTCGCCGGCGCCGGCCAGGAAATCTCCACGCGGCCTTTCCAGCTGGTCACTGGCCGGGTATGGCGCGGCACCGCCTTCGGCGGCGCCCGGGGCCGTTCCGACGTGCCGGAGATCGTTGATTGGTACATGGAAGGCAAGATCAACATCGACGACCTGATCACCCACCAGATGCCCCTGGACGACATCAACAAGGCGTTCGAGCTGATGCATTCGGGCGAAAGCATCCGCAGCGTCGTCAATTTTTGAGAGACGGAGACGGATCGGCGGACCTGTTTGCAGTCGGGGGCGAGCGTGATCGAACACGTCACCTGCCGCTAAACACCCGCCGTATTTTTGGAAGCTCGTTTGAGCCGCCGTAATAGAACTACTGTTTAGGCTGACTCTGGCCAGACAAACTCAGGGCGAAGCCCTTCATAGACTGGACGGCCGTCACTAGGTTCTGGGGCGCCACTGGCCGGGTCATAAAAGGCATGATAGGTTGCCGGCAGGCTATCTGAGTCGTAACCCATCAGGTTTGGCACAATCACTCGAATGCGACTTTGTTTATCATCGAGCATGATTGGTGTGCCACAGGTTGCACAGGTGCACAGTTCCAGTGGCCCATCTGGGTTTTGATCATTGAATGGCTGACGTTTCAAGCCATCAAGGTTATCAACAGCCAGATCACCGTGATTAAAAAATACTACATGGGTTGTGTCTTGCCCGGTCACTTTCTTGCAGACAGAGCAATGGCAGGTGTGGATGTCGATCGCCTCGTTATCCGAGTGGGTGTGTATATGGTCACACCCTCCAGCATACTTATTAGACATGTCCCCCTCCTTGCTAACTCATTGGATCAAATCAACTGTAGCAGTATTTCCCAGTTTCCACTGGGTTCCGTAGTGATAATAGCAGAAATCGTCTTTCTATGCACATCGTTGTTTCCAGTTCTTAATGGAAGATTGTCCCGGTGATGACGGCCCCCTCCTTGCCCAGAATTGCCGTGGACCGGCAATTCATGATGGAGCATCCGGAGGCCGGTTGTGGGGTCAACGCTGACCCGCCCCAGGGACGGCTTCTCTTCAGGACAAGGGGGTGGCGTTCGCTACTTGCTCCTGGTTGTCCGTGCCGGCGCCCAGACGCCGGTAAATGAAGGGTGACGGGGTCTGGCCCGATTCCGCTTCAGCCAATTGCAGGAGCCGTTGGTGCTCGGGCGAGAGGTCGCAAGCCGGGTCTGTGTTGCCTGCGTTCCCAGTGATCGCAAAGGCCTGGCACCGGCAGCCGCCCCAGTCAATCTCGCGCTGATCGCACGACCGGCAGGGTTCGTGCATCCACCCAGTGCCACGGAAAAATTGAAACGCTTCCGATTTCTCCCAGATATCCTGGAGCCCAAGATCGCTAACGGAATCGAACTTTAGCCCGGGGATGGTTTCGGCGGCGTGACATGGCAGTACCTTGCCTGACGGCGTGATATTGAGAAACTGCCGCCCCCAACCGCCCATGCAGGACTTGGGCCGCCGGGCGTAATAGTCGGGAACTACATAATCGAAGACTAGGACGCCCTTGAGCCGTTCACGCGCTGCTTCGACGACGGCGGTGGCCTCCTCGAGCTGCCCGCGGGTGGGGATCAACGCCGCCCGGTTCTTCAGCGCCCAGCCGTAGTACTGGACGTGGGCAATCTCCACCCGGTGGGCGTCGAGGTCGACCGCGAGGTCGATCATGTCTGGGAGATTGTGAAGGTTTTGGCGATGGACGACCATGTTGAGGGTCAAGAGCAGTCCAGCCTTTCGCACCAGCCGGGCGACTTCTATTTTCTTGATGTGGCCGCCCTTGTAGCCGCCGATATGGTCACCGCCCGCCTTTTCGCTATCCTGGAAGCTAAGCTGTAAGTGTTCGAGCCCGGCCTCGACCAAAGCCGCGATCCGCGTCTCGTCCAGCAGTACCCCGGACGTAATCAGATTGGTGTAAAGCCCCGCTTCGCTGCACCCGCGCACCAGCCGTTCCAGATCCTTTCTGACGGTGGGTTCGCCGCCCGAAAAATGCACTTGCAGCACCCCCAACTTGGCAGCTTCGTTCAAGACCCTAAGCCAGATTTCTGTGTCCAATTCGCCGCTCGCGCGTTCAAGTTCGAGGGGATTAGAACAGTACGGGCAGCCGAGCGGACAACGATGGGTGATCTCCGCCAAAAGGGCCAACGGTGGGCTGACGTCACTCATGTTTCAAGCACTCCCTCGTCCAGGAAATAATGCACCATTTACTTCACATCCTCCATAATAATCTCGTTGGGTGCATCGAATTTGCCGGCCAATTCGTCAACGATGACCTTGATCGTGGCGATGCCATCGCAGCGTTTCAGAATCTCGAGCACGATCTCATCGGGCAGGAACAGCCTCTCGGGTGGCAGAATCGTCCACCGCTTCATTTTTTATCGAACTTGAGCTTCATGTGCGGCCGAAACCGAGGTGCTGAGACCTCGTCAACGAGTATAACCTCGTTCATCCGTTTTCCTCCGGCACGAAGGCTCCTGGCGGGATGAGACCGGGCTCCACATAGGCGAAATGCAGCGCATCCAGCTGCGCCCACAACAGGTCGGTCTTGAACATCAGTGCCTCGATGACCCCCTGCTGCTGCTCGGGCGTCCGTGCCTAGCGCTTGATGTACTCGAGGCCAAAAATCACGTCCTTGGGCGCCTCTTCCAAGCGCTGCACCAGATTCGGGTTCAACACGTTGAACACGCTGTTCTCCCGCAGGACCGCGTGTGCCCGGGTTGTGGTGGAGACAATCAGAGGGGAGCTTTCGCGCAGTGAAAGAAGACCGGCCACGTGGTCGTTGTCGCCATTGGTCAGCACGACCTCGAATATGGGGCTATGGCGAAGGCTGTCTTTCGGGTGAGGGGGAGGATTGGAGTTGATCTGCTGACGCAGGACCGGCGAGGCGTTGCAATAACCAGCGACGGTCATCGGCGCTCACGGCCAGCGACGATTGCGTTCGCACCTGGGCGCCCGGCTCCTCCGTCCGCACCCGCCGGCAGACCTAGAAATTGCAATTCCATTGAGGGTATCCGCCGCCGATGAATCCTAGTACTGGGACGCGCTGCGCCTCGCCATCAGTCCAGAAAAACTCCGCCCACGGGAACACCCTGAACTCACAACAAGGCGCCTGGAAAACCCAGCACCCAGCACTGCCCTCGACGGCTAGAAAATTTCGTTACTGCTTACAACCCGGCACAAGCGTAACAATTGATCTCCATACCGACGGCAATTTCAATGACTTTCGGTGTCTTCCAAGCCATTACTTTCTCCTCCCAACTCAACAACTAACAAAAAATGATATCCTACCCGTATTCAGGGGTTCTGTTTTTATAATCAAGACAAATTTTATAATCAAGACAAAACTTTACCGGTGGGATGCAACCGCAGGATCATTCCATGCCCGGGCGAGTTGCTCTTTTTTCTGTTAAGCAATTGAACAACATCATGACATGGGGTTATATGAGCTATAATTTTTGACCGCGACTTTGGTTGTGACAGTTGCATGGGTCTATGAAAAAAATCGTCCTGATTTTCTCCCTATCCCTCGCCGGCTTTACGGTGGCGGCTGACGTAACCAACGACTATCCAACGGAGGCCCGCGCTGAATTCGTCTTCGGCTGCATGGGTGCCAACGGCCAGACGCCTGAAATGCTTTATAAATGCTCCTGCAGCATCGATGTGATCGCTTCAATCATTCCCTACGATCGATACGTCCAGATCGAAACGGTCATGCGCATGCAGCAGGTTCCCGGCGAACGTACGGGGGCCTTTCGCACAACCAAGTGGGCGAACGCCATGGTCGACGAATTCAAGAGCGCGGAAGCGGAAGCGACCCTGAAGTGCTTTTGAAGGCCTACTTTCGCGCGGGCCGGGGCGCAATCGCGCGTTTCTAAGTTTGGCTCCCATTCATTCAGGTGTCCTTGACGGCAACAGAAAACGGCCCAATTTCAAAAATTTGGCTTGCGCTTAAGCGTGTGGTGCGGTTACCATTTTCTCTCCTCATTAGCTTTGGAACAAAGTGCGTCCATAGGCGGTTTCTCTGGCTTTAGTCAAAGATGCCTCGTTTGAGAATAAGGCGCTTTCCAGAGGTTTGAGGGAGGGTTGCTATCCATCAACCGGTTTGGACGCTCGTGCTACCCGGGTGCTGTAAATAAAGAGAAAGAAAGATAGTAGCCAAAAACTTCAAATGTCCGACTCCCTATTCGAGAGGATGGGAGTTTTGGTTTCGTATGAAGCAGGGAGGCAATTACTTATGAGATATCTACACATGACTTCTTGGCTTATGGCCGCGGTGTTTCTGATCTTCCCCAGCGTGGTTCAGGCGAACGAAGAGCTTTTGATTAGGCAGAATAATCCCGCTGAATGGGTGATGCAGAACGGCAACTTCTCTGCCACCCGCTATAGCGCCTTGGCCCAAATAAACACGGAAAACGTCAGCAAGCTGAAGGTGGCGTGGAGCTTCTCCACTGGCGTGCTGCGTGGACACGAAGGCGGTCCCATAGTGATCGGCGACACGCTTTACATCCATACCGCGTTTCCCAACAACGTCTTCGCCCTTGACCTAAATAACGAGGGCAGGATCCTTTGGGAATACAGGCCCAAGCAGGATCCGTCGGTTCCCGGCGTGATGTGCTGTGACACGGTCAACCGCGGCGTTGCCTACGCGGAAGGCAAGATTTTCCTTTACCAGGCCGACGCTACCCTTGTCGCGCTCAACGCGAAGACCGGTAAGAAAATTTGGTCGGTGTCCAACGGCGATCCCAAGGTGGCCGCGACCGGCACCAACGCCCCGCACGTAATCAAGGACAAGGTGTTCGTCGGCATCTCGGGCGGCGAGTTCGGCGTTCGCAGCTACATGACCGCCTTCGACATCAATACCGGCAAGCTGGTCTGGAAAGCCTATTCCATGGGCCCCGACAAGGACATCCTGGTGGATCCGAAAAAGACTACCCACCTGGGCAAGCCGGTGGGCAAGAATTCGGGCACCAATACATGGAAGGGTGACCAGTGGAAGATCGGCGGCGGCTCCACTTGGGGCTGGTACGCCTATGACCCGGATCTCAACTTGATGTACTACGGTACGGGCAACCCCAGCACCTGGAACCCGGTGCAGCGCCCGGGCGACAACCGGTGGTCTATGACTATCTTCGCCCGCGACGTGGATACCGGCATGGCCAAGTGGGTCTATCAGATGACCCCCCATGACGAATGGGACTATGACGGGATCAACGAGATGGTCCTCGTCGACATCCCGGTCAAGGGCAAGATGCGCAAAACCTTGCTCCACTTTGACCGCAATGGCTTCGGCTATACCCTTGACCGTGTGACCGGGGAGCTTTTGGTGGCGGAGAAATTCGACCCCGCCGTCAACTGGGCAACCCATGTGGACATGAAGACCGGCCGTCCTCAGGTGGTGCCGAAATACTCGACCCAACATAACGGCGAGGACGTCAACTCCAAGGGCATCTGCCCAGCGGCTCTCGGGTCCAAGGACCAGGCGCCAGTGGCCTACTCGCCGCGCACCGGCCTAGTCTATATCCCGGGCAACCACGTGTGCATGGATTATGAGCCGTTTAAGGTTGCCTACACGGCCGGGTCCGCCTACGTCGGCGCGACCTTGAACATGTATCCGGCTCCGGGCGGGACCCACACCGGCCTGATCACCGCGTGGGACCCGGGCAAGGGCAAGATCGTCTGGTCGAACCCCGAACCGTTCTCGGCGTGGGGCGGCGTCCTGGCAACGGCCGGAGACGTGGTCATGTACGGCACCCTTGAAGGCTATCTAAAGGCCATCGACGCTAACACGGGCCGCGAGCTCTTCCGCCACAAGACCCCGTCTGGCATCATCGGCAACGTCAATACCTGGCTGCACAAAGGTAAGCAATACGTTGGCATACTCTCCGGTGTCGGCGGCTGGGCCGGCGTCGGCGTGGGTGTCGGCATGCAGGACTCGGAAGAGATGGCTACCGGTTGGCACAAGGCCGTCCACCCCGACCGCCCCGCGCCAAAAGGACAGGCTGCGATCGATACCGCCGCCCTCGGCGCTGTCGGTGCTTACAAAGGGCTGACGCACTTCACGCGGGCAGGCGGTGTCCTGACCGTGTATACCCTGGGCGATTGATCATCGCCCGGCCATAATAAAAACCCCGGCATCGCCGGAAACGGAGGTGCCGGGGTTATTTTTTATCAGGGGTTACCCAGGAAGGTTGGGCGGCGTCGCCTATACATAAGTTAATGGGGTTCGAAGCGCTCCTTCCCGAGAAAGCAGGGCCTGCCGGCGCGAGTGCGGCCCTGATTTTTTATGGAGTACAATTCGAATGCACTTGAAATGGATCGGCCGCATGGCCATCATCCTCGGCCTGTTCCTGACGGTCGCCGTATCCGCCAAGGCCGCTGGAAAAGACGATCCCCCCCCCTACACGATCATCAATGGAAAGGTCGATTTCGGTACCTATAACGGCTATCGTCGATACCATAATTCCTGTCACAGGTGCCATGGTCCCGACGCCATAGGCAGTTCCTTCGCCCCTTCGCTGATGGAATCCTTGCGAGACCTGGACGAAGACCAATTCAACAATATCGTAGTCAACGGCCGAATCGACGGCAAAATTGGCTTCAGCGATGATGACTCGAAACCAGCCGCGTCACAATCCGGCGCCGGAGAAAAAAATGTCATGCCGGCATTCGGCTTGGATCCCAACGTAATGGACTACCTCGACAACATCTATGCCTACGTAAAAGCCCGCTCCGACGGCGCCCTCGGCCCGGGACGGCCGGCCCGCCTTCCCAAGAAGAAATCTAACTGATCTCGGGAAAACCTGCTGCTACAGCCCTTTACGGGGCCGATCGGGCCCACCCCCTGGAACGTATGCCCAAACAATGCGTTGCTCTGTCGTCACAACGCCCCTTGCTGATGATTGGTTTTGGAGCCAAGGCTCAGCATGCCGGTAATGTTGCCGAGGATCTGAACACCAAGGTAAAACCGACCACCTGAAAAGCAATCGGAATTTGCACCCAACACGCTTTTGTAATCGCCTTCTATTTCAAGCTTTGCGTTCTACCCGAGCCGGTCGTCGCCCAGAGGTTCCGCTGAAGGAACGCCTTAATAGATCGTTGCGGATTTCTTGCCCTTCGCGGTGGATTTGATAGTCCAATTCTGGGTGAACTTCATATTCTCGGTATCGACCACATGAACCTTCATCTCACCCTCCTTCTCAGGAACGAAGGTAAAGTGGATGCTGGGGTCTGAACTGAGGGAGATATCGGAAACCAAGTCGAACACCGTTGAGCCGTTGTAGGTCACCTTAATTTTCTGCACATAGTGGGCGGGGACGTGCAGGAGGGAGATATTGTCAATCTGTAGCCCTGAATTGTTAGGGTGCTTGATCAGAATCTGGGCAGTGTTGGACTGTCCCGGTACTACAGTGTCGGGCAACTTCAACTTCATTCGCCCAAGAGGCATGGCTAGGTCCGAAGCCTTAGGGGTCGGGGCCGAGCAGCCCCCCGAGGCCTTGACAAATCGCTTCGTCATGTAGATTTCCCCGTCGTTCATCTCGACGATGGCTCGGACGTAGGTGTATTCATCGATGCGGATGCGGGTAGAAAGGGTGGAAACATTCCTGTTGCCGTCGAAGCGGAACCATCCTCCCAGCGGCGAGGGATTGTTGTCGATGATGAGGAACAGGCTTTTGATGAAACGCTCGTCCGTCTGGGGAACCAGCACCTTCATGGATACGGGTACGATTGCCGCGTCAAACGCTCGCTTGGTAATATCCAACTCTATCACGCCGGCGCCATCGTGGATGGTCGGTTTGTGGTCCCAAATGAAGTCCCGTATGGACGGCCAGCGTTTCTCATTCTGGTTCACGGATTGCGCGTTGGCGCCAGCGGCAGCCAACAGCGCAAGAACCGGTAGCAAGACCAGGATCTTCAATAAACTGCCTGTTCTGAAAGTTCTCGATATGGTCATGGAACCGTTCTCCTTAGCAACCTAAACCATCCTTGCGTAGCATATCCCGGCTGCGCGCCCTATCCAATACTAATGTATTGTTGGGTTCTGACGCCGTTTATTCCCATTCCAGCTCGACAAAGCTGGCGGTGACGTTGCGCTTGTTGTACTCGTCAAACAGGTGCCAGTGGGGCCGTTCGACCTCCCCCACCGTGGCAACGGCCGATTCGATGGTACCGTTGGCATTGAGAACGATGCGAATTTCGCGCGCGATCACTTCCAGGTAACGGTGCTGGCCAGCCTGTGCCCCAGGCCAGTCGTCGCTCACCGGACCATGGCCGGGCACCACACGCTCGGCCCCGATGGCCGCCACCTCCCCCATTACAGTGAGCCAGCCCTTGATGCTGCCGTCAACCACGGGAATACGTTCGCGAAACAGTAGGTCTGAAAGCCACAAGGTGCCAGTCCGGGAATCGTAGACCGAGAGATCACTGTCGGAGTGGGCGGTATTGTGGGCGCGTAGGACTAGGACACGCCCACCCAGGTCCAACTCCAGGCGGTCGGATACCGTCAAATTGATGGTGGGCAGTTTCAGGGCTCCAGCCCCGTCGCCCAAGATGCGAGAAAAATTTCGGACATAGTGTCCGCCGCGGAGAGCTAGGGCCCGA
>Ga0207963_1002173_pt1 | contig 9904 bp, 6 predicted proteins | sample Knorr_S15_td_NAD_FD_185604 | JGI IMG/M metagenome (GOLD analysis project Ga0207963, IMG submission 185604) | Marine microbial communities from Southern Atlantic Ocean transect - Knorr_S15_td_NADW_ad_2500m_LV_A (SPAdes) (version 2) | ecosystem: Environmental > Aquatic > Marine > Oceanic | place...
TGTCGCAGACCTCATCAATCACCGCCAAGTTGGGGAGCGTCTGCGACGCAACCTGCCCCAGCGACTCGCCGTTGATAATCGCGTCGGCGCCGACCTGCTTTGCCAGCGCGGCGGCGGTGCGATACATCATCCTGCGGCAGAGCAGGCATTGCAGGTGGCGGTCGGCGTTGCGCGCAATCTTCACCTGGCTGGGACCGTGCGGAGCCATCCAGAGCGGGATGCCGAGGTGTTTCGCCAGCGCCCGGGTCTTGTCGGTTTCGCGGTCGTCGGTGAAGGGGCGGTTGTCCATGTGCAGTCCGACCAGCTCCCAGCCCTGCTGCTGGAGCATGTGTGCCGCGGTGGGGGAGTCAATGCCCCCGCTGAGCATGATGATGGCTTTCACACTGTACGCTAACATGCGTGGTTAAAATAGGTTCCTTTTTGCAGGGCAATGGCAACGTGGGGCGCACAGCACCGCCGGTTCGAAAACCTGATGCGGTACCGCATCCGTGATATCCTGCTGGTTTCAAGCCCCTACGACTACTTCACGCTGGAGGAGGATGGCCGGCTCAACGAGCTGCTGCTGGTCGATTACCAGCAGCTCAACCTCTCCTACGCGCCGCGCATCACCCACGCCGCGACCGGCGAGCGGGCGCTCGACTTGCTGAAGGAACGGCCGTTCGATTTGGTAATCACCATGGCGCGCGTGGGTGAGATGGCAGTGCACGTCTTCGGCCGCCGCTCCAAGGAAATCCAGCCCGAAATCCCGGTCGTGCTGCTGGCGTACAACACGCGTGAGCTGGCATTGTTCCACGAGGGCGACGCGATTGACCGCATCTTTGTCTGGTCGGGCGACGCGAGGGTGCTACTGGCGATTGTCAAGTTGGTGGAGGATTTGCGCAACGTCGACCACGACACCAAGGCCGGCGAGGTGCAGGTGCTGATACTGGTCGAGGACTCGCCCCGCTTCTACTCGCTCTTCCTGCCGCAGCTCTATTCCGAGCTGATGAAGCAGACCGGGAGCCTGATGGCGGGTGGGCTTTCGCTGCACCACAAGCTGCTGCGGATGCGTGCCCGCGCCAAGATTCTCCTAGCGACCGACATGGAGCAGGCGCAGGAGCTGCACGGCCGTTACGCGCCGTTCCTGCTGGGCGTCATCAGCGATGCTGGCTTCCCGAGTGAAGGGAGCCACGACCCCCAGGCCGGGAAGAAGTTCATCACGCAGGTGCAGCGCGAAAGCCCGGACGCGGGGGTGATGCTGCAATCGTCGCTGCCGGAGAACCGCAAGGTTGCTGCGAAGCTGGGGGTCGAGTTCATCGACAAGGCAGACCAGTCGTTGCTGAAGGGCTTGCGCAGCTTTATGCGCCAGAGCCTTGGTTTCGGCGATTTCATCTTCCGACTGCCTGACGGGAAAGAGGTGGGGCGCGCGCAGGATCTTGTGGAGATGCGCAAGCTGCTGCCCGACGTGCCAGGCGAGTCGCTGCGCTACCACGCCTTGCGCCACGGTTTTTCCAAGTGGTTCCGCGCACGCACCGAGTTCGACCTCGCCACCAGCCTGCGACCGCACGTCGTTACCGAATTCACCGACAACGAGGAGCTGCGGCAGTTCCTGCTCGATGCCTTGCGGGCGTTCGAGAAGCAGCGCCGGCAGGCCGAGGTGGCCGACTACTCGTCGCAGGCGCTGGAGGCGGGGAGCGACTTCGTGCGGCTCGGCGGAGGGTCGCTAGGCGGCAAGGGGCGCTCGCTGGCATATTTTCACGCACTGCTGCCGACGCTCAACCTCGAGGAGTTTGGCGACATCGAAGTCTGCATCCCGCGCACGGCGGTCGTCGGCACGAAGGTCTTCGACGAGTTCCTCGAGTCGAACGAGCTGGGCGAAATGGCCTACTCGGATACTTCGGAGCTGGACGACGATGCTTTGGCAGAGGCGTTCCTCGAGGCGCGCTTTCCGGAGTCAATCTATGACGATCTGAAGACCTTCGTGGAGCAGGTGGAATACCCGCTCGCCGTCAGGTCATCCAGCCTGCTGGAGGACTCGCAGCACCAGCCGTTTGCCGGGGTCTACGAGACCTATATGCTGAGCAATAACCATCCTGATCCCAAGCTGCGGCTCCAGCACCTCTGCGACGCCATCAAGCTGGTCTACGCCTCCACTTTCTACCGGGCGTCGAAGGCGTATATCGCCGCGACGCCCAACCGCATCGAGGAAGAAAAGATGGGGGTAGTCATCCAGGAAATGGCGGGGCTCCCGCACGGCGATGCGTTCTACCCTACCTTCGCGGGCGTGGCACGGTCGCGCAACTTCTATCCGCTCGGCGATGCCGCGCCAGAGGATGGCGTCGTCGCCGTCGCGCTCGGCCTCGGCAAGGCGGTGGTCGAGGGCGAGAAGATGTTCCGCTTCTCGCCGGCGCACCCGCGGCAGCAGTTCCAGTTCGCGTCGACCAAGGACTACCTGCGGTCGTCGCAGCGGCAGTTCTGGGCGCTCGACCTCTCGAAGCAGCAGGAGCGGCCGACGCGCGCCGCTGAAGCGAGCCTCGTGCAGCTGGACCTGGCGCGCGCCGAAACGGACCGGCAGCTGCACCCCATCGGGTCGGTCTATTCGGCCGAGAATGACGCCATCTACGATGGACTGGCGCGCGCCGGCGTACGGCTGGTGACCTTCGCCGGCGTTACCAAGCAGGCGCAGTTCCCGCTCTCCGGGCTGACGCAGCTCTTCCTCGCGCAGGCCGAGAAGGGAATGGGCGGCCCCGTGGAAATCGAGTTCGCCGTCATCATCGCCCCCGGCGTCCGCCGCTACGCGTTCCTGCAGGCGCGGCCGCTGGTGTGGGAGTCGGTCGACGTCGAGGTGGACCTCGATAGCGTCGAGGGGGCGCTCTGCACTTCATCGCAGGCGCTCGGCAATGGTGTCATCCAGGAGATCCGTGACATCGTCTACATCCACCCCGACCGGCTCGACCGTGCCGAGACGCGCGAAGCCGCGCAAATCATCGAGAAGCTGAACCGCAAGCTGGCGCGCGCGGGCTGCCCCTACTTGCTCATCGGCCCCGGTCGCTGGGGTTCCTCCGACCCGTGGCTTGGCATCCCGGTAAACTGGGCGCAGATTTCGGGCGCTCGCACCATCATCGAGTGCCAGCTGGCAGACCTGCCGGTCGAGCCGAGCCAGGGCACGCACTTCTTCCAGAACATTGTCTCGTTCAGCGTCGGCTACCTTACCGCCCCGCACAGCGCTATCGACTGGAACTGGCTCGAGGCGCAGAAGCCGGCCACCAAGGACGGCGCGGTGCGTCACCTGAAGCTCAAGCAGCCGCTACAGGTGCTGCTTGACGGCAGGGCTGGCCGCGGCGCGGTGCTGCCGGGGCGGGATTGAGCCTATTCTTCCCAGTAGATTACATCCATCCAGAGGGTGTATTCCGGGTCCGCACCCCATGAGCGCTGGTGGACCACTTCGACGGTCCAGTCTCCGAGTTCGCCTTCCTCGTCGAACCACTGATTGTGGGTCGAATTGTGGTATTCGAGCAGGATTGTGTTGACCTGCTCCGTCTGCGACGTATCGTGCGTTTCGTTGCGCGCGACCTCCTCGCCAGTCAGGTTGTAGAGGTAGAGGTCGAGGTCCGCCCCGTGCGAGCCGCCAGCGTCGTATTCCAGTCGCAGCTGGATATAGCGCAGGTTGCCGCCGGCGTAGAGCCCGAGGTCGTTGACCGGCAGGTCGTGCTCATGGGTGCCGGAGCCGATGACGCGCGTGTCGGTGTTGTTGTAGTTGATGTAGAGCCGCACCGGCTCATTCGCCTCGTCGGTCTCACCGAGCGAGTCGGTGATGCGCAGCGCGATGACAAAGACGCCCGACTCGAACTCGCGGGTCGCCTCGTCGCTGTCGCCCTCTTCGTCAGCCGCGAAGCCGACGCTCGAGTCGTACGAGAAATCCCATTCGTATTTCGTGATGCTGCCTTCGGCAGTCGAGTCAGCCGCGCTGAAGTCGACCTCGACCGGCTGCCCGGGGCGGTAGGTCGCCTCGTTTTCGTCGTTGGTGGTGATGATGGCGCGCAGCGAGGTCGATTCGTCCTTGATGGTGACGGTGACCGTCGCGGTATCCTCGGCGCCGTCGACATCTCGCACCGTGAGCGTCGCGGTGTAGCCGCCCTCGTCGGGGTAAGCGTGTGAGGCGCGCCCGTTGTTGTTGACGTCGCCGATTATCATCTCGTCGTGCTGGTCGTTGCGGTCGAAGTCCCAGAAGTATTCCAGGTATGACCCGTCGGGGTCGCGCGAGCCGGCGCCGGTGAACCAGATTTCGGCGTCCGGCGCGAAGGTGCGGCCGCCGCTTTCGGTATCGGCTTTCGCCTTCGGGGTCTGGTTCGCCTCGCCGTCGCCCGGGTGAAGGCAGCCTGACGCCAGCAGCAGCAGCCCGATGAGCAGCGCGAAGTGTCGCATCGCGCCGCAGGGGGCTGGCCCCGGTATAATTACTTTGTGCAGCCGGAGGCTGGCGTAACCGCGCCTTCAAAAACCGTTTTTGAATTTGCATTATATAGTACGCCCTGCTCCAGCGAGACATGGGTTCCGGAAGTGGCAGGAAGTCGCAGGCGGAGTCAGAGGAGGATTACAGGCAGTGGAAGGAAGGCGACGGCCACACCGCGCACATGCATGAGTACCTCGGGAAAGATTCCGGACGTTACAGCCTTCGCTTTGGAAGCGGGTTTCCGTTCTTCGAACAATGGAAACTGAAGCTTGGAATTTCAGCAATGTATACCGGGATGTTACTGATTCCCTATTTCAGCTACTGGTTATGGTTTGTTCTCCTGCCGCCCCTGACATTCATGCCGGGAGCACCTTCCATCTTGCGCGGAATGTTCGCCGGCGACTGGGATATCAATGGCATCTTCGGCAAATGGGTATTTTTTGACGAGGTTGGTCCCCCGGCACTGTTCGTCCCGTCGCTTTTCGGAGCCCTGTTCTTTCTGGGTTATTTCTATATCCTGAACAATATATTCATCCCGAAATACAAGCCGAAACAGCACCTGGTTCTCTCCCTGCTCTGGATCCTCTCCTTCCTTCGCTTCGCCTTCGGGTGGTGACATTATCGAGCCGGCAACAGTGTCAGCTCCCGATGATGAAGCGCAGCCCGTGAAGCAGGAGCGGCGCTACGACGTCGACTGGCTGCGCGTCATCCTTTTCGGATTACTCCTGCCCTTCCATGTAGCGATTGGGGTGTATGTCGATGCATATGATTTTGTTTTACCGGATTATGAGGAGGATGAGGACAAAAGTCGCGACAGTTTAGATCAGGAAGCTGGAGAGGATGCAGCAAATGTCTATACGTCTCTGGGAACGGGAGTCTTGGGATGGATGCACGAATGGCGTATTGCGGCCCTCTTCATGATTAGTGGAATGGGCACTGCGTTTGCCTTCAAACGGAGAACATGGAAGATATTTTTGAAGGAGAGGACCAAACGTTTGCTGATACCTATGATTGCCGGAATTTGGACCATTACTCCGATAACATGGATGATTGTCTTACGCTACTTCCCAGGCAGTATCCTGGAAGGTATGGCTGCATTCCTTGGTTTTGGAATTGGCATGACTTTCATGATGCTAATTCCATTGCTTTGCAGACTCCTGGCTCTTGGACATTTGTGGTTTATATGGAGTCTTTTGCAATATTCCATAATTCTAATTCCAATATTCTCGATTGTCAGAAACAATCCAGATGGGCGAATCTTCCGGGCAATTAAGGGGGTTTTTAAGATGCCATTCAGAATGGGGCCTCTGTTGATTTTGCCACTGATTCTCACGATCTCCGATTTGCTTTTCAAGCCCTTGATGGGAGAAGCTATTGGTTTTGGCTATGAATGGCCCTGGTACCTATTAACATTCCTGTTCGGTTACATGTTCATAATTGCCAAGAATCAATACTTCGAATTCATAGATAATTCGAGAATACAAATAACCATTGCAACCGTAATATTCACTATAGCTTTCTTCTGGATGAGGGTGGAGGAAAAAAAAACCGGAATCCCGTACATAGGTGGCGGCTGGGTTGAAAACAATGATTTCTATCACACCAACATGACAATTATATCCTGCTTCGTGACCAGTTTTCACACCTGGTTTTGGTGTCTAGCCATATTTTCCTGGGGTGCTTTTTTGCTTAACCGCCCGAGTTCGCATCTTGCTTACTTGAATCGAGGCGTCTATCCATTCTACATAATCCACCAGCCTTTGGTTTACATCGGCCTATTCTTCTTGTTGAGGGAGGGTTATTCTGATATGACGGTATTCCTTCTGACCATGGCTCTGGTCGTGTTAGGATGCTGGATTTTCTTCGAGGCAATGAAACGTAATTGGGTCACACGAATGATGTATGGAATCAAAGAACACCCAAAGAAAATTGCGCAAGTTCAAGACGATACGGAAAACCCCCCTGTCGTCTGACGATAAGATGGTGCAGGCGCCGGGACTCGAACCCGGGTAGGTGGCTTGGAAGGCCACAGTCATACCACTAGACCACGCCTGCTTCAGGTGAGTTTCAGCTGCGTCTGGCAGCCAGGGCAGGCGACCGTCAGCGGCCGCCGCGTATCGGCTATCTTCATCTGCGTCTGGCAGCCGGGGCAGCTAATCGTCACCGGCCCGGCCGGTGGCGGCGCTGCCGGGGCGGCTGCTGGTGCGGCGGCCGGAGGCGGTGCGGGCGCAGCCGGTGGGGCTGCGCCCGCGGTCGCCTGTAGCGTCAGCGGCGTCGCGCAGGTGGGACACTTGACAGTCAGCGGCCGTGTCGGGTCGGCAATCTGCAGCTGCGTCTGGCAGCCGGGGCATGCCACTGTTACGGGACCGGCAGCCGCGGCCGGCGGAGGCGCTGGTGCCGCGGGCGCAGCCGCCGGCGGAGCAGCGGCTGCGCCCGCGTCGACGCCCCCCCACTCATCGGAGTAGGCACCGTCCGGCACCCCCTTTTCACCGTCCGTTTTCTCCGAACGCTGTGTCAGGAAGAAGAGTGACGAGGCGCCGAGGCCGATGAGCAGCACGGTCCCGACCAGCACCTCGATGGGTATCGGCAGTTCCTTCTCCTCGCCGACGTTGATGGTTCCGCTACCGCCGCCGCCACCGCTGATTGCGGCGACACGGAAATTCAGCTCGACGTTATCCTTCTCGAGACCGTCACCGCCAGAGCTGGCGGTAATCCTGAGCGTCGTGAAGTCGCCTTCCGAGTCGGGCGGCGCCTTGACCGAGACGTAGACCTTCTTGGTCTCTCCCGCGGCGAAGTATTTCCAGCTCGAGCCGCCCGCAATGTTCAGGTCCCAGTCGTCGCCGCCGGTAGTCCATTCCGCCTCCAGCAGCACCTCGTCGCTCACCTTGGCGGTATTGGTCAGCTCGAGGAACGCCGAGAGGAAAATCTCGGTTCCGACATTGACGTCGAATTCGCTGATTTCGAGCGGCTCGAACCGCAGGTCATAATCGCCCTCGACCCGCACGTCGATTTCAGTCTCAGCCGGTTCGCCGTTGCCGACGTACGCCTTGACGATAATCGTCACGACGTCGTTGGCGTTGGCGTCGCTCGCAATCGTAATCCGTGCCCGGGCGGTAACGGTCCCGAAGCCATCGATGGTGTTATCGTTCGAGGCGTCGGTGAAGTCCCAGTTGCTGGGCTTGTTCTCGATAGTGCCCATGTACCAGTCCTTCTTTTCGAGCGTGAAAATGACCTCCTCCGACCACTTGTTGGTCACGGTGAAGTCGAAGGTTACCATTGCGCCCGGCTCGCCGCTTTTCTCGCTCGTGACCGGGTCGAGCAGCACGCCTTCGAAGACGCGAATGTAGACCGTCGAATCCATCTCGCCGGTCGTCGGCCGGTTGACCGAAGTGGCGCCAATCGTGATGGACTCGCTGTCGCCATAGTCGACGTCGGAGTCCGTCTCGATGACCAGCCCGACCAGTTCGCTCGCGCCGGGGTCAAGGGTGACCTGCTCGGTGTCGAGCGTGTAGTCCCAGTCGCCGCCGCCAACGTTCAGGTTGAAGGTGTCCTGTCGGTTGCCGGTGTTCTGCACCTGTAGCGTGTAGCTCGCCTCGCTATCGACATCGACCGAGAGGTCGGTCGAGGACGAGTCGGAAACGGAAACGGTCACGCCGCGCTTCTCGTTGACGTGAATCGTCAGGTTGAGGTAGCGATTCTGCTGGTCGGGGTCGACCGTGGTGTCCTTGTCGTGCGCGCGCAGGCTGATGGGCCAGTTTCCGTAGAGCGCGTTCGGGTTGGCCTCGATCGTGAGTTGGATGCCGACCATTTCTGAGTTGTCGGAGACGCTGACCACAATCTTGGTCGGGTTCCCGCTCAGCTCTTCCTGCCCGTTGTGGGTCCAGTATACTTTCAGCCCTTCGCTGTTCAGGTCGCTCGCGTTCAGCACTTCCAGCTCGAAGTCGCGCGGGTCGTCGTTCTCGTTCATAATCCGCACAGTCATGTTCTGGAATTGCCCGGCATTGACCTCGGCGTAGCCGTCGTTAGGGTCCTCTGTATTCAACTGGAAAACCGAGTCGGACGCGCTCGCTTGCGGCGCGAGGGCGGCGGCTGCGCAAAGCAATGACAGGAACAGCAGGATACGCTTCATGGCCGGAGGGGCTCCCACACACCCATTCATATAACTGTTCCGCAAGTTTACCCCTCGAATGGAGGTCACCGATGACCATTTCCACCTCGACCCTCGCGGTCGCCGTGGCGATGCCGTGCGCGAGTTCCTGAAGGCGGGCGGCAGCCGGCTGGTGCTGGTCCACAAGCCGTACGGGGAATGGCAGGAGCTGCTGCAGTTCGAGGCGCAGGTCGCCACCACGCTGCGCCTTGCCGGTGACGCGCGCGCAGCAGGCGCGCGCGTCGCCGTCGTGGCCGCCCCGCACCCGGTCGAACTGGTGCAGATGTCCGAAAAACTGGGCCTTGTTGTGGCCGAAGATCTGTATTTAAAAGCGGTCGACCATTGTTGCACCCTCGTCGCCGAAGGCGAACTGGCGGGGCTGGGCGAGTTGGGTCGCCCGCATTTCCCGGTCGACGCGGCGGTGTGGGAGCAGGCCAATCGCGTGCTCGCGAAGGCGCTGGCGCGGACGCGCGAAGTGGATGGCGCGGCGGTGCTGCACACCGAGTCCGGGACGCCCGAAGTGATGGCCGAGCTGGGTGAGATTGCCGACCGCGCGCGCTTCCCCAAAGAGAGGCTGGTGAAGCACTACGGCGGTCTCGGCGCGCTCGAGGCGCCAGCGGGCTTGGTCGTCTCCGTCATCGCGTCGCGCACCAACCTGCGGGCCGCCGCCGCTTCGGGAGCGGAGTTCATGCTCGAGACCGACTACCTTGACGACCCCGCCCGGCCGGGCGCTGTTATGGGCCCCAAAACAGTACCGCGCCGCACGCGCGCTGCGCTCGAGGACGGGACGCTCGACGAGGAGCTGGCGCAGTGCATCCACGTCGAAATCCCTGACCGGGTCTACGGCAAATTCAGCTGAGGCTATGCCTCGGCTGGCGCGGGCGTTTCGTCACTATTTGCTTCACCATCTCTTTGCAATGGTTGTTGCACCTCTTCCTGTTCGAGGTCCCATTCGAGGTTCATGCGCCATTGCCGCGCCCACGCCTCGATGACGTGCCGCTCGTGGGTTCCGCCGACGAAGTGCGAAACGACGGCGTCCTTGCCGCGCTTGCGCATCTTGAACGCGCCGGTGCGGTGGGTGCCGGAATAGATGACGTAGCACGCACCCAGTCCGAATTCCTGCCGGATTTCGTTGGCAAAGTAATGCGCCAGCCGGTCTGCCTGGTGCAGGACGAAACTGCCTTGGAAAGCGTGGCCACGGACGCGCTGCAAATCTTCCTTCAGGAGCCACATCAGCGTGGCGTCGCCCTCCTGCAGGAAGCCCTTGACCAGTATCCCCTCCCGCTCGAGCTGCGCCAGTATGGCTCTGAGTTCGGCCATCGGAATCT
>Ga0207963_1002177_pt1 | contig 9896 bp, 3 predicted proteins | sample Knorr_S15_td_NAD_FD_185604 | JGI IMG/M metagenome (GOLD analysis project Ga0207963, IMG submission 185604) | Marine microbial communities from Southern Atlantic Ocean transect - Knorr_S15_td_NADW_ad_2500m_LV_A (SPAdes) (version 2) | ecosystem: Environmental > Aquatic > Marine > Oceanic | place...
AATAGGGCTTTACAGAGGGAATACGAAAAATTATTAATGTATTTTATAGTTTATTTACTATCTAAGTAAATGTGTAAATCTGAATAAAAATTATTGAACAAATATTGGTACTAAAATATGATGATTAAGCACTAAATAAACAGTATTAGTTTGACTTGATTTTATCGCTTATTCTTTGGCATGTATTTTGACTATTAATATTGAATTTTGTATTTTCCTTGCCCGAGATTTTTATCAAGAGCGTCTAATAGATCTCTTTGAAGAGAAACATCATATTCTGACTTAAGTGGAATGTTGCCAGAGGCATTATTAGAATGATATTCAATCATAACTGGGCATTTACCGTGGAACTCTTTCAATAACTGACAGATTTCTACATACTCTAGCTTATTATTTTTACTCAGCGACAACTGTAAATACTTAGCATACTTCACTTGAACCTTTTCAACAGGCTCAATATTATCAATCACAACCTGCCATTGGTCTCTAAAATCTTTATTGACTTTACCACTAATAACTACAACCTCATCCAAAATCAGCTGATCACTATTTGCTCCAAGTGCTTGTGAGAAAAGTACAGCATTAATTTTCTTAACGCCATCCTCAATAATTAAACTTGCCATCTGCCCTCTTTGAGTTTTGCGATAATTAACTTCCGAGATCAATACAAGAATACGTACTTCACGATTATTTCTAAAAACAATATCCTTTGGCAAAGTACAAACTATCGGTTTTAAATCGGCTTTATATAAATCAGTTGGGTGTCGATCGAGGTAATAACCCATCACACTTTTTTCGAGCATCAATTCTTTCTTCAAGGGTAAATATTCTCCTTTCATATATATTTTTTCATATTCAATATGACTTTCAACTTCAGAAAACAGACTCACTTGTCCTTTTGAAAAATCATTTTGTCTCTGTTCTGCCTGCTTGATAGCTCTAGGATAAGTAGCAATCAATGTCGCTCTTTTAACGCCAAAAATATCAAATGCACCACTATATATGAGAGCTTCAATAGCTCTTCGATTTAAGTATTTCTTTTCTAACCGTAAGCAAAAATCAAAAATATCATTATAATTTCCATTGTTTTCACGCTCTAAGACTATCTCTCTTACGAACGACTCACCCACCCCTTTTATCGCTCCCAGACCGTAAATTATTGTCTTGTTGTCAGTAATACTGAATTCATACTCAGATTGACAAATATTGGGTGCACCAACGATAAGCCCACTTTTCTTTGACTCACCTACTGTAAATGCAATACGGTCTGTATCATCCATCATGCCAGATAGAACCGCCGCCATAAAGGGTGCTGGGAAGTGCGCCTTCAGCCAAGCTGTTTGATACGAAACATAGGCATAGGCAACAGAATGAGACTTATTGAAACCGTACCCTGAAAACTTATCAATCAAGTCAAATATTTCATTGGCCTTTTGTTTCTTAATATTTTTTTTAGCAGCGCCTGTCACAAATACTTGTCGCTGTTCTGCCATCTCCTTTGCATCTTTCTTCCCCATTGCGCGCCTTAATATGTCCGCACCACCCAATGAATAACCCGCCATCACTTGCGCTGACTTCATGACCTGTTCTTGATATAGAAAAACACCATTAGTTGGTTTTAAAATTTCTTCAAGCATCTCGTGAGGATATCTCACTTTAGCACCATGTTTTACTTGGATATAATCATCTACCATTCCAGAATTTAATGGACCTGGCCTATACAAAGCCAATGTCGCTACAATATCTTCAAAGCAGTCGGCTCGTAGTTTTTTCAAGTAACCGCGCATACCATCAGACTCTAGTTGAAAGACACCTGTAGTGTCGCATCGTTGTAATAATTTATATACCTCTGGATCGTCTAAAGCCAGCCCATCTACGTCTATCGGTTTTTTACTCAAACCTTTTTTTGCAATTATTTTGATTGCTTTATCGATAACAGTTAAATTCGACAAACCCAGAAAGTCAAATTTTACTAAGCCAACAGCCTCTACGTCGTCTTTATCAAATTGAGAGACAACCACATCAGACTCCTCGGAGCCCTTGTAAATTGGACAAAAATCACTAATCTTGCTAGGTGCAATTACTACGCCACCGGCATGAGTACCGACATTTCTAATCAATCCCTCTAAATCTTGAGAAAGATCAATGAGTGTTGAGACACTTTCCTCTGAGTCATAGCGTGACTTGAGTTCTGAAGAGTCATTTAAAGCTTTATTTAAGGTAATTTTTAGTTCATTGGGTATCAACTTTGAAATAGTGTCACTGAACCCATAGGGATGGCCCAATACTCGCCCTACATCTCTCACAACTCCTTTTGCTGCCATCGTGCCATAGGTAATAATCTGAGAAACTTTTTCTGAACCATACTTTCTGGCCACATATGCAATTACCTCATCTCGACGATCCGCACAGAAATCAATGTCAAAATCTGGCATCGAGACTCTCTCTGGATTTAAGAAACGTTCAAACAAAAGCTCATGTTCAATTGGATCAACATTCGTAATGGAAAGTGCCCAAGCCACTAATGATCCAGCTCCAGAACCTCTGCCTGGACCAACAGGAATACCATTTTCTTTGGCCCAACGGATAAAGTCAGAAACAATCAAAAAATAACCAGAGTAATCCATCTCCAAAATAACAGACAATTCAAAATTTAATCTTTCGATATAAATATCTTCATCTACCGAGCGACCTTTAAGTCTTTCATTAAGGCCTTTCTTTGACTCTTCTTTAAAAAATTTAGAAATAGATTGACCTTTCGGGGTGGGAAAGATGGGTAAATAATTTTTCTTGAACAATTCAAAATGAAGGTTACAACGTTTTGATATCTCAACAGTATTGTTTAAAAGTTGTGGAAAGTCAGCAAACAGCTCTGACATTTCATTGGCAGTTTTTAAGTACTGAGAATCGCTAAAGTTTTTTAATCGCCGAGCATCATCTAAAAGTCCACCTTCAGCAATACAGATTCTAGCTTCGTGTGCCTCATATTCTTTTTTATCTAAAAATTGAACGTCATTGGTAGCTACAATGGGAATATCTAATTTCAATCCAAGTTCAATCGTTAGGTTAAGGAGTTGCTCATCAGATGCTCTATCAGTTCTCTGAACAGACATATAGTAGCGGTCAGAAAAAATAGATTTCCAACTGAGAACCTTTTCCTCTGCCAACTTTGACTCGTTGGCAAGGAGTAATTGAGCGATGTCAGAGCTTACAGATGTTGCAACCATAATCAAACCACTCTGGTGTTCTACAAGTTGTTCTTCTGTGACACTAACACCCTCAATTCCCTGTTCATTTAAATATGCTTTTGAAATGAGTTCAGAGAGATTTAAATAGCCTTCATTATTTTGACATAACAAAATCACATCATATTGACCTAAACTAAAATCTAAAACTACTTTAGCCCCAATAATAGGTTTAACTCCAGCATCAATGGCTTTTTGATAAAATTTCACTGCTGAAAACAGACTCATGTCATCTGTCAAAGCCACACTATCCATGCCGCCTAGTTGAACACTTTCAATAAGTTTTGGCACACGAATCAAGCTATTCTTAACCGAATACTCGCTTTGACATTGAAGATGAACAAAACTTGATGAAGCCATTTAACGAAAAAAATAATACAAATATAGACTTCATTTTACAAACAAAGTAATCACTGTCTTTAGGGATTTATTTAAAATTAATAGCTTTGTAATCTAAAGCCATAAAAGATAAATAATAATAAAAGTTTTAATGCCAGTAGTGCTTAAATATTCTCTGCAGCTTTAATTAAGGCTTGTGCTTTATCCATGGTTTCCTGCCATTCTAATTCTGGTACTGAATCATAAACTATTCCTGCACCAGCTTGAACATATAACACTTCATCTTTAATTACCGCAGTTCTAATGGCAATAGCTAAGTCCATCCCACCATGCCATGATAGGTTACCAATAGCGCCAGAATATATATTACGCTTCAAAGACTCTACCTCGTCAATAATTTCCATCGCCCTAACTTTTGGAGCACCACTCAAAGTGCCTGCTGGAAAAGTTGCTCTTAACACGTCAATGGAACTCATTCCTTCTTTTAACTCGCATACCACATTCGAAACAATATGCATCACATGAGAATATCGCTCAATAAACATTTTATCAGTGAGGGTTACACTACCTGTTTTGGCGATCCGACCTAAATCATTACGACCTAAATCAATTAACATTAAATGCTCCGCAATTTCTTTTTCATCTGACAATAGATCTTCTTCCAGTTGTTGATCCTTCTCAGCCGTTTTACCTCGCGAGCGAGTTCCTGCTATTGGTCTCACTGTAGCTATATTATTATTATCGACGCGAGTTAAAATTTCTGGAGACGAACCAACTATAGTAACATCATCCAAATTCAAAAAATACATATAGGGTGAAGGATTAAGTATTCTTAGTTGCCGATACAAGTCTATTGGTTTGGCTTTGAATGGGCAGCTTAAGCGCTGAGATGGGACCACTTGCATAACATCACCAGAAATGATGTAGCGCTGAATGTCTTCAACCGTTTTCATAAAATTATTTTTACCAAAACTTGAGACAAAATCATCAGTCTGAATTCCCGCTTGGGGGCTTGGCACATGCTGGAATGATTTTTTGATATTATCTTCAATCAGATTAAGTTTTGATAGAGCATCTTCGTAAGTGCTTTCATTAGGATTGATGTGGGTAATGATGTGAACTTTACTGGATAAATTATCGACAACCAATAGGTCATTTGATACCATCAATAAGATATCAGCTACATTTAACTCATCTTTTTTGTCAATGTTTGCTAATTTTGGTTCAATATAACGAATAATTTCATAGCCAAAATATCCCACTAGGCCGCCATTAAAGTCGGGTAAATTATCTAGTTTCGGAACATTAAATTGATTTTGGTAATTCTCAATCCATTCAAGGGGATCTTCAACTTCATACTTCTCCACTAGGTCACCATTTTTTTCAACCCTCACCTCATAATCATAAACCTTAATGACAGTTTCAGCAGTCAAGCCAATAAATGAATAACGACCCCATTTTTCGCCACCCTGCACTGACTCTAAAAAATAGCTATAAGGTGAATTAGCAAGTTTTAGATACAAAGATAAAGCAGTATCAGTATCTACAACAATCTCTCTGGAGAAAGGTATGTGATTGAAACCTTGTTCAATTAGGCCAGTAAACTCTGATTTTTCCATGGGTGCATTTTAACTTACCCAGATAATGAGTTGTTTGCTTTAGTTGTTTATACCCCATCACCTGCTGATAATCGGCTGAGCCAAAATCCAAATGCTGGTTACCGTATAGCCAATCATTAAGACTAACATTGGATACTGGCTTCGCACGGATATTTTTTGCAACCTATATATTCTAAGTGCAGAAATATGCCCAATATAGACAGCGATCACATGCCCAAGAACGATAGTTACTAGAGCAGTCAACCAATAAAACTCAGCTCCAACAAACTTAACATTTACACGATAACTTGCTGTACCAAACAAATTCCACCCGTAACCAAAAGGGTCCGATAAAAGCGGAATAATTAGTTGGCCCTGTATCAGAAATAGATAAAGGTAGTGTGCAAAGTGATACGCCAATGCAATTGGCACAATAGAGTAAACAAACGTTACGGCTATAGAAATTACTGAATAATTTCCCCCACCAAAAACAGCAATTAGTAAAGAGAAAAATAAATATATACAAATAAAGACAATGTAGAAGGCAACAAAACCTAAGCTCGCGACAGTTGATATCTCGGAGACAAATTGTAGAAAAATATTCTGAATATTCATCCACGCCGGTGTTGAAATAAAACCGTCAAATGTGACGGTTGCCAGTATGAGAAGTACAAATGTCATCATCGAGAACGAGGAATCTTCTTTTCGAAGCAACCCAATTGCGTATGGCCTAAGGTTTAACTGTCGGTCGACAAACGACGCCCGATTGAAGCATTCACTGCAATCCACACACACTCCATCTTGGCCTCGACATTCGACTGTACAGTGGGAACAAATTTCAGGATTTGCTATTCGAATTTCTAGAGGTGCGAACTTAGCAAAAAGGGTAAAAGCAATTGAGAATGCTTCACCGCGGCGCAACCACACTTCTTTACCGAAAAAGAACATCCCCACCCATGTAATCAATGAATAGCCTAGAACAAGTAATGCGATTTCTTTGGGAACAACTGAGTTCGAATATACGTTTTCGATCCAGGCAAAGCAAAAAAATAGAAAAACTCCGGGCCAAACACCCCAATACTTTGGATACTTCAATTGGCGGGAAAGTCTTTCACCAGACGCGCATCTCATATATATAAGTTCGGCCCATTCAAAAATTATCTTCCATGGATTAACAACCGACCAAAGGTTGCCTATAAGTGCGCATACGTAAGCCATTCCAACCCACCAGATCACCCAAACGAAGATCGGAGCAATATTGCTAATTGGGTGTTGATCGCCAATTAGCCCCGCTGAAATAACTAACACGAATAAGGTAACAGACAGCAGTCTTAACAAGAAAATAACAAACCAATGGGTAATCAGCTTACCGAATCTCCATTTGAGGATATTGACCCGCCAATATTGATGGTCTGGCGAATAGCCACGCACGAACAAGCTGCTTACAACAAATGTGAGTACGATTGCTGTAGAGGCGGCAATTAGATAGTTAATTAACGGAATTGGGAGGAAATAATAAAATTCTATTCCATGCGCATCGGCTGCTCTAGGAATAAAAGCTAGAACTACAATAAATTTCTGGACGATCGAATTTATGCTAAGTCGAAAAATGTTCACTCTTCACCACAAACCATATCGCTACCTACCGCTTATAGTGACCTGGCTTTTCCCATTATGATAATGTCCGAATGAGACCGAATTCGAAGCTGAAAAGATGGGTACTTCCTGATTGTCAATCTTCACAACATAAGGAGGTGAAAATAATGAACTGGGAATGTTTATTTCCGTTTCGCTTTCGACACCCTTTGGACCCGCTGCTGTAAATCGCAACTCTTTGATTCGCTCTTCAAACACTACATCATAGATGTGGGAAATCGTACGCATGACTAACGGTGCGCTATTGACTTCAAATGTATAGTCAACCGGTATCAGGGGTGGCAATACTGCCCGGTATAACCGACGAACCTTGCTCCATTCTGGTCCATACATATCTGAACCTTTTGTTTTGACCACAACATAAAGTACGCGACCCGTCGCATCGATTTCTAGGGTCCGATCCTGTGCAAACGTGCCGCCGTAGTTAGAGTGACCCGTTTTCGTTCGATCCAGTTGTAGCTCTAACATGAGTTGTGACTGCGCGGAAGTAATTTCCTTTTTTGAAAGCAGCGGTAAACCTAAATCGACCGTGTACCAATTCTGGCCACCATTCTTCGTTCGATATACGTGTTCCGGTGTAATCGCATACAACACGAGTGGATTCAACGGATCAATCGCCAAATCAATCACCGGCATCTTCTCAGGTATTCCGTTCGATAATCGATTCCAATGTTTGCCGCCATCTGTGGTCTTATAGATGCCGCTTTCTGTAGCCGCGTATAGGGTATCTGGATCTGTGCGATCTATTTGCAAATCATTGGTATACGGATCAAGTCCGTTGTTAGCGGAACTCCAAGTTTTCGCACCATCTACCGATTTGTAAATCCCAATTGCAGTTTCAGACTCATGCAAAGAGGTCATCGCATAGACGATGTTCGGGTCTGTCGGGTGAATAACGATTGCGTTGATGGAAGTACGGGTCTCGATCGGGTACCCATCGCTCATTTCAAGAAATGTTTTTCCGCCATCGGTGGATTTGAAAATGTGCGACCCTTTGAGGTTGAAGTCGACATCGGCATAAGCCGTATCATTCACTGATCCAACATAGATGATATTTGGGTCAGTTTCGGCAATCGCAAGGCCATGTAGGTGAAGCCAGCGACGTTTTGCATCTTCATAAAGACCAAGGGATTTTGTCTTCTCGCTGATTCCAGCGGCGACCTGTGGAGCGAGATCAGGCCAGTTATAGCCCGCGTCCGTACTAACCATTAATTCTCCGTCATTCTGCCAGCTTGTCAGATAAATCACGGTTGGAAAAGTCCGGGAGAACGCAAATACCATTGGATAATGGCTAGCATGATTTGCAGTAAATAACCAACTATCTCCCGCATCTGGTGTAAAAAATGCACCCCGTCCCGACTCGCCATCCGCCCACAGATTGAAAGGCAGTAGGGGATGTGTACCCATCTGCGCTAATTTGGCTTCGTCAATTCCTTCGTCGCTCCTAAACCAGTTTAGACCACCGTCTGTGCTCTTGTAGAGACCTTGTCCTTCATGCAAACCGGCATTAAAATGGCTAGGATGCATTGTAAATACCTCCGATGAGGACCCGACAAAAACGATGTCCTCATTTCGGGGATCAACTGCTATTGGTGTCGAAAATAGATATTGCAAACCCCGACTTCGAGAGACCCAAGTCTGTCCAGCATCATCACTTCGATAAACACCCTCGTGTGTAGCTACGTAGGCCACATCCGAATTACTGGTGGCAAAAGTAACCTGGTGAAGTTCTTGTGTACCAAGGCCGGTATTGGCTTGCGTCCACGTCGCCCCTCCATCGGTGCTTCGAAACATGCCAGATTCGTTACTTGCAAGTAAAATTGTATCGGGATCGCCCGGCCGGAGTGCAATTCCATAAGAGTGAGAATTACGGGTATAGCCCTCAATCAGATTACCGCTCCACGTCTTACCGCCGTCTCGGCTGACTTGCACACCGTTGTTGGTAGCAGCCCAAACGACGTTGGAGTCACCTGGCTGTACTGCCATTGTTATCGCTGCACCGCAGGTTTCACAAGTTCCTGCCAGTTTCCATTTGGCTCCACCATCTCGACTGACGTAAATAGGCACTGGTCCACGGTCCGTCCCACTTCGCTGCATGCCACTTACAGTTGCTGAGTAGGCAATATTCTCATTATCCGGCGCAAAGACTACGGTTGTGAACAAGTTTGCGCCCATATTCGTTGCTTCCACTCTTCTCACCACAGTATCACCTGTATCGACAGGGTTCCAACTGGAACCGCCGTCTGTGGTCCGTTGCATAGGGCCCTCAAGAATACTGTAGACCGCTAGGTCCGCATCGTTTGGGCTGACCGCTACACTCATTGTATGACCTGTAATGTGGGCGAGCCACCAGGTCGCTCCGCCATCTTCACTTTTGTACAGTGACATATCGTTGGAATCGACTCCAGCGTAGATTACATCCGGATTCGATGGTGCAATCTTGATCGAAGTAAATGAGCCTGCGCGAAGATCACTCACTGGTTCCCAACGAACTTCAGCACAGTCGCTTCCCTCAAAAACCTCACAAACAGAAGCCTTTGCTTCTACCCTGTTAGCCTTAGGTAGTTGGACAGTTTTAAGTGCCGCTGATATGACTCCCTCGGGAAGTAGCGACCTTTTCACCATTCGCCTCTTTGGCCCTGCGGGGTCGCTTGATGGCAACAAATCCACATCATTACCCGATGGCTGCGCTAAATCATCGCTCCTCCGGCAGCGATCTATATCTTGCAATTGATCCTGGGTCGGTTGCTGCGCTTTAAAGAAAAGTAGATCCGTAGTCGCAGGACCCAGCACCTCCTTCGCGCATTCAAAGTCATAAGCGTCTACATCGAATCGCTCCCCAGACTGGGGTTTTGAAATATTGCTCGCCAGGCAGCGCTCTATATCTTTCAATTGATCCTGGGTCGGCGGCTGCCTTTTAAAGAAAAGTAGATTCGTAGTCGCAGGACCCAGCACCTCTTTCGCGCACTCAAAGTCATAAGCGTCTACATCTAATCGTTCGCCAGACTGGGTTTTTGAAATATTGCTCGCCAGGCAGCGCTCTATATCTTTCAATTGA
>Ga0207963_1002186_pt1 | contig 9877 bp, 10 predicted proteins | sample Knorr_S15_td_NAD_FD_185604 | JGI IMG/M metagenome (GOLD analysis project Ga0207963, IMG submission 185604) | Marine microbial communities from Southern Atlantic Ocean transect - Knorr_S15_td_NADW_ad_2500m_LV_A (SPAdes) (version 2) | ecosystem: Environmental > Aquatic > Marine > Oceanic | place...
CGGTGCTGGGCCTGGGTGACATCGGTCCGGCTGCTGCGATGCCGGTGATGGAGGGCAAGGCCCTGCTGTTCAAGGAGTTCGCAGGGGTGGATGCGTTCCCGATCTGCCTGGACGTGAGCGATCCGCAGGAGATCATCGACACGGTGATCCGGATCGCGCCGACCTTCGGTGGCATCAACCTGGAGGACATCGCCGCTCCGGCCGCCTTCGAGGTCGAGGAGGCCCTCCGCGAGGCCCTGGACATCCCGGTCTTCCACGATGACCAGCACGGCACGGCCGTCGTGGTGCTCGCCGCCCTCTGGAACTCCTGCCGGCTGACCGGGCGCCGGATCGGGGACCTGTCAGTGGTCATCGCCGGGATGGGAGCAGCCGGCGTCGCCGTCGGCAGGATCCTCCTGGGTGCCGGTGTGGGCTCGATCGTCGGGGTGGACCGGTCCGGAGCCGTCTACTCGGGTCGCGACAACCTGAACTCCGCCAAGGCCTGGTTCGCGGACCACACCAACCCGGATCGGAAGATGGGCACGCTGGCGGAGGTCCTCGTCGGGACCGACGTGTTCATCGGCCTCAGCGGTCCGGGCCTGATCGACGCTGCCAACCTGCGGACCATGAACCCGGAACCGTTCGTGTTCGCCATGGCGAACCCGGAACCGGAGATCCGCCCGGAGGAGGCCGATGGCCTGGCTGCCGTGATGGCCACCGGCCGGAGTGACTACCCGAACCAGATCAACAACGTGCTTGCCTTCCCCGGGATCTTCCGGGGGGCCCTGGACGTCGGCGCCATGGACATCACCGAGAACATGAAGTTGGCAGCGGCCAGGGCCATCGCCGACTCGGTTTCCGATGAGGACCTGACCTCTACCTTCGTGGTGCCGTCGGTGTTCGACAAGCTGGTGCCGTACCGGGTGGCTGAGGCCGTGGCGGCTGCCGCGGTGGCCGACGGCGTCTGCCGGGCCTGATCCGAAACCCAGTAGAGCCGGGACGTAGCTCCAGATGGCCCGGATCCGTGCGGTCACCTTCGACCTCTGGAACACCCTCCTCACCAGCACCCCGGGTGCAGTCGAGATCCGGAGCCGCTTCTGGCGCGAGGTGATCGTCGAGCGGGGCCTGGACATCGGAGACGATCTGCTCCACGGGACACTGTCGATGCTCCCCACCCGCTTTGACGAGGAGTGGAGGGCCGGCCGCCAGTACGGCCCGACCGAGGCCCTCGCCGACTGCTTCACCGCCTTCGGCGACCGTTTGGCCTCGGAAGATCGGGATGCTCTGGCTGCAGCTTTCGAGGCAGCGTCCTACGAGTTGAAGGTGGCGCCGGTGGCCGACGCTGCGGACGTCTTGTCCGCAGTGGCGGCGACCGGAGTCGCCGTGGGCATCATCTCGGACACGACGCTGGCGGTAGGACGGCACCTCAGGACGTACCTGGATCAGCACCGCATCCTCCAGCACGTCACCTTTGCCGCCTTCTCCGACGAGGTCGGCGTCTACAAGCCCGACCCGGCCATCTTCAGGGTGGCCCTGGACGGTCTCGGCATCGATGATCCGACGACCGTCGCCCACGTGGGCGACCTGATGCGGACCGATGTGGCCGGCGCCCGGGCCATGGGCATGGTGACCGTCCGATTCCGGGGTGTCGTGGACGACCCGGAGGACGGTGCCGAGGCCGACCACGTGATCGACCGCCTGGCCAACCTCTCGGGGGTGCTGGGACTGGCCTGACTCAGGCGAGGTTGGCGGCTCCCACCTCGGTGCTGGTCAGGGCCGAGACGGCCCGCGCTATTTCGGCGTCGGCCAGGGGTGCGGTCCGGTTCCGGATGGTCAGCCCCATCAGGTAGACGTGCAGTGCCCTGGCCTGGGCCTCGTCGCCGACAGCATCGATCACGACCTCGGTGACCAGGTCGTAGGTCAGGGCCAGGCCGGCGGTCCGGTTCTGGAAGATCGACTGGATCGAGTACTCGTACCAGAGCAGGGATTCCCCGATGGTGACCGAGGGCTCGCGGCCAAGGAACACACGTGTGAGTGTGGCCACGGCGTCATCCCGGTTCAGCCCGGCGACGGCCCTGCGGCAGGCCTTGGCGAAGTGGCTGACCACCTCCACCACGACGAGGTCGGTCAACTCCTCGGCGTCTGCGAAGTAGTAGTGGATGGTGCTCTTGGTGAGAGCGGTGGTGTCGGCGATTCGGCGGATGGTGCAGGCCCCGAGGCCCTCGATGGAAACCAGCTTGGCGGCGGCGACGACGATCTCCCTGCGTCTCGTCTCCTGGTTGGGCGATCGGGTAACGGACCGGGCCTCCATGCGGTGAGTCTGTCAGGATTGACAGTAAAGGACAACTGTCCTAATATTTCGGACGGCTGTCCGAACAATCGACGTTCTCCGAGGTACCCGCGATGAAGGCCCTGTGGTTCCACCTGATGCCCTACCCGGAGCTCCCGGAGGGGTTCCGCGACGACCACCGGTCGGTCTGGGTGGACATCGACCCGACCCTCTACGACCCGGTAGTCGGGCACCGGGCGTACCACGACTACCTGGACGAGCTGGAACATGCGGCTGCCTGCGGCTTCGACGGGATCTGCGTGAACGAGCACCACTCCAACGCCTACGGCCTCATGCCCAGCCCGAACCTCATGGCATCGGCCCTGGCCCGCTCCACGGAGGATGCCGCCATCGTCGTGATGGGAAACTCCCTGGCCCTCTACAACCCGCCGATCCGGGTGGCCGAGGAGATGGCCATGATCGACGGGCTGTCCGGCGGACGCCTGGTGGCCGGGTTCCCGGTCGGCACCCCCATGGACACATGCTTCGCCTACGGGATGAACCCCGCCACCCTGAGGGAGCGGTACCACGAGGCACACGACCTGATCATGCGGGCCTGGGCCGCCGACGAGCCGTTCGCCTTCAACGGCACCTACACCAAGTTGCGTTACGTGAACCCGTGGCCCCGGCCCATACAGCGCCCCCACCCGCCCATCTGGATACCCGGTGGTGGCTCGGTGGAGACCTGGGAGTGGTGTGCCGAGATGGACTACGTCTACTCCTACCTCTCGTACTTCGGGTACAAGGCCGGTCAGGCCACGATGAAGGGCTTCTGGGATCGGATGGCTGCGCTGGGCAGGGAGCCAAACCCCTTCCAGGCCGGCTTCATCCAGTTCGTGGGCGTGGCCGACACCGAAGCCGAGGCCCGTCGTCTCTACCGGGAACCTGCCGAGTACTTCTTCAACCGTTGCCTGCACCTCTACCCGCCGTTCGCCGATCCGCCGGGCTACCGGACCGAGGCAACGGTCCGGGCTGGCGTGGAGGGGATGGTCAAGCAGGCCGCCGACAGGGCGAAGGCCGCCGCCGGTTCCTCGAAGCCCGGAGCCTTTGGGGGCCTCTCGTTCGACGAGATGATCGACCGGGGCTACGTGGTGATCGGTACGCCCACGACGGTCGCCGAGCAGCTCACCGAGGTGGCCACCAGCCTCAACGTGGGCAACCTCATGCTGCTCTGCCAGTTCGGGAACATGGACCGGGACCTGACCATGTTCAATACCGACCTGATGGCCCGGGAGGTCCTGCCGGAGATCCGGGGGCTGTTCGAGGACGAGTGGGAGCACCGATGGTGGATCAAGCCGATGCCAGTCGACCAGCGCCGGCCGTCGAGGCGGGCGGAGGTGGTCCAGTGAGCGACCAGGCCATCGTCGTCGAGCAGCGGGTGGTGGCGACCTCCGGTGGTGCCACGGTGACGGTGTTCGAGCTGGGGTCGGGCCCGATCCTGGGTGTCCTGCACGGCATGGCGGGCCTGGACTCGCCCACGACCGCCATGCTGGACCTGGCAGCCGACCATCGGGTCATCGCCCCGTGCCTACCCGGGTTCGGTCCCACCCCGGACGATCCGTCACTCCGATCCATCCACGACTGGGTCGTCGCCCTCTCGGAGATCTCCGACGCCGTGGGCATCACAGGGGCAGCGTGGCTGGCCTCCTCCAGCTCGGCGATGCTGGCCCTGGAGTTGGCGGCCATACGGCCAGAGGCGTTCGCCTCGCTGGTGGCCGTGGGCCCGACCGGCCTCTGGGAGGCGGATGATCCCGGTGTGGACCTGTATTCCCTGCCACTGGGAGAGCAGGCGAATCTCCTGGCCCATGACACTGAGGCCCTGGGCGTGCTGGCCGGTGATCCCGATGGACTGGATGGCGATGACCTGATCGAGGTCGGCGTGTCGCGCTACCTCCGTCGCCGGACGGCGGCGTCGCTGGTCTGGCCCCTGCCCGACCACGGCCTGGCCGGACGGCTGCACCGGGTGTCGGCGCCGGTCGCCCTGGCCTGGGGTGCCGATGACCTCCTGGTGCCCCCGTCATACGGGGAGCGCTTCGCGGGTCTCCTCCCGGCGGCGACGCTGCTGTCGCCTATCACCGGGGCCGCCCACCTCGCCGAGCTGGATTCGCCCACTGAGGTGGCCACCATCGTGCGGCAGGCCGCCGGTGGGGGCTCCTGAGATCGTGATCGGACTCCACCCCATCACCGCCGAGCGCGACGGCGTGCACTGGGCCTCCATGTTCATGTTGGTCAGCCGGAGTCCCTCGGCCGCCAGGGCGTCCATCCGTGGTGTAGCCACCCCGCGGACGAGGCCGCCTCCGTAGACCCCCAGCTCCCCGTAACCGAGGTTGTCCAGGAAGATGAAGACGATGTTGGGCTGGTCGGGCATGGCGGCGTTCCAGGCGTTCAGTCGAAGGTGATCACGGATCGTACGGTGGCGCCGGCGCGGAGTTCGGCGTAGCCGTCGTTCACCTCGTCGAGGGTGATGTGCGCCGAGACCAGGCGATCCAGCTCCAGGCGGCCCTCCAGGTAGTGGCGCACCAGCAGCGGCATTTCCACCTTGAAGTTGCTATTGCCCATGAACAGCCCGCGGACACCCTTGGCCTGGAGGACCATGGCCGCGCCGGAGATCTCCATGGTGCTGGCGACCGGTGGAACCCCGACCAGGTAGGCGGTGCGACCCGGTCGGATCATGGCCAGTGCCTGGTCGGCGGTTGCCGTCAGCCCGATGGCTTCGAAGGCGGCGTCCACCCCACCGTCGGTGAGTCGTAGGACCACCTCCACCGGGTCTTCCTTCGATGCGTCGACGACCTCGGTGGCGCCGAACCCGCGGGCCATCTCCAGCTTGTCGGCGTTCAGGTCGATGGCGATTATCCGACCGGCGCCGGCCAGGCGGCAGCCCTGCACGATGTTCAGGCCTATGCCGCCGCAGCCGATCACGGCGACGGTCTCGCCGGGACGGATCCGGGCGCCGTTGGTGGCCGAACCCACACCGGTCATCACCGCGCAACCGATGAGGGCGGCCACATCGAACGGCACGTCCGGGTCCACGGCCACCACCCCGTTCTCGTGGACCAGCATCTTTTCGGCGAAGGCACCCAGGCCGGCCATCTGCAGGACGGGCCTGCCGTCGAGGGCCAGGCGGGGCGTCTCGTCAGGCCCCCGGACGAGGCTGTGGCGGTTGGGGCAGATCCAGATCCGACCGGCCAGGCACTCGCTGCAGAGGCCGCAGAACTGGGTCAGGCAGGTGATGACGTGGTCGCCCGGGCTGAAGGCGGTCACGTCGGGGCCGACCGCTTCGACGATTCCGGAGGCCTCGTGGCCCAGCGCGGCAGGCAGCGAGGGGAGGGGGAGCAGTCCCTCGATCACGTGGAGGTCGCTGTGGCAGAGGCCTGAGGCCTTCGTTTCTATGAGCACCTCATGGCCGATTGGCGAGGCGATGTCGAGGTCCTCGATTACGAGGTCCCCGGGTGCTTCGTGGAGGACTGCGGCGCGCATGGTTTTCTCCCTGGGCTTCTGGTCGAGCGTCTCCCGCTTAGGTTAGCCGACTGGCTAAGAGGGCGTCAGGCCCGGCTAGGGTCGATCCGGTGAGCCCGCTCGAGATCCTCCTCGTCGTGGCGGCCGTCGTCGCCGGTGCCGTGGTCCAGGCCTCCGCCGGCATCGGAATCACGCTGGTGGCCGCACCCGTTCTGCTGGCCATCGACCCGGCATTCGTTCCGTTGCCCCTGATCCTGGGCGGAGCCGTGGTCGGTATCCGCAACGTGACCATGGAGTTCGCAGGCTTCGATGCCCGCAGGTGGCGGCGATGCCTGCTGGGTGCCCCGGTCGGGCTGCTGCTCGGCGAGTTGGCCCTGGCCAACCTGTCCGAACGGGGGCTGACCATGGCCATCGGCCTGCTGGTGGTGGTGTCGGTGGTTGCAGTGGCGTCGGGATGGCATCCACGTCGACGATCCTGGACATCGGTGCTGGCAGGGGTGCTGGTGGCGCTCTCCCTGCGGGTAGCCGCCCTTCCGGGCCCGCCCTACGCCATCCTCCACCACGACGATCCGCCGGAGGTGCTGCGTCCGAATATCTCGTCGTTGATCCTGGTCCTGAGCAGCACCATCTTCATCAGGTTGCTGGTCGGCGGCGAGGTGGGAGCGGCGGACATGGGTCGGAGCGCCCTCGTGATGGGATCGGCGTTCATCGGGCTCCTGCTGGCTCCGCCGGTCCGCCGTCATGTCGACACCAACTGGTTCCGTCCGGCGGTGCTCTGCGTCTGTGGTCTGGGTGGACTCGCCACGGCCCTGGGGGCGATCCTGTGAGCAGCATCGAATGGGGAGGCCTGCGGTGGTGACGACGAGGGTCTGCGAGCAGCTGGGATGTGCCAACCCGGTATTCGGGTTTAGCTGGTGGGAACCCGATGTGGCCATAGCCGTGTCCCAGGCCGGCGGCCTGGGGATATGGGGCTGCACCAGGCGGACGCCTGAGGAGATCGAATTCGGCATCAGCCGCATGAAGGCCGAGCTGGGGGACCTCCCGTGGGGCGTGGACCTGGTCATCCCGGCCGGCATGCCCGATTCCGATGACCGTTCGGCCATCGAAGCCACGCTTCCGGAGGAACACGTGGCGTTCGTCGAGTACCTACGGGAGAAGTACGACGTGCCGGACGACGGCCTGCCGGGTTTCCGCTCGCGCTTCGTCAGGAGTGAGGAGACCGCCCGCGAGCAACTGTCGGTGGTCATGGACCACCGGATACCGGTCCTGGCACTTGGGATCGGATCTCCGGTCTGGGCCGTGGAGGCGGCCCACGAGCAGGGCTCCCTGATCGTGAGCCTGGTAGGCGCTCCTACGCACGCCGAATCGGCGATCCGGGCAGGTGCCGACCTGCTGGTTGCACAGGGAACCGACGCCGGTGGCCATACGGGACCGATCGGTACGTTCTCCCTGGTACCGCAGGTGGTCGAGGTCGCCGGTGGACGACCGGTGCTGGCCGCAGGCGGTGTGGCCACTGGTCGCCACCTGGCCGCCGCCCTCGCCCTCGGCGCCGATGGGGTGTGGATGGGTACTGCCTTCCTGGCCTCTGTCGAGGCCCAACCAAGCCGGTCGCTGCTTGACAAGCTGCTGGCAGCCGGCCCCGGCGACACGGTGATCAGCCGTTCGGCGAGTGGGAAGACTCTCAGGATGCTCCGTTCGGCCTGGAGCGACGAGTGGGAGGCGCCCGGTGCGCCGACGCCGTTGGGCATGCCCTATCAGGACATCCTCATCGGGGACATCCTCGGCCAGATCCTGAGGCACGAGGTGACACCGCTCGTCCACGAGGGCGCCGGCCAGGGCGTGTCCCATCTGACGGCTCAGGAGCCGGTGGCCGAGATAATGGACCGGCTGGTCGCCGAGGCCGATCAGGTGCTGGCCGACCTCGGGACCTGACCTCCTCCGAGGATCAACTGTCGAAGATGGGTTGGCCGTTGCCGACGGTCTTGAGTAGGTGGCGGGCCAGGTTCCGCTCGTGGATCTGGGTGGTGCCCTCGTAGATCGAGAGCGCCCGGATGTCGCGCCAGAGGCGTCCCACCGGGTGGTCGCCGACTATCCCCTCACCGCCCAGGATCTGGACCGCCCGGTCGGCTATCTCCTTGCCGGTCTCGGTGGCCACCAGCTTCGCGGCGGCGATCCGCGGCCAGGGGATGCCACCGGCGTCCCATGCCCTCGCACAGTCCAGGACCAGCGCCCTGGCGGCCTCCAACTCGGCGCGACTCCTGCCGAGCATTGCCTCGATGACGCCGAACTGGGCGATGGGTTGGCCGAACTGGTGGCGGGTGAGGGCATGCGCGGTGGCCTCGGTGAGCAGGCGGGTGGCGCAGCCGACGGCTGTGGCGGCCACGTGCGTTCGGGCGTGGTTGATGCCTCGGAGGGCCAACTTCAGGCCGGCGCCCTCGTCGCCGACGAGGTTCGTGGTCGGCACGTGCACGTCGGTGAACGAGAGCTCGGCCACCGGGCCCGCTTCGTGGCCGTTCATCCGGCTGGGCAGCGTGGCGGTCACGCCGGGGGTGTCGGCCGGCACGAGGATGGCCGAGAAGCCGGCGTCGCCGGTTCGGGCGAACACGACGAGCAGGTCGGCCCATGCGCCGTTGGTGATGTAGCGCTTGTGGCCATTGATGACGTACTGGTCGCCGTCGCGGACCGCCGTGGTCGTCACGGCCGTGGCGTCCGAGCCGGCTCCGGTCTCGGTGAGGGCGAACGAGGCGACACACCGGCCGATGGCCATGTCCCGGAGGTACCTCTCCTTCTGCTCGTCGGTGCCGTGGTCGTGGAGGATCTGGGAGCAGAGGCCGATGGTGGTCGAGAACCGTGACCGGTAGACAGGCGAGGCCCTGGTGAACTCGAACGTGAGGCGGACCTGCTGCTCCATGCTCCAGCCGAGGCCTCCCCAATGCCGGGGCAGCGTGATGCCGAACAACCCGCATTCGGCCAGCCGGTCGACCAGTGGCGGGGGTACCTCTCCGAGCTCCACCATGGCGGCCTCGCCGGGGATCAGCTCCTCGTCGGTGAGGCGGCGGATCCTGTCCAGGTAGGCATCGAAGTCCAGGTCCAGGATGTCGGGGGAGGTCATCGGCGTTCCGTTCGGTTCGGTTGACCTATCTTAGCCATATGGCTAACATCGGCGTCGCCTGCCCATCGCTCTAGAGCTCCACCACGACTGAGGACATGATGACCGATCCCGGACCAGACGACCAGCCCGACCAGCCCGAGGTCCTGTTATCGGTGGACGACGGCGTGGCGAGCATCATCCTGAACAGGCCGGCCCGGAAGAATGCCATAACCGGCCCCATGATGGACCGACTGGCCGAGGCCTTCCAGGAGGCGGCGGTCCGCGACGACGTCGGTGCCGTGCTATTCCACGGCGCGGATGGAGGCTTCTGCTCCGGTCTGGACCTAGGGGAGTACAACGCCGATCCGCCACCAGCCTGGCTTTCCACCTCACTCGATTCCCTCGTGGCTGCGCACCGGGCCATCTACGCCTGTCCGGTGCCGGTGGTCGGGGCACTCGAACGGTTCGCCATCAACGGTGGCGCCGCGTTCGCCCTGGCCTGCGACCTCCTGGTGGCCGGCCAGACGGCATTCCTGCAGGTTGGCGAGATCCGGCAGGGGCTGGCCGCCCCCATGAACCTGGCATGGCTGCTGGCGCGCCGTCCGGCGTCCGTGGCAGAACAGCTGACGCTCACCGGTCGTCGGTTCACGGGTCCCGACCTGCACCGCCTCGGCGTCGCCCTGGACGTGGTTGCAGACGATGGCGTGCTGGACACCGCCCGGGTACTTGCCACGGAGATCGCCTCCTACCCGCGGGTCGGTGCCCGGATGATCAAGGCCACCACCCGGGCGCTCTACGAAGGCGGTGGTCCCGCCGGCGACGATGACTGGTTCGACCTGGCCCGGTCGGGAAACCCGCTGCCGGCCGCCGGATCGCTTCGACCCCGGCGGGCCGAATGAGCGCCCCGACGGCCGACCCTCCGTCCACCTCGCGTGACGCCCTCATCGAGGCTGCCATCACCCTCATGTCACGACGCTCGCCCTCGACCATCTCCGGTCGTGACCTGGCGGCCGAGGCCGGGG